>ERZ795044.1051-NODE-1051-length-25301-cov-10.108572_pt1 | contig 25301 bp, 18 predicted proteins | sample MGYA00375128_ERZ795044 | MGnify/ENA primary metagenome ERZ795044 (study PRJEB30173, sample SAMN05720213) | anaerobic digester metagenome | isolation source: active sludge of municipal wastewater-treating anaerobic digesters | place: USA | collected 2014-12-22 ... | reverse complement strand
CGCAAAGCAAACGGAACAGCCTCCGGGAGCAGGGCCATCGCATTCAAAAGTCATAACGGATGAATCCCGAGCATTTTCATACGGATCGTCATCCCAGGCCGCCCGTTTGCGCTTGAGTCGCAGGCTCGTCTTGGCGGCGTCGAACCAGAGCCCCCGCGGGGGTCGCCGTCCCGTTGAATTGCAGTGCGCGTGACATAGGTCGCTGGAGCCGCCGTCGTCCGGCGTATCATCCCCTCTGTGATAAAGGCAAACGGGGTGAGAGCCTCGGACGCAAAGCTTCGGATCCTAACCTGCTCGCAGGAAGGATGGCCGGGTTACCTCAGCGCCGGTGCGTTCGTGCCTGCGTCGGTTCTCCGTGTACTCCCCTTTCTTCCTGCGGCCCTGCCGATCCGGCCCGTCCGTGGTGCCTACTCCGTTTCGATGCAGCAAACCAGTCGCCGTGGGACGGCGGGAGATCGAAATGAGTAATGGCAACAAGAAAATCTTAGCGGCCGCGGGCGGCATCGGTGTCGTGCTGGCAGGCTGGCTCGGCGCCAGCGTGTACGCGGGCAGCGTGGCCGAGCGCGAGATCCGCGCCTTCGCGGCCCAGCCGTCGTCAGAGACCGGGGTGCGCGTGCGCAACCTCCAGCACAAGGGCGGCCTGTTTTCGGCCTCCGGCTCCTTCGGGCTGGAAGTGGTTAATCAGTGCGCCGGCGACGAGGGCGACCCCGGCGTCGCCTTCGAGGTGGAATACGGCATCGCCAACCTGATCCTGCCCACCGCGCCGCTGCGCGTGAGCTGGAACGCCAGGCCGACGGGCGAGCTTGCCGCTGCGCTGGCCGAGATTTTCGGGCCGAGCCTCAAGCTGCAGGGCGATGGCGGCCTGTCCTTCGGCGGTGATTTCCGCTCTGCCATGTCGCTGCCCGAACTGGTGGTCGACCAGGGCGGCCAGAAGCTCTCCATCGCGCCGTCGAGCGGCAGCGTGACTGTCGGCAAGACCGCGCTGGCGGTGAGTTGGGGCATCGACAAGCTGCTCTCCCGCGGCCATGGCGAGGCGCTCGAGCTGGGCAAGATCGCCCTCGACATGGACTTGAAGAACCGCCACCTGGGCACCGGCTCCACCTCGCTCTCGATTGAGCGCATCGCCACCAGCCACGGCTCGGCCGAGGGCTTCCGCCACGCCACCCTGGTGACGGAGGAGGGCGAGCGTCTCAACGCCCAGGTGACCGAAAGCCTGCGCATGGCCGCCTTCGGGGGCGAGACGATGCGCGACGTAAGCCTCGAGATCGCCATCCGCGATCTCGACAAGCGCAGCGTCGAAACGCTCAACCACCTCGCCGGCGAAACCTGCGGCATGCAGAACATGACCGACGCCGAGGATCAGGCCTTCCGCAAGGCGCTGCGTACGCTGCTGACCCAGGGCTTCTCCTTCGGCATGCCCAAGCTCGCCGGATCGGTGGGCAAGGGCAGCCTCGAAGGCAAGCTGATGCTCGAAGCGCGCAAGGCTCCGTCGGCGAGCGGGCCGATCTCGCTGACCAATCTCTTCCGCGCCAGCGGCGAGCTGCTGGTGAAGGGCGAAGCCCTGGACGAGTCCAAGCGCCAGAGCGCCCTCGCCGCTGGCTTCATCCAGGAGAAGGACGGCAGCCTGAAGGGCAGTTTCGAGTACGCCGAAGGCGTGCTGCGCACCAACGGCCGGATCTTCGACGGCAGCGCCGTGCAGGTGGGTCTCGCCGAGGCCGACCGTGGGCTGAACGCCTTCCTCGATCGGCCGCGGCTGGCCAGAAACCTGCCGCGCGCAGAGCCGGAGCCCGCGCCGGTCCTGGTCGATGAGGAGCCGGAAGCCGCGGTACCGGACACGCCGGCCACTGCCGCCGCACAGCCCACCGTCGCGCCGGTGGCGCAGGCGCCCGCGGCGGAGCCGGCCGGTGCCGCCTGCGCGTCGGCCCGTCAATGTCTGGCGCAGACCCTCGGCGCGGCGGCGCGGGAGGACGTGAACACCGTGTTCGCCCTGGCGGCCCGCATCGAGGAGCTGGGCAAGCCGGCACCCGGCAACCGACCGGTGTCCCGCAAGCTCAACACTGAGGGCCTCGAAGCGCTGAAGGCCGAGGATCCGGCGCGTGCCGCCGAGCTGCTCCGCAAGGGGCTGGCTGAGAATCCGCGTGACGTGGAAATCGCCGGCAACCTGGGCTACGCGCTGGTCAAGGCCGGCAAGCCGCAGGAAGCCACCGAGGTGCTGACCACCGCGTTGCAGCTCGATCCGCGGCGCAGCTCCACCTGGACGCCGCTGGCCGAGGCGCTGGCCCTCTCCGGCCGCAAGGACGAAAGCCAGGCCGCGCTGTGGGTGGCCTACCAGTGGTCCGCCAACCGCGAAAAATCCCTCGCCTTCTACACCGACCGCGCCGAGAAAGAGCGCGCCAGCCGACCGGCGCTGGCCGACATGTACGCCACTGTGCTGGGCTGGGTGAGCGAGGGACGCAAGCCGCGCCTGGCGCTGGCTGCCGCGGGGTGAGCGGCGCTAACCGGCCACCGGCGTTTAGAAGGGCTGTCACACACACGACAGCTCTTCTTGCGTTGGATCACTCGCCAACCCGGATCGCCCACGGCTGGCTCCGGGTGGGTGCTGCCGGATGATCCTGACGCGGGTTGGTCAGTTGACGGTGTATCGGATGCACACACCGAAGTGGGCCGTTTCTCCGTTGAGTGGAGCTGGCGCCGCACAGCATGGCGGACGCGCCAACAGGCCTGGCGTACCCGTGCTCTACATGGCGCTCGAGATGGATACAGCCATTCGGGAGTATCAACAGGTTTCCTCGCTGCTTCCGCCGGGGACGCAGGTGCCGGTATGAAGATGAAAGGCCGGCGGCTGCCGGCGTGCGCTGGGCGGCTACTTGTCGGGCTTGGCAGCGGGGAGATCGATGGCGCAGCGGAAACCCTGGTAGGGAGTGCCGCGGTTCTTGTCCTGGCTCGTCGCGCGGCTGGCGCTGCGGGCTTCCATCAGCGGTGACGGGTAGGCGCCGCCCTTCATGATGTGCTGCTCGCCAGGCTGTGCGGTCGAGGTGAATTCCCAGACGTTGCCTGCCATGTCGGCGATGCCGTAGGGGCTGTCGCCGGCGGGCTTGCTGCCGACTTCGGCGACGTCCTTGTTGCTGCTCGTTTCGGCGCCCTGGAAGCGTTTCGGGTCGGCTTCGTCGCCCCAGGGCCAGATGCGCCCGTTGTGGCCGCGGGCGGCTTTTTCCCATTCGTCCTCGCTGGGCAGGCGTGCCCCGGCCCAGCGGCAGTAGGCGTCGGCCTGGGCCCAGCCCAGAAAGCGGGCGGGCTCGCGGGGCTTGCCCGTGGCTTGCCGGCTTTCGGGGCAGGCCAGGCCGCTGCCGGGCTGGCAGGCCGACGCGAAGCGGGCGAATTGCTCCACGGTGACTTCATGGCGGTACATCAGGAAGCCGTCCAGCCACGCCTGGCGCATGGGCAGCTCGCCGTCGAAGAGCTTGAGGTAGGCGGTGCCCAGCTTCTTGGCCAGCGCTTCGCGTTGGTCCTTGTTCGAGCCCAAAAGCGCGCAGTTGCCGGGCACCTCCCGCAGTTCGGCGCCATCGGCCAGGTTGGTGGCGGGGGGCGGGCCGGAGCGGGCGAGGCTGTGGAGCGGCGGAAGCCAGAGCTCCAGGGTGCCGGGGTTGCGCTTGGCCATCGAGCTGCCGGAGAGGTCGAGGGTGTCGAGTTCGAACGCGTAGCCGAGCAGCTTCAGGTTGCGTGCGGTGGCCTGGGCGAGGGCTTCGGCGCGGGGGCGGTCGTCCGGGTGGAAGAAGCGCACTTCGCCGCAAGTCTTGATGTCGGCCAGCCATTCGGCCGCCTCGATCCTGGCGCCGGTGCTGCCCATCGTGAGGCTGAGGGCGCCGACCATCTCCTTGTCGCGGCTGTCGCGGTATTGGGGATAGATGCGGACGCCCTTGAAGAGCGCGGCGTCGAGCCCGTAGTCGGTTGGCCGGGCACCTTCGCGGGAGATGGCGTCGAGGACGGTCGTGGCCGCTTTGGTGGTGTCAGCGGTGGCCTGGCGGGCGGCTTCGGCCGCGGCTTCGGCGGCTTTGGTGGCCGCTGCGGCTGCGGCTTCACGGGTGGCCCGGCTTTCGTTCCAGGTTTGAAACGCGAAGGCGCCGATGACGATCGACAGGGCGACGGCGGAAAGGATCCAGCGCTTGCGTGTCAGCGCTGCTGCGCTCTGCCGGCTGAGCTGGATGTAAGCCTGTTCATCGGCGTTCAGCTGAGCACCCCAGCGCTCGAACAGGCGGTTGGCGTCGTCGAGGCGGTAGCCGCTGAGCAGGGCGTCGGGCCGGCGCTGGCGGTCGAGCCAGACGGCCAGGCTGGTGTCGAGGCGCCGCCGCCGGATGAGATCATCCTTGTGGCCGTCGATGAGCGCCTTGAGCCGCTGCGCGCCGGCCGGGGCGAGCAGCAGGCTGATGCGGAGTTCGTCCGGCCCGGTGCGCCAGGCGTTGACGATGCGCTCGCCAATCAGCCACAGCAGCGCTTCGGCGCCATTCCGGCCCAGGGCCGGCTGGCTGCGGGCGGTTTCCCAGGTCACGCACTGCCAGCTCAGCTGGCCGTCCTCGGCGAGCACCGCCATGCGCAGCAGCAGCGCGTTGACAGCTTCTTCGAGGCCGGCCGGGATGCGCCCCAGGCGCTCGTCCAGGTGCGCGGCGAAGACCTTGATGATGCCGCCGCAGGCGTCGTAGGCGTCGTTGGTCAGGAAGCCGCGGGTGGCTTGGTCCCAAAGGCGGGCCAGCACCATCTGGGCACCGGGCAGGGCGCCGGGGCCGCTGCCGGCATCCTGGGTGATGCGGTCGAGCAGGCCGGGTTCGAAGGCGAAGCCGCTGCGCGTGGCGGGGGTCGAGATGGCCCGGCGCACGGTGGCGTCGTCGGGGGTCGGCATCACGCAGCTTACCGGCTGCAGGCGCGCCCACAGGTCGGCGTCGGGCGACGGCGCACAGCGCCAGGCGGCGAGGGGCAGGTCGTGCCCGACCAGCAGCACCGGCTTGTCGGGCGAGGCGGCGGCGATGCGCTCGAGGAGCTGCCGGGGCCACAGGGGTTCCTGGCCGGGTGGGAGCAGCCCTGCCGGGCGGTGATCCCAGTCGTCCACGACGAGCAGTTGCCCGGCCGGTGCGTCGGCCAGGCGCTCGAGGGCGCCGGGCTGGCCAAGCTTGAGGTGCAGGGTGTGGAGCGGGGCGCCCGCCTTGCTGCGGCTTTGACGCAGGGCCGCGACCAGCGCCGCGACCACCGAGCTCTTGCCCACGCCGGTGGCGCCGATGAACAGGCACAGGCCGCTTTCCTGCAGGTGCCGGGTGAGGGTTGCGATGAGCTCGGAGGGCACCTCGATCAGGGGCACCCGCCCTTCGTCGTAGGTGTCGAGGCCGGCGTAGGGGTTGATGGCAGGCAGGCCGCGGGCTTCCGCTTCGCCGGCTGTTCTGCCCGCACCGCGAAGGGCCTGCACCAGCAGGGGGAAGGCGGCTGTGTCGTCCGGCCAGCGGCGCAGGTCGGCCACCTGCAAGTCTGCGACGCCCCGCAGGGAGAGGGAGAAGATGTCCTGCTGGGCGCCGGGCAGCAGCAGCGGCAGGATGCGGATCGGCTGGTTGGAGCTGCGCGCGAGCTCGATCTCTTGCTTCTGCCAGCTCGACACGCCCAGGGAGCCGGCGCAGATCAGCAGGTGGCGGCTGTGGTGCAGGGCCAGGCTGGTGGCTTCGGCGACCCGGTTGCCGGGGGTCAGGGCAGAGGGGTCGATGAAGACCGAGATGCCTTCGGCGCGGAGGGCGTCGGCGATGGCGGCGACGGCATCCTGGTCCACCTCGCCGGCGGACAGGAACACGTCGTAGCCGGCAAAGCGCAGGGTCGGGTCGAAGTGGGTGGCCTGCGCCGGCTCGACGCGGACGGTGTCGGCTGAGGCCCGGCCCAGCTGGCTGCGGATTGCGGTGAGGGCGTGCTCACGCTGGCTGGCGAGCTTCTCGTCGGACCGCGCCAGCAGGGTCAGGGCGTTGGCCAGAAGTTCGAAGGCGTTGCCGATGCGCCGGCGCTCTTCGCGACGCAGCGGGTCGCTGACGACGATCTCCTCGAAGGCGAATTCCGGCTGGTAGGGGATGGTCAGCTCGCGGAAGGACAGCTCGGCTTCGTTGAAGGCGGCGGGCTCGTCCTTCTGGAAGAAATTGCCGAAACGCTCGAAGAATTTTTCGAGCAGGGCCGGGTCGTCCTGTTCGATGCGGGCCGGCACGATCACCAGGTCGAGGTGGGCGTCCTTGCGCAGTTTGCGGACCGCTTCCGAGCGGAAATCCAGCGCCACATCGCGGGTGCCTTCGACGTTCTGGTGGTTGGCGGCGCACAGCATCACGATCGCGTCGGCCAGCAGGTAGGTGCACACCCCGCCCATCTCGGTGACACCGGTACGGGAATCCACCAGCACCACGTCGTAGGGCTGGCCCCGGTGGCCGACGTCGGAGAGCTGGCTGCGCAGCCACTTGAAGAAAGTCTGCCCTTCCCAGTTGTCGTAGAAATCCTGCCAGTCGAAGGTGCGCACCGCGAGGGCGTACTGGTGGTACTGGGCCGCCGGTTCGCGCTGCCCGGCGGTCATCAGGTGGAGCGTTCCGCCGTTGTCGAGGGGCTGCTGGAAGATCGGGAAGATGAAGCGCTCCAGCTGGCGGAACTCGGCCGAGTCGTCGAGGGGCGCGTTGCCGGAGAGGCACTTCTTGAAGCTCTGGAGCAGGTCGATGAGGCCCGGGTTGGCAAGGGCTGCGGTTTTTTCGACCTGAAAGTAGCGCTCCAGGCCCGGTGCCTCGAGGTCGAAATCGATGGCCAGCACGCGCAGGCCGCGCCGGGCCAGGATGTCCGCCACGTTGGCCATCGCCATCGAGCGGCCGACCCCGCCCTTGAACGAATAGAAGGTGAAGAAGCAGGCCATGGTTTAGCGCGCCCCCGCCACGCTGTTGCTGAATTCGCGCAGCCGGTCTGCGTTGGCGCCCAGGGCCTCGCTGCCGGCGAGCGCTTCGGGCAGGCACTGGCGCAGCCAGCGGCGCATGCGGGCCTTGTTGTTGATGGCCAGTTCGCAGCGGGGGTCGAGCTTGTTGCTGAAGCGGTCCACCAGCACGGCGATGCGCTGCGGGCTGCGGATCAGGGTGTCGAGGCTGCAGATGGCGGGGTCGAGGCCGGAGAGGGTGGCGACGGTGACCGCCGGGTCGGACAAGAACACGTCGCCGCGGCCGCACAGGCTGGGATGGAGGGCGGAGAGTTCATCCACCAGCACCAGGCAGCCGCGGCCACGCATGGCTTCGAGCAGGGGCCAGTCGGGGGCGTCCTGGCCGAAGACGTCGGGCTCGAAGGGGTAGTAGCGCAGGCGGATGTCGTTGCCGCGCAGGGCGGCGTTGTCGCGGAGGGTTCGCGTGCGCGGCGTGTTGATGGTGCGCACGGCTTCGGCCAGCAGTTCGCGGACGCTGCCGTTGCCGAAGGGTTGCCAGTCGTGGCGGCAGGGGCCGTAGCCGCTGGCCCAGTCGCCCGCGCCGGCGAGACCGGCGAACAGCGTGTAGGCGTCGCCACCCAGTTTGTCGCGGACGAGATCGGGCTTGGCGGCGATGACGTCCGCCTCGGCCCGGGTCATCGCCAGCACCGAGTAGGCCAGGCCCACCAGGCGTGGGTTGGTGACGTCCCGGTTGCCGGTCGCGGCCATGGGGAAGCCTTGCACCAGGCTCGCCAGTTCGCCCCCGATGGCGGTTTCGCCGGATCCCAGCCAGTGCCCCACCGGAAAGCTGGCCGCGGGCGCTGGCCAGCCTGCGGGCAATGCGCTGGCCGGCAGGCCTTCGAGCAGCAGGGTGTAATGACCAAGGCGGGCGGCCAGCATCTTCACCAGGGCTTCGCCGCCGGCGGGGTTTTCGGCGAGGCGGGACAGCCCGGCGGGCGAAAGAAGGAGCGCAGCGCAGCGCGCGTAGGCCAGGCTTTGATCCACCGTCAGGCGGTCGTCGCCGGCCTGGGCGGCCTCGGGGCTGTACAGGGCGCCGGCCGGGCTCCAGTCGGGCAGGGCGCTGCACAGGCGTGCGACGGCGGCGTCGTCGCAACCGCGGATGCCGACGATCAGCAAGCCGGTGTGCAACTGGCCGGGGTGGGGCGCGGGCTTGTTGAAGAGGCCGTCGCGCTGGGGCTCGGCCTCGGCGGAGACTTTCTGCAGGGCCTGGGTGACCTTCAGCGCGAGATCGGTGCTGTCGGTGAAGAAGGCCGGGGTGTGGGGGCTGTCGGGCTGCTGGAGTTCGCCACGCAGGGCGTTGATCTTCTTGGCGGCCTCGAAGTCGCCCTTCACGGCATCGCTTTCCAGGCCCACGAGTACTTTGAGGTCGCGGATGAAGATGAAGCAGGGTTTTTTAAGCTCTGCTGCCTTCCTGTATTCCAGCTCGGTGATCGACTTGCCGTCGAAGCCATCGGGGCAGGAACCGTAGTGCCCGGCAAAGATGCCCAGGTAGATGTCGGAATCGGCCACATCCTGCAGGCATTGCGCAACCGGCGGGTTTGCCGAGGCCCGGTAGCTGTCCTTGACCAGAAAACCCAGCTTGGTCAGGGCGTGTGCCGTGGCCGTGCGAAAAGGACCCAGATCTTCCATTGTCGACGAGAGGTAAACCTGCCTGGTCATGACTCCGTCCTGTTCGATGGCTGGGTTGGAAGTTCCCACTGCAAAAATAGCACATGAAGACCTTTGCGGCAGTCTGCGCCACGGGATTGTCAGCCCGGCCCTTGAATACGCCCATTTCGCGATGATCCAGGGATGGACAAGATCGACGCACGCAAACTTGGGGCCGAGGGCGGGACACGCTCCGGAAAATGGTGATTCGACTGCGCACGCAATCCGGGCTGAAGGCGGCCGAGTTGGCGACAATTGCCGGCGTGCACGTCCGAACGATCGAAGGCTGGCTGCGGGAGACCTATCCCGCGATTGCCGCCCGCGCCAAGGCCGAAGGGGCCGCGATCTACTGGGCCGACGAGACGGCGGTCAAGGAGGACGCGCACTGGATTCGCGGCTTTGCGCCCGCCGGGCGCACCCCGGTGAATCGCCCCGGTGCCGCTAACGGCGACCTCGTTGTACTTTTCGAAAACCATCCCGCAGGCCGTCAGACCTGGGGAAAGAGGCTGTGCGCCCTATGCCTCGAGGGGCTCATGTGGGCCCTCGATGAGGAAAGGGGCCCACATCCAACTCGCGACTCAGGCTGCTCGCCAGGCATTGTCAGACTTCGATGCCGACGTGTCCGTCAACAACCCGGGTGAGGTAGGTCTTTTGGGCTTCGACAGCGGGGAAGGTGAGTGCCTTGCCGGTCTTGATGCAGAACTTGGCATTGTGCCAAGGACATTCAACTTCTCCGTCTTCGATCTCACCGTCGCACAGTGAAGCATCGCCGTGGGTGCAGGTGTCGTGGATCACGAAGAACTCGCCATCCAGGTTGAAAACGGCCAGTGGCGGCAGGCTGTCGGGCTCGACACGCAGGGAGGAGCCGGACTCAACTTCATCTGTCTTGCAGAGGGGTAGAAAAGCCATGATGTTCTTTCTGTGCTGAGTTGGTTCTCAAAAAAAACGGTCGAAATGAATCTGGCTGGCCGGTACCTTGTGATCGGCCACCAGCAAACGAACGACAGACTCGATCATCGGCGGCGGTCCGGCCAGGTAGAACTCGCAATCCGACAGGGGGCCGGAAAGCTTGCGCTCGATGAATTCGTGAACGAAGCCGGTGTCACCGCTCCAGTTGGCACCGGCATCCGCATCCGGCGCCGAAACGATCGGATGAAATTCGATGCGGGCGCCTGATCCCTCGAGCAGTTTCGACACGTCGGGAATGTCCTTGGACGTCCTTCCGCCGAACAGCATGACCGGGGTGCCTTGGGTCGTGGTCAGGGTCGCGCTGTCCTTCATGATCGATATGACCGGCGCCAGGCCCGAGCCGCCGGCAATACCCACGATCCGGCGCGGGATGTCACGGCGCAGGTAGGCGACACCGTAGGGGCCGTCGATCGTTATCTCGTCGCCCGGGCGCAGGGTGTCGAACAGATAGTTGGTGACCCGGCCGCCGGGCACACGGCGGATGATGAATTCCCAGTTTCCATCGCGATTGCCCAGGTTGGACATGGAGTACGCCCGCGGCTGTCCCACGCCGGGAATCTCCAGCATCGCGTACTGCCCGGCGAGGAATTCGGCGGGGGTGTCGGCGGAAAAGCTAAAGATCGACATGTCGGGGGTCACGCTGACACACCCCGTGAAGCGGGCTGCGAAGCGGCGGGGCCGGATCGCGCTTGCATATTCGGCGCCGCTGCGGATCTTGATGGTGCAGTTGCTCGTGGGCACACACTGACAGGCCAGGCGTTTGCCACGCTCCCGCTCCTTGGGGCGCAGTCCGGGCGCATCGGGGAAGAGGTCGTCCACCTCGCCTTCGAGCAGATCGAACTTGCACGAGCCGCAGGCTCCCACGTTGCATTCGTAGGCCAGCCCCAGCCCCTGGCGCAGGCCCGCGCGCAGGAGCGTGTCGCCTTCGTCGCACGCGTAGGTCGCCTCGCTGCCCGCGAGGGAGATTTGAAATTGGGCGGTCATGATTGTCTCCGAATGGATTTTTTGTATTTGGGGCCCGGAACGGAGTCAGGCCGTCAGTCCCAGCCAGCGCAGTGCGTTGTCGCGCAACAGCATCCGTTCCTGCTCGAGGCCGAGTCCCAGTTCGCGTATGCGCGGCACCGGGGCTTTTTCCAGGATCACGAAGGGGTAATCCGTTCCGATCATGGTTTGAGATGCACCAAACAACGCGATCTGCTGACGCAGGAGCTCGTGGTTGTAGACGAGACTGTCGAAATAGAGCCGACGGGATGTCTCGAGCGGGGCTTCGGCCATGGATTCCTGAAGTGCCGGGAAGATGTGCCACGCATGGTTCAACCGGGCCGCCAGTGCAGAAAACGCCCCGCCGCCGTGACTCAGGGCAATGCGCAGGGACGGGTGGCGGGCCAGTATTCCCCCGGTAAGCAGCGATGTCGCCGCCAGTCCGGTTTCGCAGGGGAAGGCCAGGATCTGTTCAAGAGCCGCCGGGCCGACGAGACGGTCCATTCCCGTCGGGCGAAGGGGGTGGACAAAGATGGCCGCGCCGATCTCCGCCGCGGCGGCAAAGAATGGCTCGAACTCCGGGCTGCCGATGGGCATGCCGTTAACGTTCGTACCCATTTCCACACCCGCGAGGCCCAGATCCTTGACGATGAACTCCAGTTCCCGGATGGCGAGCGCCATGTCCTGCAGGGGAACGGCGCCCAGACCCGAGAAGCGGTCTGGATGACGCTGCACCATTTCGGCGATCTGTACATTGAGATGGCGGGCAAGGGCGGCGCCATCCTGCGGTTCGAGCCAGTAACCCAGAAGCTCGGGCATAGGCGACAGTACCTGGCGTTCGATCCCCATGAGATCCATGTCGATGATCCGGCCGGGGCCGCTCCAGCAGGTGTCGGGAACGGTGCGGAAGACCTTGCCCGAGATCATCACGTGACGGTGGCAGGCGTGAGCCGGGCTCATGGCCGGCCATGGCACGCCGCTGACGCGGCCCTGGTAGGCCGGGAAGTTCTCGGGTACCACGTGGGTGTGGATGTCCACGCCGCGGCAGCATGTATTGATCATGGTCTTCCGTACCGTGTCTGGCTGGATCTCAGGCTGAGGTGACGCGACCGGTCTTGAAGAACTCGGTCGTGACGGCGTTGAACTCCTCGGGCACCTCGTACTGGGGCCAGTGGGCAGAGTCCCCCTTCATGACATAAAGCTGACTGCCCGCGACGCGATCGGACGAAGCCTTTGCCGTCTCCAGATCGTGGATGGGGTTGTCGACGGTCCACAAGAAAAGCGTCTGGTTCTTTATCTGCTCCACCGGAATCAGAAACTCGTCGTGCCGATTGATGATCCGGTTGATGATCGGCGCGACAACGCGGGTTTCCGGTCTCAAGTAGATGTCCAGTCGCAGACCGATGAGCTCGTCGTTGACGAGGCGACGGTTGTTCTCGTGCATGAGCCACTCGAGGCGAGCACGTACAGACTGTTCTGTAGGTATGTTGTTAACATTTCGCTCGTTGAGGGCAATCAGGTTCTTCAGGTCTGCCTTGCCTTTTTCGGAGACCACGGGAAGGCCACCCGCGGTATTGAGCATGAGACGCTTCACCCGATGGGGGTACTTCACTGCGAACAGCGCGGAAACCCAGCCGCCGAGCGACTCTCCTGACAGGTGGGCGGACTCGAGGCCAAGGGCATCCATCAGTTCGGCGAGTTGCTCGGCAAGCAGGTGAGGGGTGTATTCCAGTTCGAGTTTGTCAGACAGTCCATGCCCCACGTAATCGAATGCCACCACGTGGAAGTCCTTCGACAGGGCAATCAGATTCTTGGCGTAGGCTTCCAGGTGGCCGTTGATGCCGTGCTGGAACAGGATGGTTTCCGCACCGGGCTTACCGGCTTCGGCAATGCGGATGCGACCAAAACTCTTGGTTTTCAGGAACCGGATCTCGGTACCAAGCATGTCGAGCCAAAGACTCATTTCAATTCTCCTCGCCGCTGTTGCGGCTTTTCTTTAAAGTGGGGATCCGCCTTTTCTCTTCGTAAAGATCGCGGGCGGCCCGATATGTCGTTTTTTTCAGGCGATCGAAGCGGTCCTGGTCGAATTGCCAAAGCATCCGGACTGCCAGGCCACGAATCGCGCTGAAGGTAAGCCAGAGAACATCTTCTGCATCGTCCCGTGGCAAGCCTCGGGACAAGAGCAGACCAATCCACATGTCCTCCACCAGGAAGCGGGTCCGCTTGGCGGCAGTCCGCACCCCGTCCCGCAGTTCCGGATCCCTTTCCGCCGAGGCCAGCAGGTCGAGGCCCATGGAGAAATCCTTACCGAGGAAAAACTCCGAGGCGTCCTCGATCATGCCCTGGATGACATCGTCCTCCGGCTTGATGTTGGCGATGCGTTTGCGACTGGATTCCGCAGCGACATCAAACAGGGTGTCGACCACTGCAATGGTCAGTGCAGCCTTTGACGGAAAGTGGTGGGTCTGCGCGCCCCGGGAAACACCGGCTGATTCGGCTACATCAGCAACACGAAAACCTGCGTAACCATGAAGCCACATCATCTGGATGGCGGCCTGGATGATCTTTTCTCGTGTCTCAAGGCTGCGTTCAAGCTGTGTTTTTCGGACAGATTTAGTGGGTGCCATGGTTTTCAAGGGGCAGCGTCGGTGGGGGGCAAAGGCTACATCATCCAGTCGGGTTATGCTGGGAGAGTCAATCCGATCCGGGGTCAAAGCATGGTACTACCGCCGTTGACGCTGATGACCTGCCCGGTAACGAAGGAGGCAGCCTTGCCGGCCAGGTAAGCCGCCATACTTGCAACTTCGTCGACCTCGGCAGCCCGCCCCATCGGAATCACCTCCAGAACCTGGCGTGCAAATGCAGGATTGACCTTTTCCACGTGATCCAGCGCCGCCGTACGGACGGCACAGGGAGCGACCGTATTCACGGTGATGCCCTGCTGGGCAAACTCGCGGGCGAGTCCGGTGGTGAGCCCGTGCATGCCACCCTTTGCAGCGTTGTAGGCAGCGTGCTGCCAGAGGCCGTTACGGACAGAGTCGGCTCCGATGTTGATGATCCGGCCGTAGTGCATCCCGACCATGTCGGGCAGGAAAACCCGGCAGCACCAGAGGGCCGTCCAGAGATTGCGGTCGATCGTGGCCCGCAATGTCTCGGGCGTATGGTCAAGGAACGGCCGGATCACTCCCCCACCGGCATTGTTCACCAGGATCGTCGCCTTGCCGAAGCGCTCAAGGCTTGCCTGATGCATGGCCTTCACGCAGTCTTCCTGCGAAAGGTCGCCGATCCAGACCATGGTTTCCGAGCCGGTTTCTGCCCTGACGAGCTCTGCGGATGCGCTTACCGCCTCCTCGAGAACATCGGCCATCACGACCCGGGCGCCCTGCGCCGCCAACTGCCGGGAGATTGCCAATCCGATGCCATGCGCGGCGCCGGTTACAACGGCAATCTGGCCGTCCAGGTTTTTTCTTTCAATGTCAGACATGCTGCACCTCGATCTGGCCGTTCTTGCCGAACTGTGCATCCGGCGTGCTGCCCCAGATGTCCATCGTGTTGGGATGCATTTCCAGCATTCGGGGCAGGCGTGCCACGTCCTCAGGCAGCTCCTCCATACCAAAACTGAACTCCATTGTCATTTCATCAGGATCAAGGAAGTACAGGAAGATCGAAGTGGAGGGCAGGTGACGACCCGGCCCGAACACGATCTTTACCCCGGCTTTCTGAAGACGGTTGATCGCTTTGCCGATGTCGTCAATGTCCGTCACCATGAAATTGACGTGGTGCAGGTGGTTCCGGTCGCTGTTGCCGATCGCGAAGGTGTGGTGCAGCGGGTTCGGATAGCAGCGCATCCACGAGAACTTGTGTTCGACAAAGTCGGAAATTGCGAAGTTGAACTGGGTGTTGAGGTTGTGGACGGCCCTTTCGTAGTTCAGGCTTCCCACCACAACATGCCCGAGACGGGCAATCTGGGTCACCGTCGGCTGGTAGGGCAGAGCCAGGTGCGTCATCCGGTCGTAGCATTCAAACATCACGCCCGACTGGGGTTCGCGGACACGGAAGGTGGGGCCCTGCTTGAGTTCAGCGCATTCGTCCATGCCAAGCCACACCGGCTGGAGTCCTTCGGCGAGGTAAAACTCGTAGGCAGCCTTGAGATCTTCCGGCGAAGCCATCTTGTTGGCCACTCGCTTCAGGCCGGGAGAGTCCGAACGGTACAACACGAGGTTGTGGTGATCGGCGCTGCAGCGCAGGTAGGCGACGTCGTCCTTTAGTTCAACCAGATCGAGTCCCATCAGATCCCGGTAAAAGGGAACCGAACGCTCGAGGCTGGTCACGTTGAGTGCCGCATATCCGAGCTTTTCATAGCGAAATGGAAGTTTCATTAGGGATTTTCCTGTGTGAATGGTCTGTCTGCATGCAGGGCGGACGGACGCCGCCCCGCGCTGCCGACTGGGCTACAGCAGGATGCTGACCCGTCCCTGGGGACGCAGGCCATCCAGATCCAGGTTGCAGCGTTTCTTGCTGATCTTCAGCCCTGCACCGTCACGACGCAGGCCGTATTCATAGCTGCCCACATAGATGTCGGTGTTGCCCCATTTGGTCCGGTACACCGCAAAGGCAGCCCGAACGAGAATGTCGTCGCCGGACGTGCCGAGCACCCGTACGTTGGTAACCAGATGGCGCGTCTTGGAGCGGGGATACTCGGACCACATGGTCTTCTTGCCAAGGCGAATGACCCGCTGCTCAAGCCGCGCATAATCGTCGGCGATGTAGAACAGGCTGTTGTCGGGCTCGGCCGTCTTGGCGAGGTCGGTCGATGGCACCTGATAGACCGCGTCCTGGGTGTACAAGGCCAGCCAATCCTTCAGTTGCCAGTTGTCGAGCAGGTCGGCTTCGAGGAACAGGAAGTCCTCAACTTCGGAGCGAGTAGGTAGATTCATCATGAGACTCCTTATTCCGCTTGGCCGGCCGCCTGGGTGACCCGACGGTTCCATTCTTTCCAGAACGAGCGCATCTGCACCTCGTCGTCATAGCTGGCGTCCATGCCCATGCCTTTTGAAATGTCGTTCCAGCCAGTACCGTTCTCCAGGGAGTTGGCGTAGCCAGCCTGACAGGACTCGAGAGCCTCAACGTCATCGGGGGTGGCAAAACCGCCCGGTCCGAGGAACTCCAGGAAGTTATCAAGGCGATACTTGCGCGCCCATTCCGACTCGGCGGCGGGCGCCAGGGCCCAACCGGTGACACTCATGTAGTTCGGTGCTGCCGGATAGAAGGTCCGGAAGGTCAGTGCCATGATGTCGTTGATGACGAGGTTTGGAAAAATCAACAGGTTGCGGTTCTTGAAACAGATCCGGTCGGCTTTTTCCTGGCCGTGCAGTTCGACCAGCTTGGCGTGGATGGCATCCATCTCCTTGCGGCCTTCTTCGCCCCAGGGAGGAATCCAGTTGGCGATGGGGCGCCCCCACGGCGCGGTGTATTCCAAAACGGCGTGTCCACCACCGAGTTCCTTGCCGATGCCCTTGAGCGCAACCTCGTTGCCTATGGCGCGGGTGTTGGCGAGATAGTCCAGGTATGTCGCATGAGTGGTGGCGGCGTGATAGCCGTCGTTGCTGTTCTCCACCAGGAGCTTCCAGTTTGCGCGAATGGCGTAGTCCTGCTGACCGCTGATGATGGTCATGGCTTCGGCAGACTGATCGACCACCAGGTCGAGGTATTCCTTGGCGTTGCCCAGATACTCTTCGAGGGTGCAGGCGCCCACGTCAAAGTTCACGAAGCACAGGCCCCGGTAGTTCGCGAAGCGGGGGACAGGAACAAGGTTGCCCCGATCCTGATTCTTGAAATCCCCGCTGTAGCGGTCTGCGCCGGGAAGGCTCTTGAGCTTGCCCTCGGCGCTAAAAATCCAGCCGTGGTAGAAGCACTGAAAGTGCTTGGCGTTGCCTTTCGGCTCCCGGCACACCTCGGCGCCCCGGTGGGGGCAGGTGTTGAAGAAGGCGTTAAGGGTGCCGCTGGTGTCGCGGTTGAAGATCAGATTTCGCTTGGCAACGAGGCGCCGTACGAAATCACCTTTCTTGGCGACTTCCGATTCATGGCCGATGTACAGCCAACACTTGTTGAAGATAGCGTCGTGCTCGGCATCCATGATCGTCGAGTCCGTAAACGCTTTGCGCGCCACTTGAAACAAGCCGAGCTTTTCGTCTTCAGCAATTAGCACGTCTTGGTTGGATGTCCCCATCTTGTCCTCCGTGGTGTTCTCTGAAAATCACTGCCGGTCATGTAATGAGACGTCCGGCGCTTGATCCCTGTTGTGGTGGAACAAAGCTCCAGGAGTTTCTTCCAGGAGCAACTTAAAGACCGTATGTTCGGTTTGTTTAAATCTACCGAACGACCTTAGCCATGTCAACAGCTATTTTTTAGCCTTGAGAGGCGGGGCTGAACTGCGTTAAATGCCTTGTTTGTATGCGTATATAGATGTTTTTAAACATTAATATATGTAGGGGACGTGCGTGGCGTGAAGGAAATCGTCGCCCCCTGGATTCACCTGGTTCATTGGGCTCCAATTTTAGTAGACAGAACAGTCGGTTTGTTTGTAGACTGATTTCGAAGCAGGCGCTTGGCTCCGGTCGGGTGTCTGCTCCCTCGGCAATGCCTTAGGCCGAGAGCAAGCCAGACGCGGCACAGCGTCGCACCTGCTTCGAATCGAGCGGTGTTTTCAACGAACCAAGACACTTGGAGACAAAGAATGAAGAGGAGCGGTAGAGGAGGGTCGGGCTTTGTCCTGACAAACGATCTGCGATCCAGGAGACGAACGCTTAACGGCGTAATGCTCGGCCTCGTCGCAGCAGGGCTCGTAGGCGGAGCTCAGGCCGGCGAGTTCTCCCTGGACAATGGGGCAGAGGGGCGCTGGGGCCTGAACATGTCGCTGGGGACGAGCATCCGTGCCGGCAGCGCCGACCGTGATCTGATCATGACCGGCAATGGCGGCAACTCTGGCTCGAGCCACGACGACGGAAATCTCAACTTTGGCAAGGGAAGCGCTTTCTCAACCATTGCCAAGGTAGTCGGCGAGGTGGGCCTCAAGCAGGACAATTTCGGGCTCTTCCTGCGAGGGCGCGCCTGGTATGACTACCAGCTGTCCGAAAAGGGTGTTCGGCACGGCCATTCGGCTAACGGCTTTGCTCCGGGGGGAAAGCTCAACGACGGGGATTTCGATGACCAGTCGAAGTTTTCCGGAGCCCAGTTACTCGATGCTTATGTGTCATGGAACAGTTACCTGACCGATGACACGCCCATTGCCATCAAGTTCGGCAACCAGGTTGTGAACTGGGGCGAGAGCCTTTTCATTCCAGGTATCAACCAGTTCGGCGCCTTCGACATTTCGGCCTCCCGTCGGCCTGGGGCGCAACTCAAGGAAATCCTGATGCCCATCCCGCAGGTTTGGGCGAACCTGGGCGTCACGGAAAATCTCAGCATCGAGGCTTTCTACCAGCTCATGCACCGCAAGAACACGCTGGACGGCTGCGGTACCTACTGGTCGATCTCGGACGTGTACAACTGTTCAAACAAGGGTTCCGTTGTTGCTGCAGGACCGTTCGCCAACAAGACGGACTACGCCAACTACAACACCTCGCCGACCGCGATCATGGCCAATGGCGGCGACCGGGAGGCGTCGGATGCCGGCCAATGGGGCCTGGCTGCACGCTACTTCGCCCATGACATCTCGACCGAGTTTGGGGCGTATTTCGTGAATTATCACCAGCGCTCCCCGACGATCAGTCTGCTCTTCAAGAACAGCCCGGCACCCTCCGCGTTCTCGGCCGGCAATTCCGGCATGCAGTACTTGTGGGACTGGTCGGCTGAAAACATCAAAGTGTTGGGCTTGAGCGCCTCGACGAACGTCGCCGGCTGGTCGGTGTTCGGTGAGATCAGCCGCACGGAGGATCTGCCGGTCCAGTTGAACGGCCTTGACTTGCTGCGCGGCGCCAGCAACGGCTTTGGCCCGCTGCTGGCTGACCCCTTGTTCGCCAACAACCGTGGCAAAAACAACGGCGTCCTCTACCACGGCTACGACCGCAAGGACAAAAACCAGATCCAGGTCTCCACGCTGAAGTCCTTCCCGCGTGTGCTCGGCGCCGAAAACCTGATGTTCATGGGCGAGGTGGCGTATCAGCACTGGCTCGGCATCGACGATCCGGCGACCGGTCGCCGCTATGGCCGCGGCTTCGTCTATGGCCAGGCCAGCTCCAACGGCACCGGCTGCAACAACACGAACGGCGGCGCCTACTGCGGCACCGGTGGCTTCGCCACGTCGAATGCCTGGGGTTATCGCATGCAGCTCGAGCTCAGCTATCCGGATGTGGTAGCGGGCGCCAACGTCAAGCCGCGTCTGTTCTGGTCTCACGACGTCAAGGGCTACTCGGCTGACAACACCTTTGTAAAAGACCGCCAGATTCTCGGTCTTGGCGTACGGGTGGACTACCTGAACAAGTATTACGCCGACGTCAGTTACAACAACTTCAATGGCCAGGCGACCTACGACACCTTCCACGACCGCGATTTCTACTCGATGGTTGTCGGGATGAACTTCTAATCAGAAAACTGGAGACACAGACATGCAAAAGAGAAATCAATTCTCGTTCTCGGTGCTGGCCTTGAGCTTGGCGCTGGGGATGGCAGGCGGGGCAGCGAATGCTGAAATGAACGCCGAAGAGCTCGCTCGCCTGGGCAAGGATCTGACCCCCGTCGGCGCAGAGAAGGCCGGCAACAAGGACGGCAGCATCCCGGCCTGGACCGGCGGCCTGACCAAGGCGCCTGCCGGCTTCGATCCCGCCAAGGGCTACACCCATCCCTTGGCCGCCGAAAAACCCTTGTTCACCATCACGGCCGCGAATATCGAGCAGTACAAGGACAAACTCGCGCCCGGCCAGATCGAGATGCTCAAGCGCTACCCGAGCTTCAAGATGAACATTTATGCCAGCCAGCGCACCGCCGCCTATCCGAACGGCATTTATGATCAAGTGAAGACCGAGGGCTCGAAAACCAAGCTCGCCGAGGGCGGAAACGGCGTGTTGAATGCAGAAAAGACCACGGTTCCCTTCCCGCTGCCGAAGAGCGGGCTGGAAGTTTTGTGGAACCATATGTCCCGTTACTACGGTGGCACCTGGACCCGCTACAACGCCGAATTCCCGGTTCAGACCAACGGCGCCTTTACGCCCGTGACGCGGGTGGAAACCTTTGCCGCTCCGGCCGCTCTGGACAAGATCGAACCCAACCGCCTTTATTACTACGTGGCCCGTCTGACCGGGCCTTCCAGCGTGGCGGGAGACGGCATCCTGGTGCATGAGCCGATGGATCAGGTCAAGGAAGGCCGCCTGGCCTGGATCTACAACCCGGGCAGCCGTCGCGTCCTGCGCGCACCGCAGTTTGCCTACGATGCGCCGGGCAGTGGTGCCGACGGCCTGCGCACCATCGACGACCGCTTCGGCTTCAACGGCGCTCCGGACCGCTACGAGTGGAAGCTGGTCGGCAAGAAGGAAATGTTCATCTCGTACAACAACTTCAGCTTGAGCAACAAGGCGTTGAAGTACAAGGACATGATCCAGCCAGCCCACATGAATCCGGATCTGGTTCGCTATGAGCCGCATCGAGTGTGGGTCGTCGAGGCCAAGCTCAAGTCGGGCATGCGCCACGTGTACGCCAAGCGGGTGCTCTACATCGACGAGGATTCCTGGTCCATCGCCCATGCAGACCAGTACGACGGTCGTGGTGAGCTGTGGCGAGTCCGCGACGTGCACCTGATGCCTTTCTACGACCAGCAGATGACCTGGGGCATCTCCGAGGTGCTCTACGACCTGCAGGCCCGGCGCTATCTCGTCTCCGACATGATGAACGAGGAGCGTCCCGCCAAGTTTGGCGAGAAGCTGACGCTGAACGCCTTCTCTACCGAAGCCCTGCGCCGTCAGGCGAACTGATAGCTCCTGGGTGGAGCGGCCTCGTCAGGTCGCTCCATGCCGGTTGCGGCTGCGGGTACCCCTGGCGGCCGCTCTGATCAAGCACATCTCACCGAGCGCCCATCATGAAACCCCGGACTTACGTTTTTCCCTTTCACCGCTCCTTTATTGCGCTGGTGCTAGGACTGGCCTGCCTGTCGATTCATGCCTCCACGGCACAGGCGGCAACCGATCTTCTGGAGCGCCCGGCACGCCAGTCACAGCTCGCCTCCAAGAGCATGATGCTGACCGCTGCACGGGCCGGAGACCGACTCGTGGCGGCCGGCGAGCGTGGCATCGTGATTTACTCCGATGACCACGGTGCCACCTGGAAGCAGGCCGCGGTGCCCGTGTCGGTGACCCTCACCAGTCTTTTCTTTGTTTCTCGCGACACCGGTTGGCTTGCCGGCCACGACGGGGTGATTCTGGTCACCACGGACGCTGGGGCAAGCTGGCACAAGCAATTCGACGGGCGCGCGGCCAACGCTGCGGTCCTGAAGGATCTGCAGGCCCGTGTCGACTCGGCGCGAAGTGTCGCCGACAAGGCCGATGCCGCTTCCCGCGAGGCGGCAAGCGTGGCCCTGGAGGCATGGACAGCTTCGCTGGACGACGCCAAGGCCGGCGCCGAGTTCGGTCCGTCGCGGCCCTTGCTGGGGCTGTGGTTCAACAATGCGACCGAGGGCCTGGCCGTCGGCGCCTTCGGGCAAGTGTTTCACACCGCGGATGGAGGCAAGTCGTGGACATCCCGCGGAGGACGCATCGGCAACCCCGATGGCTACCATTACAACGCCATTACCGCGCTGGGCGACGGCAGCCTGATGATTGCCGGCGAGGCGGGCAAGCTGCGCCGCTCCAGGGACCGGGGTGAAACCTGGGAAACCCTGGATACCGGCTACGTCGGTCACCTTTACGGCGTGCTGGATCTACCCAACTCGACCCTGCTTACCTTTGGCTTTGCCGGTAATGCCCTGCGTTCGGACGACGGTGGCAAGACCTGGAAAGCCCTGCCGCGCCAGACCGCCAAGACCCTGGTTGGAGGAAGCGTGCTGGCGGACGGAAGTGTCCTGTTGCTGGCCGTGGATCGCACCCTGCTGATCAGTCGTGACCAGGGGCAGACCTTCACGTTGCAACAAGGCAGCCCAGGGCGGCCGGTAGCGGGGCTTATGCCCACTCCCCAGGTGGGCAAGGGGGTTCTCGTCGTGGGTGCCGGTGGCCCCTCCATCCTGAATGTCGATAGCACGGCAAGGTGATATCCCATGAAAACAAATGAACAAAGCCTGAAAAATCTGGGCGACGCTGACCTTGAACATCACGGCAAACTGCGAGCCTTCGAGAACTTCTTCGAGCAGCAGTTCGCTCGTCTGCGTCTGCCCGGCCTCGTATTCTTTCTAGTGGTCACGGTGTTCCTCGGCTACTTTGCGGCCCAGCTGCGTCCGGACGCGAGCCTCCAGAAAATGGTGCCGGCGTCCCATCCCTACATTGTCAATTACCTCAAGTACGAGAACGAACTACGGCCGCTGGGTAATGTGATCCGTGTTGCCGTGGAGAACACCCGGGGTGAAATCTACGACAGGGAATTCCTCGAGACCCTCAAGAAGATCACCGATGAGGTGTTCTACATTCCCGGGGTGGATCGCGGCGCGATGAAATCCCTGTGGACCCCCAACGTGATGTGGATCGAGGTGGTCGAAGAGGGGCTGACTGCTGGACAGATCATTCCACAAAGCTTCGACGGCTCGCCTGCGGCGGTGGATAACGTGCGTACCAACGTCGCTCGTTCGGGGATTGTCGGCACCCTTGTGGCGAGCGATCAGCGTTCGGCTATCGTGCTCGCGCCGCTGCTGGAAGTGGATCCGCAAACCGGTGACCGGATCGACTACGGAAAGCTGTCGGAGCGCCTTGAAGAACTGGTGCGCGACAAATATCAGAACGACGGCATCCGTATTCACATCACCGGCTTTGCAAAGGTGGTCGGTGACCTGATCGACGGTGCCAAAGCCATCGCGGTGTTTTTTGCCGTCACCCTGGTCCTCACAATTGTTGTACTTTGGCTGTATTCCCGCTGCTGGCGCAGCACGTTTGCCACGGTCTTTTGTTGCAGCCTGGCGGTGATCTGGCAACTTGGCATCGTGCGCCTGCTGGGCTTTGGTCTGGACCCGTACTCGATTCTGGTGCCCTTCCTGACCTTTGCCATCGGCGTCAGCCATGCCGTGCAGAACATCAGCACCATGGCCAGCGAGCGGGTGCAGGGGCGATCTGCCATCGACGCGGCCAAGGCCACTTTTCGGGTTCTCTTCATTCCCGGCACCATCGCGCTGCTGTGCGACGCGGTGGGCTTCTCGACCCTGCTGGTAATCGATATTGGAGTGATTCGCGAACTGGCGATCAGTGCCAGCATTGGCGTCGCTGTAATCATCTTCACGAAGATGTTCCTGCTGCCGCTGCTCATGTCCTATCTGGATGTCAGCGAGGCAGGCCTGCGCCGCCAGCGCCAGCGCATGGGGAGCAGCTATCAGTGGGCGCACACACTTTCCTGCTTTGCCGAGCCTCGCATGGCGTGGGTGGCGGTGGGGCTCTCGGCGGTGATTTTTGTTGTGGGCTTTACGATGAGCCGCGATTTGAAAATCGGCGATCTGGACCCAGGCGCACCGGAACTCCGCGTGGGCTCCCGTTACAACAAGGACAACGCCTATATTGCCAGCCACTATGCCACCAGCCCCGATGTCTTCGTGGTGATGGTGACGACGCCGAAGGGCGAATGTGGCTCATATCCTGTGGCGGCGACGGTAGACCAGTTCCAGTGGGAAATGGAAAACCTGCCTGGGGTTGAATCAAGCTCCTCGCTTTTTTCGTCCATGAAGAAGGTGCTGGCTGGTCAGAACGGTGGTGACATGCGCTGGCAGGCAATCACCCGCAACCGTTTCAGCTCCAATGCCGCTCATCGGATGTTGCCCACCGAGCTCTACAACAGCGAGTGTTCGATGGTGCCGGTCATGATCTTCCTGCAGGATCACAAGGCCGAGACCTTGAGCACGGTAGTGACCGCGGTCGAGAGGTTCGCGGCAGAACACAATGACCAAAACATCCGCTTCGAACTGGCCGCCGGCAACGCCGGCATCGAGGCTGCGACCAACATGGTGATCAAGCAGTCCGAGCCACTGATGCTCTTTCTTGTGTATGGCATTGTGGCTTTGCTGGTTCTGTGGGAATTCAAATCCTGGCGGGTCACCGTCTGCATCATGCTTCCCCTCTATATCACCTCCATTTTGTGCGAGGGAATCATGGCCAAGCTCGGTTTGGGGGTGAAGGTTGCAACTCTGCCAGTTATCGCCCTGGGGATCGGCATCGGGGTGGACTATGGAATCTACATCTACAACAAGATGGAGTATTACCTTGAACAAGGTTTCGCCCTGAAGGCCGCATACTTCGAAACCCTCAAGACCACCGGCGTGGCAGTTGCGCTCACCGGGGTAATGCTTGCTCTGGGGGTGGCCACGTGGATCTTCTCGGACATCAAGTTCCAGGCCGACATGGGGCTGTTGCTGACGTTCATGTTCCTCTGGAATATGTTTGGCGCGGTCATCATGATTCCAGCCTTGTCCGCGATCCTGCTCAAGCCCGATGCCAGGCAGCGCCCGCAGCCGGGCTTGAACGGCCAGGAGGCTTCATTGTCGAGCGAGTTGTCACCGTAATGCCGCCGCCAGGGTCTGAGCTAAACCACGAAAAGCCGGATGCTCGGCCACTTTCGTGACACGATTGCCGTAGATATAGATTTTTCTTCCGTCATCGAGACTTTGGATATACTCATCACTCGTCATTATTTCGTTTTGCTCAACTGGGGCAAACACGTGGGCATCTGACTGTCGTATCAATTGCATGGAGTCTCCATGGTGCTTATGTTGTTGAGATGAAAGTGGCTGCAGCAACGATGTCTAGTTGCTAGAGAAATACCGGATCAGGAGAAATATTCCCGACAAGAGAACGAGAACGTTGACTACCCGGATGAATTGCGCCTTGGAAAGCCTGAGGGTGATATGGCGCCCGATGAATATGCCGATCAGCATTGCTGGAGCGAGGATCGCGGCAATCAGCAGGAGTGATCGGTCCGTATAGATGCCGGCAACAAGGAATAAGACCAGACGTGTCAAGGTGCTCAGGCCGATGAGCGTGCTCTGCGTAACCGCAATCTGTTCCTTGGCCTCAATCCGGCCGGCCAGGTAAATTGCATATAGGAAGCCGCCGCTGCCGAAGAGAGCGGAGAAAACGCCACCAACCAGCCCAAAAGGAATCGAGGATTTCGGTCCTAGCCGGCCGGCAAGTTTATAGCCACTCAAGGAGTAGATCGAATAGCAGACCACGAACGCTCCGAGAAGCAAAAGGAGGATATCGGGCTTGGTGAAGAACAGGATTCCGGCGCCAACGATACTGCCGACGATCATTAAGGGAACGAGGCGCTTCAACTCGGCAACATTGGCTTTGTTACGGTCTTTGGTGATTTTGGTGACAGCTGCCGAGAAATCCAGTAGAGCGAGCAGAGGGACAATCTTCGATACTGGCATAAAGAAGGCAAGCATCGGACTTGCCACCAGAGCTGTTCCGAAGCCGGCAATGCCAAAAATCACATAAGCCACCACCGTACTCAACCACATGACGAGAATGTCCGGTGCAGGAATTGATGGCCAAAAGACGAAATTGTCAATCATATACCTGAATCCGTGACCGCCATTTCCCCGCCTGGCAGCCTGTCTGCATAGCGCGGC
>ERZ795044.1047-NODE-1047-length-25360-cov-5.461292_pt1 | contig 25360 bp, 26 predicted proteins | sample MGYA00375128_ERZ795044 | MGnify/ENA primary metagenome ERZ795044 (study PRJEB30173, sample SAMN05720213) | anaerobic digester metagenome | isolation source: active sludge of municipal wastewater-treating anaerobic digesters | place: USA | collected 2014-12-22 ... | reverse complement strand
AATTAATGTCGACTGTGGCTCATAAACTGAAACCCAGCATCGACAATTTAAAAATCGATAGCCTCAGGCAAGTTATCCGCAGCATTGAGAAGGCAGGTAAACAGCACACTATCACGGAAGATCTGGCATATAATATTCAACTAACAGAAGAAATCATTAATAAAACTGTTTCGAAACTGAAGCAGAATTTTTCCTTTTAAAACATAATTACCATGACGAAAGAACAAACATTTGAAAAAGCTGCGACCTTCCTAACCGAGCTTGGTCTGACGATTATTACAGAAGACAGATCCAGGCCATGGGGCGGGTTTTATGTAATTGATGAAAGACAGGCAGCACAATTTGCAATGCATTTTTTTCCGGAAGAGGATTTTGAAGCATTGAAAATTTCAGAAAAACTAAGCCCTAAAATTTTAATGGTAGCGCCCGGCAAGCGCCTGAGTTGGCAATATCATCACCGTCGGGCAGAAATATGGCGTTGTATTGATGGCGAGGCAGCTGTTGCAACCAGTCATTCTGATGAAGAAACTGAAAAGCATATCCTGAAAATGGGCGACAAGATAAAGCTGAAGCAGGGGCAAAGGCATCGGTTGATTGGACTAGATGGCTGGGGCGTAGTAGCCGAGATTTGGCAACATACCAATGCGGCTCATCCATCCGACGAAGATGATATTGTACGACTGCAGGATGATTTTGGAAGATAGTTAGTCCTTAAGAGCAAAGACACTTCAAATTTTCAAGTGCCTTATTCATTCAGTGCCCATTTCTCCTGGAAGCTTTAGTCTGTTATGCAGGTGCCTCATTTCTATAAATTGAGGCTGATCCTGCCCCCCTGTTCTGCTCAAATTTTACCAGTCTCAATTTTGGAATTTCTTCTTGAATTTAGAGGATGCTACGAAAAAATTAGTGCATAACTCATTGACGTACAACATTTTTCAGTTTGGCATATATATAGTATTATCCATGCCAAACAAGTAAAAATGAAAAAGCAAAACATCAAAAAAACCTTCATCGTAGATGATGACCCGTTTTGGACGGCCATTTTAACCGAGATCCTCACTGAACTTGGTTACAGCGATATTGAAACCTTCAGTAATGGTAAAGATTGCCTTGAACATCTTCACCTAAACCCCAGTCTTGTTTTCCTTGATTACCAAATGGAAGATATGAACGGGCTGGAAGTGCTGCAAGAAGTTAAAAGTTACTATCCCGGCATTGGTGTAGTATTCTGCACAGCCCACGAAGATTTGAGCGTGGCGGTATGTGCTATGAAGAATGGTTCGTTCGATTACCTGCTGAAATCAAATGCCAATATAAAAGAAGTGGCTTCCATTATCGCAAGCATGGGCGAGAAACAAATTTTTGCTGACAAAGTGTTTTAATAAAAAATACAAATAATCATGCCATTCACTTTTGCACATCCGGCCATCATTCTCCCGCTGAAGAAATCAAAGCGGTTCTGCAGCACCGCTTTGATTGCTGGGAGCATAGTGCCTGATTTTGAATTCTTTTTTCAATTGCGTGAAGTGGAAAATATCGGTCATCGCTGGCATGGCATCTTTTTGTTCGATTTGCCGCTGGCTTTGTTCTTTTGTTTTATTTTTCACAACCTGCTGAGAAATGCACTGGTAATTAATTTACCCGAATCAATACGAAACCGTGTTGCCGTTGTGCTAGACTTTGACTGGAACGTTTATGCGCTGAAAAACAAATGGACAGTGGCCTATTCTTTATTAATAGGGATCGCTTCGCATATTCTGTGGGATGGCATAACCCATTATGATGGAATGTTTGTGAAACTGTTTACGATACTGGCACTTAAAGTCAGCTTCGGCAGTTATTCAATACCCGCTTATTTCTTGCTGCAGCTCCTGTTCAGTGTCATGGGTTTATTAGTGGTAGGTTATACGCTTATTGGTTTGCCGCAAATGAAAACAACCGTAAGTGAAAAGAAAAATAAATGGTATTGGCCTTCATTAGCTTTCACCGCTTCACTCCTGCTGGGTATCCGGCTGGCCGGCTGGCCGCAATACAATACTTTCTGGGGTGTGTTTATGGCCGGAATGGGCAGCATCTGTTATAGCTGGGTTCTTACCTCTTTAATTTTCAAAAATTACCTCATTAAAAAATTATCGTTATGAATTTCGTTATTGATTTTTTCAAAACTCCGGGCAAGCAGCGTCTAAATATCCGCTTCCGTAATATACAGCAACTAACTAGTAAAGAGATTGGAACCTTACGCCAGTCAATTGATGAACTGGTACAGACAGAGTTCGAGATTATCTATTTCGATACAAGAGATGTAGTGAACGCTGATCTATCTGGCATCAATGAAATAATTCATACCAATTACGTTTTGCAGCAGGCAGGCAAACAGTTGGTATTTATCTACCGCCAAAATTCAGCGGTAGCAAAATGGGTGCACACAACCTGCCTTGATAAATTTATAAATACCGCATTACTCCCGTCGAATTAAACTTTTAAAATAAAAAAATGAACCTGCTGAAATTATTTTTAAGTATTTTTTTCTTACACACTGTGTGCAGCCTGCCTGCACAGGTGAATGAAGCAACTCCTTTAAATGCAGAAAAAAGAGAACAATTTATCCGGCAGGCCGTTCAGTTTCGTACAGACGAGGATTATACTGCCGCCACTGCACAGCTAGATTCTATTCTTGCTCACAACCCGAAAGATGCGGGCATACTTTTATTCAAAGGTGATTTGCAACTTCAAAGCAAATTGTACAGCGATGCAGCAGAAACGTACAAAACATTGCTGCCCCTGAATTTTGAAACGACCATTACACAGATCAATCTATCCTACGCATTGTTTATGAACCATCAGCCTGGTAACGCGTTGAACTTTGCCCGAAAAGCTTGGGCCGGGAATAAAACGAACGGCAATGCGATTGTAAATTATTTCAATGCGATGCTTTGGAACATCAAAACACAAGAAGCAGCTGCTTTTTTACACATACAGGACAGTTTGCTTACACCTGCACAGCGACTGGTATTAAAAGCACGGCTCTATACCACCAGCGGCAATTATAATGAAGGCCTAAAATATTATGACAGCCTGGTAAAGGCTTTTCCTGAAAAATATTATGTACTGGAATATGCCGAAGTGTTATTGGGTAAAAAACAATTTGGTCAGTCAGCCGCCACAATGCAAACAGCCAAAGGTTTATTTACAGCCAATGAATACAAAGCTTTCGAACAAAAACTAAAAGCAACCCGGCAACAGAATGCCGGAACTGAATTTGTATATTTTAAAGATGTAGCACAGAATGTACGCCTCGAAAACAGTGTTTGGTGGCAGCAAAATGAGAACCGTGCCTATCGTTTTCGTGTCAGTGCAGGCCGTTCTGTTTATACATCGGCTGTAAATGAAAAAACAACGGCGCAGTTTGGCCATCTGCGTATTGATGAAAAATGGAGCCGTGCATGGAGCGGCGAAACGGATGTGCACCTGCAACTGATACAGCCCTTCAGTGGTGAACGTTTTACGGGAATTACCGGGCAGCAAACCGTAAAGTACCAACCCAATGACCGCAGGATGTTTGCTGTTTTTTATAGTTCGGATATATTAAACTATACCGCTGCGCTGCTGGGAAATAATATTCGCAGCAATAATGCTGGTTTTATCACGCATATTATGCTGAGCGGTAAAACAGGAATTTACAGCCAGGGCAGTATGGGTTTTCTCAATGACAAAAACCAGCGTTACCAGTTCTTTGGTTCTTTATATCATTTATTCCGTACAGAGCCCACGCTGAAAGGCGGTATCAATTTTTCTGCATTGCATTTTACAAACAGCAGTATCAAGAATTATTTCTCTCCTAACTGTTACCTGAACGCTGAAACATTTGCTGATTACAGTACAGCTTTACCTATGCTGAGTAAATTTTATTTACAACTACAGGGCGCAGCCGGTATGCAAAAAATAGAAACCAATACATTAGAACCAGCATTTCGTTTGCAATCAGAACTAGGCGTACGACTCAAACATTTAGAAACCTCACTGAAATACCAAACTAGTAGTGTGGCCAGCAATACAGGTACGGGTTATAAGTTTAACTGGTATACTGTAAGGGTTGCGTGGAAGTGGTAAATGGTTAATACAAATTTGCTTTTGCAAGGGAGCCTGCTTTTTCCTACGCTACCGGGAAACAACCTGTCATGGTGGATACAAACATTTAATTAAAGTTACCAAGACGAAGGGCGAACATACAACAGGGAGTTTGCTGCTATCCTGGCAAGCGAATATATTCTCAACTTCATTTCGCTATCAGCCCATATCCAGCCGACGGAATTCTATTAGCTTTTGTTGTTATCTTCATCATCGGTTTTTCAATCAGCAGCAGCGCCGGGCTGGAAATTATAAAATTCCAGCACAGCAGCAAGCCCTAGACCGTTGTACGTCACCCTAAACGACATCCTACAAACATTTAAACATCCATGACTTTGCCGACCCGACCCCACGCTATTTTTAGCACATGGCAAGGCACACAAAACCCCGACACAAAGCTAACCTTGCAAAGAGCTAAAAATGCCAACGCACAGCCAACCCACCCCGGCTGACGAATATCTATCATCATTAACAATCACTTCAGCAATATATCTTTACTCAGCAGCCCAAACCCACCCAACTGAAGAAACACTTTTGCCCTTACTCAATAACAGACAATTCACATTTTTAATACCTGAAAAAAGACTATCCCTAAAACTCACATCAACTTTTTTTGTCAATCTGTTCTTTGTTGTTTTTTAAACAGCAAGGCTTTTACTTCTTTTAAACCAGATGGGTCTTCTCTACTCAAAGCTTAAACATCTTTCGATAACTTCCCGGTCGCATCTTTTTTTTCCTTAAAAAAACCCGGTTAAAATAAGTGAGTGTTTCAAAGCCATTGCTGTAAGCAATTTCTGCGACCTGTTTATCTGTTGCCATCAGTTGATTGCACACATTGGCAATGCGTACCTCGTTCACATAATCAGAAAATGTTTTGCCGGTAATGCGTTTAAAAAACTTGCAGAAGGCGCCGGGTGACAGATGAATCAGTGCGGCAGCTTTATGAATGGTCAATGGTTCAGTTGACTGTTTTTGTACATACAGGCAAACTTTGTTGATTCGGTTTTCATTTCCCTTTCCTTTCAACGGCTGATAATACTCTGAAGCCAGTGACGTATGTTTCAGTTTGGCTAGCTCCTGTAGGATGTAGAGCAGGTTGGTAATTCTTTCAACGCCACTTTTTTCAGGAAGTAATTTTATGTGCTCAATTATTGATGCGGTTTTTTTCCCTTTGAATGAAATGCCCTGAATTGACTGCGCCAGCAACTTATTAATTGCAATCAGTTCACCCAGTTCAGTAAACCGCTCAATAAAATTTGCAGAAAACTGTATTACCACAGCAGCCCGTTTTCCATTGTGGCTGCCGTCGCTTACCCATGTGTGCGGAAGCCCGGGGCCAATCAGTACCAGGTCGCCGCTCTCAAAACTTTCATGGCTGTCACCCACTAATCTTCTGCCCCTTCCTTTCAGTATCAGTGTAAGTTCATACTCGGGGTGGTAATGCCAGAAAAAATCAAATCTTGGCGGATTGATATTGTAGGCCATAAAGGAGTGCTTCCCTCTTTTTGCATTAATATCTTCCAGCAATGGTTTCATATACCACTATTTACTCTATTTATATTTTAAAAATACATTTTTCTGTCAATATAGTGTAATAACTGGCTCATGCAGTGTCATTCATCTTCAGCACCTCAGGATATTTTTATAGTCAAATTAAATTTATGTCAACGATTCCTTCAGCAGTATTGGCATTACTTGAAAAGCCTTACCAACTAACCACTGAACAGATAGCATTTTACCAGCAAAACCGTTACATCAAACTGAAACAGGTGTTTGATGAGGCCTCAATTTCTTTTTTTAATGATGCCATCAGCAAAAGAGTGGAAATAATGAACACCGAAAGTACGCCACTGGAACAAAGAAGCACTTATGGCAAAGCCTTTCTCCAGTTATTTAATTTATGGAGAGAAGATGAAGTGGTGAAAGAATTTGTTTTCAGCAAACGATTGGCAAAAATTGCAAGTGATTTAATGGAAGTGGAAGGAGTAAGAATTTACCACGACCAGGCATTGTTTAAAGAAGGCGGTGGCGGCATCACACCCTGGCATGCTGACCAATATTACTGGCCGCTCGAAACAGATAAAACAGTTACGGCATGGATACCTTTGCAGGAAACACCATTGGAATTGGGGCCTTTGGAATTTAGTGCAGGCAGCCATCAAATAGTGGAAGGCCGTGATTTGGAAATAAGTGATGAAAGCGAAGCAGCCATTCAGCAAAAATTAAGGGTTACAGATTTCAAGCATGTAATCGAAGTATTTGATTTGGGTGAAGTGAGTTTTCATAGTGGATGGATATTTCACCGGGCAGGCGCCAACACAACTGACCAGATGCGGAAAGTGATGACGGTAATTTACATGGACAAGGATATGGTGCTGAAAAATCCTGACAATAAAAATCAAATTAACGACTGGAACACCTGGTGCCCGGGTGCTAAAGTGGGTGAGGTGATTAACTCGCCAATTAATCCCATCATCTATCAAAACTGATGCTTTGCAAATAAACTACTGCTGTCCTTTCTGGGGCTGCGAACAATTAGGAGTAACTGCTTTTTTTGACAGGGTCAAAGCTGCATACTATAATGGTGTGGAAGTTTTTCTGAATAATGAAATTGAATTTGTAACGGAGTTTATTGCTGAAGTGGAGGACGCCATTGATGCAGACGAAACTTTTACATTTATCATTCAGCATATTGCCCCCTACCAGCCGGGGCCTTTCAAGGATTATATTTTGGAATTTGAAAAGCAGCTAATAAGACTCACCGAATACAAACCTCACTTCATCAACGCACACACCGGCAAAGATTTTTTTTCTTTTGATGATAACTGCAGGATAATAGAAGCGGCTATGAATATCAGCAGCAAAACAGGTGTAAGAATCCTGCATGAAACGCACCGTGGCAGATTTTCATTTCATGCAGCATCTTTAATTCCTTATCTCAAAATATTTCCGGATATGGAACTGGTGGGTGACTTCTCACATTTTTGCACTGTGTCAGAAAGTATGCTGCAAGACCAGGAAGAAATTATCCGGGAAATCATTCCGCATGTATCACATATTCATGCAAGGATTGGGTATGAACAATCACCGCAGGTGAACGACCCTTTCGCCCCTGAATGGCAAAATCACTTTGCTTTATTCGAAAAATGGTGGCAGCAAATCATACAGCACAAAAAACAAAGCGGCTGGAATAGCTGTACCATCACACCGGAGTTTGGCCCTGCACCATACATGCCCTCACTTCCATTTACACAACAGCCCATCGGCAATCAATGGGAAATAAATTACAAAATGATGCAACGGCTCAAAACCACTCTTCAAACATAAAATAATTTCATGCTTGCCATTCAAAAAAAATTAACCAATACATTTTACGCACTGCTTAGTTTGCCGGCAACAGCCGTTGGTTTTTGTTTGTCAACACAAGTGGCAACACTTAGCTGGATACTGAGTACGAAATATAATTTGCATATCGAAGATGTTGCACTTGTTTGGCTGGCAGGGCCATTATCCGGAATTATTGCACAGCCCATTGTAGGGATGATGAGTGACAAAAGCTGGTTCATGGGTGGCAGAAGAAAACCATACATTATTATTGGAGGAGTATTGGGAGCCTCCATGCTTATTGCATTGCCGCATATTGATGTCATCAGCAAATCAACAGGGCTCACCATTTTTACAGTGGCAATTGTTGTATCGTTATTTCTCGACATGAGTATCAATGTTACATTCAATCCGGCAAGGGCCATCATTGCCGATGTAACATCGCCGGGTATTGAACGTACCAAAGGTTTTTCGTGGATGCAGGTGGTGAGTGGCTCATTTGGTATTGGTGCTTATTTTGTTTCTATGTCGTTTGGCAATATGGCTTTAATTTATGTGGCAGCAGCGGTGGTGCTGTTATTCTCCATTGTTCCTGTATTAGTTGTAAAAGAACCCCGTGTTTTGCAGGTAGAAGAAACAGCGGCAACAGAAATTAAAAGCAATTCATCCTTGCTGGATGGCATTAAACTGTTAGTTCCGCTTTATGGGTTTATTGTATTTGGTTTGTTTGTGGTAATCAATAAAATGATTTTGAATGGCGGATGGGACAACATACAAACCAATGTTATGTATGCCTGTCTTATTGCCACTTTATTGCTGGGTACTTTCACCATTTGGAAAGGGAAACAACAACCATCAGACAAAAACGATTTTAAAAAAATACTGCTGGCACATTCATTTAGCTGGCTGGGCATACAGAGCATGTTTGTGATGAGTTATTTTTTTATCAAAGAAAAAATGATGCCCGGCCTTGATACATCGAATGTGATGGCAGATACGTTTTCAAAATTCTTTACCGGCACAGAGCAAACTAATGAACAATCTGCTGGAAACATTTTATCACTGGGATTTTTGTTATTAAATTTTGTGGGTGCATTGCTGCCTGTGCTGGTGCTGGAGCCTTTAAGTGAAAGAATGGGAAAAGTAAAAGTTTATACCGTTGCCCTTGCCTGCATGGCAGCAGGGTATTTTCTTTTATACATTGCCGGATCCAAAGAAATTATTTTTTATCTCGGTATGATTATCTGCGGCATTGGCTGGTCGGCCGTAATATCCATTGTGTTTGCCATCATGACGGAAAAGGTAAATGCCAATAAGATGGGCATGTTTATGGGCTTGTTTAATTTCAGCATTGTATTACCTGCCATGATGACGCCCGGAATTTCTAAAGTGGTGAACGATGCAGGTGATTATGCTGTGCTTTTTTTAATCATCACCATCAGCCTGCTGCTGTCGCTGGTTTGCTGGTTGTTTGTGAGGGAATCTAATGCCAATCATACAATAAAATGAATTTCTGTTTATGATTCGTTTAAATATATCATTGCTGTTTTTTACGCTCTGTAGCCATTTTGCTTTGGCACAAAAACAAGTTGTTTCATCAGGCGCTATTCAACGTTTTGAAAAATTTACTTCAAAATATGTGGATTCAAGAAATGTGGATGTTTGGTTGCCAGATAACTATAACCCAGCAAAAAAATATGACGTAGTGTATATGCATGACGGGCAGATGCTTTTTGATTCAGCGCAAACATGGAACCACAAAGAATGGCAAGTTGACGAAATATTTGGCAGGTTGATTAGAGAAAATAAGATTGAGAAGTGTATTGTTGTAGGAATATGGAACAATGGCATATACCGTCATTCAGAGTACTTTCCTCAAAAATACCTGAATACGGTTACAGAGGATTATAAAAAGGAATTTTGCAATAACTATTTGCAAAACAAGCCACAATCAGATAACTATTTAAGATTTATTGTAGAAGAATTGAGACCTTTTATCAATAAAACATTTTCTGTAAATGCTGACAAGACCGGTACGTTTATTATGGGCTCAAGCATGGGAGGGATGATTTCTATGTATGCCCTTTCAGAATATCCACAGGTTTTTGGTGGAGCAGCTTGTTTATCCATCGCCTGGGTTGGCCGGGGCGAAAAGAATTTTGAGTTGCCTTTGGGTGCATTTAACTATCTGCAAAAAAATGCTCCATCCCCCTTTGGGCATAAAATCTATATGGATCATGGCACCAACGAGATGGACAGTATGTATGGTATTTACCAAAAATTTGTTGATGTTATTATGAAAGATAAAGGTTTCAGTGACGGAAATTATAAAAGCGAAGTATTTAACAATATCGGGCATAATGAAACTGATTGGGCAAACCGTCTGCATATACCTGTTACTTTTTTGCTGGGAAAAACTCCTGAACAAAAAGTATCTGCCGGCAGGATAGAAAAATACCCTGATTTTGAATCGAAATTTGTTTCTGAAAGAAATGTGGAAGTATGGCTGCCTGAAAACTATGATTCAAAAAAACGGTATGCTGTATTGTATATGAATGATGGACAAAGCCTTTTTGATGCAGACATTACCTGGAATCATCAGAGTTGGGATGTAGATGATGTAGTGACGAAACTTCTGCGTGAAAATAAAATTATGGATGTAATAGTGGTTGCTGTCTGGAATGGTCAAAATACAAGGCATGCAGATTATTTTCCACAAAAGCCCTATGAGCGTTTGACGGTTACACAAAGGGATACTATTACAGCACAATTGCAAAGGGCAGCAAGAACCAAAGATGTGTTTAACCCTGTATCAGATAATTATTTAAAGTTTTTAGTTACAGAATTAAAACCATTTATTGACAAAACATATCCAACTTATACCGATAGTAAGCATACATTCATTGCAGGCGCCAGCATGGGCGGTCTGATTTCCATGTATGCCATTTGTGAATACCCCAATGTGTTTGGTGGTGCTGCATGTCTCAGCACACACTGGCCCGGAATATTTTCAGTGGAGGGAAATCCGGTGCCGGATGCTTTTGTAACGTATTTGAGCAAACATTTGCCCAACCAAAAAAATCATAAAATTTATTTTGACTGCGGTGATCAAACGCTGGATGCATTATATCCCCCATTGCAAAAAAAAGCAGATGCCATAATGAAAGCCAAAGGATTTACAGAAAAGAGTTGGATTACAAAATACTTTCCCGGTGATGACCATAGCGAGAAGTCATGGAACAAAAGATTGCATATCCCTTTTCTTTTTTTATTGGAAAAATAAACAATTGCAGTATGTTAGTTAAAAGAAAATGGTGGAAAGAAGTGGTGGTGTACCAACTGTATCCCAGAAGTTTTAAAGATACAAATGGAGATGGCATTGGAGACTTAAAAGGCATTATTGAAAAATTAGACTACATCAAAAGCCTGGGCATTGATGTAGTGTGGATGAACCCCGTGTATGAATCTCCCAACGATGATATGGGTTATGATATTTCTGATTACCGTGCCATAATGCAACAGTTTGGCACCATGGAAGATTTTGATGTATTGCTGAACGGATTGCATGACCGGGGAATAAAGTTGATTATGGATTTGGTGGTAAACCATACCAGTGATGAACATGAATGGTTTAAAGAAAGTAAAAAATCAAGGGATAACCCTTACAGAAATTATTATCATTGGTGGGATGCAGAAAGGGGTAAGCCTCCCTACCGCTGGAGTATTTTTGATGAACAAAGCAGTGCGTGGAAGTATGATGCAGCCACCAGCAGTTACTACCTGCATATATTTAGTGAAAAGCAGCCTGATTTAAATTGGGAGAATCCGCAGGTAAGAAGCGAAGTGTATGACATGATGAAATTCTGGATGGATAAAGGCATTGATGGCTTCAGGATGGATGTGATTACCTGTATTTCGAAAGACATTGCTTTTCCTGAATTACCAAAGGGTATGGCTGTGAGTGATTGGTTTCCTTATTATGCAAAGGGTCCGCATTTGCATGCGTATTTGAATGAGATGCACCGGGAAGTGTTTTCTGGATATGATTGTATGAATGTTGGAGAAGCATCCGGTGTAAGTATTGACGATGCTTTGCTGTTTGTGGATGAAGACCGTAATGAACTTCAAACGTTTTATCATTTTGAGCATACGGGTTTTGGTATCAGCAAAGATAATTTTATGTATGTTGATGATACCAACCGGGATTTAGTGGAATGGAAAAATATTTTTTTGAGATGGGATAATGTTTTTGCAGAGAAGGGCTGGGGAACCATTTATCTCGGTAATCATGATATGAGCCGGATGACAAGCCGCTTTGGAAACGACAGCGACAGATACAGAGAGCTTTCTGCAAAAATGCTGCATACTTTTTTATTGAGCATGAGGGCTACACCTTACATTTATAATGGTGATGAAATTGGAATGACCAATACCAACCACACTAGTATTGATGCATACGAAGATTTATATACCATCAATTATTACAACCAGTTAAGAAATAACGGAGGTGATTATGAAGGATTTTTACGATCACATGCTGCCATTAGCAGAGACAATGGCAGAACACCCATGCAATGGAACAGCAGCACTCATGCCGGTTTCACAACAGGCAGGCCCTGGCTTGCTGTAAATAAAAATTATACAACTGTTAATGTTGAGGAACAGGAAACACGTAGTGATTCTGTTTTGAATTATTTCAGGAATATGATACAATTGCGTAAAAGTAATTTAACACTGGTGTATGGTAAGTTTGAATTGATTGATGAAAACAATAAGCAAATATTTTCCTATACAAGGCAATTGGATAATCAGAAACTTTTGGTGGTTCTTAATTTTTCTGATAGGGAAGCAAGGCTTAAAAGCGATGTAGACATCTCAGGTGCTCATGTTTTGATCAGTAATTATGTAAAGCCTTTGGGTATTGATTTATACAGGCCATATGAGGCAGTGATTTATAAGATTATTAAGAATCAGTAAGATGAAAAAAATAGTCGTTGTTTTTTTTCTAATTGTTGTAGCGGCTTCCTGTAAGGATAAAAAGGAGATTGACTACACCCGATTTGTCAACCCCCTTATTGGTACCGAAGGTACGGGTCATACTTTCCCCGGCCCATGCATGCCCTTTGGAATGGTGCAGCCGGGGCCTGATAACAGAGACAATGGTTGGGATTATACCAGTGGCTATCAGTACAAAGACAGCATTATTCTGGGATTTTCTCAAACAAGGGCAAATGGCACAGGTATTAATGAATTTGGGGATGTACTGCTGCAACCTTTCATCAGCGATAAAAAGGATAACTTAGGCGAAACCTATTTAAAGGAAACAGAAAAGGCGTCGCCGGGTTATTATACGGTTACATTAAGCAATCAAGTAAAAGTAGAATTGACTTGCACTGAACGGGTAGCTTTTCATCAATATACTTATCCATCATCATCTACAAAGCTGCTGGTTGATTTGCAACATGGTCTGCGTTTTCTTAATGACAGTGTAGTTCTAGAAAGCAATGTAAAAATTGAAGATAATAAAACCATCAGTGGATGGTGCCAAAAAAAGAACTGGGTTGATCGTAGATACTTTTTCAGCATACAATTCAATCAGCCGTTTACTTCAGTAATAGTATTGGAAAGAAAATCAAAAGAAGCTGCACCCCGTTATGTACTTGGCTTTAATTTGAAAGATAAACTCCTCCAAACAAAAATTGCTTTATCATCTGTAAGTGTTGAGGGCGCAAAAAACAATTTACAAACTGAGCTACCTGGCTGGGATTTCAAGGCTGTTGTTACCAAAAATAAAAAAGTATGGAACAGTTATTTAAGCAGAATAGAAATTAACGCAGAGAAGAAGCAAAAGGAAATATTCTATAGTTGCATGTACCGGTTGTTTATTCAACCATCAAACATTGCGGATGTGGATGGCAAGTACCGTGGAGCTGACGATTCCATAAGAACAGCAAAGAATGGCGAATACTATTCCACCCTTTCGCTTTGGGATACTTACCGTGCGGCTCATCCTTTATATACTTTAGTAGCACCGGAAAAAGTAAACGGTTTTATCAACAGCATGATCGAACACAGCAAAGCTGCGGGTTTTTTGCCAATCTGGACAGCATGGGGAAAAGATAATTATTGTATGGTTGGTAACCATGCGATTCCTGTAATTACAGATGCATACAACAAAGGCTTTACTGGTTTTGATGTAGAACAAGCCTTGCAGCAAATGATAGAATCAACGACCAAAAATCATATCAACAGCAACTGGACGTTGCTCAACAAATATGGCTATTATCCTTTTGACAGTCTGGATAACGAAGCTGTTTCGAGAACGTTAGAACATGGCGTTGACGATTACTGTATTGCATTATTGGCAGATAAAATGGGTAAGCGGGACATTGCTTCTACTTATTACAAGCGGGCAAGATATTATACAAACTTATACGATGCTTCCACTAAACAAATGCGTGGTAAAGACAGCAAGGGAAACTGGCGTTCTCCATTCAATCCAATAATAGCAACATCGCCCTTGAACAATCCCGGTGATTATACTGAAGCAAATGCCTGGCAATATTTCTGGACACCTGCACAATATGATGTGGAAGGTATGATACAACTATTGGGTGGCAAGAAAATGTTTACAGCACAGTTAGACAGTTTCTTCAGCATCAAAGCACTTAACCCCAACAAGCATTTGGGACAAGAGGCTATGATTGGTCAATATGCACATGGCAATGAGCCGAGTCATCATATTGCTTACTTGTATGCGTATTCAGACAAACCGGAAAGAGGAAAGGAGCTTATCACACAAATCTGCAATGAGTTTTATGATAACACCACTACTGGCATGATTGGGAACGAAGACTGCGGGCAAATGAGTGCCTGGTATATTTTTTCAACACTGGGGTTTTATCCGGTGAACCCTGCAGGTGGTGAATATGTGATTGGCAAACCACAGGTAGAAAGTGCTATTGTCTACTTGAAAGATGGAAAATTATTAAAGATCAGAAACAAAAACGCCCAATCGGTAAGGTTAAACAATCAGCCTCTCAACGATTTTAAATTGAGGCATAAAGAAATCTCAGTTGGCGGTACATTACAGTTTTAACTTAGAGTGAATAAGAAATTTACGTTATGAAGATAATAAACCTGTTCTCAATTATTTTACTGGCAAATTTTATTTGTATAAATGTTTTCTGCCAAATCTACCATGTGGAACCGATCAACTGGTGGGTGGGTATGAAGAACCCTAACCTGCAACTGCTGGTTAATGGAAACAATATTGGCGAAACTACGCCGCAAATAAATTATCCTGGAGTAACAATAAAAAAAGTAACAAAAGGGGATAGTAAGCATTATCTCTTTATTGATTTACTCATTACAAAAGCTGCGAAGCAGGGCACCTTAGGTATAAGTTTTAAAAAAGCTGGTAAAGAAGAATACAGCTATCGTTATGAGCTGAAAAAAAGAGAGCAGGACGCATCCGCATTCAGAGGTTTTAATTCAGCGGATGCGATTTACTTATTAGTGCCCGACCGCTTTGCTAATGGAGATTACCGTAATGATGTGGTGGAAAGTATGAAAGAAAACAAAATGGACAGAACTTTTCCTGGTGGAAGACATGGCGGCGATATACGAGGCATTATCAATCACCTGGATTATATAAAAGATTTAGGCTTCACTGCCATCTGGCCCACACCGATGCTGGAGAATGATATGCCTGCTTATTCTTATCATGGTTATGCCATTACCAACCACTACAAGGTGGATCCACGGTATGGAACCCTCGATGATTACAAAGAACTGTCGGTTAAGATGCGTCAAAGGGGGATGAAATTGATTTTTGATGAGGTGCTGAATCATACCGGCAGCAATTACTGGTGGATGTATGATTTGCCGTTTAAAGACTGGTTGAATTACCCAGACAAGTATATGGTCACCAATCATCGCCGTACAGTGAACCAGGATATATATGCTTCTGACTATGATAGAAATTTATGGGGCAAAGGCTGGTTTGATAAGACCATGCCCGACATGAACGGACAAAATCCTTTTTTGGCGAACTATCTCATTCAAAACACTATCTGGTGGATTGAAACATTACAGTTGGGCGGCGTAAGGCAGGATACTTATGGCTACAGCGATAAAACCTTTTTAAAAAACTGGAGCTGTAGCATCATGAATGAATACCCCAATTTCAGCATCGTGGGTGAAGAGTGGAGCACTAATCCATTAATTACTTCTTACTGGCAAAAAGGAAAGAAAAATCATGATGCTTATACAGGATGCCTGAATACAGTGATGGATTTCCCCTTACAGGCTGCATTGGTACAATCCTTAAATGGAGAGGAAGGCGAATCTTACAATGCACCATTCACAAAATTGTATGAAGCATTGGCAAATGATTTTGTTTACCCCGATCCCAATCAAATCTTGTTGATTGGTGATAACCATGATATGAACCGTTTATTTATGCAGCTGAAACAGGATGTTGCGTTAACCAAAATGGCACTGACCTATTTGTTAACTATTCGGGGTATACCACAAGTGTATTATGGTACTGAAATTTTGATGGACAATGCACCGCATCATAAAAACGATGGTTTGATACGTTCTGATTTCCCCGGCGGATGGAAAGATGATAAAACAAATGCCTTTACAGGTGAAGGATTGAATGCAGACCAACTATCTGTACAGACATATTTAAAACAGTTATTAAACTGGCGAAAGAAAAATTCGGTTATTGCCAATGGCCAAACACTTCACTTTGCACCCTTTGACGGGCTCTATGTTTACTTCCGTTACAACAAAGAAAAAACAGTAATGGTGGTGATGAATAAAAGCGATAAGAAAGTAACCCTGGATGCCAGGCGTTTTGCGGAAATATTAAAAGACAGGACTAAAGCACTGAACGTATTATCCAATGAACAAGTTGATATCAAATCAGGCATATCTGTTAATCCAAAATCGACAAACATATATGAAATGAACTAAACTTAATTAAGTGCTCTAGTGAATGGAGCAACTTAATAAAGCAAAAAACTAATATCCACCGCTACAAGGCAAGCACATTGGCAGACACACAAAACCCATAACACAGATGCCAACCTGCCAAAGAGCTTGCCATCTTGCTCGGCTTGGTCATAGACTTTAGGTTGACACAATAAAAATGCAACCCCCTAGTAACGGACAGCGGAAAGGGCGAACGTACAACATGGGTATTGCCAAAATGCAGGCAGACGGAAGCAGTGTTTCAACTGTAGTAACTCTGTTCAGCTACATATCCAGCTTGACCTTATCTAATTAGCTATGTGCATATCATCATCTTTTCTATCTTTACTCAGCAGCGGTAAGCCGGGGCGGACGGAATTCTATTCCCTGCACTTCGGCAATACCTGACCGTTAGCGGTCATGCTACAGCGACACCCTATAACTTTAAATTTCCCAACATTTTCTCTTAAAAAAAATTGAAATTAATTTTGCGAAACCAAATAGTTGCATGTATATTTGCAACCAATTAGTTTCATTAATACAAACACACAAATGCGGAGAGATATTTTTCAAGCAATTGCTGACCCAACAAGACGAGCCATTATCGCCTTAATTGCGTTACAGGCACTGACACCTAACGCCATTGCCAACAACTTCAACACAACACGGCAAGCTGTTTCAAAACACTTACGCATTTTAACAGAATGCGAACTTGTAAAACAAGAACAAAAAGGGCGGGAAATTTACTATTCACTTGAAATTGACAAAATGAAAGAAATAGATAAATGGTTGGAGCAATACCGAAAAATTTGGGAAACCCGATTTACTCAATTAGACAATCTCCTATCAACAATGAAAAGGAATAAAAAATGTTAAACGAAGAGAAATCCAGCCATGTGGCGGGGAACAATTTACTATTTGACTTTACGGTTGACGAATCAACCAACTCGGTTTTAATAACCAGGGAATTTGATGCAGAACTTTCATTAGTTTGGGATGCGTTTACCAAACAAGAAATGCTTGACCAATGGTGGGCGCCTAAACCGTTGGTTTCAAAAACCAAAGTAATGAACTTTGAAGCAGGTGGACGAAGATTTTATGCGATAGTATGGCCGGAAGGTCAAGAATATTGGGGAGTGGAAAAATACACTTTAATAAATCCTAAAACAAGTATAAAATATTTGGCTTCCTTTACCGACAAAAACGAAAACATTAATGCCGAGTTACCAACTTCAGAATGGGAATTGAATTTTAGTGAACAAAATGGAATTACTAAAGTCAGTATTTCAGTTTACTTTGAATCACTTGAAGAATTGCAAAAAATGATAGAAATGGGCTTTAAAGAAGGTTTCACTATGACAATAAACGAATTAGAAAATTTATTATCAACACTAAATAAATAACGCAATGAAAAAGTATAAACTTAAATTTCTAACCGCATTAGCGACAGCGGGACTACTGGGCTGTGGAGATTCTCAGCAGAATTCTCACAAAACCAATAACATTGACACAATTTCCAATCAAACTTCAGCAAAAAAGACTGATATGATTACTCAAAAAATAACTCCTTGCCTTTGGGTTGACAAAGATGCAAAAGCAGTAGTAGACTATTACCTTTCTATTTTTAAAAATGGTAAAATGAAAGACTATCGTCAATACAAGAACCCACCTCAGGCAAAAGAGCAAGGTGGTCAGGATACCTTCGAAACAGCGGTTATGGAAATTGGTGATATTGAATTTAGTATTTTAGCTGCGGGTCCATACTTCAAGTTTAATGAATCTGTTTCGTTTGTTATTAATTGCAAAGACCAGGCAGAAGTAGATTATTATTGGGATGCTTTAACCGCAAACGGTGGAGAAGAAGGTTCTTGTGGGTGGTGTAAAGACAAAAATGGTTTATCCTGGCAGGTTGTTCCTGTTGAATATTTTGATCTCATTAACAGCGATGACCCTAAAATCAGAGAAAAGGCAATGAAGAATACACTTAAACAGAAAAAGTTAATACTTTCAGAACTTAAATGAGTTGAATAATATCGGCTAAGAAGGGCTGTCAGAATCAGATACGGTAAGAATAAGAACTGCCCATAACAGGCAGTTTGGCAATATGGCGTGGCAACGAATATATTCCCAGGTTTTGCCACTCGTTGGCTTCAGTTTCAGCCGGCGAATAACGCCGGCAAATAGAATAAATAATGAACTTTAATTTATAAATTCAGCAGCGGTTACTGGCTGACGGGTTTCAAATGCGGCCACATCGTCAAGCCTGTCTATTGTAGTGTGACATAGACATCAATTCATATGACAATAACCGATCTTAAAACAGAACTAAAAAACCGGAGGCCGACAAAATACAAAGCAATCAATTTGCTATTGGAATTTCTCCATTGCTTATTTATGCATTTATTGGGCGCCAATATACCGGCCATATATTCATGCCAACAACTTAAATGACTTTCACATTGCAGACACTTTAGGTAACACATTGGGGACTATACTATACCAACAATATTTTTCTTAATTACAATTTTTCCCAACAATACAGCTAATGGGAGTTATTTAATAAAACCTGGAACATTCAGTGTTGTCGTATTTGAACTTGCACACCCTTTACCGGGAAAACCAATAGATATCTTGGACATCGTAGCCACTATATTGACAGGTTTTATCAGCTACTTAATTTATAACAACATTTTTAAAGACCGGCAATTAAACCAGGAAACAACCAACCGCTAACACCAGGTTTTGTGCAGTTGCACAACAGCCCGATGTACTTCAAACCACCCGGCATTTTTTCTCCTGGAAAAAATATTTGCAAAAATACTTGCGCAACCAGATAATTGCATATATATTTGCAACCAGATAATTGCATATAAACACAAATGAAAGTAAGAAGAGATGTTTTCCAGGCGATAGCCGACCCGACACGAAGGGCTATTTTGTTATTGATCGCAGCCCAGTCAATGACACCGAATGCCATTGCGGAAGAGTTTCATACCAGCAGGCAAGCCGTCTCAAAGCACATCCGGATCCTTACAGAATGTGAACTGGTGAGGCAGGAACAAAAAGGCAGGGAAATTCATTATCACATTAACGCAAACAAAATGAAAGAGGTCGATAAATGGATCGGGCAATTTAAAAAGATACTGGAAACCCAGTTCAATCAGTTAGACGAAGTATTATTAACCATCAAAAAAAAATAAGAAATGACAAACAGTTTGCTCTTCGATTTTACCGTTGACAAAGCAAAAAAAACAGCATTCGTAAACAGAGAATTTGATGCGGATCTTTCGCTGGTATGGGATGCTTTTACCAAAGCGGAAATACTTGATCAATGGTGGGCGCCTAAACCCTTTTCCTCAAAAACAAAAGTTATGAATTTTGAAGTTGGCGGACGAAGATTCTATGCTATGGTAAGCCCTGAAGGACAGGAACGCTGGTCAGTTCAGAAATATACTTCGATCAGCCCGAAAACCAATTTCAAATTTTTAAACGCTTTCGCAGACAAAGATGAAAACCCTGAATTGCCAGGTTCTGAGTGGGATCTGAGTTTCAGTGAACAAAACGGAAGAACAAAAGTCAGTGTCACGATTTACAATGAATCTCTTGAGCGTATGGAAAAAATGATTGAAATGGGCTTCAAAGAAGGGTTTGCTATGACATTGAAAGGCCTGGAGGAATTATTGGCTGCTTTATCCAAAAAATGATAACCAATGAACATAAAAGAACAAATCAAACAATATATTACCAGCCAGCCTGAACCAAAACGTGGCGAAATGCAGGAGTTGCACCAACACATACTTAAAGTGCTGCCAAAATGTAAATTATGGTTCTTGGATGGTAAAGACAGCAAAGGAAAAATTGTTTCTAATCCCAATATAGGGTATGGATCTTACTGTATAAAATACGCAGACGGAACAACCAGGGAGTTTTATCAAATTGGCTTGAGCCCAAACACAACCGGGCTCTCAGTCTATGTTATGGGTATCAAGGATAAGACATACTTACCCCAAACCTTTGGAAAAAAACTTGGCAAGGCCAGCGTGACAGGCTATTGCATCAAATTCAAAATGCTGAAAGACATCAATATCGATATACTTGATAAGGCAATACTGTATGGGGTTGAGGCTACAAGTGAAAAAAAATGATTGAAGTTTTTAAAACAAATGTTCAGAAGAAGGCACAAAGCAAAATGCTGCTTTGTATTTTATCTGAAACATTCCCATCAGCTGAAATCAATTTTGACCTTTCAGACCGTGATAAGGTGCTCAGGGTTGAAGGAGACAATATAGAAGTGGCACCGATAAAGATGCTCTTACAGGACCATGGGTTTAGCTGTGAGGTATTGGATTAACAACAAACAACAGAGATAATACAAACCCGGCAGTATAAGCAAAAATTCAAACAAATGCGGAAAATAACTGTTCTATCAATGATCACATTAGACGGAGTAATGCAGGCTCCCGGCGGATCTAAGGAAGATGCATCAGCCGGTTTCAAATATGGAGGCTGGACCGGGCCATATGGTGACAAAATTTATAGTGAGGTAGTACAAAAAGAACTGAAACAATCCGCAGATTATCTTTTAGGCAGAAAAACATTTGAGATATGGGAAGACTACTGGCCAAAACATGCAGGCTTTTGGCCGGAGATCAATAAGGGTACAAAATACGTTTTATCTAAAACCAGGAAAAAAACTGATTGGGAAAATTCCGTGTTCCTCAGAAGCGTGGCAGACATCAAAAAACTCAAAAGATCAAAAGGCCCCGACATACAGGTTTGGGGCAGCAGTAAACTAATCCAGCTCCTGCTTAAGAATGATCTTGCAGACGAACTCAGGCTCAAAATTCATCCCCTGACATTAGGTAAGGGAAAAAAGTTTTTTAACAACGGAACGATCCCGGCTGCATTTACATTAACAGAGAGTATCGTTACTTCTAAAGGAGTTATAATTGCTCATTACAAGCGGACCGGAAAAGCTAAGACAGTTGCTATTGGATCTTAGAAGAAGGATCGTTCGGTAAGGCAGCTCTGAGCCTAACGGTACCAATAACCATCCTGGTACCGGCGTAGTTATAAAAAGGGCATATAAAAGTTCTCTGCAGAAAACGACGATATACGGCAGCAACTCCACTAAGAATAGTACAAATCCCCAGCATGGCCTGCCGCTAACTATACAGAATAAACTTACTTCAACATTTTTCTCTATACGCCGCACCTGCAACGGAACCGGCCATCTGGCAATTGCGATTTTGGCCTAAATAAAACTTTCGCTTCCTTGTATACATCGTTCCAAAGCGACACCCCTTTGTTAAACGGGACAGATGCCTGGCTAACCCGGCCCGGCATTAGTAGCTGCTGTAAAACAGGCTTCAAATATTGATGGTAAAACAAAAAAGAATTAGCTTTAAAAACCTAATTTTATAACCAATGAAAAGAATGTCATTGACGATAACGCTCATTGCTGCATCGTTTCTGCTTGGCTTCGCTTTTAACACCATACTATTTAATAAAAAAAGTACATCAATGAAAAAAGTAACAGGGATAGGGGGCATTTTCTTCAAATGCAAAGACCCAAAAGCAGTTAACGAATGGTATAAAACACACCTTGGGTTTGACACAAGTCCATATGGAACAAGTTTTGAATGGCGGGAGATCGACGACAGTACAAAAAAAGGGCTTACCCAATGGAATCCTTTTGCAGAAAACACAAAATACTTTGAGCCTTCTGCAAAAGATTTTATGATAAACTACCGGGTAGAGAATTTAGAAGCATTGGTTGAAGAACTGAGAAAAGAAAATGTAACTATTGTAGACAAAATTGAGACATATGACTATGGAAAGTTTGTTCATATCATAGACCTTGAAGGAAATAAAATTCAATTGTGGGAGCCTAAAGATTAGGAACTGATCCTGAACGGCCAGTTGATACCCCCACCGCATTGGGTTTGAAGTGAAGCGTCTTGCTGTGAAAGGACAATTAATAGAGATCGACATGGAAGCCCGCAGATCCAAATAAAGTAGGTTTCCAGGCATGCAGGCAATTATTTAACCCTTTTATCCCGGATTCCCATTAAAGCATATGCGCAAAAGACTGTTTACAGGAAGCATAGCCGTTCTTTTGGTCATTTTAATAGCTTATCTCGTATGGCATACCTATGATCTTTCAACCGATTACAATTATGCCACTGCAAAACTTGATATAAAAAACGGGAATGCAAAAATTATACATATCGGTACACACAAAATTTCTTCAAAGGAAAAAGACCTGGAGATGCTGGCCGCCCGTTATGGTTTTAAGAACCTGTACATTGAAAAGTTTACGGCTCAACAAACCGAAAAGGGAATAAAAGATTATAATGAACTGGTAGAAACTTACCTGGTATTGCGTAATGGGCCCGACTGGAAAGAAAATTATCAAAGGGAAGTGGATTCCCTGCTCAGCATCACTGAACCCGGAAAAGATCGGAACCATTAACCGGTAGTAAAACGTTAAGGCAATATGGTTGGGCATCAGGTGCCTGTAACAGTACTGATCCTTACGGGTAAGCTGATTAGAACTATAAAATATCATACAATGACTTCAGAGATCATCTCCCCTCCCACACCCGACTGTGAAATTGTAAGTTCCAGAATTGTGAATGCACCGAGGGATATTGTTTTTACTGCCTGGACCGACCCAACACATTTAAAAGCCTGGTGGGGGCCAGCCGGCTTTACCAATACGTTCAACGAGTTTGACCTGCGGCCCGGCGGCAGATGGCGCTTTATTATGCATGGCCCTGACAAAGGGAATTACCCGAACGAATGTGAATTCATAAAAATAGAAAGGCCGTCGCTTATTGCATGGAAGCGGCATTCCAAACCACTATTCCAGGTAGTTGCCGGTTTTGAAGAAGCTCCAGCCGGCAGAACAAAGGTCATTTTTAAAATGATCTTCACTTCAGCAGACGAATGCAATAAGATAAAACGATTTGTAGTTGACAAGAATGAAGAGAATTTTGACAGGCTCGAGAATGAACTGGCCAAAATGTTGGAAGAGGCAAATAGTTAAACAGGTACCCGGATTGATGTATTTTTAAAAAGGAAAAACGATGAACAACATGAATAACACTAAAAAAAAATTACCGGCCGAACAACGCTCAGCACTGCTCGGCACATTGAAAGCCCGTTTTGATAAGAACATGAACCGCCATAAAGGTATTGAGTGGGCAAAAGTACTGGCAAAGCTGGAAGCCAATGCAGACAAACTGTGGTCACTGAGTGAAATGGAAGAAACCGGTGGCGAACCGGATGTTGTTGGTCATGATAAAAAGACCGGTGAATACATTTTTTATGATTGCTCGGCCGAAAGCCCTAAAGACCGCCGCAGCATTTGTTACGACCGCCAGGCGCTGGATTCAAGAAAAGAGCATAAGCCAAAAACCAGTGCACTTGATATGGCAGCTGCCATGGGTATTGAGCTTTTATCGGAAGAACAATACCGTGCCTTGCAACAGCTTGGGAATTTCGACACTAAAACATCGAGCTGGATAGAAACCCCTTCTGCTATCCGGAAGCTCGGGGGCGCCCTATTTTGCGATCGCCGCTACGACACTGTTTTTTTGTATCACAACGGCGCAGAGTCTTACTATGCCGCCAGGGGATTCCGTGGATCACTAAGGGTTTGAATTCGTACGCATGCAACTTCTGCAAAATAGCTTCTTTCAAGCCTTGAAAATCCAGTCAAATGACAGCGACTTTTTTTGCCAAACAATCCGATTTCAGAAAGTGGTTGAAAAGGAACCATAAAAAAGAAACAGAACTGATCGTTGGATTTTATAAAGTTGGCAGCGGCAGGCCCAGCATCACCTGGTCGCAGTCGGTAGACGAAGCGCTTTGCTTTGGCTGGATAGATGGCGTTCGCAGATCCATTGACAAAGACAGTTACCAGATACGATTTACCCGGCGAAAGCCTAAAAGCATATGGAGCGCCATCAATATCAGGAAAACAGAAGAATTAACAGCACAGGGGCTTATGCAACAGGCAGGGCTTGTTGCCTTTGAAAAAAGAGAAGAGCTGAGATCTGAGATATATTCTCATGAAACCAGGAAAGTAAAGCTTTCCCGGAGCTTTGAAACCCGGTTTAAATTCCATAAAAAAGCCTGGAATTATTTTCAGTCACTTGCACCCTCCTACAAAAAAATTTCAACGCATTGGGTAATGAGTGCAAAGCAGGACAGCACGAGGTTAAAACGCCTGGATGAACTTATCAGAGACAGTGAGTCAGGAACAAACAAGTGGAAAGACAATAAGTACAAGAAGAAATAACAAGTAAGGGAGCAATACTCCGTCATATAAGAATATATTCAATTCTAAAAAGGCCGGCTATCTTACTTTTTTACTTCCATCATCTTATCGTACGCTTTCTGAATTGCCTCTAGCTTAGTTACATAAATGCTGCGGCCATGGGTACCGATCAGCAACTCGTTTTCCCGCTGCTGGATGGCAATATCATGCACCGGCACCCGGGGCAGGCTGTTGTCTAAGGTCATGAATGTTTTTCCCATATCGAAAGATGCATAGAGGCCATTGTCGCTTCCTACATAAATGATATTCTCTTTCCTGGGGTCTTCCTTTACCACGTTGAGCGGCTCGGCAGGAAGGTCGTTACCCAATTGTGCCCAGGTGGTACCATAGTCCTCACTCACAAAAAGATAAGCGCCGAAATTATCATTCCGGTATCCGTTCAAAGAAGCATATATCCTTCCCTCTTTATGTGCAGAAGGCGTAACCCGGCTTACATACATGCCCTGTACAGCCTTGGGTAAATTGCCGCTGATCTTTGTCCAGGTATAACCGGCATCCTTGCTTATATGAATATTTCCATCATCGGTTCCGACATAGATCAACCCAAACTTCATGGGTGATTCAGCCAATGTAGTAGAC
>ERZ795044.1045-NODE-1045-length-25381-cov-5.139067_pt1 | contig 25381 bp, 10 predicted proteins | sample MGYA00375128_ERZ795044 | MGnify/ENA primary metagenome ERZ795044 (study PRJEB30173, sample SAMN05720213) | anaerobic digester metagenome | isolation source: active sludge of municipal wastewater-treating anaerobic digesters | place: USA | collected 2014-12-22 ... | reverse complement strand
ATGGCACTAAAGACAATGAAAGAAGGAATCTGGATGCTCAATAATAATGAACCATTTTCTTCAGATCAGTTTTTGCAATTTGAAACAAGTTTGAAAAAGTTGATTACGGAGATCTTTGATCCAGCTATACCTTTTACTCAGACTCAGGATGAGAACAGATGTTTGTATTGTGCTTATAAAGAAATGTGTCACAGAGGCGAATAAAAAAAGAGCGATATTTTTAAGTATCGCCCTTTCTCTTTTTCAAACTAACAATTTTTATTCAACTACAAGTCTTTGTGTTTCAAAGTTTATGTTTTCACTTCTTACACTTACTATGTAAACACCTTTTGCAATTTTATCAAGATTAACTTCGAATGAATTGAACCCAATTGCTGATGTTATTTGTTGATCTGAAACCAGATTACCTAACATGTCCGTAATTTTTATTGCAAATTTTTCATTCTCACTTGCATTAAATGTAATGTTCACATTTCCTTTTGTTGGATTTGGATATACATTAAATGCACTCTCTGTAATAGCTTCAGTGTTTTCAATTCCATTTCTGCAGCCAAGATTCACTGCTACATTTTTCTGACCCGGTTGTCCTGACCCACAATTGTTATTTGCATTCGCTCTTACGATTGCTGAACTTGTGGTAGCGCTTGTATAATTTACAATTGCTGATGAACCTGATGGCGTAATTGTAGCTCCACCTGTAACAGTCCAGTTCCATGATGTTGCAATTGATGTAGTGGTTGCAGAGTATGAAACCGAGTTGTTCGATTTACAAACAGCATCTGATCCTGTTAGGGTCGGTATAGCTGGGCGGGAAGTTACAGTGTAACAACGTTGAGGACTCGCACCGCAAGCATTCAAGGCGCTAACACATATGTTTCCTGCTGCTGAAGTGAATGCAGGAGTGAAGTTGACATTGATTGACAATCCATTTGTACTATTGATTGTAACTCCTGAAGGAACTGTCCACTGATAATTTGTTGCACCTGCAACAGGAGCTATCGAATATAACTGATTCGTTAGTCCACATAGTCCTGCTCCTAATCCGGAAATTGATCCCGGTTGGGTTGGAGTTGAAAATACAGTGAAAGATTTTGACGAGCTGCCACAATAGTTGAATCCGGTAACAGTAACTATTCCTGAAGTCCAGCTTGGTCCAAAGTTAATCACTTGAGACGATGTAGTACTTGTTAAAGTAGTTGCTCCCAAGGTTGCATTTCCTGTAACAGACCAAACATATGATGTTGCTCCCGGTACCACGGCAATTGAATAAGTTGAAGATGAATTCGCGCAAACATAATTCGAGCCACTTACCGCACCAAGTATTGGATTGCCGGTAACTATCATTCCTCTTACTGCACTATTTGAATAGCAGTTTGTCGAGTAAACCTGAACTGAACCCTGACCAAATCCTGCAGGAAGATTAACAGTAATTGTATTTGTTCCCTGTCCTGAAAGAATAGTGATTCCGCCGGAAACGGTCCAGTTAAATCCAAGTGCATTATTTGCTGTGGTTGAATAAGTCGCTGTCGAAGGACCACAAGCAATAGCCGGTCCAACAATAATGGTTGGTTGTGTCGGATAGGTTGTGATTACAGGTATGTTTTTAGAGACCTGAAGTCCAGGTCCACAAATATTCACACCTGCAACACTGATGAATCCACCGTTATAGTTTGAACTGAATGATAGTGTAATAGAATTTGTTGTTGAACTTCCGGTTGCACCATTTGGTAATGTCCAAACATAAGATGTAGCACCCGGTACAACAGAAACACTATAAACAATTCCTGAACTATTGCGACAAGCTGCTGATGGTCCAGAAATTGGACCTGGAGCTTGAAGCAAAGTTGCAGTTGGATTTCCAACAGTTGCAAAAGCAGATCCGGTACAGCCGTTAGCATCTGTAATGATCACAGAATAATTTCCTGGTAACAATCCTGATGCTGTTGCAGTTGTTTGTGATCCGACATTGGCAGACCATAGGTAAGAATAACTTCCTGTGCCACCTGTTGCGATAACTGAAGCAGAACCATCATTACCCGAACATCCCGGAATCGTTGCAGTAGTACTTCCTTCAACTTTGGATGGCTGCGATAATGAAACTTCGACTGATCCCGGACAACCATTCGCATCAATAATTGAATAGGTTGCTGTTCCGGCAAACTGACTGAATGAGCCTGTGCCAATGTAAGGAACAGTACCACCGGTCGCTGTTACCATTACAGCTGTTGAGTTTCCAAAACACTGTATAGTTCCTGATGTTGCTGTTATTTGTAAAGAATCAGGTTGAGTTATGATAAATGAATCAACAACTGAAGTACAACCCATTGAATCAGTTGCAATGACGTGGAAAATTCCTGCTGCTAAATCATCAGTATTGGCAAAATTTAATGACTTAGTGCATAATCCTGGATTTCCTGCTCCCATGTACTTGCAAAAGAAACCTCGTGGACATTCCGAATTACTACTACATGCGTCTCTTGCTTTGTCAATATAAGAGTAAGTAAGTTCAAAAGTGATATTTCCTATTCCACCACTTGTTATAAGTTCAACAGATCCTTCACTGCCACCATAACATAAGACGTTAGTCAATACATTTGGAGTAACAGTAAGAGCAGCTGGTTCTGTAATTGTATATGTTCCAGAAGCACTGCTTCCAAGACTATCAATTACAGTTAAAGTATAATTCCCCGGTGCCAGGCCTACATTCGTAGGAGTTGTTGCACCATTACTCCAAGTATAAGCATACGGTGGAGTTCCACCATAAACAGGTACACTGATATTGCCATCATTTACTCCCCAACAAGAAACATTTGTTACTGTAGCAGTTCCGACTTGTGGATCATTTGGTACATTGATATCAATTGGTCCTGCGATTATCGGTTTAACACCATCACATTCTCCCCATTTCAAAAGATAATCTGATTCGATAGTTCCTGCAATGCTAATTCCCATTGCTACTGAATACAAATTTCTGACTGCTGCTCTGATGCAATGTTGTCCTGCAGGTAAGAATTTTTGATATTGAATATGCGAAGGAGTTGACCACGAAATTACACTTCCAAAAATTGTTCCCGGATCTTCTGCCAGATAGAATTCAGCATAGTCATCCGCTAAAACGTTGAAATCAAATTTAACTGTGTCTGCTTTACATAGACAGAAGCAATATTCGAATTCATAAGCTGAATCAGGAGCAGGATTTGAATATTCATCTCTGTAATGATTGTAAGCTGAAATCCATTGACCATTACCTAAAGCACTTGGCCATGACGGATGCTTCGCAATCGTCCATGCAGAATATGGTTTTGCGGCTGTAATGTCAGGCGTAGCATGAACTACTGACCAGCCACCGTCCGAAACATTTGTTCCATATGTACTATTAGTATTGTGATCAAATCCTGTACTCATAACAAGTGATGTAGTAAGTATTGAATCCGGACAATCAGGCTGACAACCTTTGAATGAGATATCGTCAATACCATAGTCATTTCCTGAATAACCGAAGTTCGTTTGGAATAAAAATAATTCTGCTGAAGTAATGTCGGTTGATGGTGTCCATGTACCAACATATTGTGTCCACTGATTTGGAATTGCTGAGCTAACTACGGAATGTAAAGTATAGATTGTATTATTTAAAACATCACGAACTTGCAGTGACATTGATGGTTTTGGTGAAGGCTGTGAAATTTTTGGATGGATCCAATAGCTAAAGACATATGTTTTACCACCTGTTAGTGTACCTAAATTTTGTGACCATATTGTTGCCGGAGCTGAATCGTGTCCATCAATGATGAGGAAATTATAAGGGCCTGAAGTTCCACTAACTGTATTTGAATGATCAGCTATATTCAAAAGTAATCCACATTTAGATTGAGCATTAGTTCCAATGCAGTAAGAATTAAATGAACATAAGCATGATAGACTTAAACTACTACCCATGCTGGCAGAAGAATTTCTGAAATCTCCATTTACAACAAGTTCTTTTCCTAATGGATTCAGTGAATCGCAACAGTTGATTGGAGTTATTGTGAAATTGCTTGATGAAGTACAGCCGTTATTATCAGTAAGAGTGAATGTATATGTACCTGCTGCGAAAGTTGCTATCGTAGTTATCGATGATCCATTTGAGAGCACTCCCGGTGTTGCCCAGGGTTGAATTATATAACTATAGTCACCTGTACCACCTGAAGCAGTAATGTCTATCGGACCCTGTTCACCGAAGCAAAGGTCAGTTGGCGGAGTTAACGTAACGGATATTGGTAAGGGTTCTGATACCACAAAAGTTTCTGTGTATGTACAACCATTTCCATCTACACCTGTAATGATGTATGATCCTGCAGGCAGGTTATCAAAACTATAATTTTCTGATAAGATTGGATTCACACTATTTGGATCAGGATCAATTACAACAGTAAATCCCGGAAGACCTCCTAATACTTGTCCATAAATACGACCTGAACTTTGTCCACTGCACAATACGTTTTCTACTGTTGCAGTAACCAGGACAGAGTAAACACTTATGCAAACGAAATCTGAATCTGAACAGCCCGAAGCGTCTGTTACTAATAGCATGTAACATGTACTGATATTCGGACAAACAGTTGTTGTATTGCTATTCGATATTAAAGTGCGCTCAGGCATTTTGTACCATGACATTGTTGTACCTGCATAAGTTGGACTTGCCAGAGTAGCACAACTTCCGGCACATATTTCTTGATCAGTACCGGCATCCACTTCAGGAAAATCATCGCATGGAGAAAGTGACATACAAATGTTGTCAATTTCTCCCCATGATACTTCACTGGCATCATCGATCGGACTGTCATTGGTTACACTGATTGTTAGAGTTGTGTAATCTGCATCAGCAATCCACTCATCTAATTCATATGTTACCCATGTTCCGGTATTTGTAATGTCAATTGACGTTCCGACCACTGATCTTGCAATCGCACCTGTAGTAGGTGAATTGTCAAGCAATGTTCCGTTTGAAGCTCTGAATAAAAATCTCACAAACTGATCTGCTGTCGGTGGAGTATTGATATCGTTCCATCTTGCACAGAAGCAAAGTTTATACTTATGTCCTTCTAAGATTTGAGCAGGAATAGTTTGTTGTATTGATTCTGCAGAAAATTTATTTCCCCACATTCTCACATAGCCATTATCCTGACAGCCTTGTGCAACAATTATCTGAGGAGAATTAGTTGCTCTGCTCCAGTTTGAAACGGTACCACCGGAACCAATATTTCCGGACACCGTCAGACCATCTGTAAATCCTGAATTTTGAACGAAGCTTCCAATGCAACAACAATTTATTTCTTCAACAGTTGTAGTGGTTGTTGTAACACACCCTGCAGCATCGGTAATAATAATTGTATAATCATCGGCTGCATAAATTTGAGGCGTTGTAAAAGGAATATTATTCGTAATTGTACCTTGAGTATAGCCTGGCGTAATTGTATAAGAGTAGTTTGCATTTCCGCCATTTACTGTAAGGATAAGAGCACCTTGTTCACCAATACAAACGTCAGATGGAGGTGTAACATTTACTGAAAGTGTACTTAAGGATATGCATACAGTATCAGAATATTCACATAGAGTAATTGGATCAATAACCTTGAATTCATAACAGCCCTCGCCAATTACTGTAGGATCCGAAGTTGCTTGACCGGAATTTATTAAACCTCCATTTAGCGGTGTCCATATTATTTGTGCACCTGCAACGTTTGTTGTCCCATGTAATGCAATCGCTGAACTTGAACTGCATGCTGTTGTATCACGTCCTGCATTAGCAAACAAAAATGATGTCTTGCATGAACCATGTTTCAAAAGATGATTTCCGGAAATTGTTCCACTTATATCAATACCAAGCGGCCCACCAGCGTTTCTGAGATCAGCTTTCAATCGATGACTTCCTTTCTCTAAGAAAATGGTATATAAAAAATTTTGTTGTCCGGCTTGTTGTCCAGTGAGAGTTACTGATTGATAATATAATGTATTCGAAAAATTATTTACATAGATAGCCAGCGAATCATCAGCAAGACTATGTAAATCAAACGTTACTGAATCGTCTTCACACAAACAGAATTCATAGTCAAATGTAAATGGTAAGTCCGAATACAAATTACTTCCAGCATAACCTGAAGCATCAATTGAAATCCATTGACTTAGTGGGAACGGGAAAAAGTTGGGGTTGTTAAAGGGATTATAATATATCGTACTTCCACTTGCAGGAAGCGTTAATGAAGACCAACTTGGTTGCTGTGTGATTGCCCAATTAAGTTCAGTTGCTCCGATACCCAAAGCTGAATTTGTGTTTTCATTATATCCTGTATTAATAACTAATGATGGAGTTGTGTTCAGACTGTTACATGTAAAACAATCTTCTCTTGTTCCTTGAATTGCAAATTCATAGTCATTTTCATCACAATCGTCGTTAATAATATGGACAGTTGCTGTCTTAATTCCTGACGCAAGAGGAGAAAAAGTAATTATAAACGTTGCTGAATTTCCGGGTAAAATAGGGGATGCAGGAGTAAGACCACTTATTGTAAAATCACTTCCTGAAACTGAAAGACTAAGTATGTTTAATGGTGAAGTTCCCGTATTGAATATTGTATATGTCTGTGATACACTATTTGTAAGATTTACAGTTCCAAAATCTGTATGATCTGAAACATCAGCAGTCACATCGCCATCCTGAATGATTATACCATTTCCTTTGATTTCAATTTCAGCTACATCGATTGTTCCGGAACAACTGCTGCCAATACTAACTGCGCCAGGTGCAATCCAGTTTGAAGTAGGTCCATCCAGCGTGAAATTTCTAAGATCGCCAAGCAAAGAGTTTGTTTTACTATCAAAAGGTTTTATTTCTAGAGGATTTGATTGTGCATCTAATCCCTGATTGAATTTATAGTAAGCCAATAGTCCTGATTCTGCACCCGACAATTCACAATTCTTTGTGAGAATTAACTCGCCGCAATCTCTTGCATAATCCCAGATTCTTAGTTCATCATAAATTCCAACGCAATTTGTGTTTTGCTCAGGCTCATCGAAGTCAGATGCTTCGGCACCTATAATTGTGGAATTGTCAATATTGTAAACAATAGGGTAAACGCCACCTGCATCATTACTTGCAACCATGATTCCATCGACAAATAATTTATTGTAGCGACCATCATATGTCATTGCTAAGTGATGCCAACCCGATGATAATCCGGAACAATTGAAAGAAGCAATACCATATGTTCCATTTCTGAAAACCCATGAACTTAACATATTTCCCGGGTCAAATTCAATTGAATATCCTCCGCCTTGAGTATTCCCTATAATTGTTTTATCAAGTACAGCTGCCCAATCTGATTGATGAAGCCAGATTTCAACAGTAAGTTCTGGTTCAGGTTTGATTAAACTATTTGGACCAAGACTTATATAGTCATCAATGCCATCAAAATCTAATGCTTCAGCAGGACAACTTTCTAAGATGACACAAACTATATCTGAAGCAGTACATCCGGTTAGTGGATCTGTGACTGTAAATTCATAGCAGCCTTCTCCTGAAACCATCAGGTCAGTTGTGCCTTGTCCTCCGGAAATAGAACCCTGGCCAAGAGCTGTCCATACAATTGAAGCGCCAATTACATTCGTTGTTCCTTGAAGAAAGAGTGGTGCATTGATTTGACATGTTGTTTGATCAAATCCTGCATCTGCTGTAATTTCATCTACAATTATAGAAGTTGTAGTTGATTCACCAAGTATATTTCCAACAGTTAAAGTATATGTTGTTCCACCAGTTAAATTGATGATAGTAGAATCATTGATCATTGTCCCACCTGACCATGAATAGGTATATGGCCCGCAACAACTGATTACATGGGCTTGAATTGTATCACAACCTATTCGATCTAATGTTACTTCCAGTCCTGTTGAATTAAAACAAACATTATCAAATCCTCTGATCTCTCCGGCATTTCCAAATTGATCTGCTTCAAATAATATTGCATCTAAATGATTTGTTACAGGATCCCAGTCGTTTGCATTTGTTCCGGCTATAGGTGTCCAAACTCCATTCGGAGAAGTTGGCATTGGGTTGCAATTTGTAATCGGTGCACAGATTCTTAACCATCCATCTGTTTCACGAATATAATTGTTTGCTGTGTATTTAAATCCCTTAGGACCACGCATAATGTAAAATACCGGTTGTGCTGCTAAAACAGCAGTGTTATCTGCATCTTCAAACAATTTAATATCATAACAGAATTCACCGCAACACCAGCGACCATTAAAGTCAATACCTGTTTCAACTTTGGACGGCCCATCAATGTCAAATGCACTGATATAATAATCGTTTGTTCCAAGTTGAGATCCTGAATTGCTTATTGATAAACTTACATTTGGTGAAGCAGTATCAGGAATCCATCCATGAAGATCATTGTCATTAAAATCCCGGCATTCAGTTTCAATACAAGGGCAATTTACTACAAGTATACTGTTGTTGATTGTTTCATTTTGTTGAGTTGCCGGATTAAAATAGGTATAAGTCAGCACTTGTAATCCTAAACTCGCCGGATGCATTGGATGAAAAACGCCATTTGCATCTACACCAAACCCGGAATAAGTTCCACCCGTTGGAGTTGCTCCTGACAATTGAAGTGGAGCATCGCCACTGCAGATCTCAGCATATGTATCAGGCCAGCTTAGTACACTGGAAGGTTCAACGCAACCGGGACATGGAGGGAATGAACCTGAGAACTGACAGGACACCCCAAGCAGAATATTGGATTCGATGTTCAGGAGATCTGCGGCTTCGACAAAACCATCACCATTCAAATCAGTACAGACGTAACCATTTAAAAATAAAACGATATCATCAGAAACAATATCCCTGTCCATTTCATTGATGATGCAATCATGATTTACATCACCTGTATAAAGGGCATATACTCCGGATTCAACTTCAATTACATTTCCTCCGAAAGAGTTTGATGCTGTTGTAGTGAAATCATACACAGTTATATTTGAAAGCATGACAGGATCAGCACTCATCGTTTGTAAGGTATTCCTATGGCAGATGTTCAGATAATACTCTGATCCGGTTAATGAAGATACCGTAACAATACATGACCCGTCTGATTTCAAAGTTCCTGTAACTGTTTCTTGTACTGCGAAGGTCATCGGATCGATAAGTTTGACAGTAATATTGTCCACATCAGTGGCGTCCATACTTAATCCGGAATTAAATAATAGCGGATTCATTGTACCGCCGGAAATGTAATACCCCTGTAGAAATAATTTGAGTTCTAAGGTTGCAGAGTTAACTGTCTGTATAAAACAGAAAACAAGTGCCAGCAATGCTATGATTGCTTTTTTTGGAGAGAATAGATCTGAATTCATGTGCTTGATATTTGTAATATTAGCTGATGTGTGTCTTGGAATAGACAACATAAATGAAGTCAGAATAAAAGTACTTTTCTCAGTAGTTTATTCTACGGTCGTTTTTTCAAATAAAAGGTCAAATCGGTAACATTAACGGTAATTGCCGATTTAAGAAAATGTACATGAACCAACAGTGACACGAGGCAGGAAGTTTAAACAGGATGATGATTTCAGCGTAAACTCATAGCCTCAACAAATTCATCTTTTTTCCTTCGTGAAATTTCAACATTCGAGCCATCACTCATTTGCACAAAATATCCGTCTGTACGACTGAATTGTTTTACATGTTTTAAATTAATAAGATGTGATTTATGAATTCTGAAAAAGTTAAATTCATTCAATAATGTTTCATACTCTTTAATTCCTTTTGCCGCAGTGTACTTTTCATTTAAACTGAAGATATAGGTGTAATTTACGTCAGCTTCAAGTCTGATGATCTCATCAGTTGATAGAAACACCAAGCCGTTTTGAATTGGTACAGCCAGCTTATGAACTCTTTCGGATTGAAGATTCTCAACAAGTCCCTTGTACTGGGCCTGATGATTATAATTTATTTCCTTGATGGCTTTTTTTGTGGATTCTATAAGATCCGATGCTTCGACTGGTTTGAGTAAGAAATCGATAGCAGAAAATTTTATTGCCTTTATTGCATAGTGAGAATGAGCAGTAACAAAAATAATTTTAAAGTTTACTTCGTCGAACATATTGAGCAGATCGAATGCACTCCTTTCTGATAATTCAATGTCCAAGAAAACTAATTGTGGTGAATTTAGCCTGATAAGATGATATGCCTCTGCAGTTGATCCGGCTTCATCAATCACCTGGATCATCGGACAATTTTCCCGTAATAGTTTTTTAAGAGAATTCCGGTTTGCTTTTTCGTCATCGACTATTATTGCTGAAATCATAAAATTTTCAAAGGTTAACTCTCAAATATAATTAAATTTTATGATAATTCAATTTCAACTCTGGTTCCTATAGAAGCTTGATTTTTATCTTTTAAATCAATTATTTCGGCTTTAATTCCTTTATTATATGCTTTATTAAATGCTTCAATGCGTTCAAATGTCAAACGGGACCCGAATGACGTATGCTTTCCACGATTTTCCGAATTCCAGTTGGCAGAATCAATTCGACCAATTCCGTTGTCTTCGATGGCAATTAATATGTATTGATTTTTCTTCTGCACATAAATGAATATTTTTCCTTTTCCTGCCAGTTTATCAATTCCATGTTTGATTGCATTTTCAACAAAAGGTTGTAACAATAAAGAAGGAACCATGATGTCATCTGTATCGATTTCCGGATCAATAATTATTTCGAATTGGAATCCATCTTCAAATCGTTGCATTTCCAGAAATGCATAACTTCTGAGAGCTTGCAGTTCTTCTTCTAAAGAAACTTCCTGCACAGAAGAATTGTCTAAAGTATATCTCACTAATTTTGCAAATGACGTCAGATATTTTTCTGCAGAAGCAAGATCGTTTTCCTGCATATAATTTCGGATGGAATTCATTACATTAAATATGAAATGTGGATTCATCTGAGCCCGCATAGCAGTGAGCTGAAGTGAAGCTTGTTTCTTCTCATTATCATATTTTTCCTGAAATAATAAAATCCTTCTTTTGTAGAAAATATAAATTGATATCATTAATAGGATAAATATAATTGTCCTGAACCAGATCGTTTTCCACCAAGGTGATAGTATAGTGAAGCTTAACACTGCGGGCTGTTTACTCCACAACCCTGAATTGTTCATTGCTTTTACTGATAATGAATATTTACCGGGATCAAGTGAAAGAAATTCAACTTCACGATTTATTGTTGTCCCTACAATTGAATCATGGCCATTAAACAGTATATATTTGTAGGATTGATTCTTTCTACTTTTAAACATTGGTGATTCGAAGCCAATACTAAAAGTGTTCAATTTGTAGGGAAAGATATATTTATCACTTATTGTTGTATCAGAATTGTTTACCTGAAATCTGGTAAATTTTACGATAGGCGAATATTTATTTTCAAAATCTGAATGTGAGGAAAAAAACACAATACCTTTCTTTGAAGCTAGCCAAACTGTATCGTTTAATATAGCTATGTCATTGATTTCATTGTCCGGAATTCCTTCTTTAATGCCAATATTTTTTATTTCATATGTAAATTTTGAAAAATCTGAGAACTCAATAACGCTTATTCCGTTATTTGAAGCGCACCAGATTTTTCCTCTATCTATCGCAATCTTTCGAATTGTATTACTGCACAAACCGTTTGACTCCCCAATTGTTTTTAAACTACTGTCTTTCATCATAATCATTAATCCATGACCAACAGTAGCAAAACATAAACTTTCATTAATGGTATCTATATCATCAATCCTGAAATTGCTTAAACGATCGTTAAATTGATAAAATTTATTATTTTTAATGTCAAACTTGACTACCCCGTCAATACTTCCAATTATTAAATTATTATCAGTATTGGAAAAAATGCATGTCATTTTTGAATTTAGTTTGCATAACTCCGTTATTGAATCATTTGTTATCTGAAGCAACTTATCGTAGCATCCTGAAAATAATCCAAACTTATTTCTGGTAAAATTGATAGTTGCATTTTTAGTTCGTGCATACTTTATATAATTGAATTTATTTTTACTTAAATATGTTATGTTATCATTTCCAACATATAGGCTTAAATCTTCACGATCAAAATACAAACTTGTTATTGTGGGGCTTTCAAATTTTTTATCAAATACTGTCATTTCAGTAGTATTTATTTTTGCTAATGCAGCAGGAAAATAACCTGCATAAATATACTTGTCGTCACAAGTTAATGCTTGTGGCGCCTGCATTCTATCGTTCGAAACATAGTTTTTAACTTCGTGGTTTGGCAGATAGAAAATGCCATCGTTGATTGATGTCACCCAATAACCATTTTCTTTATCCTGCATTATATTGCTGATATAATTTCCATGCAGATATGATTTGCTTTTTGAAAGATCAGTAGTGGAATCAAAAAAGTATAAACCATTCTTTGTACATACCCACAAATTCTGAAATAAATCTTCAGTCATGTTAATTATTCCGTGAGGAACTTCTCCAACTTTTAAAAATGATTTATTTTTTAACTCAAATATGGTGGTGCCAATTGAAAATAATAACCTGTCATTTTTAAGTCGTACAGCACAAAGTTTACCGTCAGTCTTGTTTTGAAAGATAAAGCTAGTCGCACCATTTTTTGTCAGATGAAGAAGCCTTGTTGTATATCCTGGTTTTAATCCCGTTCCAATTGCATCGGCTTTTCTGGAATCAACTCTTTCATCAATTGAAATGAATGGAATATTGTTAATATTATGTGGCTTGATTCTGATGGTGACAATTCCTTTGGAATTGATAAGATATTGTCCATATGTACTTCCAATATATACGTTTTCATTTTTATCAACAAAAATTGAAAGTTGAAAGCTTCCATTTATAAGCCCCTTAATTCTGTCATTGTAACGGTAAGCATTTATTTTTCCACCTTCATAAAAAAAGACCCGCCCTGAAAACGTAATCATCCAGATCCGTCCTTTAATATCCTGAAATAATCTGAAAACTACATTGTCAAGTAATCCTTCCTTGGTTCCAAATGTTTTAAACTCATAACCATTGTATCTGACAACACCTCTGTCTGTCGCAAACCACATGTAGCCATCCGAGTCCTGCATGGCTTCATAAATTTGAGAGGTTGGCAAACCATCATTAGTGGTGAAATGCTGAAAATAGGTTTGAGGTCCGAGCCCGGAACTTTTTACCGTTAAGAAAACAAGAAATATAGTGACTGAAATTAAATTCCTTAAAAACATATATCCCTTAAAAATATAAAATCTTTCGTAGGATACAAATTAAAGGAGTTTTTCTGCTAAATACACCTTTAAAAACAAAAAAAAACCACCTGAACTCAGGTGGTTTTTCTGCTTTTCATTATTGAATAGTCAATTAGTCAACAATTACTTTCAGTGATCTCTTTTCAGAATCACTTGTCAGATATCCGAAGTAAATTCCTTTCTGATATTCCGATACATTTAATTCGATATGGTTTGATCCAACTTCTGATTCAAATGCTCTTGTATAAACTACTCTTCCCTGAATATCAAGTAAAGAAAGTGTATATGATTTTTGAACTTCAGAATTGAAGTCAATATTTAATAGATCATGAACCGGATTTGGATAAGCACTTAACTCAAGTGATGGTGCTGAAATTTCTTCAGTAACATTATTGCTGATTTCACGTGCGGCTACAACAACAATTGTCGTAGGTAATGAAGTAGAGAAACATCCACCTGCATTATATGCTCTCACTGTGTAAACTCCAGCACTTGTTACATTGATCGAACGACTTGTTGCGCCTGTTGACCACAGATATCCACCTGCTGTTGTTGATGTCAGGGTAACTGAACCACCTGAAACAATTACAGGAGAACCACTCAAAGAGATTGTAGGTACTGCAGGCGGAGTACATCCGCTTTTGCTGACGATCGCTGCAGTTGATGTTGCTTTACAACCATTGCTTCCCGTAACAGTCACGCGATATGCACCTTGTGTTGAGACAACAATTGATCTTGATGTCTGAGTCGTTGACCATAGATATGCGTTAGCTGTAGTTGAAGTTAATGTCACACTTGGATGAGATGTTGTTAATGACAAAGAACCGTTTGCAGAAATTGAAGGTGTTGTAGGGGCAGTTAACATTGTAACTGTATTGTTTGTCGATTGTGCAGAACAATTCGGTCCGCTATAAGCACGTACCCAATAAGTTCCTGCTGCAGATACATTGATCGTTCGTGTAGTAGCTCCTGTTGACCATAAATAACCATTTGCTGCAGACGATGTAAGGGTTAAAATTGAACCCGGACAAACGTTTAATGAACTGCTTGCAGTTACAGTTGGAGTCGTTGGACCACTGTTTGCATTTACAGTCGTAACAGCAGAAGTTCCACCACAACCACCTGAATTTGTTGTTACAGAATAACTTCCGGAAGCAGATACAGTGATTGATTGTGTCGTAGCACCGTTACTCCATAGATAAGAAGATGCCGAACTGGAAGATAAAACTACACTGCCACCTGCACAAAATGATGTTGAGCCATTGGCTGAAACTGTTGGAGTAGAGCCGGAGGTTGTAATTGAAACTATTGCAGGAGTTGATGTTGCATTTGTTCCACTTGAATTAGTTACACGTACTGTATATGATCCCGGACTTGTTACTGTTATTGAACGTGTTGTTTGTCCACCGGGACTCCATAAATATTGTGAACCGCTATTAGCTGTTAATACAACAGATCCTCCTGAACAAAAACTTAATGGACCACTTGCGCTGATTGTAGCAGTAGCAGTCGTTGTTTTTGGCATATAAGTGTAGTGGAACCATGCGTAACCCTGTAAATTGATATACTGTTTCCATGATCCGGTTTCAGCTGTATAATGTGCGCTATAAGTTTGATATGCTTTTGTAAAAGGATTTGATTGTAGCCATGGGCCCATAAATGAAGATTCACTACTAAATAAAGGAATGATTTTAACTGATGTATTCATACTGGCAACCATTTGAAGTCTGCCTCGTGAATATGAAAACAGATCAGCATCAGTTGGACGGTAAGCATGAAGCAAAATCCGGTCTGCTCTTGTAGTTAGTTGTTGCATTTGACCTTGTGCCGGCCATCCAAGATAGATTTCTGATGTTAAACCATATTGAGCTGTCAATACATCAATCTTTTTGAATTCGATCCATGCAAATCTCCACGCCCCTGCTGAATCGCAACTGTACCCATTTGGAGAAAGATATCTGCTGCAGTACAATGCAGATATGCTTGACTGATTCCAGAATTCGAATTCGTAATTGAATACATCAAATCTCTCATTTGCTGAGGTTCTGCCATTGTTATAAGGAACAATGTAATTTGAGAAGAACGAAGCGATCTCTCCTGATGCACCCATTTGAGTAATTCCATAATTGGCACGTGCTCTGCTTAAAAAAGCTGCAACATTATTCTTAACAGTTGTACTGGTCCAGTTTAATGAACCTAAGTCATAAAAAATAATGTAGTTGTAACCATTTCCCTGTGCATAGTCAAGAATGGCGTTTTCCTGGGTGGTATTTCCCAACCAGCTATTAATGCCTTTCAAATAGAAAGCGCGTACATTACTTGATTGACCATACGAAGTCAAGCAAATCAGGAATAATCCTGCCAACAATTTCATTACCTTTTGGTTCATCTTTTATACTTTAGTTAATTTATTATACAACACTTCTCTTTTTTCGATTTAACATTTGCAATTTGTCCAAAACAGCTCCAACCCATTAAAAGGTTCCCCCTGAAATAAACTTCTTGATTTAACTGTTTGTGACCTGAAATATCTTGTCCGGATTTAATGCCGGTTTGATTACTTCTTTCCCCTCAAACTTTTCGTAGGCGAAGATATATGTAAAAGTCCTTCGTGATACGTCTATAATCCTTTAAGTTGCAAAAAAAATCCAAAAATACTTCATATTCACGCCAAATTCGAGGTTTTTTGAAGGTGAATCCCTCTTCATCTTTGAAAATCCAAGATACTTTGTAGGATACATGAAGTTTTTTCTAAAACTTTAACATTTAAAGTTTTCAACAATCTAGACCGTTTATGAACAAAATCAAAAATCCCGGTCATAAACCGGGATTTTCTTTGTTAAGGCATACTTTTTTGTGTGTTTTAAGGTTGTTATTTTTCTATCATTAATCGCTTTGTTTCGTTTTGGTATGGTGTCACCAGGCGGATAAAATATATCCCGTTCGGTAATTCCTGTGTATCTATGTAAAGTTCATTATCTCCATCAATGAAATATGGATTCATCTGTTTTATAATTCTTCCTCCGATGTCTATAAAATCAATTGTTGATTTAGTTTCAGCAAGTGAGAAGAATGATAGTGTAAGATTCTCTCGGGCAGGATTGGGATAGATTTGTAATTCTTCCGTTTCGATATCCTCGATTCCAATCGACTTCGATGCATAAGAAGAAGGTGAAATTAGTGCTGAGTTTGAAATTGTAGTGAAATTCTTTTTTGGTGAATATGATCCGGAAGTTGCACCACAAATAGTTTTAACTCGCCATTGATATTTAGTATTTGGTGCAAGTCCTGTCAGGATAATATTTGTTTGTCCTACATTCGGCATTCGAACGTAACTGTAGTTAGGAGAATTTTCAGGTTTATACCGGATCACCAATGAATCACTTGCCGGCAAGGCATTCCATTTTAGTTTTTGGGATTTAGATGTTATTGATTCGGAAAGCATTCCATCTGGTGTAGTTAATAAACATACTTGTTGAGTCGGAATAACAATGCTTTCCGTTAAGGAAGTTGCTGAACAACCTAAACTATTTGTTACAACTACAGTATAGTCACCGGTAGTAGTTGCATCATGATTTGCATTGTTAGCTCCACTGATCGATGAATTATTTAACTTCCATTGATAGCTGCTGATCGTTCCTGTGGTTGCTTCTGCTATTGATGAAATTGTGATCGAATTATTATTTAAAGCTCCCTGAGAAATTGATACTGTAGGTAAGCCATTCACTGCTACTGTAACTGCTGATGTTGTTTGAGTAACACCGTTCTTTGTAACCTGACAAGTATAGGTTCCCGAAGTTGTTGCAGTTATGGATGAAGTTGTGGCATTGTTCGACCACAGGTAAGATGTACCACCACCGGCAGTAATCGTTACACTTCCTCCAGCACAAAATGTAGTTGCACCCGAAGCATTAATAGTAGCGGTGAAGGTGGTATTACCTGATCCGGGTAATGGCTTTGGCATGTAACTATAAGTAAACCATTGAAAGCCGAGCAAATTTATATACTGAACACTTGCTGAAAGATCAGCCTGGAAATCTGCCTTGTATTTATTGAATGCTTCAATCTGTGCATGTGAATTTAACCATGGCCCCATAAAATTCGGTTCAGAAGAAAAGATAGGAGCGACATTAACTGTTGAATTATTTGATGCAAGATATTGCAAACGATTTTTACTGTAACCATAAACGGAAGATGGATCAACTCTATATGCATGCAATAATATCCGGTCAACATTCCTTTGTATCTGAGAACCTTGCCCTTGGTTGAACCAACCTAGATATGTTTCTGATGTAACCCCCTGAACTGTTGCAAGTGAATCGATCAGATGCATATTCTGTATGAAATATTTGAATCCTCCACTTGAATCACACGAACAATTGTTTGGCTGAAGATATTGCGTGCAATAATATCCACCGGGATTTACTGATGCTGCTGTCCAGAATTCAAACTCAAGATTGAAAGCAGAAAATTTTTCATTTGCATTTGTTCTTCCTGCATTATATGGACCAATTTTATTTTGAAAAGTTGAATATGATTCCCCAACTGCTCCTATGTCAGCAATACCATATGTTTCTCTCGCCTTTCTGATAAAGGATGCCAACCTGTTTACTGAAGTTGAATTGCTGAAGTTTATTGTATGAAGATCATACAATAGGAGATAGTTGAATGAACTATCCACTGCATACTGTAGTAGACTATCTTCCTTTACAGTGTTTCCTAATATCGAGGCAAAGCCATTGACATAGATCCCACGGAAGGAAGGAGTTTGCTGTGCTTCTGATCTGAAAGAGAACAGATAGAATGCTAAAAGTGCGATTAAGTATTTGTGTTTCATTTGCTGTCCAGATGTTTTAAATGTCTGATATGGTTGCAAACTACACTGTGAGAGGCCTTGCAAATTGAACTATTCAGGAGTTTGAGCAACTTGTAAGTTTTATCCGTCTATTCAGCCTTCATTCTGGAATGATTATGAAACCTATAGTAAAAAATGCTTTTTTTGCGAAAAAATCGCATTTTAATTATGCCAAAGTTCATTTTTGATAAAATCACATCTGTAATTTTTCATTTTTTAGGGCTCAAAACAAGACAGTATTTCAGGAAAACCAATAAAAATAGCTGCTTTTTACATTTATCATTTGGTTTTGATTTTCTTTGTGAACTAATCACAAGATTGAATGAAAAAAATTGCATTAGCCTTGCATGGTGGAGCAGGAACTATTTTAAGATCATCGATGACTCCGGAAAAAGAAGCAGAATTTAAAAAAGCTTTATCAGATGCTCTATCAGTTGGATATTCTGTATTGGAAAAAGGAGCATCTTCAATTGATGCAGTTGAACAAACAGTAATGAGTCTGGAAAACTGTCCTTTGTTCAATGCAGGCAAAGGCTCTGTCTTTACAAATAACGGAACACATGAAATGGATGCAGCTATCATGAATGGTCTTGACCTTTCAGCCGGTGCAGTTGCAGGAGTAAGTGGAGTAAAGAATCCTGTCCATCTTGCTCGTATGGTCATGGAAAAATCTGAGCATGTTCTGTTAAGCGGTGAAGGAGCAAGTCAGTTTGCAAAGCAACTTGATCTTGAATTTGAGAATGAAAAATATTTTTTCAATCAGTTTCGTTTTGATCAATTGCAGGAAATTCGTTCTACCGATACATTTCAACTTGATCATTCCGATAAAAAATTCGGAACAGTAGGAGCCGTTGCACTGGATAGTAATGGAAATATTGCTGCTGCAACCTCAACAGGAGGAATGACAAATAAGAAATACAATAGAGTGGGAGACAGTCCTATCATTGGTGCCGGTACTTATGCTAATAATAAAACATGTGCTATCTCCTGTACCGGACATGGTGAATATTTTCTGCGTGCTGTCGTTGCCTATGACATTTCTTGTCTGATCGAATACAAAGGACTTTCACTTCAGGAAGCCTGCGAATTTGTTGTAAATGATAAGCTCAAAAAATTTGGTGGCGAAGGTGGACTTGTTGCAATTAATAAAAATGGAGACTGTGTTCTCACCTTCAATTCTGACGGCATGTATCGCGCATGGAAAACGTCGGATGAAAGTAATGGGGTTGAGATTTACAAATAAAAATTACATTATTCTTTGAGTAAAATATAGGGTTACTTTTATAAAAGATGTAAACCTATATTTTACTCAAGAAGAATATAAATATTATTAAATTAATTTTTTATAAATCTACCGTCTAATACTTTTCCGCTTTTAGTTATAATCTCAATAAAGTACAAACCTTGATTTAATTTCGAAATATTTAGATTGTTCTTTGTATAAGATGTCTCAATCAGTCTGCCTGTTGAATCATAAACCCTTGCAAGTAAAATTATTTCACCCGTTGAATTTTTAAATTCTATTATCTCCTGAGAAGGATTTGGATAAATAATAAAATCATTGTAGGTATCGGGATTAGAGATTTTTAAAGAAAGCCCATTACTCAGTTTCCAAAAATCATTTAGAACTCTTCCGGTTAAATCATTGGATTGAGATCCTGCGCCAATATAGATATCGTTGTTTAAACTAAATCCACCTCCATATCCGCGTGGCAATCCCGGAAAAGTCCCTTCTAAAGTCCATGCATCAGAAACTGAATCATATTTATAAAGCATATTCAAAGGGTTGTGACTGATTCCTGTGAACTGGTAATAGTAACCACATAATACGAAAGCAGAACTTGCTGTAGAATAAGTACACATACTGTTTACAAAAGGCAAAGTAAAATCTGCTTTTTGAATCCAAGTATCACTGTTTGGGTCATATGCATATAAGTCTTGGTAATAATTCGTTGAATTATTTCCATTACCCATTCCAATATATCCGGTTGATCCAATAGCGAAACCAGCGCTACCGTTTCTGACAATGCCTGGAAAGTCACTTTTTTGAGTCCATGTATCCGTAAGCTGATCATATTCATAAAAGTCATTTACACTGTTACTTCCAATGTAACCCGTGCCAAGATATCCCTTGTTGCCTATACTGAATGCTGCCGGACTTTGGCGAACGCTTCCAATAAAATTTGATTTTTGTGTCCAGGAATCGCTAGGTTGATCATATTCCCATAACTGATTTGTTCTTGAACCACCACTTAGAGCACCACATGCAATATAAGCCTTGTCACCTATAACAAAAACGCCTGAAGCCCATCTTCCAGTTACAGGTAGGCTTGTTTTCTGAATCCATTGATTGTTTAAAGGATCAAATTCATAAAGATCAGAATATCCTTGTGCAAGAGAATCAACTCCTAATCCCATATAGCCTTTTCCATTTATAGAAAAGGAAGCAACAGCAAATCGATTGCCTCCGGGGAAGTCCGGCAATTTCAACCATGATAATTGTGCTTTCGTTACTGAATTTAAAGCCAGAAAAACAAAGAGAAAAATAATTCTTTTCATATTTTTTTTTTGTGAAAGATATAAATTTTTAAAGTAAATATTTATAAAAAATGGGAATCTTAATTCCGGCATTAAGTCCAAATTCCTGAAGGTTTTGTAAATATATATATTGATTATCTTCATATAAACCAATTTTAACAATTCATATTACTTTTACTTGACATTACCCGTTGATTTTTACATAAAAATCCAGCGTTTTCGCCATTATATGTTTGATGAAACGCTTTTGTTTTATACATTTGGGTATTCCATCAATGATGAATCGAAAGATATTTTTTTTTATGCTTTTTCAATTCGTACTTTTTATTAAAACAAGTACTGCCACTCATATTGCCGGTGGTGAAATGAATTACAGATTTCTTGGCGGTACAACTTATGAAGTAACCCTTACTGTTTACAGAGATTGTTACAACGGCATACCTGACTTTGATAATCCCGCAATTATTGGAATATATGACGGAAATGACGAACTGTTATCTACAACAAGTGCTTTCATTACAACTTCTGGTCCTGTTTCAAATGCTATAAATTCTCCATGTCTGATTCCTCCGACAAATGTTTGCTATGAAGTAGCGAATTATGTCTTTAATATTGATCTGCCTCCTGCTCCCGGAGGTTACACCATTACATATCAAAGATGCTGTAGGAATTCTACTGTAGTGAATATTGTGAATGTCGATGATGCTGGTGCAACTTATTTTGCTACCATTCCTGATCCATCTATTTCAACATTTAACTCAAATCCAAAATATATTAATTTGCCACCAACTTTTATTTGCATGGGTGTTCCTTTTACATTCGATCATTCTGCAATAGATTATGAAGGAGATTCTTTGGTTTATAGTGTTACTGCGCCGTTTCATGGAGGTAGTACATTTGATCCTGTTCCTGACCCTCCGGCTGGACCTCCTTATTCCCGGGTGGTTTTCAGAAATCCGTATTCGGTCGCTAACGCATTAGGTGGAACTCCAATGGTGATTGATGCTTCAACAGGATTGCTTAAGGCAACTCCTAATTCACTCGGACAATTTATCTATGGGATTACTGTAAAGGAATATAGAAACGGTATTTTACTCGGTGAAACTACCCGCGATTTTCAAGTTAACGTTGTGAGTTGTCCCGAAATAACTGTAGCATCGATATTTTCCCCAACAATTTCTTGTGGAACTTTATCCGCAAATTTTGAGAATACAAGTTATAACGCTGCAACTTATCATTGGGATTTCGGTGAATTGGGAGTTACTTCTGATACATCTGCTTTGATGAATCCAACCTATGCATATGCTGATACAGGCGATTATGTTGCAACTTTGATTGCATATTCAGGATTAAATCCAAATTGTAATGATACCGCCCGCGGTAATGTCCACATCTATCCGGTCTTCAATTCCGATTTCGATATCCGTAATGTATACTGCTCCGGAAGATTTGATTTTATAGACAGATCTTATGGAATTGGTGGCGTAGCTAATTTCTGGAAATGGGATTTCGGCGACGATTCACTTTCTTATGATGTAAACCCCGTTCACATTTATGAAAATCCCGGAATCTATAATGTTTCTTTAATCACTTCTGCTGATTCATCCTGCTATGATACTCTGCAACAAAAAGTCATAGTGCAACAAAATCCTTTTTCGAACTTTGGTATTCAGCTTGACACTTGTTCCTATACAATTAGAACAATTGATTCAGCCTTGTTTGCCGCTTCCTACCGATGGGATTTTGGTGATGGTAATGTCGATTATACTTCTGATCCCGTACATTCTTTTGCAACGTATGGAAATTATACAATTCAGCAAATAGTTTTCACAGATTCCACATGTATAGACACTTCAACATATACCATAACGATCCCGCCATTATCTACTGTAGATTTTGGATATTCAGTCGCAATGTGTGATTCTGTCGTTAATTTTTCAAATTTGTCAGTCAATGCAAAAGGCTACCTATGGAATTTCGGTGATGGGCAAACTTCAGTAGCAGAGAACCCTTTACATACTTATTCTTTAGCAGGAACCATTCCTGTGACACTGACCGGAATTTCAAGATATGGTTGTGAAAGCATAGTTAAAAAGGAAATAAATTTTATATCCTTCAAAGAAGCAAAATTCAGTTCAACTCAGGATTCATGTACAGGAAATTTTACCTTTTCAAATGTGTCTGAGAATGCTGTAACGTATGATTGGAATTTTGGCGATGGTACATTAAGTGAAGAAAGGTTCCCTGTCCATAATTATGGCAAAGCAGGAAATTTCTCAGTTTTATTAATTGTCAACAAAGAATCAGCTTGTTCGGATTCTATCACTATTGAACTGGCTCCGGAAGAATTGCTTGGCGAGATATTATATGTTCCCAATTCCTTTACTCCTAACGGTGATGGCCTGAATGATTTTTTCAAATTCAGTACATACAGACCATGCCTGAATTATTCAATACAGATCTATAACAGGTGGGGTACAAAAATTTACGAGAATGAGAATGCAGGAGAAATGGAATGGGATGGTAGATTCCAGGACACAATGGTTCCTGCAGATATTTATGTTTATATTCTGAATAATGGTGAACAACAAAGAAGTGGAATGATCAATGTTATTCGTTGATCCTAAACTTTTCAAAAACCTGCTTAAATTTATCTTTCCTTTTTTCAATTGAGTAGTTTTCCTTGATTTTTTCTCTGGCAGATTTCCCGTTTTTATTCAGATCTTCAGCAGGAAGATTCTCAATTAATTTTTTTAATGACTCCGGATTTCTTTCATTTAGTATGTAGCCCGTATCACCAATGATTTCAGGAATGGAAAATACATCTGAGCCTATTGGAATACACTGACAAAGCATTGCTTCACATAGAGCATTTGGAAATCCTTCAGCCATACTTAATTGTAAATAATATTTGTGCTTGCTTAAAATTGACGGGAGTTCGTTGTTTGCAATAAAAGGAAGCAGATGAATGTTGCTGCTTAATTTGCTGAAAAATCTTTCTTCTCCACCAATGATAGTAAACTTGAATGTAGGGAAATGCTTTGCAACCTCAAGAATAAGATCAATACCTTTTAACTTTTGTTGTGATGTTTTATGTAATAATCCTGCAACTGTTACGAAGCTATTTTCCTCCGGATCACTTTTACTTATAAATTTATTTTCATCATATCCATTTTCTATGCACATGTATGGAGTTTTGATTCCTTTATTGAAATAGGCAATACCTTGCTCCGGATAATCGTTCTTATCGTAAGTGTAGTTCGTTCTCCAAAGCGTATGATGTTTTGGAAGGATCAGTGAGCAAAATCTGAATGAGATCCGTGTAGCCATTCCGAGAATTGTTCTCTGATAATTTCCATACCCAATTGAAGGGAAAGAATGGCAGTCTGTACCGGCAGCGATAATTATACTTTTCTTTCCACCAAGTTTTGAAATAAGTACTGGAAGCAAAGAGTGTATGCCGGCAAGTTGTATATAGCAAATTTTATATCCGGAAAAATTCCTGATCAGAAAAATGAGTTGTTCAAATAATTGAAAAGGTATTTTCCATTTTTGCCCAAAGTCAAAATTGAATGTTCTTACATCATAATATTCTTTATAAATCGCCAGATCCTTCTCTACAAAAGTTGATGTACCCATGAAAAAGTAGAGTGCTTTTTGCTTTTTCATTATTGATTCAGTTCTTTTTGGCAGAAGTAATAACTCCTCCTGATAAAAATCGGCCGGGAGGGAGGGTGCCAAATAGATTTTCAAGCACCCAGATAAGCTTGGATGAATATCTAAGAAATTTGACAAATACTTTCTTTATAAAAAAGTTTGGGATCCGTTTTCCATCTATTCCATCTAATGTAATAGCAAAACTTATTGCTAAGAAATATTCGCTCAATATTGGCTTTAGTTCAGCTTTGATAATTGCGTTGGTTAAATCTTCTTTATCCAATGGAACATGAATTTCATAAACAGGTCTATTCAACCATTTATGTAACAAGCCGGTTGCTCCTTTCATATTTGGAATGGAAGTAACTAGAATTCCACCCGGTTTTAAAAAATTCGAAAAACTTTTAAGTGTCCCTGCAGTATCTAAAAAATGTTCTGCGACTCCAAATGAACATACCACATCAAAAGTATTTAGTAAATCTTTCTTAGGGTTAAATGCATCTTCGCAAATTATTACACCTTTTAAGCCTTCTCTTTCCAGGATCAGTTCACTTTGTTTGCATCCTTTTTTTGAATAATCAATTCCATAAATTTCAAAACCAAATTCTTTTGCCAAGTAAGGTAAAAGTACTGAGTTTCCACATCCTATCTCTAAAAGCTTTTTACCACGAGTATCGATTCCTTGAAATATTTTTCTGAATATTTTATCTAGTATTCGGTCTGGATACGAATTTAATGACTTGGAATGTATATTAATTGATTCCGGCAATGAAGTTCTTTCCCAAAGGTCTGACCAATAATTTTCACCTGCTTTATCAATGTTTGAACTTAAATTATTTTCACTCATGCCGTGAAAATATGTATTTAATTTTTAATATACTCAATAGGCTGAATGATTATTTGACTAAATTTGGTCCATGTGTGGAATAACAGGTTTCGTTGATTTTAAAAATCAATCAACTAAGGAGATTTTATCGCAAATGTCTGATGACCTGATACATAGAGGTCCTGATGATTTTGGAAATGAATACTTT
>ERZ795044.1042-NODE-1042-length-25443-cov-6.342918_pt1 | contig 25443 bp, 19 predicted proteins | sample MGYA00375128_ERZ795044 | MGnify/ENA primary metagenome ERZ795044 (study PRJEB30173, sample SAMN05720213) | anaerobic digester metagenome | isolation source: active sludge of municipal wastewater-treating anaerobic digesters | place: USA | collected 2014-12-22 ... | reverse complement strand
CGCCTATGCGGCAAATCGCAGCCAATAAAAAAAGCCCGGCGAACCGGGCTTTTTCAAAAACTGCTGAAACTTACTTGACCAAGCGGAGCGTGAACGGATAGCGATACATCTCGCCCGAGTTCGCTTTCATTGCAGCCATGATGGTGAGCACAAGCCATGCAATACCGACAACTATCATTAAAATAAAGCCGATCAGAACCAGAGTCAAAATGCCGCTTACAACGGCTGCAATCGCAACCGTGATATTGAAATTGAGCGCTTCTTTAGCTTGATCATCGACGAACGGCATAGTGTCTTTCTTCATCAACCAGATAACTAGTGGTCCGATGATATTGCCAAATGGAATAACAAAACCCACTAATGAAATCAGATGGGCAACCATCCCCATGGTTCTTTCTTCCTGAGAAACTTCACTCATAATCCCCTCCCGATAAATGAAAAATATTCATGCCACCCAAGGCACCTGTGAAGGTTCGCCTGATGTGATGATTATGTCAAGTCAAGCCTCGCCGGCAACCGTCATATTGCCGATCAGGATTGAACCCGTCCGAATATGAGAACGCAAATCGACATCCGATCCGGCCGCCTCAATGGCCTGAAACATGGTCTTCAGATTACCCGCAATGGTGATTTCGTCGACGGGATACTGGATTTGCCCACCTTCCACCCAGAAACCTGCCGCGCCGCGCGAATAGTCTCCGGTGATGGCATTGACACCCTGCCCCATCAATTCAGTCACCAGCAAACCACGCCCCATGTTGCGAATCATCTCGTTCAGGTCGCCGGCATTGGCGGTCGCATCCAGATTATGTACGCCACCGGCATTGCCGGTACTTTGCAGACCCAGCTTGCGTGCGGAATAACTACCCAGCAAATAATGTTTCAGCACGCCGTTCTGGACAAGATGCTGCTCGCAGGTTGCGACGCCTTCGGCATCGAAATTGGCCGAACGAAAACCACGCGGAATATGCGGCCGTTCCAGCAATGAAAACCAGTCCGGAAATAGTTTGGTATCGACCGAATCGAGCAGGAAGCTGGCGCGGCGATAAAGCGCCCCACCGGAAACCGCACCGAGGAAATGACCAATCAGGCTGCGCGCGGTTTCAGCTGAAAACAACACGGGATAATTTCCGGTGTCGATGCTGCGAGGATTCATCCGGCGAATCGTGCGCTCCGCTGCCTGCTTACCGATACTCGCGGCTGCTTCGAGGTCGGAGTAACGCAATGCGCTCGAATACCAGTAATCCCGCTGCATGGAATCATTGGCTCCGGCGATCAGGGAGCAACTGAGGGAAAAATGCGTGCTGCGTTCCGCGCCGGAAAATCCATGACTGTTCGCATACACCGCGACGCTGTCGCCATGGCTCATGCTGGCGCCATCGGAATTGGAAATGCGGCGATCAAACTCGCGACCGGACGACTCGGCCTGCAATGCCATTTCGACCGCCTGATCGGCGGAAATGGCATACGGGTGCCACAAATCGAGATCGTGGAATACGGTCGCCATCCGATCAGCGTCGGCAAGACCCGAAGCCGTGTCTTTTTCGGTGAATTGCGCAATCGCACAGGCTTGCTCGACCGTTGATTTCAAACTTCCCAGCTGGATATCCGCCGTGCTTGCGGTGCCCTTGCGCTGGTCGAAATACACCGTGACGGCGACTCCGCGATCCTGCGTGCGTTCGACGGTTTCCACTTCGCCCATGCGCACATTGACCGAAAGCCCGCTGTCTTCGCTGAGGGAGACTTCTGCCTGGTCCGCACCCTGCTGCCTGCAAAGGCCCAGAACCTGCCCTGCGAGCTCGCTGAGATAATCGGCCTGCGAGCCCTGTGATGAGTATTTGTCGATAAGAGTATTCATCCGCATACTATGCAGTATTAAGGCACTCACGAGAACCCACATGCGCGGCGTAGATGAAGAAACCGGCGAATATTTAAGCCCGAGCCGTAGCGAAGAACGCCGGGAAGCACTCGCCGTTCTGGAGCTTGCCGGCAAGCTGATCGAGCAGAATGACACCCGTATTCAGCAACTGCCGATGAGTGCCGAATTGATTGCCTTGACGATCACATCGAAAAAGATCACTTCGCAGATTGCCCGTAAACGCCAGATGCAGTTTCTGGCGAAACAACTCCGCCGCGAGGATGAGGAAGTGCTGGTGGCGATCCGCGCCGCACTGGATTTCGATAAAAACATTTCCCGCCAGGAAACCGCTTCACTACATCGCGTCGAAGCCTGGCGCGACCGACTGATTGCGGAAGGCGATGCCGCACTATCGGAATTGTTGAACGAATATCCCACAGCCGACCGTCAGCACCTCCGTCAATTGGCACGAAATGCGAAAGAAGAAAAATTGAAGAACAAACCGCCGCATGCTTTCCGCGATTTGTTTCGGGAATTACGCGAGCTGGTGAGTGATCATCCGGAAGACGGAATGTAATCCGAGAGTAATACCTGATTGGTTTTGTGGGAGCTGCTCACACAGGCGCGATTTATGCCTGCGTACCGCCTACCGTCATCGAGTCTATTTTGAGCGTCGGTTGACCGACGCCGACAGGCACGCTTTGCCCATCCTTGCCGCACACGCCGACACCGGCATCGAGCTTCAGATCATTGCCGATCATGCTGACGCGCGTCATCGTTTCGGGACCATTGCCAATCAATGTTGCGCCTTTGACGGGACGGGTAATTTTTCCGTCTTCGATCAAATACGCTTCACTGGCAGAGAATACGAATTTGCCTGAAGTGATATCGACCTGGCCACCACCGAAGTTCGGAGCGTACAAACCTTTCTTGACCGAAGCGATGATTTCTTCGGATGGATAATTACCGGCCAGCATGTAGGTATTGGTCATGCGCGGCATCGTGATATTGGCAAAACTTTCGCGGCGGCCATTCCCGGTCGGTGCAACACCCATCAGGCGCGCGTTCAAACTGTCTTGCATGTAACCGCGCAAGATACCGTCTTCGATCAGCGTCGTGCACTGCGTCGGCGTACCTTCATCATCGACATTAAGCGAACCACGGCGTCCGGACAAAGTACCGTCATCGACAATCGTGACACCGGGCGCGGCAACGCGTTCGCCAATTCTTCCGGCATAGACCGACGTTCTCTTGCGATTGAAATCACCTTCAAGACCATGGCCGACGGCTTCATGCAGCAGCACACCAGGCCAGCCCGGCCCAAGCACGACTGTCATCGTGCCTGCCGGTGCATCGATTGCATCAAGATTAACCAAAGCTTGTCGCAGCGCTTCTTTCGCGATGTCGTGCGGGCGCGAATTCGAAAACAATTCTTCATAGGCAAAACGCCCGCCACCGCCGGCATAGCCGGATTCACGACGTCCGTTTTCTTCGACGATCACCTGCACGTTGAAACGCACCAACGGGCGGATGTCCGATGCCAGAATGCCATCACTGCGTGCGATCAGAATAGTATCCACCGCGCCCGCAAGGCTGACGATGACTTGCTTCACGCGCGGATCCTGCGCGCGAATGAAGACATCAATCTCGCGAAGTATGTTGATCTTGTGCTCCGGCTTCATCATCTCGATCGGATCGATCGGCGCATACAACTCTCGACCAGGTACCACGATGCGTTGACCGGCATTCGATTGCGAACCTTCGCGGCTGATTGCACGCGCGGCGCTCGCCGACTGGATCAATGCTTCGCTGCGAATATCGTCCGAATAGGCGAAGCCGGTTTTTTCGCCACTGATCGCACGCACGCCGACACCTTGTTCGATCGAATGCGCACCGTCTTTCACGATGCCGTCTTCGACGGTCCAGTTTTCGCGGCGGCTATGCTGGAAATACAAATCGCCGAAATCCACACCCGGCCCCATCAACGCAGTGAAGGCAGCATCCAGATCGGATAGCGCCATATTGGTGGGGGCCAGCAAACGTGATTGAACCAGGCTCAGGGAATTGCTCATTAAAAATTTCTCAAGGGTAATTTCGGTAATTTATGGACTCACGGATTCCGGTTTTGCAGCACCCGAAGATCTTGACGGTCCCTTTTCGATGACATCGATTTTCGGTTTTTTCCAGGGACCGGTGACATGGTAAACCGTACGCGCAGTTTGCTTTAGAGGTTTCTGCAGCACAGCCTGTGCCGCCGCACCCACCGCAGCACCGGCGGGACCACCGGTCAGCATGCCGATGGCAGGCAGTAAACCACCGGCTTTGGGCAGCACTTCGATTCGTTGATCGTATTCCTGTTTGCGCACATCGGCAGTACCGCTGATTTTTATTTCGGCGGCAGGTCCGTTGATATGTAGATTTTTCGTGTTGGCCAGGCCATCGGAAAATTCGATATCGCCCTGCAGCGTATTGAAGGAAAAACCCTTGGAAAAAAAGTCGCTGAAATCCAGCGTCAGTCGTCTTGGAATTTCGGCCAGACTGATCAAGCCAAGAATGCGGCCAGAGCCGCCCGGCTCGACATCCAGCAGACGCCCTTCACCAACGTCCACCCGGAGGTTTCCGTTGAGGTTGGCAAGACTGATTGCACCGGGCGAACCTGGCCAGGAAGCACTGAGAGAAGCCCGGGTTTTTCCATTCTGAATCATGCCGACGAAGCCCATCGCATCCATCATCTTGCCGAGGCTTTCGGTGGTGAAATCGAGCTTTAGATTTGAACGCGTTCCAGCACCCTGCTTTATCCAGTCGCCGGTCGCATTGATGCTGAAGTTTTTCGATTTGGTGACAAAACGGTCGATGCGCATACCATTGGCGATTTGCGTGGTTTGCAGATCGGTCTTGCCCAGCTGGGATGCACCGACACGCAGGTCATCAATCGTGAACTTCAGCGAAGGCACCTTGGACGGATCGGTTTCGACCGCCGCCTTATTGGGTGCCGTCGCCGTCGTGGCAGGAACGCTGACAGCGCCTTGCATATGCAACTTGCCGAAACGTCCCAGCACGCCGTTTTTTGGGTCGGCCGCGACATCGATGGTGCCTTCGATACCCGTACTTTCAATTTGCAATCGTGTACCGGCCGCCGTCTTGTTCAACGATAATTTACTATTGGCAAATGGCTGATCCAGAAACACCAGTTTGTCGGCAAGCACATTGACCTCGCTCAGGCCAGACACGCCTTCACCGCCGCTGGCAAACGCCATCCAGCCAGCCGCATCCAGCTGCGTTACCTTGCCGCGGGCGACCATGCCCTTGGCCGGTAGAGTCGTGCCTGCATCACCACCGAATTGCAGCAGGCCATTCATCGGCTGGTTGGTTTTTTGTGCAGCCCGCATCTGCAAGATATTGCCGTAACGCAAGACAATGAAACCCTGGTCAAGCGGAATTGCACTATTGATTTGCAAAGCCATGCTTTGCGCTGCCGTTTTGTTCAACGGCGCCGGCAAATCCAGTTGTGTGCCGATCAAATCGGAACTCAGGCTCAATTGCGATGCCGGCGTTTTGCCGTTTACGGCATTGGGAATATCAACGCGTACCGACCAGTTACTGCTACCTTCGAGATAGGGTTTTAACCAGGCCACGTTCTCGTAACGATTGAGCAAACTCTGGCTAGCCAGATTGCCATCCAGCGCTGCAACCGCGGCCAGTTTTGGATCCTTGGTAAAACTGCCGACCGACAAATTGAAGACGGCGGGCCGCTTGTCAAACAGTACCTTCAGATTTTCCGTGGCAAAACCGGTTTGATCGAAACGGGTGCGACCCGAGACCTGGGTAAACGCGATATTCCAGCGTGAGTCGGTCAGCACGGCATTTTTCAAATCAAGATTGCCGGCCATTTTTGTTTCGCCCAATTCTTTCTTCAACGGTATCTGCAGATTCAAGCTCACGTCCGCAAGTCCGTTGGCCGTTCCAGCTTTTACATGTTCACCGTATTTTTTTTGCAGCGGGCTGGCCAAAACCAGTGCGCGCAGATTTTCCGCCTTGCTGGTGGCCTGTATATCGAGATTCAATATCGGTTTGGCGAAGTTCTCGATGCCACCCGTCACGCGGGCAATCTTGTTGTTCATCAGAACACCGCTGCCGACGATACTGAAACCCGGGCCATCAAATGCCACGTCAATATCGAGCGGCTGTGCGACCGGCCATTCCGGATGGAACTTGATCTGTGCATTGCGGATGCGTGCACGTGCATCGAATACACCTTCCCGATTGTGGAAGGGCCAATCATCCAGATCGCCATTCACCACGATGCGTGCATTCAACACATCGCCTTTTACCAAGGCATCATCCAGCCATTTGACGGTTGCCGGCGGCATTTTGTGAATAATCCAGAATTTCTTTGCCTGCACAAACGTCGCGGGCTCGACATCGGCGGCCAGATCCAGAGTCGGCGCGGTGCCGTCGCCCTGAAAGCCGACCTGGAAACGCGTTTTGATGCCGACATCCGGACTCTTGATTTGCAGCGCGCTGGTGCCGACGGTCCAGCCTGCGCCATCGCGCCAAAACGCAAGACTGCCGGTTAGCGTCAGATCCGGGTTTTCCCTCAATCCCACCGGCCAGACAAGCTTGACCGGTTTAGTAGCGAGTTCGAACACGCCGCCTTGTCCGTCCATCTGCAGCCTGCCATTCAGGCCATGCACACCGGGGCGATTTCCCGAGGGTTCGATATTCAAATCATGGATCACGACGGAGCCTTTCCACGGCCCGGTACGAGAGCCCTTTAAATCCACATCGCTCAGTCGCGCCGTCGGGGCAGCCTGCACCAGCCACTGCCGCATGCCCTGCGGCAGCTGGTCAGTCAGCGACAACAAGGTAAATGCAGGTTGCAGATCAATCTGCGGGGCTCGCAAGACAATATTCTTGCCACCGGCAATCAGCAGTCCATCGAGCGAAGCGATTTTATCCTTGCGATGAAAACGCAATGTCGGCGCGATGAATTGCCAACCACCGTTTTGCTCGACCCATTTGGCACTGATTTCAAGACGATCGAATTTCGCATCGGGAGAAATGGCATTGGCCTTGTCGAGCGTAATCAACTTGCTGGAAACAATCTGGATATCTTTCAGGTCTGCCTGTGTCTGCAAACTGGTCACGCGCTGGTTTTTCAGGTTTGCCCAGGCGTTGGCCTCGCCTTCGCCACTTTTCAGGGTGATACCGGTGGCCTTCAGCAAGGGCGACCAATCCTTCATGCTGAGATTTTCTCCACCCACCCAGATCGTGCCGTCGTATTGGTTGCGTGACAAATCCAGCACCGCGCTTAGCGGCGCGCTTCCGGTCGAGGCCCAGGCAGAAACGCCGACATTGATGCGCTTGCTGGAAACGCGCAAACGCAAATCGACACGCGGAATATCCACGTTCAATTTATAACGCGGCGCCCGGATACCCAGTGCCGCTTTTTCAATTTGCAGTTCGCCGAAACCTTCCAGTTTTTCAAGTGGATCGATATTGGGATCGGCCTGCCCCGGCAAGCCTTTGATCGTCCATCGCAAATCGTCGGTTTGTTCCAATTGCAACGACAATTGATTGACCTTCAATTCCGTCAGCGGCTCACCTGGCAACAGGCCGGAATAGATGGCGATCAATAAATCGGCGCGCCCTACCCTGAGTGTTTGATCGCCTTCGCCAACACGCAAATCATCCAGCGTAAACACCGGGCCACGTCTGGACCATGCCCCCGTTGCCTTGGAAAAACTGACCGGTTCGCCAATGCGCTGCGACAGCCATTCCTTGATTTGTTCGGGATGTTTTTCCACCCATGGCAGTGCCTGATTCAACAGCCCAACCAATACCGCCAATAAAATCAGCAACACCAGAAAGCTGTAGCCGACGATACGTCGTGCATGGCGAAACCGGCGTTTCATTGCAGTTACCATGGATTACAGCAGCACCACGTCGAACTGTTCCTGCGAATATTGATCGTCGGACTGGAAGCGGATGCTCTTGCCGAGGAATTCCTCGAGTTCGGCAACGGCAGCGGATTCCTCGTCGGTAATTTTCGTCACCACGGCAGGCGATGCAATCACGAGCAATTGCGATGCTTCAAATTGGCGAACGGCGCGTGTGATTTCGCGGAAAATTTCGTAAATGACGGTTTCTGCCGTTTTCAGGCTCCCGCGGCCTCCGCATTCATGGCAGGGCTCGCAAAGCTGGCGCTCAAGACTTTCGGTCGTGCGCTTGCGGGTCATCTCGACCAGACCCAAGGGAGAGAAATCATAGACCGTGGTTTTCGCATGATCGCGTACCAGGCCTTTTTCAAGCGTGCGAAGTACCTGACGCTTGTGCTCGTCATCGGTCATGTCGATGAAGTCGATAATGATGATGCCGCCGAGATTTCGTAATCGTAATTGACGCGCAACCGATTGCGCGGCTTCAAGATTGGTGCGGTAAACGGTCTCTTCCAGATTACGCTGGCCAAGAAAGGAACCGGTGTTCACGTCAATCGTGGTCATGGCCTCGGTTTGATCGATCACCAGGTAACCACCCGATTTGAGCGGCACTTCCTTTTGCATGGCGCGCTGAATTTCATCTTCCACTCCATACAGATCGAAAATGGGTCTTTCCCCGGCGTAATGTTCCACCCGTTCGACCCAATCGGGCATGAATTGCTGAACGAACCTGACCAGGCGTTCATACGTTTCCCGCGAATCCACGCGCACCTTGTCGACATCCTTGCGCATCAAGTCGCGCACGGCACGCAGTGGCAGGGACAAATCTTCGTATATTCGCTGCCCGACAATGCTGCCGGTGCTGGAGTCCTGGATGATTTTCCAGGCGCGGCGCAGGTAATCGACGTCTTCCGCCAGTGATTCCGAAGCCTGACTGTCGGCATTGGTTCTTACGATATAGCCCAGCCCCGAACCATTGACCAATTCGCTCATCAATGTTTTCAGTCGTACACGCTCCGCCTCGTCTTCGATCCGCGCCGAGACGCCGATGACTTTCGAATACGGCAGCAACACGAGAAAGCGCGAGGGAATGCTGATTTGCGTCGTGAGTCTTGCGCCCTTGCTGCCGATCGGGTCTTTTAACACCTGCACGATGATGTCCTGACCCTCGTGAACCAGCGACGTGATCAATGGGGGTGGAACCGGTGTTGCGGGTGCAGCTGGTTCTTCGCTTTCCTCCGGTGAGACCTGCGGCAAACGCATGATGTCGGAAGCATGCAAAAACGCGGCACGCTCAAGACCGATGTCAACGAATGCGGCCTGCATGCCCGGCATCACGCGTTGAACGCGACCCTTGTAGATATTGCCGACCACACCTCGCTTCGACGTACGCTCGATGTGCAGCTCCTGCAGCATGCCGTTTTCCACGACGGCAACGCGGGTTTCGCGTGGCGTGACATTGATCAGTATTTCTTCGCTCATGCTCGCCGGCTCACAGGGTCATTCCAAATTTTCCAAGCAACTGCGAAGTTTCAAATAATGGCAGACCCATCACGCAGGAATGGCTGCCGTCCAGGTGCTCGATAAAACTGGCGGCACGACCCTGGATGGCATAGGCACCAGCCTTGCCGAAACATTCTTTCGATGCAATGTAGCGAGCTATTTCAGCCTCATCCAACCGCTTGAAACGCACGAGCGATTCGCTCACTGCGTGTTGTTCGTTACCGGCACTGAGTATCCATACCACCGAAATCACGCGATGGGTCTTGCCGGATAATTCGCGCAGCATGCGCGCGGCATCTTCCGGATCAGCCGGTTTGCCATAGACCACGTCGTCCAGCACCACTTCGGTATCGGCACCCATGACCAGCGCGCTGCCGTTCGACATAACTTGAAGGAGACCAGCCCCGGCCTTTTCCCGGGCCACCCTGCTGACATAGTCCACGGGTGGCTCCCCCGGAAGACGCTGTTCGGGCACGTTGACATCGAGCACACCGTAAGCGATGCCGATTTGATCAAGCAGTTCACGTCGGCGGGGAGATTGCGAGGCAAGATAAAGCATGTGCTAAGGATAGCCGTTCAGGAGGCGGACCGGCAAAAATGTCCGATAGGCCGGGATGGAATAGGCGATAATGAACGCATTAGGAGAGCACTATGCGATTGATGATGATCACGGCCAGCCTTTGCGTCTGTGTTGCAGGGGTTTTGAGCCAATCCTCGGCAGAGGCCGATGACAACACCCAAACTAGACCTCAAAAAGTATTTCAAGTTCCTGAAGAAAGCCCCGCCAAGTGGTTTGCGCAAGGCGCAAGTACCGCAATCAAGCATGGCTCCGCTAAGGCAAAAGCGAAAAATATCATCCTGTTTGTCGGTGACGGCATGAGCCTGCCTACTGTGGCGGCTTCAAGAATTTACGAAGCACAGCTGAAAGGCAGGAGTGGCGAAGAAAATCAGTTAAGTTTTGAAACCATGCCTTATACGGGCCTTTCCAAGACCTATAACACGGACAGCCAGACACCCGATTCAGCCGGCACCATGAGTGCCATGATCACCGGTGTAAAAACCAGAATGGGAATGCTGAGCGTTGACCAAACCAGCTTTCGCGGCAATTGCAAGCAAAGCAAGACTGCCACCCTCATGACAGCCGTTGAACTGGCCGAAATGGCCGGACTCTCCACTGGCGTTGTCACCACCACCGGCATAACGCATGCAACGCCTGGCGCCACCTATGCACATGTGCCGGACCGCAATTGGGAAAACGATACCGAGTTGTCCGTTGAAGACAAGGCCGCTGGCTGTCGCGATATCGCACAGCAATTTGTTGATTTCAACCTGGGTGATGGCATCGAAGTCGCACTCGGCGGTGGCAGGCAGCATTTTCTCGCTGCTGGCGCCGATGACCCCGAATACCAGGAGTATTTTGGCGCACGTCTGGACGGTCGTAACCTGATCGCAGAGTGGCAGAAGAAATCAGCCGGCAGTGACTTTGTCTGGAACAAGGCCCAGCTTGAAGCGCTGGACCTCAAGAAAACAAAACATCTGCTTGGCCTGTTTGAACCCGGCCATATGAATTTCGAATCCGAACGCAGTAAAGACCGCGCGGGCGAGCCCAGCCTTGCGGAAATGACACGGACCGCGATTACCGTACTGAAAAACAATCCGAACGGTTTTTTCCTGATGGTCGAAGGCGGTCGCATCGACCATGCCCATCACTCGGGCAATGCGTTCCGCGCGGTTAGTGAAACTGTTGCCTTCTCGAATGCCGTTCGCATGGCAATGGAAATGACCTCTGACAAAGACACACTGATCATCGTGACGGCCGATCATTCCCACACAATGACTTTCGCCGGCTATCCGACACGCGGGAACCCGATTCTCGGCAAAGTCGTCGGAGCAAGCGGCGAAGGCCCGAGCAATGGCTTCGCGCTGGATGCTGCCGGCATGCCGTACACCACGTTAGGTTATGCCAATGGCCCTGGCTATGTGGGCGCCACTGACCAGCAACCCGAAGGTATCAAGAAATACCCACATCAGGTTTCCGGTGTACAAACCGCCAGTGGAAGGCCGGATTTGCGCGACATCAATACGGAAGATCACGACTTCATGCAGGAAGCGGCAATACCTCTTGGTAGTGAAACACACGGCGGCGATGATGTCGGAATCTGGGCGCGTGGCCCCGGCGCAAATGCGGTTCGGGGAACGGTCGAACAGAACGTGATTTTCCATTATCTGACGCAGGCCAATCCGCGCTTGCGGAAAGTGATTTGCAGTCTGTCGGCTTGCAAGAATTCCGTACCGACCACACAGCCCATGATTACGGTGCGCAGCCAGGACCGGCTAAAGGTGCGCCAGTAACCACAGGGCGGACATCGTCCGCCCTGCGTAATCATTCTGAAATGAACACTGGATTCTGCGGTGCGAAATTCAGCCGCCGTTTTTCCCTGATAGCGCCATTGATAAACCGCCCTTCGACCAATTCATAACCCATCAGTGCATAGGCACGATCGCCGATGAATATCGGTCTTGCATTGCCATACCAATCGACACAGCTGGCCTTGCAGGCATCATCGATGCCGCTGCTCGCCTTGGAGTCCAGCTTGCCGAGCGAACTCAGTTTCAGGCTTCTGTTTTTCAGAAACATCACGGCGGCTCCATCCTGGCTCAACACTGGCAACCCAACCACGCCCTGCTCTTCATCGGAGGGACGATAGAAAAAGCCATGGCTGCGACTTTCTCCCTGCACGGCCCCCGTTTGGGTGTAAGTCGATACCGGTGTTGCCGTTTGTGCGAGTTTGACTGAAGTGAACTTCAGGTCCTGATGTTGATTACCGACAATGATCGCATCGCTGCCCATGACTTCTATGCGTTGCACGTCATGCGAAAGTTTCAGCGACTGTGCTTTGCCGGGCCGGGCATAGCGAACCGCATAGGCTTTCTCGCTAGCATTGCCATAGGCCGATCCGTAGATGAACCAGTCGCCGACGAAGCGGTTTTGCAAACCCCATGAATTTCCCAAGCTAGGCAAAGGCTTGTAGTTGCGGAATTTAGTCACGCCGGTGCCGTCGCCGAAATCGTTCAAATTGATGCGCAGCATTGCAACATCACCCGCCTTCCCCTCGGCACGCCACATTGCATCTCCGGAAGCCTCGGCACTCACCAATACATTCAAATAACCATCGCGCTGCAGGAAGGAAAGTTGATCGACCGGACTACCGCTCGCCTTGATCGCCGTAGGTGCAGAGCCGTCCAGCGGCATTCTGAATACCGAAGACTGGTTGGCTTTCTTGCCGGCACCTCGCCATGGCGATGTCCACACATATACCGAATCTTCCGACACATAAAACACACGGCCACTCGGACCCAATACCGCGGTAGAACGACACGTCATGGCGGGACGCGACAGATCGCAGACGCTGACCGTGTGCAAACTCGTGTCGTACATATCCAGCTCCTGATCGGTGCGATAAATCCGCGTGGCCGGTAGAATGCGCTTGAACTCTTTCCTGTCTGCGCCTTTATGCCAGGCACGCATGGCCGGCATGGAATCGTCGATGTTTCCGTAGCCATTCAAATACATCGGCGTATAGAAAATCAGTTTATTGCCGATCAGGCGACTGGCGTAATTTCTGGAGGAATAATAATCATTGCTTCTCAGGTGATAAGTCGCCTGGTATTTCAATACGCCACGGTCACTGAGACTGAACAGGCCCACCTCGGTACCGCCACGTTCATAGCTGTAGCCGATAACGACGACCGTGTTGCCGCTGATCAGCATTTCGTCGTACCAGGTTCCGCCTGGATTAACATCCGGCGCGTAGGCATTGCTCATCGATACTGGCTTTAAATTATTTTCGCTGACTTTCAGCGTGAACAGGCGACCTCGACGCAGAATGATCAAATAATCGCCGCGCTTTTTGACGATATCGCCTTCGTCCACACCCTGGGTTTGAACATTAGTGATTCCGTCCTCTTTATTTTTTTCGCTTTTGACGCGTGAACCGGTTATTTCAATCTTTGCCAATGCCGGTGCACTTGCCGGTGCTGCCGCATTGGCCATGACGGGAGATGGCGATGGCGGTGCCGGTGGATTCAACTCCATCACGCGCCTTTGCTCCGTCTTGAATTTTTTCATGTAGGCCAGAAATGCCTGCTCGCTGGCAAAGGCTTTCATGGTTTTTTTCTGGGCCGGAACAGTTGTGCCGGCATATGACGAGCAGGAAAATGCCGTCATCAAAAAAGCGAAAGATAAGGTTCTGATCAACATGGCGCACCCCACTGTGGAATTCACGATATGCAACGCATGGAACCTGGAATCGGGGTTAATTGGATATTCACCATGCTGCAACGGGGATCGCTTTTTTGGGAGCTGAGTTGCCAGCGATTGAATGTTGCAGTCTGCAAACGCAGGCCTGCGTAACATCGGGATCTTATCGGTGGTGAACCAGCTCCAAAGAGTCAGGCCCGATGATAAGGATGGTTCGTCAACAAGCTTTGTGCCCGATAGAGTTGCTCGGCGAGTACCAGTCTTACCAGCATATGAGGCAATGTCAGCGGGCCGAGTGACCAGGTTTCATTGGCAGACGACATCACTTCGGGGGAATGCCCTTCGGGTCCGCCGATCAGGAAAACCAGATCGCGGCCTAGCTGACGCCAGAATTCAAGCCGTTGTGCGAGTTGTTCGGAAGAATGCAGTTTGCCCCTGCCATCGAGTGCGATGATGTAGGCGTTTTTCGGATAGGCGGCCATCACGCGCTGGCCTTCCTCGAAGGTGGCTCGTACTGCATCGCGGCCCTTGCCGCGAATGCCTGGCGCGACTTCCACCAAATCCAGTGGCAAGCCGTGCGATAAACGTTTTTGATACTCGGCGAAACCCTCGGCTACCCAACTGGGTGCGCGTTCGCCGACAGCGATCAGTTTGGCTTTCATTCAAGTGAAACCAATATCGCGACTTCCGTCGCTCCTACGGTTCGTCATCCGGCGGTTGATCGCCCACTGTCCACAGGCGTTCAAGCGCGTAGAACTCGCGTACGCGTGGCAGCATGACGTGAACGATCACATCGCCCAGATCGACCAATACCCATTCCGCTTCCCGCTCGCCTTCGACACCGAGTGGCATCACGCCGCATTTTTTCGCGAACTGCACGACTTCATCGGCAATCGATTTCACGTGGCGAGTAGATGTGCCGGACGCAACGACAAGATAGTCGGCGATGGAAGTCTTGCCGCGCACGTCGATTTCGATCGAATCCTTGGCTTTCATTTCTTCGAGTGCCGCATGCACTTGTTTCAGAATATCTTGCGGCGAGGGTGCCGGATTCGGCATTTTGGTTTTGATTACGTGGGCTTGTGAGCTCAAAGCACTATCTCATGACGGGTGAATGGTGGTGATTATAAGGCTTTCGGGTACAGGCCATGCTCTAGAATATAGGCCTGAACCGCCGGATTCAGGCCATTGGGGGCCTGTCCAGCGGCAAAAGCGTGGCGGATGGCGGTCGCAGACTCGCTACGCAAGGGGCATTGAAGACTAAAAACCCGCCCAGCGGCACTCTCTTTAAGCTGCTGCGCCGAAGCGCAGATACGTTCATTTATCGGGAAATGCGACGAATGCATCGAATAGCCGGGCCTTACTGCAACCACGAAATGCGCTAAATCAAACAGGGATTCCCATTCGTGCCAGGTATGCAACTGGGCAAAAGCATCTGCTCCGATGAGCCAGGCAATCGGTTGTTCACTACCCAATTCGGCACGCAATTGCCGAAGCGTATCGACGGTATACGAAGGTTTGTCGCGTTCCAGTTCGCGCAGGTCCAGAAAAAAACGTGGCTCGCCGGACATCGCGATTCGCAACATGTCGGCACGTTGCCTGGCAGTCGCCAGGGGTTTTTGTCGATGCGGCGGATCGGCGGACGGAATGAAATAGACATCGGCATCGCAAACCCGCCGGGCAAAACTGGCGATCGCGATGTGGCCGTCATGCACAGGATCGAAGGTGCCGCCGTAGAACAGATGCAAACTCATCCTGCGATCAGGCCACGCGCTCTGGGTTCGGCAACGGCGATCAACAATCTTTCGAACATCAACCAGGCATCGCCGCTGTCGCGACCTTTCGCGACACGGTCGATGCGCCCGCATTCGGCTGCAAAAATTTCCCAGCGACCGGCCTTGTGACGATCCATTGCGCGTTTATAAAGAGCTTGTTTGCTGTCCCAGATTCGGGCATCACGCATTGCATTCATCACGTTTCCGCCGGTTGCCTGTACGCGGGCGAGCTGGCAGATTTTAAGAATGTCCATCGCAATCATCGGCATCAAACCCGGCACCTGCTCGCCTTCGGCTTTCAGGGCCGACAGGATTTTGGCAACCCGGGATGCATCGCCGGAAAGCGCGGTCTCCAGCAAACGGAACACATCGAAACGCGAAGAATCGGCAACGAAACGATTCATGTCGTCGGCTTCGATTTTCGAATTCGGCGACAGCAATGCCAGCTTGTCGATTTCCTGAGCCGCCGCGAGTAAGTTTCCTTCGACGCGATCGCTCAATACCTGAATCGCGGCCTGACTTGCCTGCAGTCCGCGACTGCGCAAACGGCGCTGCAACCAGTCTTCGCGCTCGTGTTCCTTGATTGGCCAGATCGGCAACACATGGCCAACGCGGGCAATCGCCTCAGTCCATTTGCCGGCATGGCTTTTGCTCCAGTCCTGGCTGGTAATCAGCAGCACCGTGTCTTCGGGCGGACGATTGCAAAAATTCTGTATTTCTTCGCTGCCGTTTTTGCCGGGCTTTCCAGTCGGCAGACGCAAGTCGAACAAACGGCGTGTCGCGAACAGACTCAGGTTCGCCATGCCGCCGGTGAGTAACTGCCAATCAAAGGAATTGTCGGCATCCAGAACTTCGCGTTCGCTGTAGCCCTCGGCTTTTGCCTTCGCACGAACCGCATCGGCTGCTTCCTGAACCAGCAAGGGTTCACTACCGGCAATCAGATAGACCGGCTTCAGGGCTTCGGAAGCCAGTTGTTTTTCGAAGCGGTCGAATTTCAATTCCATTATCGACAACTATTATTTTTTCGAACGCAACACGATATCCATGCGACGAATGATGGCGGCCTGCATGTCGCGGCGGAGCTCGCGCTGGATCACTTCCTGCTCGGCAGGATTACCCACGGCAACATTGATGTCGTAAGTGTATTCACGCGAGAGCTCGATATTCTGCGTTTCCAGCAAGACACTGCCGTCGGCCGCCGTCAGATCGAAATTCACCTTATAGCGGGTGATGTACTCGCGAACCTGGGCAAATTCGTCAATCGCCAAGGGCTTGGTATCCCAGCCTTCGGAATGTATTTTCAGAATCGCGGTGCCGGAAGTGTTCCCAGTCTTGTTGGCACTTGCGCGATTGACCGCGCTTTGCAAACCATCGGTCAATGCACTGTAAGTATCCGCATTCACTACTTGCACGGAGCCAATCGACTCCGGAATGGCAAAATTGCCGCGAGGATGGAAACCGCAGGCAGAGAGGCTTGCAAGCAGAACGGCGCTGAAAATTATTCTTTTCATTTTTGACACTCCTTTTGACCGTGCCTTGCGGCTCAGCCCACCACGATATTGACGATTTTACCCGGGACGATAATGATTTTCTTCACCGTCTGCGCTTCGATATGTTTCTCGACATTGGGCTCGGCTTTCGCCAATCGCTCAATCTCGTCTTTCGGCGTATTCACTGCCACTTCAATCGTAGCGCGCAGCTTGCCGTTTACCTGTACCGCCAGGGTCACGCTGTCGCGACTCAAGGCCTGGACATCGACTTTCGGAAACGGAATATCTTCCAGCGTCGTTTCCGCGTGACCCAGCGCCTGCCACAAGGCGTGCGATGTATGCGGCGTGATCGGATTGAGCAGCAAGGCAACTGCCTCGTAGGCCTCCTGCTTCAGGGCGCGGCCATTGGCACTGTGATCATCGAATTTCGACAAGGCGTTCATGCATTCCATCACCGCGGCAATCGCTGTATTGAAAGTATAGCGGCGGCCGTAATCGTCTCCGACTTTCTGGATGGTTTCGTGCAACTGGCGACGCACGTTTTTCTGTTCCGGCGTCAGTTGCGATACATCCATCGTATCGGTCCTGCCTTCCGCGATGTGTTTTTGCACTTGCACCCAGACCCGACGCAGAAAACGCGCCATGCCTTCAACACCCTGCTCGTTCCAGTCGAGACTTTGTTCCGGCGGCGCGGCAAACATCGAAAACAGGCGCACGGTATCGGCTCCGAATTTATCGACCATGATTTGCGGGTCGACGCCGTTGTTTTTCGACTTCGACATTTTTTCGGTGCCGCCGATCAGCACAGGCAGACCGTCCGACGACGAAACCGCTCCGATCACGCGGCCTTTTTCATCGAGCGTTGTTAGAACATCGGCAGGATTGATCCAGTCCTTGCCACCTTTTCCGTCTTCACGATAGAAAGTATCGGCAATCACCATGCCCTGGCAAAGCAGATTCGTTGCCGGCTCATCGGTTTTTACCAGACCGGCATCGCGCATCAGCTTGTGATAGAAACGGAAATACATCAGATGCATGATCGCGTGTTCGATGCCGCCGATGTATTGATCTACCGGCAACCAGTAATTCGCGCGTTCATCGACCAGATCATTCGCACCGGGCGAGGTATAGCGCGCGTAATACCAACTCGATTCCATGAAAGTATCGAAGGTATCGGTTTCGCGCTCGGCGGCGCTGCCGCATTGCGGACATGTCGTCTTGCGCCATTCCGGATTCGACTTGATGGGCGAATTCGTTCCGGAGAAGGCAACGTCTTCCGGCAACACGACCGGCAGCTGTTCTTCCGGCACCGGAACCGCCTGACAGTTCGGGCAGTAAATCATCGGAATCGGGCAACCCCAATAACGCTGGCGGCTCACGCCCCAATCGCGCAAACGGAAATTCACGCGACGGTTGCCCTTCGCCATTTTTTCGAGAATCCCGGACACTTTGTCGAAAGCATCCTTGAAGTTCAGTCCATCTATGGCACCGGAATTCATCACACGCATATCGGCATTCGTTTTATCCGAATACCAGTCCTGCCAGTGATTCGCGTCATATGCTTCGTTGGCAACGGCAATGACCTGCTTCACCGGCAAGGAATATTTGTGCGCGAATTCGAAATCGCGCTGATCGTGTCCGGGCACTGCCATCAAGGCACCGGTGCCGTAATTCATCAACACGAAGTTGGCCACCCAGACCGGTACTTTTTCACCGCTGATCGGATGAATCGCAAACAGGCCTGTCGCACAACCTTTTTTCTCCTGCGTTTCCAGATCGGCTTCGGCAACACCGCCGTGCCTGCATTCTTCAATGAACGCTGCCAATGCCGGATTCGTTTTTGCCGCTTGCAATGCCAATGGGTGCTCGGCTGCAACCGCAACATAGGTCACGCCCATCAAGGTATCGGGACGCGTGGTAAATACAGTCAACGCTTCGGCGCCATCAACATCGAATTGGATTTCCAGGCCTTCGCTGCGACCGATCCAGTTGCGCTGCATGGTCTTGACCGAATCCGGCCAACCTTCCAACGTGTCCAGACCGTCCAGTAATTCCTGCGCGTAATCGGTGATTTTCAGAAACCATTGCGGGATTTCGCGTTTTTCAACCAGCGCTCCACTGCGCCAGCCGCGACCATCAATCACCTGCTCGTTCGCCAGCACAGTGTGATCGACAGGATCCCAGTTCACTACCGAATTTTTACGATAGACGATGCCTTTCTTGAACAGGCGCGTGAACATCGCCTGTTCGTGCTTGTAGTAATCGGGTTTGCAGGTGGCAAACTCGCGCGTCCAGTCGATCGCATAGCCAAGCGCTTTCAATTGCTCGCGCATGTGATCGATGTTTTTATAGGTCCACGATGCCGGCGCGGTATTGTTTTTGATCGCGGCGTTTTCCGCCGGCAAACCAAACGCGTCCCAACCCATCGGCTGCAGCACGTTGAAACCACACATGCGTCGATAACGGCTGATTACGTCGCCGATCGTGTAATTGCGGACATGACCCATATGCAGCGCGCCGGAGGGATAAGGCAGCATCGAGAGACAGAAATACTTCGGTTTGGCGGAGTCTTCTTTTACTTCAAAGGCACGGGTTCGCTGCCAATACTGTTGGGCAGCGGCTTCTAAGGCCTTCGGGGTATAGGCATAAGGGTCTTGTACGTCGGACATGGGGCTCAAACTAATCGAGAATCAGACGCTTAGAGTAACACTAGCGCCGGTTCTGGCTCGATAGGCTTCTGCTAATATCGGTCAACCATCAAGGAGACCGTCACATGCGCCCGACCCTGTTTGCCGTCCTGATTGCTGCCGCATTGCCTACCCAAGCCGCTGATTTGAAAGCGCTCCAATGTGGCAACGTGTTTGATTCCAAAACCGCAAAACTCATCGGGCCACAAACGATCATTATCGAAAAAAATACGATCAAGTCGCTGAATCCGGGAAAAGTCCCCGTCGATGGTGCGCAAATCGTGGATCTGACACAAATGACCTGCATGCCGGGTTTTATCGACATGCATGTGCACCTGTCGGGCGAGTCGAGTCCGCAAAGTTATTCCGAAGGCTTCCGGCTCGATGACACCGACTACGCCTTTCGTTCGGTGGGCTATGCCAATAAAACCCTGATGGCGGGCTTTACCACGGTTCGCGATTTGGGCGGCGATGTCGCCTTGCATCTGCGTAATGCGGTAAACCAGGGCTTGATCAAAGGTCCACGCATCTACGCCGCCGGCAAATCGATCGCCACCACTGGTGGCCACGGCGATCCCAGCAACGGACTGAATAGCGAGCTGTCCCATCTGGTCGGGCCGCCTGGCCCCACCGAAGGGGTGATCAATGGCGTCGATGATGCCCGCCAAGCGGTTCGCCAGCGTTACAAGGACGGCTCGGACGTCATCAAGATCACCGCGACCGGCGGCGTCCTGAGCTATGCAAAAAACGGCGACGGCCCGCAGTTCACGGTTGAGGAAATCCGTGCCGTCGTGGATACCGCAAAAGACTACGGCTACAGCGTTGCTGCCCATGCGCACGGCAAGGAAGGGATGAAGCGCGCGATCCTGGGCGGCGTTACCAGCATCGAGCATGGCACCTACATGGATGAAGAAATCTTCAAGCTCATGAAAGAGCACGGCACCTGGTATGTACCCACCATCACGGCCGGTAAGTTCGTTGCCGAAAAAGCCAAAATTGACGGCTACTATCCCGAAGTAGTCCGCCCGAAGGCGGCGCGTATCGGTTCGCTGATACAAACCACATTCGCCAATGCCTACAAAGCCGGCGTAAAAATTGCGTTTGGCACCGATATGGGCGTCGGCCCGCACGGCGACAACGCCAGTGAATTCATTTACATGACCGAAGCCGGCATGCCGGCGAATATCGCCTTGCAGACCGCAACTTACAATGCCGCACAAATCCTGGCCGGCAATGAATTGGGACAATTGCAGGCCGGCTTCAAGGCCGATGTCGTTGCGGTGGCCGGCAATCCGCTGGCGGATATCGGCTTGACCAAAAAAATCGCGTTCGTGATGAAGGACGGCGAGGTCTTCAAGGAAACCGCCCCGTAACTTGCAATTATTCTTGCAGCCCCTATTTACTCTCCATCACCTTGCCAGATAAAAGCCAATGACCACCGCTGCCTTTGTTTTTGATGCCGCACTCAGCAGTTTCGAACAAGATGTCATCCTGAAGTCGAAAGAAGTCCCCGTATTGGTGGACTTCTGGGCCGGCTGGTGCGAACCCTGCAAAGCACTCGGACCGATACTGGAAAAACTCGCTGCCGAGTTCAACGGCGGCTTTCTGCTGGCCAAAGTCGATGTCGACAAGGAGCAGCAGCTAGCGGGTTATTTCCAGGTCAAATCGATTCCCACCGTCATGCTTTTGAAAAACGGACAGATCGTCGATGGCTTTCCCGGCGCATTGCCGGAAAACCAGCTGCGCGAGTTTTTGAAGCATCACGAGATTGTCGCCAAAGAAGCGATGCAGGAGATCGAGGAAGAGGCCGCTCCAGAATCGATCGATCCGGAAGTCGAGGTAGCCAATCTGCGGGCCGCGATGCAAGCCGAGCCAGACAAGGCCGAACTCAGGCTGGACCTGATGCTGGCCTTGCTGAAAACCGGTGGCTTTGCGGAGGCGGAAAAAATACTCGATGCCTTGCCTGCCAATCTGGCGATCGATGATCGCGCCATTAAAGCCAAGGCGCGTCTGGCGTTCGCCGCAATTCTCAAGGACGCACCGCCGGCATCCGTGCTGGAACAGGCGATTGCGGCCAACCCGGAGGATTGCCGCGCACGGCATTACCTCGGTGTGCGCTATCTGCTTGAAGACAGGGCTGAAGCCGGACTCGAACAATTTCTGGAAATGCTCAAGCGCAACAAGAACTTCGAGGAAGGCCTGCCAAGAAAGGCATTGATCGATGCCTTCCGGATAACCGAAGACGAAAATCTGGTCAGCCAATATCGTCGCAAGATGGCATCGCTGCTTTTTTGATTTAAGGGCGCGCGCTTGCTGCGCCCAAACTCCTCACCCGCCATGGGCGCAGCAAGCACGCGCCCCTACGATTTATTTTGAACAAATATGAAAGCTTCCCGTCTTCGCTGGCTGATGAATATCTGGTTTCCGTTTTTGTTCACCGGTATCCGGGTGGCAAAAATCGACGATGACTTCTGTTACGTCAAAGTCGAATTACGCAGCCACTGGTATAACAGGAATTATGTCGGCACCCATTTCGGTGGCAGCTTGTTCGCGATGACCGATCCGTTCTGGATGATCATGGTCTTGCGCAACATGGGCAATGATTACGTGGTGTGGGACAAGGCCGCCGAAATCGAATTCGTAAAACCTGGGCGCGGCCTGGTTACGGCCGAATTCAAGCTCGAAGAATCCGTATTGAACGAGCTTCGCGAGGCCGCCGCCGGCAATCAAAAAGTACTACGCTGGTTCGATATCCCGGTAATCGATAGCCAAGGTGATTTGATAGCGATGGTTCGCAAGCAGGTTTATGTCAGACGAAAGCCGCCCAAAAATCCCGCCAGCGCCCCGACTGAAACGTGATTTGGCTCACATTTTCACTTTTATTCCATTTTCTTAACTTTTCTATTCACCTGAGTGCCGCAGCGCAGTATGCTGATGGACCCTGACATAGACTGCCACTGGCCTTATGCAACAAGAAGAGCTTTCCCCGGAAGAACTCTCTGCATTACTTAGCAGCTATATGCCGGACATTCCCGGCTATCGCGTGTTGCGACGCATTGGCAAAGGTGGCATGTCCCAGGTCTATCTGGGCGTGCAGGAATCGCTCGACCGCCAGGTAGCCATCAAGGTCATGTCACCTGAAGCCCTGGCCGATGAAGTCAGCAAGCAGCGCTTCGAGCAGGAAGCCAGAACCATTGCCAAACTCGAGCATCCCTGCATCGTCGGTATCCACGAAGTGGGCCGGAGCCACCAGGGGCTGATGTATTACGTGCTGCCTTATCTGGCCAAAGGCCATTTGGGACAACGCGATTTCACCAATGACGAAGCCCGTACTTTTGAAGTCTTGCGCGCCTTGCTGTCCGCGCTCGAATACGCCCATGCGCGTGGCATCGTGCACCGCGACGTCAAGGCCGAAAACGTATTGTTCGATAACGCCGACCGGCCATTGCTGACCGATTTTGGTATTGCCTTGTCGAAAAAGGACAATACCCGCATCACTACCGCCGGACTTGCCGTTGGCAGCGGTGGTTACATGGCACCGGAACAGGCGCGTGGCGAAGCAGTCGATGGTCGTGCCGATTTATATAGCGTCGGTGTGCTGGCGTACGAACTGGTCACGGGCCGCCTGCCCTATCTCGCCAACGATCCGCTCGCATTGGCCTTGATGCATGCACAGGATCCGATTCCACGCTTGTCGGCCGATAAAAAACACTGGCAGGGTTTCATTGATCGCGCGATGGCAAAAATGCCGGAGAACCGGTTCCGCAATGCCCAGCAAATGCTCGGAGCATTAAATCAGCTTGCCGATACTCCGCGCCAAAAAGCGGCAACGGCCACCACTACGCTGATCGATAAAAAACTGCAGCCATCCGGCAAAAGCAAATCCTGGCTGGTACCCGCGATACTATCGATCGCCGGCCTGGGTTTGATCGGCCTGGGTATCAATAGCTGGCTCAATAAATCATCGACCGTAAAAAACGATTTCTTCGTACCCGAAAAACCGGCTGCCCTGCCTGCAAAAGCTGTGGTTCCAACCCCCGCTCCCGCACCTGCAACCACGACAAGCACACCGCCACCCGTCGCGGTGAATACCGAAAGCCCACCGGTTGAACCTGCACCTGTTGTTGAAGCTCCGGCAGACACATCGCCATTCGCCGAGGTCAAGGCAGCCGTCGTGGTTACCGTACTGGATTATGACCCGACCATTCCGGGTGCGAAATTCATCTCGCTTGCCAACAAGCAGATAAAGCAAAACCGTCTGAGCTCACCGGCTGGCGACAATGCAATCGAATCGCTTATTGCGGCGCGAAAAGCGGCGCCGACCAATCCCGCCGTTTCAGCCTTGAGTGATCTCGTTATCGACGGGCTGGCGAAAAATCTCAATGAGGCCGTCAAGAATCGTCGTGATGACGCTGCCAAATCGGCGTATCAGCGTGCCGAAAAATTTGCCGTCGATACCGATCGCAAAAAAGGCAAATCCTGGCTGGCTCTAAGGGATGCGCTACCTGCATTGATGATCTCCCGCCTGCAAAAGGACACCGGCGAATTGAACAGCAGTGGCATCGCCGCAACCAAGGCTCTTGTGGACAAGTTGGATATAGAAACAGGTTTGCTGGAACCGGCCTGGTCAAAAGCGAATGTCATGCCGCAACCCCGTATTGGCGATATCGTGAAAGCTGACGGCCCCAGCATGGTGCTAAGCATTGTCCCGAGCCCAGCCCGCCCGGGCCTGGCCTTCATGCGCGAAGAAGTTTCCAAAGGCGAGTATTCGACATTTGCCGCTGCCACCAACCGCCCAGCCACCGTCTGCCGCAATGCGTTCGCATCGATGTTCTCGGGAAAAATTTCCTGGGATAAACCTGGTTTCAACCAGAGCAATGAACATCCGGTGGTTTGCATCAGCCATGCCGACGCTCTTGCCTACGCGCAATGGCTGGGAAAACGAACCGGCTTCAATTACCGCTTGCCGACACAGAACGAATGGCGCGCTGTCGTCGGCTATCGTGCTGGCGATGCTTGCCGTGCCGGCGTCATCTCCTGCGGCAACAAGGGCACCGCTGCCGGTAGCGGCACACCCGCAAGCCCGCTGGGCATCTACGATTTGCAGGGCAATGCCAGCGAATGGCTAAGCGATAGTGCTGGTAGCGGGCGTTACACGGTGGCAGGTCTCAGTTGGCGCGATGCATCAACGGCCTCTTCCACTCGCACCAGCAATCAGAATGGTGACCGTGGCTATGACGACGTCGGTTTCAGGCTGGTACGCGAAGTAAGCCTGAGCGAACTGGCTAAATAGGAATTCGAAACAGGAATATCGGGTGCGTCCCTGACGCAGCCGATGCCTTACAATCCCCGCATGGGAAAACTACAGAAACATTTCATCACCGGCCTCCTGACGCTGACTCCAATCTGGCTGGTCTGGATCGTGTTCAAGTTCGTTTTCGGTCTGCTCTCGGATATGAGCAAACCGCTGATCGAACCTATCACCAGCAACCTTGCGGCGAACTCGCCAGAACTACTGGGCTGGATGAGCGCGCCCTGGGTGCAAACAGCCATCGCACTCGCGTTCACGCTGTCGTTTATTTTCAGTGTTGGCTGGCTTGCACGCCATGTGATCGGAAGGCGTGTTTTGCTTTGGGTCGAAGGTTTGATCAACACCATTCCACTGGTGAAGACGATCTACGGCAGCGCACGCCAACTGCTCGATTTATTGCAGACAAAGCCCGATGGCACGCAACGTGTGGTGCTGATCGACTTCCCCCATCGCGACATGAAATCGGTGGGCTTCGTCACACGCACCTTGCGTGATGAAATTACCGGCAAGGAAATTGCGGCGGTGTATGTTCCCACCACACCCAATCCGACATCGGGTTATCTCGAACTGGTACCGATCGAATTGGTAACCCCGACCGATTGGACGGTTGACCAGGCCA
>ERZ795044.1040-NODE-1040-length-25455-cov-6.758819_pt1 | contig 25455 bp, 21 predicted proteins | sample MGYA00375128_ERZ795044 | MGnify/ENA primary metagenome ERZ795044 (study PRJEB30173, sample SAMN05720213) | anaerobic digester metagenome | isolation source: active sludge of municipal wastewater-treating anaerobic digesters | place: USA | collected 2014-12-22 ... | reverse complement strand
AACGACCTGATGACGCCGGCGGGGAAGGTGGGGGGGATTCTCGTGGAGGTCCGGTGGCGCGAGCATCGCCCGGAGTGGGTGGCGATCGGGATCGGAATCAACCTCGCCTCGCCGATGGTGGCGGGTGGGGCATCGTTAGGGGCTGGGGCCACCCGTGAGGCGGTGCTCGGCGACGTGGTGCCGGCGTTGCGCGCGGCGGCGGCGGCGCGCGGGGTCTTGGGGCCGCGCGAGCTGGAGGAGTACGCCGCCCGCGACTGGGCGCGAGGGCGTCGCGTGGTGGCGCCGCACGCGGGGATCGTCGCCGGGATCACCGCCGACGGCGCGGTACTCATCGAGACTCCGGACGGGGTGATTCCCAGCCGATCGGGGTCGCTCGTCTTCGAGGGGGAACAGGTGACCGAACACGCGGGAGCACACGGATGATCCTCGTCTTCGACGTGGGCAATACCGAGACAACGGTCGGACTGTTTGCCGGTGACACGCTGCGCGGGCATTGGCGCATCACCACCGACGCGACCCGCACCCCCGACGAAATCGCGTTGACGCTGCGCGGGCTGCTGGCGGCGGCCGATATCGCCCCGCGCGATGTAGGTGGGGCGGCGATCGGGTCGGTCGTTCCCTCGATGACCGACCCGTTAGGCGAGGCCGTCACGCTCTTGTGCGGGGTGGCCCCCGTGGTCGTGGATGCCCGTTCCAAGCTCCCGATCACTCTCGACGTGCTCGAACCGCTCACCGTGGGCGCGGACCGGATCATCAACACGCTGGCGGCCAGTCGATTGCACCAGTCGGACACGATCGTGGTCGACCTGGGAACGGCGACGACCTACGACTGCATCACCGCCGACGGAGTCTTCCTCGGGGGCGTGATTGCCCCTGGGGTCCGGACCTCGGCCGAGACGCTCTTCCGGCGCACGTCGAAGCTTCCGGCCACCGAGTTGGTGCCCCCGGCGCGGGTGATCGGTCGTCGCACGGAGGAGTGCATCCGGTCGGGTGTGGTGCTCGGCGCCGCCGACGCGGTCGATGGACTCGTGCGACGCATCAAGGCGGAATGGCCGACGCCGCGGGTGCCGATCGTCATCGCCACCGGAGGACTGGCCCCGATGATTGCGCCGCTCTGTCAGACGGTGGACCGCGTCGAGCCGCACCTGACGCTCGTCGGGCTGCGCATGGCCTACCATCTCCTGCGCGAGAGCACCCGCTAGCGCGCGCCGGAACCGAGCCATCGTCGGGGGGGATCGCACCGCGATTCTCCCCGATTGTACTTGGTAGGTGGCGAGCGGCAAGTGCATGACCTGCATGATGTTGTGTCCGCTGGCCTCGTGAGGTGCCGCAGGTCGAGTGGTGCACGCGCACCGCGCAGGGCGTCCCTTGACCGCTTCTGGCGCGCCGTCTAGGTTTGCTCGCGTTAGCACTCGTGTGTCGTGAGTGCTGATTCGACGGGCGCGAGCCCGCCAATCAATTCATCCGGACCCAGTGAAGGAGGGTTGTTCGCTATGAGCACGAAGAGCGCGACTAAGGTCGCTCCGCTCGCCGATCGCGTGGTGGTAAAGCCGCTCGAAGAGGCCGAGACGATGCGTGGTGGGCTGTACATCCCCGACACCGCCAAGGAAAAGCCGCAGCAGGGCGAGATCGTCGCCGTGGGCCCCGGGCGTTTCGAGGACGGGAAGCGTGTCCCGCTCGACGTTCAGGTGGGTAACCGCGTGCTGTACGGCAAGTACAGCGGGACCGAAGTCACCGTCGAAGGCGACTCGCTCCTGATCCTCCGCGAGTCCGACATCCTCGCGATCATCAACAGCTAAGTGAAGGCACGGCGGAGCACGGATGATGCGCGCAGTCGCTCGTCTCGTCGCCCCGTCTGTTCGTCTTCTCGTCTTCTCGTCTTCTCCAACTACTGATTGAGGTCATAGCCCATGGCTGCAAAGGAACTCTATTTCGGCGTTGATGCGCGCGCGGCGCTCAAGCGCGGCGTCGACAAGCTGGCAGATGCGGTAAAGGTGACCCTCGGCCCCAAGGGCCGGAACGTCGTCATCGACAAGAAGTTCGGCGCCCCGACGATCACCAAGGACGGCGTCACCGTCGCCAAGGAAGTCGAGCTGTCCGATCCGCTCGAGAACATGGGCGCGCAGATGGTGAAGGAAGTCGCGACCAAGACGTCCGACATCGCTGGCGACGGCACCACGACGGCGACCGTGCTGGCGCAGGCCGTGTACCGCGAAGGGCTCAAGAACGTGACCGCCGGCTCCAACCCGATGGCGCTCAAGCGCGGCATCGACAAGGCCGTCTCGGCGATCGTCGAGGAGCTCCGCAAGATCTCCGTGCCGACGGCTGGCAAGAAGGAGATCGCGCAGGTCGCCTCCATCTCGGCCAACAACGATCGCGAGATCGGTGACCTCATCGCCGACGCGATGGAGAAGGTTGGCAAGGATGGCGTGATCACGGTTGAGGAAGCGCGCGGCATCGAGACGACGCTCGAGACGGTCGACGGCATGCAGTTCGACCGCGGCTACATCTCGCCGTACTTCGTCACCGATCCGGACAAGATGGAATCCGTGCTCGACGACGCGATGATCCTCATCCACGACAAGAAGATCTCGTCGATGAAGGACCTCCTCCCGGTGCTCGAGAAGGTTGCCCAGATGGGGCGCCCGCTGCTCATCATCGCCGAGGACGTCGAGGGTGAGGCGCTGGCCACGCTGGTGGTCAACAAGCTCCGTGGCACGCTCAAGGTCTCGGCCGTCAAGGCGCCGGGCTTCGGCGATCGCCGCAAGGCCATGCTCGAGGACATCGCCAAGCTGACCGGTGGCCAGGTCGTCAGCGAGGAAGTGGGCTTCAAGCTCGAGAACGCCGTCGTGACCGACCTCGGTCGCGCCAAGCGCATCGTGATCGACAAGGACAACACGACGATCATCGATGGCGCCGGCGACAGCGACGCGATCCAGGGGCGCGTGAAGGAGATTCGCGCCGCGATCGAGAAGAGCACGTCGGACTACGATCGTGAGAAGCTCCAGGAGCGTCTCGCGAAGCTCGCCGGTGGCGTGGCCGTCATCAACGTCGGCGCCGCGACGGAAGCCGAGATGAAGGAGAAGAAGGCCCGTGTCGAGGACGCGCTCCATGCGACCCGCGCGGCCGTCGAGGAAGGGATCGTCCCGGGCGGCGGTGTCGCCCTGATCCGCGCCCAGCGCGCGCTCAAGGGACTCAAGGTGGACGAGCACGATGAGCAGATCGGCATCGACATCGTCCGTCGCGCCATCGAGGAGCCGATCCGCATGATCGTCCAGAACGCGGGCGGCGAAGGCTCGATCGTGGTGGAGAAGGTGCGCGGCTCGAAGGATGATGCCTTCGGCTACAACGCCCTCACCGACACGTACGAGAACCTCGTGACGGCCGGCGTCATCGACCCGACCAAGGTGACCCGCTCGGCGCTCCAGAACGCCGCGTCGATCGCCGGCCTCCTCCTCACGACGGAAGCGCTCGTCGTCGAGAAGAAGGAAGACAAGCCCTCGGCGCCCGCGGGTGGCCCCGGCGGCATGGGCGGGATGTACTAGGACCGCGTCGCAGTCAAACGCGCGTTGGTACACTGGGGGGAGCGGCGATGACGCCGCTCCCCCTTCGCCGTTCCGCGTGTGGTCACGCTCACTGCAGCAGGGCGTTGACGGGTGCGACGAGTACCCCGGGGACGAGCCCGAGGATGAGGAGGAAGACGATAAAGAGTACCGCCACGTGGCGCTCGGCAGGGAGCAGATCGGGGGCGAGGTGGCGTTTCGGCGGGCCGAAGAAGGCGCGGGCGAATAGCGCAAGGGTCGCCACGGCGAGGAGCGCGCTGGCGACGATCGCGACGACCGCCGTCACGACGCTCTCCTCCCACAGGGCGTGCAACAGCAGGTCGTCCGCGACAAACCCGGCCGTGCCGGGGAGTCCGACCGCGGCGCCACCAAAGAAGGCGAGCGACGCGGCGAGCCGCGGAAAGGCGCGCGCCCGTCCGGCGAAGTCGGGAATCGTCGAACCGCCGACGCGCGCCTCGAGGGCGCCAAGCATCGTGTGGAACCCCGCGAGCGCCAGCACCATGGTGATGGCGACGAGCATGGCCGCACCGTAGTGCCCGCGCCCGGCGGCACCGACGGCGGCGCAGAGCATCCCGCCATGCATGAGCGTGGAGCTGACGTACAACCGACGCAGGTCACGCGCGGCGAGCGACACGACCGCGAACAGGAGCATCGACGCGCCACCGTAGGCCACGAGGGCGGGGGCCGCGCGATATGCCCAGTCGAGGTGATCGACGAAACGCACGTGCACGAAGACCAGCACCGGTAGTCCGGCGAGCTGCTCGAGCTGCCAGGTCGTCGGGCGCTGCGCCAGCGCCGCGCTCCCCGCGTGCAGCGGAAAGAGGCCGCTGCGTACGGCGATGCCGACCATCGAGGCCGCGAAGGCGACCGGCGTTGCGGCGCTCCAAATGCCGACGGCGGCGACGAGGGCACTCAGCGCCGATATCGCGATGTAGAGCGCGGCCGTCGCCGAGGTCTCGCGCACGCGCCAGGCCAGCAGCGCACCTGCGAGCGCGACCATGGCGAAGGCGACGCGACCGTCGGGCGTTAGGAGCGCCACGAGCAGCAACCCCAGGTAGACGGCCTGCGGCAGGACGCGCTCCACACCGGCAGCGCGGCGCCGTGCGGCCCAAAGCAGCGAAAGCGCCACTCCGAGCAGCCAGGCCGGGGCCAGCCATGCGGCGGCAAGCCAGGGAGGGAAGGCGAGCGTCATCGACGCTCCTCCCCAATTGACATCGCCAGCCGCACGCGGCGCTCGGCGTTCGCCAGCACGCGTGCGGCCACCAGCACGGGCGCCACCGCGGCGTCGATGCGTTCGTCGAGCCGCACGCGATGCAAGGCGTGGGCAAAGATGCGGTCGCGCATCGGGATCGGGCCGGCAGGCGCCGCCGCTGAGAGTATGCTCGCCGGCGCGCCGTGCGCGTGCTGCGTGGCATGCGCGGCGTGGTGACCGAAGGCGTGGGCGTCGTGGATGGTGTTGGGCGCGCGCAGGAACTGCCACGCTCGAAGCAGCGCATGGCAGACGAGATGGACGAGGGCGAGCGACGTCCACCCGAGTGAGATTTCGGCGAGGATCAGGCCGATTTGCGAGAGGGTGGCGTGTGCGAGCGCGCCCTTCGCGTCCGTGTGCGTGCGGGCGACCATCGCCGCATAGACGGCCGTGCTGACGCCGACCGCGACGCCGAACGCCGCGACGATCGGCGCGGCACGCAACACCGGCCCAACGCGCAGCAGCAGGTACACCCCGGCGTGGATCGAGACGGCGCCGTAGAAGAGGGCACTCGTCGGGGTCGGCCCTTCCATCGCGCGCGGGAGCCAACCGGAGAAGGGAAGCTGCGCCGACTTGCCCATCGCCGATAGCAGGAAGAGCGCGGCGATCGCGCTCACGGCGAGGGGGGAAAGGGTGTCGGCGCGCTCGAGCGCGGCGATGCGCGTGGTCCCCAGCAGTTCGTGCGTCGTCACCATCGCGATCAGGAGCCCGGCGTCGCACAAGCGATAGGTCGTGAACGCGCGCACCGCCGAGCGCGCCGGCATCTCGCGCTCATGGAAGAAGCCGATGAAGAGCGCCGACGAGATCCCGATCAACTCCCAGCCGGCGAAGAAGAGGTCGAGCGCCCCGGCATATGCGACGAGTTGCGTCCCGGTACCGAAGAGCCCCAACAGCACGTAGAAGCGTGCGAACCCGGGTTCCTTGTGCAGGTAGGTCCGAGAGAACCGGCCGACCAGTGCCGTCAGCGCGGCCGCCAGTAGCGAGAAGCTCGTCGCCAGTTCGTCGACGTGGACGACCAGGGGGATGTGGTACGAGCCCACGGTGAGCCAGTCGCCGAATTCCACTTCGCCGCGCATCGCGGGGCCCCACAACCCGAAGCTGTGGCCAGCTGCCACGAGCGCGGCGAGCAGCGACGCCACGAGCCCTGCCCGAATGACCTGCGCCACCGCGGACTCCTCCAACCACCGGCCCCGCCAGACCAGTGCGAGGGCGACGCTCACGCCGCCGACGAGCGGCGCCAGGATCGTGACAACCAGCGCGAAGCGGAAGGCGAGATCAGGCAACGGCCGGGTCGTGAGGCGTGAGACGGACCGAGGGCCCTTGGACGGAACCGGTCAAGGCATCGAGCACCAGCGCCGGGGCGACATGTTCCCGTGTCGCCCCGTGCCACTGCGCCGAACGCTGGACCACCGGGGTGCGGCCGACATCTGGCGTGTAGGGGACGAAGGACCCGCCCTGATAGACCGTCATGGTTCCGTCGTGCGGGGACACCGAGACGAGCTGCACCCACTCGTTGACCACGAGTTCACGCACTTCGGGCTGTCGACCGGCGATGGCCAGCAACGCCGCGGGGGTCGCCTCGACGATGAGGAGAAGGCGCATCGGTTCGTGCAGCTCGACCATCTGCAGCGGCAGTCCCGTGCGCAGGTCGCTCTGGTGCCCCGCCATCACGCCGATGAGCCCGGTGACGTTGTGCGGCAACTTCGTGCCGCAGCCAAAGTGCTCGTTGTCGACTGAGGAGAAGTAGTACTCGAGGTTGATCCCCGCCCCCACCGGACCGACCGCGGCCAGGATGCGCTCGAGGATGGTGAGCTCCGCGTCGATCGACGGATCGTAGCTGACGAGAAAGGCCCGCCGATCGAGGTGCAGGCCACGGGTAAGGGCGCGCCGCCCCACCACACAGACGGCGTTGGTGCAGTGCCCGTACTCCGGGCGCGGCTGGGCGAGGTGCGACGCGCGGGTCTGGACGTGGCGCAATGCGGCCTCGGGCGACAAGCCGAGGGGAGCATCATCGAAGCGGCGCACGCGTTCGGCCGCCGCGACGGCGCGTGCGCGGTCGAGTGTCGCGTGCGCGCGCTCGAAGTGCGACACGTGTGTGGAGGGCAACTGCTCCAGGTCGGCGTATCGTACGCCGTCGTCGGCGGTATCGTGCAGCGCCCCGACGAACCAGGTGTCTGGCGGAATGGTGATGCCGCGTGCCTGGACGGCGGCGCGCACCTCGGGGCGGTTGGCCATGTCGGCGAACAGGCGCGCATTCGCCTCCCCGCGACGCCCGCCGCAGGCGCCACAGTCGTGCGCGGATTCGTGCGGGTTGTTGAGGCTCGTCGACCCGTGACCCAGCACCACGACGATCGGTGCCAGGTCGCGCACGAGTCCAATGTTGCGCAGCAGCGCCGTGACGCGATCGGCCGCTTCGTCGAGCCCGAACCCGAGCAGCTTGCCGCGACCGGTCGGCGTGGCGACGCCGCCGTCCTCCCGAAGCGACGACAGTCGCGTGGCGGGACGCGGGGCCAGGCGGTCACGCAGGCCGTCGCGCCACGCCAGCGACGACCGTGGTGCGATCACGCGCGCCAGCGCGGTGGCGGCCGCCAGCGGCCCGAGGAGGAACGAGAGTCCCGCGCCACCGGACAGCGTGCGCGACTGCCGATGCATCACGCGCCCCGCGGCCTGCCAACGGGCGCGCCACCCGGCGCGCGCGCGGTGCCAGTCGCGATCGGTGTACACGGGCGCCTCGTGAATCTCGTGCTGCGGGGTGACGACCACTGGGCAGTAGGCGGCCGGCATCGCGTCGTAGAGCCCCTGGTAGTCGATCGCCATGCCGAAGAAGCCGGCCACGCCGAAGGTCTCGAAGTGCCCCGGTTGTTCGTCGATGGCGCGGCGGAGCGACTCCTCCCGCTCATCGATACAAAAGACGAACTGCGCCTCGGCGCGCGACGCGGGTGGCCGGAGCGGCGCGCGATGCGCGCGCAGGCTCGCCAGGCCATCGAGCACCCGCCGACGATAGTGCCCCTCGTACGCGCCCTGCCAGATCCTCTGCCGCGTTAGGCGCGGCGCCGCCTCGACCTCGCGCCACAAGACCGTCAGGGCGTCGTCAGGCATCGCCTCGAGCGCGGCGGCGGTGATCCCGGCGCGTCGCGCGATGCCGGCGAGTAGCCAGGCGTCGAGCAGGGCGGGGCGAGGCACCGGACGCTCGGCGAGGGCCCGGAGCGCCGGCCAGGCGATCGGGAGGCCCGCCGCATGGCCCTCGACTTCGATTGCACGTCGCTCGTGCAGCAGGCGTACCGCCAGGAAGTCCTCCAGCGCCACACGGCCCGCCACCGGGTGCTCTTCGGGATGGCGCTCCAGTCGCGCGAACATCCCGGTCCACCCCGGCAGGGCGAGCGCCGTATGCAGGAGATAGTCCTCCGCATCGGCCGCGGGCACTCCAAGCGCGTGCAGCATCTCTTCGATGACGACGCGCGCCGGTCGCCGGGTGTGAACGGCGTGGCGCACGTCCTCCCGCACCCCGGGACAGCCGCGCGGCTCAGGAGCGCCGGCATCGAACAGATACGCGGTCGCTTGAAGGAAACCCTCGGCACGGTGTGGCATGGCCTGCAGCGCCTGTCCGTGATCGAGGAAGACGGAGGCGAGTCGAATCAGTTCGGGGTGCACCGCGAGGTCGCTGTCACCACCGCCCAGGAGCTGGAGGGCGTCGCGATGGCGGCGCGCCGCGCGCGTGACCGTGCTGCCACGAGGGGTGCGCGCCAGTCGCAACTCGGCGGCGCGCTGGAGCGCGTCGGGGCCATCAGGTGCGTGGTCGAGCAGGAAACGCACCCCGCCCTCATCATCCTCGTCGATGCCGTCGAGCAGGAGCGCGCGCCAGAGTTCACATCGTGTCAGCCCGAATGACGTGCGCTCCTCGCCCGCGGCGCCCAGGGCGTGCGACAACGCGTCGTCGAGATCCGCCGCGTCGATGCGCCCGCGTTCGAACGCCTGGCGGAACTCGTCGCCCGAGAGGTAGGGGCGCGCCCCCAGAAGTGACGCCCCGGCCGGGACGGCCTCGTGAAAAGGAAGGTGCTGGAAGGCGTGCAGCGTATTGTGGTGCACGAAGACGCCGATGGGCCCCTGATCGGGGAGGACGTGCCGCGCGTGCTCCAGCGCCCGCTCGATCGCGGCGCCGTAGGATTGGTCCGCGCGCCCCGGCTGCATCAGTGTGCCAGTCCGCCGCCGCCCAACTCGAGCCCGACCACCTGCACGCCGACGCCGCGCGCCGCGCTGGAATCACGGAACTCGCGCAGCACCTCCATCACGTCGTGGTCGGCGCGCTTGACCCGGCTCCCGTCGATGATCACCTGCGCGCCGCGTCCAAAGGTCTGCAGCAGCGAGGTGAGGTTGGCCTTCGAGAGGAAGGTGAGGTGCTCGTGCAGCGTGATGCGCGTGACGCTGCCGTCCTTCGCGGAGATCGTGTAGCTCGGCGACCGCAGGTGTTCGAGCAGGATGAACACGAGGCTCACGGACAGCCCCACCACGATTCCCTTGAGGAGGTCGGTCAACAGGATCGCCGACGTGGTGACCACGAACGGCAGCCACTGGTGCGACCCCTTCGTGAGGAAGTACCGGAGCTGCCGAGGGTGCGCGAGCTTCCACCCCGTGTAGATGAGGATCGAGGCCAGGACCGCCAACGGGATGCGGTTCAGGATCATCGGGATCGTCACCACCGCCAGGAGCAACAAGACGCCGTGCAGGATCGCCGATGCCTTGGTCTTGGCGCCGGCATACACGTTGGCGGAGCTTCGCACGATCACGCCGGTCATCGGGAGGCCGCCGAACAACCCGCACAGCGCGTTGCCGACCCCCTGCGCCAACAGCTCACGATTGGCTGGCGCCTCGCGCTTGAGCGGGTCGATGCGGTCGGTCGCTTCCAGGCTCAACAGCGTCTCGATCGACGCGATCACCGCCACCGTGACGGCCACCGTCCACACCGCGCTGCTGGTGATCACCGACCAATCCGGACTCTCGACCGACGCCCGAAGCTCACCGAGTGAGGTGATGACGGGGAGGGCGACGAGGTGTTCCGCGCCGATGGCCAATACCGAGCCGCTGCCAGTGAAGATCCCGTTGAGGATGACGCCGAGGATCACGGCCACCAGCGCCCCGGGGATCATCGCGACGCGCTTCATGAACTTCTGGTCCCACAGAATCAGCAGCGCCAGCGAGATCAGGCTGAGGGTGACCGCGCCGGGATGGATGTGGTCCAGCGTGCTCACGAGCGACGAGAAGGTGTTCTCGTCATTGTTCTGCTGGAACGCCATCGTTCCCTCAGGAGTCGCGTCATACCCAAATGCGTGCGGCAGCTGCTTCAGGATGATGATGATGCCGATACCGCCCAGCATTCCCCGAATGACCGCATTGGGGAAGTAGTAGCCGATCACCCCGGCGCGCAGGAAACCGAGTGCAATCTGGACGAGCCCGGACAGGAAGACCGCGACGAGGAAGGCGCGAAAGGACCCGAGGGTGGTGATGGCCGAGAGCACGATCGCCGTGAGGCCGGCCGCCGGCCCGCTGACCATCAGGTGTGATCCCGACAGCGCCCCCACCACGAGCCCGCCGATGACGCCGGTGATGATTCCGGAGAGCAGGGGAGCGCCCGACGCGAGCGCCACGCCGAGGCAGAGGGGGAGGGCGACCAGGAAGACGACCACCGACGCGCCGGCATCGGCCCGCCAGGCCTCACGAAATGGGGGCGTCCAGTTCGCGGTCGGGAGGTCGAGCGACGGGTCGTCGGCGATCGGGTCGCGCGAGATCGGGACGGGCTGGGAGGACATGGTGGAGGTCGGCGGTGGAAACGGGGCGCGGCGATCGCGGTCGGGTCACGAGTCGCTTCGTGCTCACGGCGGCAGCGCGTTGGGCAGTCAGGCGCCGCGTGACGCTAATCGATTGCAGGGCGTGAACCTATGAACAGGGTAAAGAAAGTACAATGACCGAAAAGCGATCGCCGCGGTCCAACACATACAAAAACTCCGGCTCGAGTGAGCCGGAGCATGTGGTCAGCAGCCTCGACGATCGCGGGGAGCGTGCTCGGCCCCTCAGAACAGCGAGAGCTGTTCCACTCGGCGGGCGCGCGTGATGGAGAACGACGTGACGGCGTTCTGGCTGGCGACCGTCAGCGCGCCGCGAAACGCGGTCGTGCGCACCGCGGCGTCGACCGTCGCTCGGGCCACCTCGGGTGTGTTGTTGCACTCCGAGAGGTGGGCGAGCACCAGCTGGCGTAGCCCGCGGTGCGATACCCGGCGCGCGAGGTCGGCCGCGGCCCGGTTGCTCAGGTGCCCGTTCGCCCCGGCGATCCGATCCTGCACCACCACGGGGTAAGGACCGGCGCGCAACATCTCTTCGTCATGGTTTGACTCGAGAATGAGCGCGTCGAGATGCCGCATCGCCTGCTCCACGCCGGCAGGAACGTGTCCGAGGTCGTAGGCGATGCCGAGTCGGGCCCCCGTCGACGGTGCGTCGACGACCAGCGCGATCGGCTCGCTCGCGTCGTGCGGCGTGCGCACGCAGCGAAAGTGCATCGTGTCGAGCACGAGCGTCTCGCGCGGATCGATGGCGTGCGGACGCAGCGCCGGGAGCCCGGGCGTTCCGGCGATCGTCCCCGCGGTCGCGTAGATCGACCACCCCCACTTCCGCGCCGCCGTGCAGGCGCCGGTCACGTGATCGGTATGCTCGTGCGTGAGGACGACCGCGCTGATCGATTCGGGGGCGATGTCGGCGGCGGCCATGCGCGTGGCCAGCGTCTTGGCATTGAAGCCGGCATCCACGAGGACGCGGGCGCCATCGGCCTCCAGCACCACCGCGTTGCCGCGGCTGCCGCTCCCGAGGATCGTGACGTTCACGCGCCGGCGGTCCAGCGGGCAGCAAAGATCCGCTGCAGGTGGCGGCGACCGCCGTCGCCTAACGTGACGGCGCGTCGCGCCATCACCCGCTCGGCGACCGTGACGAAGCGATCCGGATCGTAGAGGGCACTCCCTTCGCCCCACAGGAAGGGAGGGACAACCTTGGGCGTCAGCCCCGACGCGACGACGTTGGCTCCGGTCCCGATCACACTGCCCGTCGTCAGGCGGGTCCCGATCGCGGTCTTGGCGTGGTCGCCGAACAGGGTGCCAAGGAACTGCAGCCCCGTCGTCACCGTCCCCGCCGGCGTCCACAGTTGGACGGCCCCGTAGGTGTTCTTCAGGTTGCTGGTCACGGTCGCGGCGCCGAGGTTGACCCAGCGGCCGAGGATTGAGTGACCGACAAAGCCGTCGTGTCCCTTGTTGGCGTGCCCGAGGAAGATGGTTGTGCTGACCTCGCCGTGCACGCGGCTGTGCTCCCCGATGGCACAGGTCGTCACCTTGCCACCCAGCACCTGTGCGTCGGGCGCGATGTAGCAGGGACCCACCAGGCGCGTGAAGGCGGCGACGCTCGCGCGACGCGACACCAGCACCGGTCCTGCCGAGGCATCGATCACGACGAGCGGTTCGACGTGCGCCCCCGCCTCGACGAAGACGGGATGGTCGCCGAGGACCGTGATGTGCGGCGTTGCGACCGTCTCCAGGCGAGTGCCTAACGTGGCAACGTCCTCGCTGAGCATCGCCGCCAGGTGGCGCAGCAGGTCCCATGGGGCGTCCAGCCAGCGGCCGTGCACCACCGTGCGCTCCCATCCGTTGTCCGACAGGTCCTCGAGGTCGAGTGTCCCGTCGGCGAAGCGTGCGGTGGGCACCGCGTGGGTCAGGCGCACCGCGGCGACGGCACCGTCGCACGCGAGCAGGTCGGCCGCGCCCGTGGCGCCGCCGAGCGCAGGGACGCAGCGGGCGTTCACCACCAGCGCCCCAGCGGGCAGCGAGCCGTCAGCGACGGCGCGGGGCGCATCGAACTCCTCGAAGTCCGCGAGGTGCAACGCGCCGAGGAATCCGCCGCAGCCGAGGCCGAGCAGCTGCTCCCACCGCTGCCGGATGAGGAGCGCCCCGGCGCGCAGTTCGCCCACCGGTCGCGAGAGCGCGAACGGCTCGAAGGCGCGCGCCCGCGCGTCGTCGTAGAGATAGAACTGGCTCACGGGCGATCGCGCACCTGGGAGGGGAGCGCGTCCAGCAGCGTCTTGAGGTCGGCGGCGCGCTCCGTCGTGGTCACCAGCGTGAGCCCGTCGCGCACCACCACGACCAGATCCTGCACGCCGTAGAGCACGACGTCGTTCCCCTCCGCCTGCACCACGTTGTCGCGTGCGTCGACGAGGTGCACCGGACCGTTGGCCGCGTTCCCCGCGGCGTCGTGCGTGCGAACGCGCGCGAGCGCTGCCCACGTCCCGACATCGTCCCAACCAAAGCTGCCCGGGATGACGACGACGTTGTCCGTGCGCTCCAGGACGCCGACGTCGACCGAGATCGACTTCACCGTCGCGAAGAAGCGGGTGATCTCGCCGTGTGCGTCCGCGAGTGCCGGGGCGACCTCCGGGGTGTGCGCCTGCACCTCGCCCAGAAAGTCGCCGACCCGCCAGACGAAGATCCCCGAGTTCCACAGGTAGCCGTCGCGGACCATCTCGGCGGCGCGCTCACGCGTGGGCTTTTCCACGAACTGGGCGACGCGCTGTCCGCCGCCGTCGAGCGCCTCACCTGGACGGATGTAGCCGAACCCCGGATCGGGACGCGACGGCACCACGCCGACCGTCACGAGCGCGTGTTGCGCTTCAGCGACCGCGGCGGCGCGCTCGAGCGCGGCGCGAAAACCGGGGGCGTCGCCGATCGCCCAGTCCGCGTGCACCGACAGCATGACCGCCTCGTCACCGTCGCGTTTGGCGATGACCGACGCCGCCCAGGCGAGGGCGGCCGCCGTGCCGGCGGGCTTTGGCTCGGCGATCAGGTTCTCGCGCGGAATCTCGGGAAGCAGCGCGTGGATCGGCTCGACCAGCGACGCGTTGGTGAGGATCAGGATGCGATCCGGATCGGCCAGCGGGAGGAGGCGGTCGACCGTGTTGCGCAGCAGCGGCTGCGCGTCGATGAGCGGGAGCAGCTGCTTGGGGCGCGTCGGCGTGCTGAGCGGCCAGAAGCGCGAACCGACCCCGCCGGCGAGGATCACGACCCAGCGTGTCATTGGTCGCCTTCGGTCGCGGAGGGAACGGCGACGCCGGTCAGTTCGGCGGTGCGCAGGTAGAGCTTCTTGGGGCTGAACGGCTTGGTCATGAACTCGGTGGCCCCGAGGGCGAGGGCGCGCTGGTGTTGCGCCTCCTGCCCGGCGGCGGTGAGGACGATGCAGGGGGTATGGCGCCACTGCTCGCTCTGGCGCATGTGGGCGAGCACGTCGAACCCCGACAGGTGTGGCATCATGACATCGAGGAGAACGAGGGCGATGTCGGGCTCGCGATGGAGGACGTCGATGGCTTCCCGTCCATCGAAGGCCAGGGTCACGCGAAAGGGACCCTGTTCGAGCTTCATCTTGATGATGCGGCCGATGTGGGGCTCGTCGTCGGCCACCAGCACGTGCCGTGTGGCGCCCACGGCTACACGAGCGAGGCGATGTTACCGCGATGTCGGCGCAGGTCGAACAGGAGCGAGCCGACATTGGCCGACGGGTGTACGAGGACCAGGAGGACGGCTTCGGCCGAGAGGGCACACACCACGGCGAATCCGCGCTCGTACTCCAGGACCGACGTCACGAGGGGGCCGCGCTGGGCGTGCACCGCCAGTTCTTCGGCGGCGGTGACGAGGGAGGGGACGTGCGCCGCGAGATGTTCCGCGTCGAGCGTGGGCGTGGAACGGCCGTCGATCAGCAGACCGTCACGTCCCAGCAGGATCACCGCTTCGACGCCGTCACGTTGGGCGAGCGCCCCGACGAGCTCGCGAATGGTAGGCATCCACGCTCCGTGATAGTTCGAGCCAAGCATAACGGGGGGTGGGGTGAAGTCAAGCAGCGTCGCTTGAAGTCAGGGGGTGCAACGGGTAGTCTACGCCACTGGAGAACATGCACATCAACTCGTTGTCGAAACGCATGATACGAAAGCCCATCACCCGGTTCGTGGCGGCGCTCGCCGTCGTCGCCGGCCTGTCCGCCTGCGACGACACGCTCGGGCTCCGCGCGTCGCTGTCGGTGGCGTTCGATACGCTCTCGGCGTACGCGATGTCGAACACCCCGGTCAGCTTTCCCGCGGCGTACTCGGTCTCGAGCGGCATCGTCGTCCGCATCGATCCCACGATCTCCTTCGAACTGGCCTTCGACCTGCCGGGCAACGGCAAGGTGCAGCTCATCCCGGCGCGTCGCATCAGCACGACGCGTGTGATCAACGGCGGCGCCGCGGCGACCCCGCGCGTGGGCATGCAGCTGGCCAAGGGGACGTTCGAGAGCCTGACGAAGGCCCCGACCGGTGGCTACACGTACGACTCCACCTTCGTCGTGGCGCCGGGCGAGTCGGTGCTCCTCGAGCTTTCCGGCGACGCCTGCACCTACTCGCTGGCCTCGCAGCAGTACGCCAAGCTCGTCATCGATAGTGTCAACACGACGCGGCGTCAGGTGTACTTCCGCGCCGTCCGCGATCCCAATTGCGGCTTCCGCTCGTTGCAGCCGGGCGTTCCCAAGAACTAGTCCTCGATTCCATGCATGATTTCCGGGTGCTCCGCGACCAGGTCGACGCCTTGCGGAGCGCGATGCGCCGCCGCGGCAAGCTCGACGTCCTGGCCCCGTTGATCGATCGTGGCGTCGCGCTCGACCTCGAGCGACGCACCATGATCCAGGCGGTCGAGGAGCGAAAGGCGGCGCGCAACGCCAATTCGCAGGAAGTCGCCCGCCGCAAGAAGGCGAAGGAGGACGCCGACGCGCTCATCGCCAACGGGCGTGCGTTAGGCGAGGAAATCGCCCAACTCGAAAGCGAGCTGGCGCGCGCCGAGCAGGAGCTGCAGTCGATCCTGCTCGAGCTGCCGAACCTCACGCTCGACGAGGTCCCCGAGGGAGACGAGGGGCACAACGCGATCGTGAAGTCGTGGGGGGAACCGCGCGCCGCCGACGGGTGCAAGCCGCACTGGGAGCTGGCCGAGGCGCTGGGCATCCTCGACCTGGCCCGCGGGGCCAAGATCTCGGGGTCGGGCTTCATCGTCCTGCGTGGAACCGGGGCGCGCCTCACACGGGCGCTCATGAACCTCTTCATCGATACCCACACCCGCGAACACGGGTACGAGGAGGTCTGGGTTCCCGTCGTCGTCAATCGCGCCTCGATGACGGGCACCGGACAGCTTCCCAAGTTCGAGGACGACATGTACGGCATCGCCGGGGAAGATCTCTTCCTCGTGCCGACCGCCGAGGTGCCGGTCACCAACCTGTATCGCGACGAGATGCTCGAGGCGGGCGAACTGCCGCGCGGCTTCGTCGCCTACACGCCCTGCTTCCGCAAGGAGGCCGGCGCGGCCGGCAAGGACACCCGCGGCCTGTTGCGGCTGCACCAGTTCGACAAGGTCGAGATCGTGCGCTACACCACGCCCGAGCAGTCGGCCGACGAACACGAGCGGCTCACGCGCCACGCCGAGACGCTGCTCGAGCGCCTGGGGCTCCCGTATCGCCGCGTGCTCCTTGCGGCTGGCGACACGGGGCAGAGCAGCGCGAAGACCTGGGATCTCGAAGCCTGGGCCCCCGGCGTCGGTAAGTGGCTCGAAGTGTCATCGTGCTCGACGTTCACCGACTACCAGGCGCGCCGCGCGAATATTCGCTACCGCCCGGCCCCGGGTGACAAGCCGCGCTTCGTGCACACCCTCAACGGGTCGGGGCTCGCCTTCCCACGCATCATCGCCTGCCTGCTGGAGCACTACCAGCAGCCCGATGGCTCCGTCACCGTACCGGAGGTCCTCCGTCCGTACCTCGGGACGGACGTGATTCGTTAGGGATGCGGCGCCGCGCCACGGTCGTCGTCGGCGTGGTCGTGGCGCTCCTCCTGGGGTCGTACGTCCTCTTCTCCCAACGCGTCGTCTCCCGCCTGCGCGCGGAGGCCGGGCGCGAAGGGCAGATGTACGCGCAGGTCTATCGCGCGCTCACCGACACGGGGAGCAATCCGATCGGCGCGCTCTTCGACCTCTCGGAGCACATCCGGCGTTCCGGCGTGCCGGTCATCGTCACCGATCCGGCCGGCCGCCCAACCGCCGCCGCCAACCTCCCGTTCCTCGGCGCCGACTCGGCGTTCAAGCCTGACGATCCGCGACTCACGGAGTGGATCGGCAAGCTCGACGAAGAGAACGAGCCGGTGAGCGAGCCCAACGTCGGTACGGTGCACTTCGGGCACACGCCCCTGGTGAAGGAGCTCCGCGTCGTGCCGATCCTGCAGGCGGGGATGCTCGGCATCGTCCTGCTCGCGGCGTTGTACATCTTCCGCACGCGGGCGCACGCCGACCGCGAGCGGGTGTGGGCCGGGATGGCGCGCGAATCGGCGCATCAGTTGGGGACGCCGCTGTCGTCGCTGAGCGGATGGATCGAGCTCCTGCGGGAGCGCGAGGCCGATCAACTCACCACGCGCGCGCTCGAACACATGCAGGGCGATCTCGAACGGCTCGAACGGGTGGCGCATCGCTTCGAGCGCATCGGCCGCCCGCCGAATCGTGAGGCCGTCGACGTCGGGAAGATCGTTCAGCGAGTCTCCGACTACTTCCGCGCTCGCGTCCCCTCGCTCGCCCACGCGGTGACCATCGAGACGTACATCCACGAGGGACCCCTCATCGCGCAGGGCGACCCGGTCCTCGTCGAGTGGGTGCTCGAAGCGCTGATCAAGAACTCCATCGATGCGCTGGCCGGCAACGGTGGACGCGTGCGCATCGGCGTGAAACGCACGCCGGAGGCGATCCAACTCATGGTCGCCGACGATGGCCCGGGCATCCCGCGTGAGCTGCGCAAGCGCATCTTCGAGCCCGGCTTCTCCACCAAGCAGCACGGCTGGGGGCTGGGGTTGGCGCTCACGCGCCGCATCGTGGAGGAATCGCACGGCGGGACGCTGACGTTGCTGCCGACCGAACGGGGGGCGGTCTTCCAGATTATCTTGCCCGCATGACGTCGTCGCTCGTCCCAACGGACAAGATGATCGCGGGATTGAATCCCGCCCAGCGCGAAGCGGTGCTCACGGTCGAGGGACCTGTCCTCGTCCTGGCGGGCGCCGGTTCCGGCAAGACCCGCGTCCTCACGACGCGCATCGCCCACCTGATCGAGCATCACGGCGTCGACCCGCGCCAGATTCTCGCCGTCACCTTCACCAACAAGGCCGCCGGGGAGATGCGCGAGCGGATCGCGCGACTCCTCGGTACCGCACCCGCCGGCATGTGGGTCGGGACCTTCCATGCGATCGGCGCGAGGCTCGTGCGAGCGCAGGCGCACCTGGTGGGACGCACCCCGGCCTTCACGATCTACGACGAGGACGACTCGGTCGCGGTCGTGAAGCGCGTGATGGAGCGGCTCAAGCTCAACACCAAGGAGCGCACGCCGCAGTCGGTCCTCGCCTCCATCTCCGACGCCAAGAACGCGCTCGTCTCGCCTGACGAGTACGCGCGCCTGGCGATGGATGCGCACAGCAAGGTCGTCGCCGACGTCTATCGCAATCTCGAGCCGGCCATGCGCCAGGCCAACGCGGTCTCGTTCGACGACCTGCTCACCCTTCCCGTGCAGGTCCTCGAACAGCAGCCGGCACTGCTCGAGCAGTATCGCAAGCGCTTCACCTACATCCTGGTGGACGAATACCAGGACACCAACCGCGCCCAGTATCGCTTCATCGCGTTGTTAGGCGGCGCGCACGGCAACGTGGCCGTGGTGGGCGACGACGACCAGTCCATCTATGGCTGGCGCGGCGCCGACATCCGCAACATCCTCGATTTCGAGCAGGACTTCCCCAAGGCGCACGTCGTGCGCCTCGAGGACAACTACCGCTCCACGCCGCAGATCCTCGCCCTCGCCAACGCCGCGATCTCGGCCAACACCGAGCGGCGCGGCAAGACGCTGCGCTCGACGCGCCCGGCGGGCGATCCCGTGTCGGTCGTGGCCGCGCTCGACGAGCGCGACGAGACGGACTTCGTGATCGAGGAGATTCAGGGGAGTCGCTTCAGCGCCCGCGGGCGCCCGCTCAAGGACTTCGCGATCCTCTATCGCACCAACGCCCAGAGCCGCGCGATGGAAGAGGGGCTGCGCCGCCACGGGATTCCGTATCGTCTCATCGGGTCGGTGCGCTTCTACGACCGGCGCGAGATCCGCGACCTGATGTCGTACCTCAAGCTCGTCGCCAATCCCAACGACGACGAGGCCTTCCGTCGCGCCATCGCCGTCCCTCGGCGCGGCGTCGGGGACACCTCGGTGGAAACGCTCGCCGAGAGGGCGTACCAGGGGCGCTGCTCACTCCTGGCTGCTGCCACCGATCCCGAGATGGTGGGGGCGATGCGCCCGGCCGCGCGTACCGCGCTCGCCGACTTCGCCAAGCTGATCCTGCGCCTGCGCGAACTCGCGAAGGAAGCGCCCGTCGATGAGGTGCTGCGCGAGCTGGTCGAGGCGATTCGTTATGCCGACTATCTCAAGGCCGAAGGCCCCGACGCCCCCGAGCGCATGGAGAACGTGCGCGAACTCCTCACGTCGGCCGCGGAGACGGTGATCGACGACGGTGGCGAGGTGGGGCTCACGCCGCTCGATCACTTCCTGCAACGCGCCACGCTCGTGGCCGGTGTCGACGCCCTCGATCCCAACGCCGATGCCGTCGTCCTCATGACGCTGCATAACGCGAAGGGGCTGGAGTTCCCGGTCGTCTTCATCACCGGCCTGGAGGAAGGGCTCTTCCCGCTCGCCCGGTCGCGCGAGGAGCCGGCGCTGCTCGAGGAGGAGCGTCGCCTCTTCTATGTGGGGATCACGCGCGCCGAGGAGGTCCTGTTCATCACGCACGCACGCAGTCGGCGGCGCAACGGGGAGATGATGAACTCCATCCCCTCGAGCTTCGTGCGCGACCTCCCCAAGGAGCTGCTGAAGTCGCGGGCCACCGTACGACTGCGCGGCAGCGGGCGGTTTGGGGATGTGGACGGCAGCTACGGCGGCGCGAAGTTCGGCGACAGCGGCTCGCGCTTCGGCGAGTCGGGTCGCCGCTTTGGCGAGACCGGGCCGCGCGACGACTGGTTCGGTGATCGCCCGACGCCCTCTGAGCGGCGCCCCGGAACGCCGGTGTCGCGCCCGACGCCGCGCGACGTGCCGGTGGAGGAGGAGTCGCAGGACGCGCCGCTGTTTGCCCCCGGCGTCCGGGTGAAGCACGCCAAGTTCGGTGACGGAACCATTGCCGAGCTGTCGGGCACGGGACGGGATGCCAAGGTCACGATCGACTTCGATGACGAATCCGTCGGGCGCAAGCGCCTGGTGGTGGCGTACGCAGGACTCGAACGGGGGGTGGAGTAGATGTCGGTCACCAACGATGACGTGCGGCACATCGCCGCCCTCGCGCGGCTGGGGCTCGAGCCCGATCGTGTCGCCCTCCTCGCGACGGAACTGAACGGCATCCTCGCGCACATGGACGTCCTGGCAGGCGTCGACACGTCGGCCATCGACCTGCACGCGCGGGGGGAAGGGGAGGGGATGCCGCTGCGCCCGGACGAGGGGCCCTCCGTCCCGCTGACGCGTCCGCGCGAGGCCTTCGCTCCCGAGATGCGCGAGGGCTTCTTCCTCGTCCCTCGCCTCGCGACGCACGAGGACGCGGCGGAGGAGTCATGAGCGGCGACCTCTTGCGCCTGACGGCCTCCACCCTGCGCGACCGGGTCGCCGCCGGCGACGCGTCGGCGCTGGCCGCCACCGATGCGTCGTTCGCCCGCGCCGGCGAGGTGAACGCCGGGCGCGACGGGCTCAACATCGTGCTCTGGCACGATCGCGAGTGGTCGCGCGCCGCCGCCGAGTCGATCGACGCATGCGTCATGAGCGGCGTGCCGGTCGGCCCGCTGGCCGGCGTCCCCGTCGCGCTCAAGGACAACCTCGCGACCGAGCATCTCCCGACCACCTGCGGCTCGCGCATCCTCGAGGGGTACGTCTCGCCGTACGAGTCGACCGCGGCCCGTCGCCTGCGCCAGGCCGGAGCGGTGATCGTGGCCAAGACCAACATGGATGAATTCGCCATGGGGTCGTCCACCGAGCACTCGGCCTATGGCCCCACGCGCAATCCGATTGCCCCTGACCGGGTCCCCGGCGGCTCGTCCGGCGGCTCGGCGGCCGCGGTGGCGGCCGGGCTCGTCCCCGTCGCGTTAGGCTCGGAGACCGGCGGCTCGGTGCGGCAGCCCGCCGCCTTCTGCGGCATCACCGGCATCAAGCCGACCTACGGACGCGTGAGCCGCTTCGGGCTCGTCGCCTTCGCCAGCTCGCTCGACCACGTCGGCGTCTTCGGTCGCACGGTGGACGATGCCGCGCTCGGACTGCAGGCGATTGCCGGAGTGGACGTCAACGACGCGACCAGCGTCGACCTTCCCGTTCCGGACTATCGCGCCAGCGCCGGCCACTCGATGCGTGGCCTGGTCATCGGGCGTCCGACGGAGTACTTCCCCGAGTCGCTCGACCCGCGGGTGCGGGAAGTGTGCGATCGCGCGGTCGAGGCGTTGCGCGAGGCCGGGGCCGAGGTGCGCGATGTCTCGCTCCCCCATACCGCGCTCGCCATTCCGGCGTACTACATCATCGCCCCTGCCGAGGCGTCGTCCAACCTGGCCCGCTTCGACGGGGCGCGCTATGGATTGCGCCTGACGGGAGACGGCCTGCGCGGGATGTACGAGGCCACCCGATCGCGCGGCTTCGGCGCCGAGGTCACGCGCCGCATCCTGCTGGGGACATACGTGCTCTCGGCCGGGTACTACGACGCCTACTATCGCAAGGCGATGGAGGTCCGGCGGCTCATCGCCGGCGACTTTACCGCCGTCTTCGCCAGCGGCGTCCACGCGCTCCTCACGCCAACCACGCCCACGCCGGCATTTCCCATTGGGGCCGTGAGCGACCCGTACGAGATGTACATGAGCGACATCTTCACCGTCACCGCCAACCTCGCCGGCGTCCCCGCGATGTCGGTGCCCGCAGGTTTCGTCGATGGGCTCCCGGTCGGCGCACAACTCATGGCACCGCATTTCGGCGAAGCGACCATGCTCGGCGTCGCCTATGCCATCGAGCGCGCCCTTGGCGTGGGTGGGGTCCGATGAATCACCCCACCTATGAGCTCGTTGTCGGGCTGGAGGTGCACGTCCAGCTCAAGACGCGCACCAAGATCTTCTGTTCGTGCCCTACGCAGTTCGGGGCCGCGCCCAATGCCAACACCTGTCCGGTCTGCCTGGCCCTGCCTGGCGCGCTCCCGGTGCTCAATGCGCACGCGGTGCAGCTGGCGGTGCGCGCCGCGCTGGCGCTGGAGTGCACCGTGCACCCGGTGTCGGTCTTCGCCCGCAAGAACTATTTCTATCCCGACCTCCCCAAGGGCTACCAGATCTCGCAGTTCGACCAGCCGATCGCCACGGGAGGACGCCTGGCGATCGGCACGGGCGACGATGGGACGCCGCGCGTCATCGGCGTCACGCGTGCCCACATGGAGGAGGACGCGGGCAAATCGGTCCACGATCGCTTTCCGTCCGTCTCCGCCATCGACCTCAATCGTGCCGGGACACCGCTCGTCGAGATCGTCTCCGAACCGGACATGCGCACGCCGGCCGAGGCGCGCGAGTACTGCACGCGACTCAAGGAGATCCTCGAGTATACCGAGGTCTCCGATGCCAACATGGAAGAAGGGAGCCTGCGCGTCGACGCCAACGTCAGCATCCGCCGGCATGGCGAGTCTGCGTTAGGCACCAAGACCGAGATCAAGAACATGAACTCGTTCTCGGGAGTCGAACGCGCCATCGCCGCCGAGTTCGAGCGACAGGTGGCCTTGGTCGAGTCGGGCGAGCGCGTCGTGCAGCAGACGCTGCTCTGGGACGCCGGCAAGCACGAGGTGCGTCCCGCCAGGAGCAAGGAGGGGAGTCACGACTATCGGTACTTCCCGGAACCCGACCTCCCGCCGCTCGTGCTGTCGCCGGCTCACATCGCGGAAGCACGCGCGGCGCTCCCCGAACTCCCGGCGGCGCGCCGGGCCCGCCTCGTCGACCGATTCGGGGTCCCGGCGTACGACGCGGGCGTCCTCACCGCCAACCGGGCCATCGCCGACTACTACGAGGCGGTTGCGGTGGCGCTGGGCGACGGCAAGGTGGCGGCCAACTGGGTCATGGGCGAGGTGCTGGCCTACCTCAATAATGCCGACCTCACCATCGAGACCTTCCGGGTCTCGCCAGGCGACCTGGCCGCGCTGCTCACCCTCGTGCGGGATGGGACGGTGTCCAACAGCGCCGCCAAGAAGATCTTCGCGCTCATGGCGCTGGAGGGCGGCGCCCCGAAGGGGATCGCCGAGCGTGAGGGCCTGCTACAGGTGAGCGACGATGGCGCGCTGGCGGCGTGGGTCGAGGAAGTCTGGGCTGCGCATCCCGACGAGGTGCAACGACTGGCGGCTGGCGAGAAGAAGTTGCTCGGCGTCCTCGTTGGCGCCGTCATGAAGCGGTCGGGCGGGCGCGCCGACCCGCGCAAGGTCAACCAGCTGCTGGCGGCAAAGTTGGCGACGTAGCGGGCGATGGCGAGGCCGGCGATCCTGCCGGCGCCCCCAGTACGTCGGGAAGCGGCTCGGGGAAGAGCGGGGTCGCAAGCCGCGCGGCGTGACGCAACGACGACGCGGGCATGCCGAAGTGCCGGTCCGCGTCCTCGATCAAGCGGTCCTCGCCGCCGAGGCGGAGCGACTCGCGACGCACCCGCTTCGCCAGCCGCAACCGCAGGTCACCCGATGGGTCGAACGCGTAGGGCTCGGCCGCATCCATGCGGTTCAGCAGGTCGACCACGTAGTCGAACGAGCGCGTGAGATACGCCCCGACCTGGTCGTTGGGGAGGTCCCAGCGCGAGTGCTCGCTCGCCAGCTGAAAGATGCGTTGCCACGACTCCATGTCGGTGACGCGCACCATGCCGCGAAAGATCCGCCGATTGGTCGGCGTGCTGAAGATGGTCGGGCTCAGGATGCGATCGAGGTGCCCGTCACTGCGCGTGTGGTCGAGCAGGATGAGCTCGCGCGCCCGGCGCGCAAAGCGTTCCCCGAGGTGCGTCTCGAAACGGTTCTCCCAGTAACTGTGCCCCAGCGCGGCGGTGCTCGACGTGACCGCGAGCTGGCGCGGCACGAAGTAGTTGTGCGCCACCACGTCGGCCGCGAGGTGCGCGAGATAGCCCAGCGAAAACGCTCGCAGGGGCTCGTCGCGCGCCCGGTCGAGGATCTCGAAGCCCACCATCCAGGAGTGGCAGTGCCGGCCCGCCGCCGCGTACTTCTTGGCGATGCTCGTGTCGGCGGCGATCGATCCGTAGAGGAAGTCGTACGGAAAGGCGCGCAGCAGCTCGGCGACGGGGGCAGGGAGGAGGTGCAGCGCCCGCAGCAGCGCCTCGCCAAGGTAGACGTGCGTGCCCGGCGTCCAGGCGTGGGCGGTGGTCGGGAAGAGGACGACCAGCGCGAGCGCCCCGAGGCACATGAAGAGTGGGGCGAGCCGGCGGGCGTGCATGCGGTGCCTAACGCCTCGCTCCAGTGCGGGCGCCGGAACGCGCTCGGATGCGGGGCGCTTCTGTGGGTTCCTCGTCGGCCTCCTCCTCGTGCTCGCGCGTGGCGGGAGCATCGTCCTCGGCGCCCTCCTCATCAGCGCCCTCAGCCTCGACCTCGGTCCCCGACTCGAGTTCGTCCGTCGCGTCGTCGAGCTCGTCGCCCTCGTCCGCCTCGTCCTCCTCATCGCCCGTGCCCCGACCGCGCCGACGCGAAGCCTCGTCGCGGCGCGCGAGCCCTAACGAGCGGCGCACCGCCTGGCCACCGGCCCGCACGCCGCGCATGAGCGAGGCGGCACCCAGCACCGCCCCCTCCGCTTCCTCCTGCACGATGTTCACCAGTTCGTCCAGGCGCGCGAGTCGCCCCTCGGTCACGTCCATGACGGCGCGGAACCGATCGCTGGCCTCGTCGATCGTCTCGCTCGCGCGCTCGACCGGGGCTTTGAGCCCCTTGGCCATCGCGCGCACCTCTCCCGTGACCTCGCGCGCCTCGGCGATGGCGGTCCGCAACGGTTCGTATGCGCTGCGGATCAGTTTGGTGAGTTCGTCGATCGTCTTCTTGAGCGCGTAGAGGAGGAGAACTCCCATCACGAGCATCACGAGCACGAGGAACGACACCAGGCTCTGTCCGACGTTGGCGGCGGTGTCGAGCCACGAGTGCTCGACCACGATCCGCGTTCCCACGGAGTCGGCAGCCGCTTGCAGCAGCAGGAAGAACGAGGGCGCCAGGGAAGACATGGGCACCGCGCAGGTCAGGGAAGTGGGAACCGGGTGGCAGCAGGCCCCCTCGCATCGTACCACGTGGAAAAAAGCGAAGTCAAGCGACGGCTTGAAGATGCCCGTCGGCTACGGGCATTATTCGTTCACCCCAACGACGACGCGAATGTCTTCTGTGCAGTACATCGTGGAGGGCGGTCACCGCCTCTCCGGCAGCATCGAACCATCCGGCAACAAGAACGCCGCCCTCCCGATCATCGCCGCTTCGCTCCTCACCGAGCACGAGGTGACGCTCGAGAACGTGCCGCGCATTCTCGGCGAGTC
>ERZ795044.1037-NODE-1037-length-25505-cov-6.244440_pt1 | contig 25505 bp, 24 predicted proteins | sample MGYA00375128_ERZ795044 | MGnify/ENA primary metagenome ERZ795044 (study PRJEB30173, sample SAMN05720213) | anaerobic digester metagenome | isolation source: active sludge of municipal wastewater-treating anaerobic digesters | place: USA | collected 2014-12-22 ... | reverse complement strand
GGTACAGCCTCGCGCTCGTCCTTCCAAAGACCGGCCGCACGCATCAGATCCGGGTGCATTTTTCCGCGATCGGCTGCCCGCTCGCCGGCGACATGCTCTACGGCGGGGACACGGCGCTCCTCAAACGGCAGGCGCTGCACCGCAGCCGGATCGCCTTTACCCATCCGGTCACCGGCGCGCGGATGGAGTTCTCTTCCCCGCCGCCGGAAGACATGGCAGAGCTGTGCCGGGCGCTGTTCCCGGGCTGGGAAGGATTCCCGGAGGAAATCTGAGGGCATGAGCGCCTGAGTGCCCAGCATGGGGCCGCTTGTTTAAAGCCTCGCCCACGTCGGGTCATTCTCCGCCCCCGCACCTGCGCATGGGGCCGCTTATTTAAAGCTGCGCCCACGTCGGGACATTCTCCGCCCCCGCACCTGCGTATGGAGCCGCTTACTTAGGGCCTCGCCCACGTCGGGTCATTCTCCGCCCCCGCACCTGCGCATGGGGCCGCTTATTTAAAGCTGCGCCCACGTCGGGACATTCTCCGCCCCCGCACCCGCGCATGGGGCCGCTCTCGGCATACGCCTTGCGCCGGAAAGAATCCATTTCCCCGCAGTTTTTTGGACGAAAAAAGGCCCCCAAAAGAGAGCCTTAAAAACTGGGCCACGGGCCCGCCGCCTCATTTTCCCCGGCCGATAAAAAACCTCCCGGACAGGGTCCGGGAGGCGTTTTTTTACGGATGTTATGCCGTCATAGCTCTTTATTGAGCAGGATCATGCCGTCGACTTGGGCGTAGCCCCGCCCGCGGTAAAAGGGAAGGTCCTCCTCGGAGGTAAACAGCAGGGCGCTGCGGATCCCCATGGCGCGCAGGCGCTTTTCATATTCCTCCATCAGCGCGGTGCCGATCCCCCGGCGGCGCAGGTCCTCGCGGACGCAGAGCTCCTTGAGCTGAAACACGACGCCGTCGAAATACTGCTCCGCGCAGCCGGCCGCCATGCCGACCGGCGCGCCGTCCTCCTCCGCGATCAGCCCGAACGCGCCGGGCGTATGCAAAAGATCCGAAAGGCGGCGGGCGGCGGTCTCCTCCGTCCATTTGTCAAACCACGGCGCGGCGTTGAACGCGCCGGCGTAGAGCCTCCCCAGCTCCGCAAGGTCGCTCTCTCTCATTTCCCGGAAAGTCATGCCCCGTCCCCCCTTATAACAAAGGAAATCATAGCACGGCGCGCCGGAAAACGCAAGCCTCCGCTCAGGCGCCGCAGACGCACCCCGGGCAGCAGCAGCTGCAGGCGCACTGCGGATTACAGGTTCCGGAGCCCGACGAGGCGCCGGATTCCGTGGGAGCCGAGGCCCCGGATTCCATGGGAGCCGAAGCGCCGGGCTCCGTCCGGCTGGAGGCGACCGCCTCCGCCCCGCCGGAGATGCCGTACTGCCAGCCCTCCTCCAGCGAGGCGATGTCCGCCGCGGCCAGCATGCCGTCGCAAACGTAGAGGCAGATGCGCGTGCCGTCGTCGTCCGCGTTGGTGACCGCGTAGGTATAGCGGATCGCCTCCTGCCCGCAGTAATCCGTAAAATCGAGGCCCTGCCCGAGCTGGATCTCGTTATATTTCTGCATCAGGGCGTCGTCCTCCGACGGGACGACGATGGCTTTTACCTCGGAGGGCTCCGGCTCCGTCTCCCAGCCGAAAGACGCCATGTAAGCCTGTCGGTCCTCCTCCGTCAGGAGCTGCACGTCGCCCTCCCGTCTCTCCGGACCGAAGAAAAACAGGATCGCCGCGATCAATAGGGCAAAAATCACGCAGAGTACGCCGACCACCTTTTTTCTGGTCGCGTGGATTGAAGCCGCCAACATAAAGGAATCCCCCGCCTTTCACAAAAAAAAATCCCGTCATAAGTCTATGACGGGATCGCTTTGATCTTGCAGGTTTTTGGAGAAAACGTCAGGCCGGGGATAAAACGCTCAGTCCTCCTCCGCGGCCATCCACTGTTTGGCGGCCTCGATCACGCTCGCCTCGAGCATCTTGGGCAGCTCGTCGTAGCGGATGAAGTGAAGCGTGAAAGAGCCCCTGCCCTGCGTCATCGAGCGCAGCGCGGTGGTGAGATCGGCCGTCTCGCTCATCGGGACCTCGGCGACGACCTCGGTCGTGTTGTCCTCGCAGGGGTTCATGCCGAGCACCCTGCCGCGGCGCTTGTTGAGATCGCCCATGATGTCTCCGGCGTTGGAGCTCGGGACCAGCACCTTGAGCTCGCCGACCGGCTCAAGCAGGACCGGGCCGGCCTGCGGGATGCCGGCCTTATAGGCGAGGCGGGCGGCCATCTGGAAGGACATATCGTTGGAATCGACCGGGTGATAGGAGCCGTCGACCAGACGGGCCAGCACGCCGACCATCGGATATCCGGCCAGCATGCCGACCTTGCAGGCCTCGCGCAGGCCTTTTTCGACCGCCGGGAAGAAGTTTCTCGGCACGGAGCCGCCGAAGACGGCCTCCTCGAAGACCATATCCTCGCTGTCGGTCGGCTCGAACTCGACCCAGACGTCGCCGTACTGGCCGTGGCCGCCCGACTGCTTCTTGTGCTTGCCCTGCACCTTAACTTTTTTGCGGATGGTCTCGCGATAGGCGACGTGCGGGGCCTCAAGCCCCAGATCGACGCCGAATTTATTTTTCAGCTTGCTGACCACGACGTCGAGGTGCTGCTCGCCGAGCCCGGAGAGGATCTGCTGCTTGGTCTCGGTGTCTATCTCATAGCTGACGGCGGCGTCTTCCTCTATGATACGGGCGATCGAGGAAGCAACCTTTGATTCGTCGCCCTTCGATTTGGAGAAGATGGCCATGCGCATGGTCGGAGCCGGGAATTCGCTCTTTTTGAGGGAAACGACGCGGTGCGGGTCGCACAGCGTGTCGCCGGTGCGGGCCTCCGCGAGCTTCGTCAGCGCGCCGATGTCGCCGGCGGTGATGGCCTCGGCCGCATCCTGCTGTTTGCCGCGGACGAAGACCATCTTGCCCAGACGCTCGGGCTGGCCGGTCCTCGCGTTGACCGGGATGACCGCAGGGGTGATGGAGCCGGAGATCACTTTTACGAAGGACAGCTTCCCGACGAACGGGTCGGCCACGGTCTTGAAGACCAGCGCGGCCAGCGGCTCGTCGGCGCTGCATTTGACCGCAACCGGCTTGCCGTCCGCGTCCTCGGCGGTCTCGGAGGCGGCCTCCTCGGCGGACGGGAAATATCCGACAACGGCGTCGAGCAGGAGGCTCACGCCGTTTAAGGTGATGGCGTCGCCGCAGAAAACCGGCGCGATGGCGCCGTCGCGAAGCCCTTTCTTGAGACCCGCCTGCATCTCCTCGGCGGTGAACGGCTCGTCGGCGAAGAATTTCTCCATCAGGCCGTCGTCAGTGTTGGCGATCGCCTCCGTGATGGACATGGAGAGTTCCTCCACGCGGTCGTCCGCGGGCATGGCGGCCTCGACGGCCTTGCCTTTGCTGAACGTATAGGCTTTTTTCTCAATCAGGTTGACGTAGACGCCGTTTACCGGCACGACGACCGGGCAGACGCTGTCGCCGAACGTCTGCTTCAGCGTTTCGAGGGCCTTGAAATAATCGGCGTTCTCCTGATCGACCTTGGAGATGAAGAACGCGCGGGCCTTTTTGCTCTGGTTCGCGAGCTTCCAAGCCTTCTCGGTGCCGACCAGCGCGCCGGATTTGGCGGAAAGGGTGATGACGACCGTGTCCGCGGCGCGGACCCCTTCGTAGAAACCGCTGGCAAAATCAAAAAGTCCGGGCGTGTCGATCACGTTGACTTTGACCCCTTTGTGCTCCAGCGGAGCCACGGCGGAGGACACCGAGATCTGGCGTCTGGCCTCCTCCGGGTCAAAGTCACAGACGGTGTTCCCATCGGCGATGGAGCCAAGGCGATCGGTCGTCCCGGCAAGATAGAGCATCGCTTCCGTCAAGGAGGTTTTCCCGTCGCTGCCGTGCCCGGCAAGGGCTATGTTTCTGATTTTGTCCGCGGTATACTGTTTCAAAACAAGGTCTCCCCTTTCAAGATAGATGGCGTGTGTCATACTGGTTTAGTATAACAGAAGGGGGGCCTTTTTTGCAATAGAACAAGAAAAAAAAATGGGGAACCGGGACGCCGCGGATCCGCGGGAAAATCCGGCAGGGATTTTGCCTGCAACCCCCGGTTTCCAGCATTCTCTCCGTGGCTTATAATGAGACCGAGGTGGTTTTGCATGAAGACAGCGCTTTCCCGGCTTCGGAAAGAACGCGGGCTGACACAGAGGGAACTTGCGGACCTTTTACATATTTCTCAGACCTCCGTCAGCAAATACGAGCGCGGCGCCGCGGAACCGGATCTCGAGATGGTCCTCGCGATGGCGGATTTTTTCGGCGTCTCGACGGACGAATTCCTCCGGGCCGGGCGCAGAGTTTAGATCCGCGGCGCCGCGCCCTCCGGCAGCAGAAACCGCGGCGGCACCTCGTCGAGCGTGTAGCAGCCGGGGCTCAGCCTGAGCACCGCGCGCGAGGCGCAGCAGAGCATATTTCCCGTGAGCGCCGGATTTTCGATGCTCATGCGGTAAGTCAGCGTCTGCACGCTGCCGCTCGCGAGCGTTTCGGTGTGGGTGATCTTGACCCGGTGGTCGCGCCTGCGGAAACGCCGCAGGTCCCCGTCAAACAGAATATCCAGTTCGCCGTGCTCAAAGTAGGGATTTTTGAGGATGGCTTCTTTGATTGTGCCGGGCGAGCATCCCTCCTGCGGCACCACATACAGCACCCGGCGGTGCTGCCCCTGCCCGAGCGGCAAGGTGAAGCAGAGCGCGTCCTTTACGCCGGGGCAGGCCCTCGCCGCGACGGAGTGGCCCATGCTGGTCCCCGGGCCGAAATCCGTGACCGTCTCGCCGCCCGGATACGCCGCCTCCATCAGCGCCCGCACCACGGAATCGAGGCCGGGGTCCCAGCCGGCCGCGGTCAGGGCCGCGACGGAGTTTTCCCTCGCGACGCGCCCGAGCGCCTCCTTCACCTCCGGTATCCGCTCGTGCAGGTCGAAGCTGTCCGCCGTCGGGATGCCGAGGGAGAGAAGGCGGGCGGCGTATCCGGGCGAAAGCTCCGAGGGCAGGCAGAGGACCGCCGCGTCCGGCGGCTCCGGCAAGTCCGCGGCGTCCCGCACGACCGGCACGCCCGGGAACGCCTCGGCCGGCGCCGCGCCTCTGCGCACGATGCCGCAGAGCTCCAAATCCGGCGCGTTTTGGATGGCCCTCGCCGCCGCCGTCCCCACGTTCCCAAGTCCCACAACCAGAATTTTTTTCATAATACCCGACCTTCCCGCAAAAGAGATTTAAAAAACGATATGCGGGAAGGCAAAAAAATTTCCCTGCGGGACAGACCCCGCAGGGATTTTTTCTTTCGCGCGCAGGGAAAAAGCCGGGGGATGGGTCTCCCCCGTCCGCTTTTCCTTCGGTTTTTACCGCTCGATGATATATTTGTGGATGCGCTCCGGGAGGTTCGCCTGCTCGCAGGAGAGGGCGAACACGACGCTCGTGTTGAAATCGTCGGTCAGGCGGACGAATTTGTCGATCATCTTGGCGAAGGCCTCGTAGTCGCGGCCCGCGATCTTGAAGGTGGCGTCGATGAAGATATCGGTGATGTCGTAATTGCCGGCCATCAGCCCGGCGAGGAAGCCGTAGAAGGAATCGTAATTGGAAATATCATATTCATCAATGTCGATCAGGCGGACGCTGTGGTCAATGTCGTAATACATGGTCTGGCCGCGCTCAACGGCGACGACGCAGCCTGAGCTGTTTTTCACCGCTTCGGCGATGTTGTCAAGCAGGAATTTGGTCTTTCCGGAGCCTTTTGGCCCAAGGATGAACTTGATCATTTTTGTCTCCCCCAGTTCTTTGTATTATCATAGTGCGCGAACGCAGTTTGACCGGAAATCATCGGAGCTTTTGCTCCAAAGAGGCGCGCAGGTCCTCGTAGCCCGGCTTGCCGAGCAGGGCGAACATATTCTTTTTATAAGCCTCCACGCCCGGCTGGTCGAACGGGTTGACGCCCAGCAGATAGCCGGAGACGGAGACGGCGATCTCGAAGAAACAGATCAGCGCGCCGAGCTCATAGGGACTGCGATCCGGCACGGAGATTAAGAGATTCGGGACGCCGCCCTCGGTGTGGGCGAGAAGCGTGCCCTGCCGCGCCTTTTCGTTGATGGAGGAGAGGCTCCGGCCGGCCAGAAATCCAAGCCCGTCCGCATCCTCCGCGTCCTTTTCAATCCAATAATCCCGCCGCGGCGCTTCAAAGCGGACGACCGTCTCGAACATCGTCCGGCTGCCCTCTTGGATGAACTGCCCCAGCGAATGGAGGTCGGTCGAGAAGATCGCCGAGGCCGGGAAGATACCCCTGCCGTCCTTGCCCTCGCTCTCGCCGAAAAGCTGCTTCCACCACTCGGCCATCTGCCGGAACGCGGGCTCGTAAGAGACGAGCAGCTCGACCGACTTGCCCGCCCGGTCGAGAAGCCGCCGGGCCGCCGCGTAGCGCAGGGCCGGGTTTTCGTCATACGCCGGGTTGCAGCAGACCTTCTTCGCGTCGGCGGCCCCCTGCATCAGCGCGTCGATGTCGATGCCGGCCGCGGCGATCGGCAGGAGTCCCACCGGCGTCAGGACGGAAAACCGGCCGCCGATGTCGTCCGGCACCACGAAGGTCTCCCACCCCTCCGCGTCGGCGAGGGCGCGCAAGGTGCCCCTCTCCTTATCGGTCGTGCAGAAGACGCGCTTTCGCGCTCCCTCTGCGCCGTATTTTTCCGTCAGCATCCTGCGCAGCGCCCGGAAAGCCAGCGCCGGCTCGGTGGTGGTGCCGGATTTGGAGATCACGTTGACGGAGACGTCCTTCCCCTCGCAGAGCGAGAGGATCTCATTCAGGGAATCGGGCGAGAGGTTCGTCCCGGCGAAATAGATCTCCGGGCCCTCTTTCTTCAAAAGGTTATAAAAAGGCGATGTCAGCAGCTCGATGGCGGCGCTGGCTCCCAGATAGGAGCCGCCGATGCCAATGACGATCAGGACATCGCTCTGTTCGCGGATGGTTTGCGCGGCTTTTTTGACGCGCAGGAATTCGTCTCTATCATAAGTTTCCGGCAGGCCGAGAAAACCGGTGAATTCCGCGCCGGCGCCCCGCCCGCCCATCAGCCGGGCAAGGGCAAGCTCCGCCTCCGGCGCGGCCGCACGGAAATCCGTCTCATTTAAGAAGCCTCTCAGTCCGGAAAACTCAAGCGAAATCAATGACATCTTCCTCCCGGGTTCTCTTTTCTTTATTGTACCCGAAAGTATTTTCCATTTCAAGGCGGGAAGCAAAAAAATTATCCGCCGCCCCCATCCGCGCCGCGGGAGCTTGAATTTGCGTCGGACGGGGAGCCCGCCCGCGTTCTCCCGCGAAGGTGCCTCCCGATCGGAAAAGCGTTTGGATCTCCCGGCGGAGAGGTTTTTGTTTCCCCGAGTTGAGCGCCTTAGCTCGCGCCGGACGGGGGGGCGCCCGCGTTCTCCCGCGAAGGTGCCTCCCGGTCGGAAAAGCGTTCGGATTTCCCGGCGGAGAGGTTTTTGCTTCCCCGAGTTGAGCGCCTTAGCTCGCGCCGGAGGGGGAGCTTTCCATGGAGGAGCTTTCGGAAGTCCCGGAGGGGGCGTTCCCGGCGCCCGGCGCCGAGACGCTCCCGCTCTCCCCGGAGGCGGCGCCGCTCTGCGCCTCGGACGTGGATGCTCCGGAGGGAGCCTCCTGCCCCGTCCCCGGCGTCCCCTCCCCGGCGGAGGGGCGCTTGGTGCTCACTGCTTCGCAGACGAGCAGCCCGAACGCTTTAAAAAACGTCATCCGGTCCACCGCCTCGGCCGCCAGCACCGGATATTCGGAGATATACTCCCCGTTGAGCTCCACCGTCACCTTCCCGACCGGATCGCCCGCCGCGACCGGCGCCTCCATCGAATCGACGAGCTCGATGGTCTGGGTCAGATTCTTGGACTCCCCTTTCGCGAGAAGCAGGGGCTCCGCCTCGCCGAAGACGATCGGGACCGCGTCCGCCGTGCCGAAATGGACCCGGACGGCCTCCGGCGCTTCCCCGATGTAGACCGGCGAGGCCACCTCGTAGTTGGCGAAACCGAAATCCAGAAGCTTTCTCGCGGCGGCGAACCGCTCGTTGTTGTTGGAGGAGCCGAGCGTCACCGAGATCAGCTCCATGCCGTCCCGCTCCGCCGAGGCGGAGAGGCAGCATCCGGCCCCGTCCGTCGAGCCGGTCTTGAGCCCGGTGCAGCCCTTATAGAACCGGACGAGGCGGTTCGTGTTGGTGAGCTCGGTCTCGCCGTCCCGCAGGGAATCCATCCAGACGGTCGTGTATTTTTTAATCAGCTCGTGCTTGAGCAGCTCCGCCGACATGATCGCGATGTCCCGCGCGGTGGAGAGATGCCCTTCCGCGTCGAGGCCCGTGGCGTTTTTAAACACGGTGCCCGTCATGCCCAGCTCCGCGGCCCGCTCGTTCATCCGGTTCGCAAACGCCTCCTCGCTGCCCGAGACAAGCTCCGCGAGCGCGACCGAGGTGTCGTTCGCGGAGGCGATCGCCGAGGCGCGCAGCAGCTCGTCTACGGTCATCACCTCGCCCGGCTCCAGCCAGATCTGGCTGCCGCCCATCGAGCAGGCGTGCTCCGAGGCGACGACCTGCGTGTCGAGGGCGAATTTGCCCTCCTCCATGGCTTCCATCACCAGCAGCAGCGTCATGATTTTGGTGATCGAGGCCGGCGCGGTCTGCATATCCGCGTTATCTTCAAACAGCACGATGCCGGTTCTGCGCTCGATCAGGATGGCGGATTTCGCGTGGATGGTCACCGCCGGCTGGATATCCGTTTCTTTTACAATCGCGTCGATTTCTTCCTGCGTGACCAGCCTGTCCCCATAGGCCGGAAAGGCCGCCAAAATTAAAACCAGCAGCGCCAGTATCAATGATAATCCCTTTTTCGCCATATCTTTCCCCCCTATCCCTGCAATCGTTTAAAGATATGTGCGCAAAAGGAAAAGAATTCGTCACCGTATCGGCGCCCCCGGCGTAAGATGGAACGACACGCGTTCGGAGGAGGTGGTCTGTATGATGCAAAAAAGATGCTGTAATCCTTGGTTTTGCGACTTCAACCCTTTGCTGCTCGTTTTTTTCGGCGCCGGGCTGCTGATCGGCCTCTTGTTTCCCCTGATGCCGATTTTGTTTCTGCTTGCCGTCATCATCATCGCGGCCGGATGCGCCCTCGGAAAACATAGATAGTCCTGCGGAGGTGGTTTTTTTGAAAGTTGTGGTGTTCAATAGTCCCCGTTTTCTCGCGCCTCTCCTGCGGCTGATCTTCCGGATCAGTAAAGTGGCGCAGGAAGAATAGAAAAGCGCCGTGTACCGGTTTTGCCGATACATGGCGCCGTTTCTTTATGGACGAAAAGCGGCCCCCGGAGGGGCCGAGGTTTTTTTCTTGTTATACCCCGCCCGGCTCCTTGAGATCCCACTCCTTGAGGAGCTTCGCCTCCTCGTAGAGGGCGCAGTAGCTGCGGTGGCGGGACGCGGGGATCTCCCCGGCGCGGACGGCCTCAAGGACGGCGCAGCCCTTCTCCGAGGTGTGGCTGCAGCCGACGAAGCGGCATTTGCCCTGATAAGGGGCGAACTCCCGGAAGCAGAATTCCAGCGCGTCCTTGCGGATGACCTCGAGCCGCTCCAGATCGACGGCGGAAAATCCCGGCGTATCGGCCACCCGGCCGCCGTTTTCGAGCGGGAACAGCTCGGTGTGCCTCGTCGTGTGGCGGCCGCGGCCGAGCTTTTTGCTGATCTCCGCCGTGGAGAGGCAAAGCTCCGGGCAGATGGCGTTGAGCAGCGTGGATTTCCCCACGCCGGAGTTGCCGCAGAAGGCGCTGACCTTCCCGGCCAGCAGATCCCGCACCGCCCCCGCGCCGCGGCCCTCGGGGAAAGAGGTCTCGAGCACGGCAAACCCGGCTTTGCGGTAAATTTCCGAATACGGCCCCGCGTCCGCGAGATCACATTTTGTGAAGACGAGCGCCGGCTCCAAATCCTGATGCTCGCAGATGGCGATCAGCTTGTCGAGCACGAGCAAATTCGGCGCGGGCTGCGCGGCGGACACCACCAAGACAAGCTGGTCGAGATTCGCGACCGGCGGGCGCTGCAAGGCGTTTTTGCGCGGCAGGATCTCCATGACGTAACCTTTATTGTCCGGCAGGGCGGCGGCGACCGCGTGGTCGCCCACGAGCGGCGTCGTCTCGCGCTTACGAAAGACGCCCCTCGCCCGGCACTCCAAAATCCGGTCCCCGAGATCGACGTAATAGAAGCCGCCGGTGATCTTGACGATCAGGCCCGTGACCTCCTCATACGCCCCGTTTTCCTGCCGATCCGGAAAGTTATCCAATGGTGACCACCCCGGAAGAATCCTCCTCGCCGCCCGGAAGGGCGTCGGAGCCCTCCGTGCCGGAGCCGATCCCAAGCTCGTCGTCGGACGCGACGGGCTTTGTGAATTCGGAGGCGTGGTCGGCCGTGAGCGTGACGGTCCGCAGGTCGAAGTCCAGCAGGTATTCCCGGTAGACCTTGCCGTCGTAGGTGATGGTCACACGGCCCTCGCCCTCGCCGTCGAACGCGACTTTCCAGTAGCGCGCCTGCGCGGGGTTGAGGCTCTCCTCATGGACGAGCGTGCCGTCGAGCGTGGCTTTGAGATCGACGACGCGGTCGTCCCCCGGCAGCGTCGTCATGATCTGGAGGGACGAGCTCTCCTCGTCGTCCATGCTGACGATCAGGTTGACGGTTTGGCCCTCCTCCATCATCGTGCCGGCGTCCGGGGTCTGGCCGAGCACCACGTTTCCGGCCTCGCCGCTGTCGACGCGGGTGACCGTGCCGACTTTGAGCTTCGCCGAGGAGAGCAGCATCTTGGCGTCGTCCAGCCTGTATCCGGAGAGCTCCGGCACCTCGGTGTATTTCACCTGCGCGCCGAGGCTGACGTAGATGATGACGACCGTGCCGGAATCGACCTCGGTGTCCGCGCCCGGCTCGGTGCGGATGACGTAGCCCTCCTGAATCGTGCTGTTGTATTCCTGAATCGTCGTGAATTCGATGTTGTTTTCCGAGAGGATGGCGTAAACTTGGTTCTCCTCCACGTTCTTGTAATCGGCGAGCGTGAAGAGCTGGACGCCGCTCGAGATTTTGATCCGGATCCGCGCGCCCTCCTTGATGGTCATGCCCGAAACGACGGACTGGTCGTAGATGACGTCCTTCCCGTAAATTTCGTGGAACGCGGAGGACTCGACCTCGATGTCCAGAAGGCCGCTGTATTTTTTCTGCGCCTCTTTATAGTCCATTCCGACAAGGCTGGGCATGGTCATGTCGGGGACTTCCTCAAAAGGGCGGACCATGTAGAGGATGCCGATGACGAAGATGATCGAGACGATGATAAACGCCACGGTGACGCCCGTCAGCACCGGCACGATCGGCGTATGCCGGGCCGGGTCCTCATTCTCCTTCTTCACTTTTTCGGAAGCCTTTTTATAATGTTCGGAAATGGTCGATTCCTCCGGCGCGGTGTATTTATATTCGAAGCTGACGGTCGGGTTGCGCTTGAATTCCTCGATGTCGCGCAGCATCTCCGCCGCGGACTGGTAGCGGCGGGCGGGGTCCTTCTGCATGGCGCGGATCGTGATGCTCTCGAGGCCCTCCGGGATCTCTGGGTTGAGCTCGCGCGGCTTTTTGGGCTGGCTCTGGATCTGCTGCAGCGCGACGGTCACCGGGCTCTCCGCGTTGAACGGCAGCTTGCCGGTGGTCATCTCGTACAGCATGACGCCGATGGAATAGATGTCGCTTTTCTCGTCGGTGACGTCGCCGCGCGCCTGCTCCGGGCTGATATAATGCACGGAGCCGATCGCGCGGTCGGTCAGGGTCTGCTGGCTGCTGCGGGCGAAGCGCGCGATGCCGAAATCGGCGACCTTGATCGTGCCGTCCGAGAGCAGCATGATATTCTGCGGCTTAATATCGCGGTGCACGATGCCCTTGTCGTGCGCGTGCTGAAGCGCGCGCAGGATCTGCACCGTAAAATGCACGGCCTCCTTCCAACGGAGAACGTGCTGCTGGTCGATGTATTCTTTTAAGGTGATGCCGTCGATGAACTCCATGACGATATACTGGATCTTGTCGTTGAAGCTGACGTCGTAGACCTTGACGATATTCGGGTGGGTGAGCACGGAGATCGCCTTCGACTCGTTGCGGAAGCGGCGGACGATGTCCTCGTTCTGCATGTGCTCGTCGCGCAGGATTTTGACCGCGACGGTGCGCCCGTCGATCACATCGTAAGCCTTATAGACGTTGGCCATGCCGCCCACGCCGATGATCTCTTGGATCTCGTAGCGGCCGTCCAGTTTTTTGCCGATATATCTATCCATCGGAACCCTCCGTTTCTGAAAGAATCAATGGGAAATGCAGACCACGGTGATGTTGTCCGCCCCTCCGGCCTTTTTTGCCGCCGAGATCAGTTTCTCGACGCATTTCCCATAGCCGGCGTTCCGGATGATGTCAAAAAGCTCGCCGCTCGAAAAGTAATTGGAGAGGCCGTCGGTGCAGATGAGGAGCGCGTCGTCGGCTTCGAGCGGAAATTCGCAGTAATCGAGGTCGATCACGGACATGACGCCCAGCGCCCTCGTGATAAAATGCTTTTTGGGATGGAATCTCGCCTCGTCGGCGGTGATCTCCCCTTTATCGACCAAGAGCTGGACCACGCTGTGGTCCTTGGTCGCCTGAATGATCTCTTTCTCCGTGACACGATAGGCACGGCTGTCGCCGGCGTGGATGATATGGGCGATCCCGTCGCAGACGATGGCGGCCACGATGGTGGTCCCCATGCCCCGCAGCGTCGGGTCGCGCTGGGAGCGGTCGAACACGGAGACGTTGGCCGCGGTGACCGCCGTCTGAAGGATGGCACGGATGGAGTTGTCCCCAAAGCCGCTGCCGTAGGCCGCCATGACGCTGTCGCTCACGATGTCGCAGGCCGTGCGGCTCGCGATATGGCCGCCCTTTTCGCCGCCCATGCCGTCGCAGACCACGGCGAACACCGCCGCATCCCCCAGAGCGCCGCAGTTGAAATCGTCTTGGTTGATCTCCCGGACGTTGCCGATATCGGTTTTACCTGCCGCCTTCAGCATGCCGTTCGCCTCCCGTCCCGCGCCGCCGCGCTTTCTCCGCTTCCCGTTCCCTCCGCCGCCGCTCCATACTCCGGAACAGGATCTTCTCGTAGGTGTAATAGGCGAGGAGCGGCGTATTCCGGAAGCCTTTGCTAAAATACCTCTGGATCTCGTTTTTGTAGACCGGAGGGGGGTTGTTTGCCGCCCGCCGCCTTTCCATGGTATTCATCAGCACATCGAGGCACGCCATACGAAACCCCTCCTCTCCGGAAAACTTTTATTTTTCTATCATAATTCTTTTAGCCGCCGCTGTCAACGGAGTCCCCGCTTCCGCCCTCTTGTGCCGGGGCGCGGCCTGCCCCGCCGGAGGCCTCGTTTGCCATGGCAAAGCCCATCGCGCCGCGCCGCAGCTGCCCGCAGGCCGCGTTGATGTCCGTCCCAAGCTCCCGCCGGACGGTCGCGTTAATGCCGCCCTCATTTAAGAGTTTGCAGAACGCGTCCACCTTTTCGCGCTTGCTCCGGCGGTAACCGGTCTCGGTGACGCGGTTGACCGGAATCAGGTTGACATGAGAGCCGGTGCCTTTTAGCAGGCGGATCAGCTCGGCGGCGTGCTCCGGGGCGTCGTTGACGCCGTCGATCAGCGCGTACTCAAACGAGATGCGCCGCCCCGTCACGTCAAAATAGTGCCGGCAGGCCCGTATCAGCTCATCCAGCGGCCACCTGCGCGCGACCGGCATCGTCCGGCGGCGGATCTCGTCGTTGGGCGCGTGGAGCGAGACGGAGAGCGTCAGCTGGAGCTTTTTTTCCGCCAGCCTGTCGATCTGGTCGACAAGGCCGCAGGTGGAGAGGGAGATATGCCGCATGCCCATGTTGAAGCCCTGCTCGCTCGCGACGAGCGTGAGGAAGTCCATCACGCTGTCGAAATTATCGAGCGGCTCGCCGATGCCCATGAGCACGACCGAGGCGATTTTGTCGCCGGAGGCTTCGGCGTCCTCCGCCGCGAGGTAAACCTCCATGAGCATCTCCGAGGCGGAGAGGCTCCGCGACAGGCCGGTCAGCGTGCTCGCGCAGAAAGTGCACCCCATGCGGCAGCCGCACTGTGTGGAGATGCAAAGGCTCCCGCCGCGACGGTACGACATGCGCACGCCCTCGACGTGCTCGCCGTCCTCGAGCGCGTAGAGGTATTTTACCGTTCCATCTTTCGCCGAGACAAGTTTTCTCTCGATTGATACGTTTGCAAGATGATAGCGCGCGGAAAGCCGCTCTCTCAATGTCTTGGGCAGGTCGGTCATCTCCGAAAAATCTTTCGCCCGCCTCTGGTGAAGCCATGAAAAGAGCTGTTTTGCCCGGAAAGCGGGCAGTCCGAGCGCGTCCGTCTCCGCCCTGAGCCGCTCAAACGGCAGCCCCCGAAGATCGATTTGATCCATAACCGTCACCTCCTTACCCTTTTTGAAAACGTGCGAAATAAAAGCCGTCGCAGTCCCGCTCGCCGGGCATCAGCGTCACCGAGAAGCCGTCGGCGGAGTATCCTTTCACGGATTCCGGGAGCATCATTGCCTTCGGCAATGGGGCCGGGACAAGGCCGCATTCCTTTTGCAGGCGCTCCGCGACGGCCTCGTTTTCCGCCTTGGAGAGCGTGCAGGTGGAGTAGACGAGCGCGCCGCCGGGCGCGAGATGCCTTGCGGCGGTCGACGCGACGGCAAACTGGATCTCCGGCAGCCCGGAGAGCTCCTCCGGCTTTTTAAAGCGAATCTCCGGCTTCCTGCGCAGGACGCCGAGGCCCGAGCAGGGCACGTCGCAGAGGATCTTATCAAAGACGCCGAGCGCCCCGTCATAGACGGAGGCGTCGCCGACGACTGTTTTCACATTCTTGAGGCCGAGGCGCTCCGCCCCCTGCGAGACGAGCGCGGCGCGCTTGGGGTGCAGCTCCCCGGCAAGGATCTCGCCCGTGCCGCCCATCAGCTCCGCCATGGTGAAGGTCTTTCCGCCGGGCGCGGAGCAGCAGTCGTAGACGCGGTCATTCGGCTCCGGGCCGAGCGCCGCGGCGCAGAGCTGGCTCGAAAGGTCCTGCACATGAAAGAGGCCCTTTTTATAGCATTCCGTCTCGTCCGGCGCGCCGCAGGAGAGTCTGAGCGCGTCCGGCAACGCATCGACGGCTTCGGCCAAGACGCCCTCCGCCGCCAGCAGCGCCGTCAGTTCGGCCAGATCGGTTTTCAGCGTGTTGACCCTGACCCAGACCGGGGGCGCGCCCAGAGAGGCCCTGAGGGCGCTCTCCGCGCGCTCAAGGCCGTACTCCGCCGCCCATCTCTCGCAGAGCCAGAGGGGCGCCGCATATTCGGCGGAGAGGCGCTCCATCGGCGGCAAAGTGCCGGTCCCCGTTTCCTTGTCGCCGCGGAGAAAGGAGCGCAGGATGCCGTTGACAAAGCCGGACGCCTTGGCCGCGCCGAGGGCCTTCACGAGCTCCACCGACTCGTTGACCGCCGCGGAATCCGGGACCGAATCCATGTAAAGAATCTGGTAGAGCCCGAGCCGCAGCGACTCCAGCACCGCGGGCGTCAGCTCCCCGAGCGGACGGGAGCAGTACCGGGCGAGCAGGCGGTCCAGACTGATGCGCCGCTCCAGCGCGCCGTAAAAGAGCGCCGAGGCGAACGCCTTATCCCGCGCGTCGAGCGTGGAATTCTTCAGCGCGGCGTCGAGCACCAGATTGGAATAGCCGCCGGAGGACACCCGTATCGCGGCCTTCGCCGCCAGTATGCGCGCCGTTTCCGCCATCGCGGGCGCCCCCTTTCTTTTTTTAAAATAAAAACGTGTGGCTGTGGAGCCGTGGGATGCCATGCCCCTCTCTGCTGACCTTTTGGGCGAGCAAAAACGCGGACATTCCGGGGAGTATAGCCCCGGCGGCCCATGCGGGGCTTCAGCGCCTTCTGCGGCTCCCGCTAAAGAGGAGAATGAACCGCAGCAGTTGGGCGATCGAGGTCATCATGGCCGCCACATAGGTCAGCGCCGCCGCCCGCAGCACCTTTCTCGCGCCGGCCAGCTCCTCGCCGTAGAGGATGTCGTTATCCTCCAGAATCTTCAGCGCGCGGCGGGAGGCGTTGAATTCCACCGGCAGCGTGACGAACTGAAACAGGGCGATCATCGCAAAAAGCACGATGCCCGCCGAGATCAGCGGCTCAAACGAGAGCAGCAGGCCCAGCAGGATCAGCGGCATATAGAGAAACGAGCTGATCTGCGTGACCGGGACGATGACCTCGCGCACCCGGATCGGGAAATAGCCGACCGCGTGCTGGATGGCGTGGCCGGCCTCGTGCGCCGCGACGCCGATGGCCGCGACGGAGGTGCTGGCGTAGACGCTCTCGGAGAGGCAGAGCTCCTTGTTTTTGGGGTCGTAGCGGTCGGTCAGGCTGCCGCGCACCTGACGGATGCCCACGTCGCCCACGTCGTTTTGCCGCAAAATGAGGCCCGCGGCGTCCGCGCCGGTATAGCCCCGGCTCGAGAGGACCGTGCTGTATTTTTTAAAATTATGATTCACCTGATACGAGGCCCATAAACCGAGCAGCAGGGCCGGCACAATGAGAATCAGATAATAATAATCGAAGCCATAGTAATAAAAATATTCGGAACCAAACATCGTATTCCTCCTTATCCGAGGCGCGTTCCCTTTTCCGGGCGGCGGCCGCGCATAAAATCGGCCCCGCTCATCCGTTTCCCGCCCTCCGGGCAGATCTCCCGCAGCTCCACCGCGCCGTCCCCGCAGCCGACAATAAAACGCCGCTCGTCGAGCAGGACGCCCGGCTCGCCGGAAAAGCCCTCCGCGGCGGCCATTTGATACACTTTAACGGACTTCCCGCCGAGCGAAGTGCAGGCGACCGGCCACGGGTCGAGCCCGCGGGCGAGATCGTGCAGCTCGCGCATGGATTTTGTAAAATCAATCGTGCTCATCTCTTTTGTGAGCATCGGGGCGAAGGTCGCCTCGGCGTTGTCCTGCGGCGTGCGCGGGACGGAGCCCTGATCGAACAGCGCGAGCGTCCGCTCGATCGCGTCCGCGCCAAGGGCGGCGAGGCGCTCAAACAGCTCGCCGGAGGTCTCCTCCGGGCCGATCGGCGTCTCAAGCTTCAGGATCATATCGCCGGTGTCCATGCCCTGTGCCATATACATCGCGGTGACGCCGGTCTTTTCCTCGCCGTTTAGGACGCTCCACTGGATCGGGGCCGCGCCGCGGTATTTGGGCAGCAGCGAGCCGTGGATGTTGACGCAGCCAAGCGGCGGCACTTCCAGCAGATCCGCCGGCAGAATCCTGCCGTAGGCGGCCACGACGACGAGATCCGGGCGCAAGTCTTTGAGCAAGGCGAGCGCGGTCCCATCGCGGAGCTTCGCAGGCTGCCAGACCGGGACGCCGTTTTCGAGCGCGAGCGCCTTGACCGGCGTCGGCAAAACGGCCTGTTTGCGGCCGACCGGCTTATCCGGCTGGGAGATCACGCCGACCACGTTTCTGCCGGTGTCGATCAGACGCCGCAGGATCGCCGCGGCGAAATCCGGCGTGCCCATAAAAACGATGCGCAGATCTTTCAAAGCGCAAATCCCCTTTCGATGTGAGACGGAAGCGCCCTCTCCGCCGCGCGGAGGGCCGCTCGCGATAAAATAAAAACATGGTTTTTCGCAAATCCGCGGGGCAGTTTCCCGCGCACAAAGATGGATGGTTTTTCTTCTTGGCGGAGAAACGCGGCCTGTTCCCGAGAATCAAAACGCCGCCCGCGGGGCTTTATTCCTCTTCGCCGGGCTCCAGCATCCGCTTGGCGAGATCCACGAAGCAGACGCCGTTGAGGTGGTCGATCTCGTGGCAGAAGGCGCGGGCCTTGAGCGCCTCGCCGGTGATCTCAAACCATTCGCCATGGCGGTCCTGCGCCCGGACGGTGACGGTCATCGGGCGCACGACGATGCCCCATTTCCCCGGGAAAGAGAGGCAGCCCTCGTGGCCCTCCTGCTCCCCGGCGGCGGCAATGATCTCGGGATTCACAAGCTCGATCACGCCGCGCTCGTCGCCCACGTCCACGACGATCGCGCGGCGCATGACCCCGACCTGCGGCGCGGCGAGGCCCGCGCCCTCCGCCTCGTGCATCGTCTCGACCATGTCGTCCAAAAGCTGGGCGAGGCGGTCGTCAAATTTTTCAACCGGGCGGCAGACTTTCCGAAGGATCGGGTCGCCGTCCAGCACAATCGTTCTGAGTGCCATCTTGATTTCTACCTTTCGTAACGGGTTTATTTTTACCTTGATTTCAGCCGATATCGGTGGGATCGGCGGATACTTCGATTTTACCGTAGCGCGATTCCTTCGCGAACGCCCGCAGCGCCTGTGCCGTGACGCGGAAGAACGCGCCGTCCGGCCGATATTTGAGGATGAGCTTCCAGCGCCATTTGCCGGCCACTTTGGGCACCCGCGAGGGCGTCGGGCCGAGCAGCCTCGCCGGGAGCCCCGCCTCCTTGATCCGCTCGGCGAAATCCGCGGAGAACGCCTCGGCCGCCTCCCGGACCTTCCGCTCCTCGGTCCCGGAAAACAGGATGGAGCCCATCGCGCAGTAGGGCGGGTAGAGCATCACCTTGCGGTTGAGGATTTCGTCCTCGTAAAACGCGCGGTAATCCTGCGCGGAGGAGCGCACGAGCACGCTGTGCTCCGGGGAATAGGTCTGGATATAGGCGCGGCCGGAGAGCCCCGCGCGCCCGCAGCGGCCGATCACCTGCGTCAGGAGGCCGAACGTGCGCTCATAGCTGCGGTAATCGCCCCCGTAGAGGCTCATGTCCGCCGCGAGCACGCCCACGAGCGTCACGCCGGGGAAATCGAGCCCCTTCGCGACCATCTGGGTGCCGATCATGATCTCATATTTGCCCTCGGCGAATTCGGCGAAATACCGGTCGTGCGAATAGCGCGCCATCGTCGTGTCGAGGTCCATGCGCAGGATATGGGCGTCCGGGAAATCCCGGCGCAGCTCGTCCTCCACCCTCTGCGTGCCGCAGCCGGAATACATGACGTACTCGCTGCCGCAGGAATCGCACCGGGCGGTGGCCTGCTCCGAATAGCCGCAGTAATGGCACATCAGGCGGCCGTTCGCCTTGTGGTAAATGAGCGGGATGTCGCAGCGCGGGCAGGATTTGACGGTATTGCAGCGCATGCAGCGCGCGATCGTGTTGTAGCCGCGGCGGTTCATCAGCAGGATGGACTGCTGCCCGTGCGCAAGGTTCCACGCAAGCTCCGCGGCGAGCCCTTCGCTGAGCACGCCGGTGTTGCCCCCGCGGTCCTCCTCCTTCATATCGACGATCACGGTATCCGGCAGCTTCGCGCCGCCGTAACGCTGCGTCATCTCAAAGAGCCGGATCTTGCCCTCTTTGGCTTTATAGAACGTCTCGATCGAGGGCGTCGCCGAGGCCAGCAGCAGCGGAATCCCGAGCTTCGCGCACCGGAACGCCGCCGCGTCCCGCGCGTGAAAGCGCGGCGACCGGTCGGATTTATAGCTCTGCTCCTGCTCCTCGTCGAGAATGATAAGCCCGAGGCGCGGGGCCGGGGCGAAGACCGCCGACCGGGTGCCGATCACGATGCTCGCCTTGCCGCTTCGGACGCGCTTCCACTCGTCGATCCGCTCGCCGGCCGAGAGCGCGCTGTGCATCACCGCGACCTCGCGGCCGAAACACGCGATGAAGCGCCCGATCATCTGCGGCGTCAGCGAGATCTCCGGCACCATCAGGATCACCTGTCGGCCGGCCTTGATCTCCTCGTCGATCAGCTTCATAAAGACCTGCGTCTTGCCGCTGCCGGTGACGCCGAAGAGCAGCGCCGCGGAGGTTTCCCCGGTCCCGCAGAGGGCGCGGATGCCCTCGTAGGCGGCCGTTTGCTCCTCCGAGAGGACGATCTCCGAGGCGTCCATCGTCTTTTTTGCGTCCTTATAGGGCGTGCGGAAGGAGGGCTGCTCAAAATACTCCGCCGCGCCTTTTTTGACCAGCGCCTCGACGACGGCCGGGCCCGCGGCGGTGTAGTAACCGATCTCTTTGACGCAGACGGCCCCGCTCTCGCGCAGAAATTCCAAGACCTCCCGCTGCTTCGGCGTCGCTTTAAACGGAAGATTCCCGCCGCTCTCGAGCAGCTCGGAAAGTTCCGGCGTCAGCCGCGCCATGCGCAGCGTCTCGTCCCCGACCGCGCGCCTTGCAGCCTCGGTTTTTTCCAAGACGCCGCGCATGGCGAGACCGTTAAAGAAGGAAAGATTCTCAAAGCCGAACGCCTGCATCAGCGCCTTGCCGTCGGCGGCGCCCTTTTTCCCGCGCAGGAACCGGACGACGCGCAGCTCCTCCTCGGAGAGCGCCCCCTCGTCGAGCGACGGGGCGACCCGGAACCGGTAGACCGGCTTGTAGCCGAGCCCCGGCGGCAGCATCGCCTTGACCGCCTCAAAGAGCGGGCAGAAGGTGCGCTCCGCCAGATGCGCGGCGAGCGCCAGCAGCTCCTCCGAGAGCACCGGCTCGCCGTCCAGCGCCGCCAAAACGGATTTCAGCTTCGCGTCCGGCGTCTCCGGGCGGTCGGCGAGCGCGAATACCATGCCCTGCCGCTTCGCCCCGCCCGCGCTGAACGGCACGAGCACGCGCTTCCCGGGCTCCACCGAGCTTTCGAGCGCTGGCGGGATTTCATAGTCAAAGAATTTATCAAAGCGGAAAGCGGCCTTTTCCACCGCGATTTTCGCTATCACGGAGCGCCGCCCCCCTCCCGAAATCAGATTGTTACGACAGATCCACGTCGTCGAGATAGAGATAGCCGTTCTCGGCGATATAATCCTTCCTGCCCGCGAGGTTATCCCCCAGCAGCAGGTCGAATTTGTCGGCGGTCGCCTGCATCTCGCTCGGCGTGATCTTAATGAGGCGGCGCGTCTCCGGATTCATCGTGGTGAGCCACATCATATCCGGCTCGTTTTCGCCAAGACCCTTGGAGCGCTGGACGTTCACCTTTTTGCCGCCGAGCTTCTGCACAACGCGGTCTTTTTCGTCGTCGGTCCAAGCGAAGTAGCTCTGGTCCCCGCAGACGATCTCATAGAGCGGGGATTCGGCGATGTAGACGAGGCCCTCGTCGATCAGGGACGGCGTCAGGCGGTAAAGCATCGTCAGGATCAGCGTGCGGATCTGGAAACCGTCGACGTCCGCGTCCGTGCAGATGATGATTTTGTTCCAGCGCAGGTTGTCGAGGTCGAAGGTGGAAAATTCCTTGTTGGCCTTCGTCTTGACCTCGACCCCGCAGCCCAGCACCTTGATTAAATCGGTGATGACGTCGCTCTTGAAGATTTTGTCGTAGTCCGCCTTGAGGCAGTTGAGGATCTTGCCGCGCACCGGGATGATGGCTTGGAAGTCGGCGTCGCGCCCCTGCTTGCAGGCGCCCAGGGCGGAATCGCCCTCCACGATGTAGATCTCGCGGCGGCCGATGTCCTTGGTGCGGCAGTCGACGAATTTCTCGACGCGGTTCGTCATGTCGATGGTGCCGGCGAGCTTCTTTTTGAGGTTGAGGCGGGTCTTCTCCGCGTTCTCGCGGCTGCGCTTGTTGATGAGCACCTGCTCGGCCACGCGGGCGGCGTCGTCCGGGTTCTCGATGAAATAGACCTCGAGCTGGTGCTTGAGGAAATCGGTCATGGCCTCCGCGACAAACTTGTTGGTGATGGATTTTTTGGTCTGGTTCTCGTAGGAGGTCTGGGAGGAGAACGACGAGGTGATCAGCACGAGGCAGTCTTCCACGTCCTGAAAGCTGATCCGGCTCTCGTTTTTGAGATATTTCCCGGCGGTTTTGATATAGGCGTCGATCTGCGAGACGAACGCGCTCTTGACCGCTTTTTCCGGGGAGCCGCCGTGCTCGAGCCAGCTCGAGTTATGGTAGTACTCGATGGTTTTGACCCGGTTGGAGAAACAGCAGGCGGCTTGGATTTTCACCTTATAATCCGGCTTGTCCTCTCGGTCGCGGCCGGCGCGCTCGCCCTGCCAGAACTGCACGCCCGTCAGCGACGGGCCGTCCCCGGCGAGCTCCCGGATGTAATCGGCGATGCCGTTTTCGTAGCGGACCTCCGTACTTTCAAAGCCGCCGCCCGGCTTTTGACTTTTTAAGATGAACAGCAGGCCCGCGTTGACGACCGCCTGCCGCTTGACCGTGTCCGCGTACCACTCCGCCGGCACCTCCGTGTCGGTGAAGACCTCGCGGTCCGGCTTCCAGCGGAAGCGGGAGCCGGTTTTCTTGCGCGTCGCCGGCTCCTTTTGGAGGCCGCCGATGTTTTCGCCGCGCTCGAAGCGCAGGTGATAGAGATACCCGTCCCGGCAAATCTCCGCCTCCATCCACTCGGAGGCGTACTGCGTCGCGCAGAGGCCCAAACCGTTGAGGCCGAGGGAATATTCGTAATTCTCCGCCGCGTCGTATTTTCCGCCGGCGTAGAGCTCGCAGAACAGCAGCTCCCAGTTGTAGCGCTGCTCCTTCTGATTATAATCCACCGGGCAGCCGCGGCCGAAATCCTCGATCTCCACCGAGCCGTCCAGATAACGGGTGATGAGAATCCGGTCGCCGTATCCGGCGCGCGCCTCGTCGATCGCGTTGGAAATGATCTCAAAGATCGCGTGCTCGCAGCCCTCGACGCCGTCGGAGCCGAAGACCACGGCCGGGCGCTTGCGGATCCGGTCCGCCCCCTTGAGGGAATAGATGCTGTCGTTTCCGTACTCCTGTCTTTTCGCCATATGTCCTCCGTTTCGCTCTCTTCCCGCCGTTCGCGGTAGGACGCCGCAATACATATCCTATTATATTATATGACACCGCGCTTTTCTTTTCAAGGAGAAATCAAAACCGAGGGAGCGCCGCGTCTATTTTATCCCTTTTTACCCGCCTTTTTCCGGCAAAACGCCGGCGGAGGCGTCCCGCGCGGGCCGGGCGGCGGGCCCTCCCAAAAAAGAGGCCCGGCCTTGCAAATCCCCGGAAAAGATGTTACGATGGGACTGGAAACAAATCCCAGAGTCTTGAAAGCCCGGAACCTTTTTTACGACGGAGGTGCTTTGAATGTCTGCAAAACCGAACAGCATCGATCTCGCGACCGGGGGCGTTCTTCCGAATTACTTTTTCGTCGACTGCAAAAGCTGCGCGTTTTCGGCGGGAAATTTCCAATCGGAGGCACAGGCCGACCGGGAGATGCTCAAAATCCACGGCAAATGCCCCGAATGCGGCGGCGACGTGACGATCGAAAAACGGGCGGCGGAGGTCCGCCCCTATCCCGAGGGCCTGAAGATCACCTTTTGAGCGCGGCCGTCCCATGGCAAAGACGAGTTTTCAAAAGAAAAAAAGGAGCGGCGATCCGCTCCTTTTTTCTTTTTACTTTTTATCTCAGCTCCGCCGAGATCGCATATTCCCCGGAATAGAGGTCGATCACCGCGGTCATCGTGACGCGCGGGACGACCGCCCCCGGAACCGTGATGGATTCCGCCAAGAGCTCCCGCGGATACCCGGAGAGATCCCCGGTCTGCGGCATAAAGTCCCCGGCCTCCACCTCGGCGGCCGACACCGCCTTCGCGACGACGACGGTGCAGGTCCGCCCGTCCCCCGACAAGTCGGAGGAGACGTAGCCGCCCTCCACCCAGAAGCCGCTCAGGAGCTCCGCCTGACCGGAGCTGTCGTAGACGAGCACGGAGACGGAATCGCCCGTGGGGCTGATCTCCACCCGCCGTTTTCCGGTGTCGTAAACCTGTTCCGCGTCCTTCGTCTCGGCCGCGACCTCTTTGCCCCCGGCGGCGAAATAACCCGCCAGAAGCTCGAGCGCGGAGGGAGCCGCGCCGGTTTCCCCTTCCGGGGCGTTCGTTTCGCAGGTCACCGAGGCGGAATCCCCGCTTTCTCCCCTTCCGTACGCCTTCGCGGATTCCCCGGCGGCGGGCGCCGCCTCTTGGTACGCCATCTCGGGCGACTCCCGCGGGGCCGTGTCGGCGGCGTATTCCTCCTCGGCGCCCCCGTCGTACGAGGCCGGGGAGCCCATCGCCAGCATATTGGCGTCCTCCGCCGCCTGCGGCGAGGCGCTCCTCGCGCCGACGCCGCTCTTGAGCATCGGGATGAGCACGGCCAGACAGATACAAGCGACCGCGGCCGTTTTGAGCATCGGGAAAAGACGGATGTTATTTTTCTTGTTTCCGGTCTCCGTCAGCCGCTCAAAAAGCAGGCTGACGTCCGGCATCGGCGGAACCGGGATGGACTGGTCAAGATTAAAAAGTCGTTGGTTCAGCGTTTCTGTAAACATTTCTTCCTCATTCTTAGCCATCCTCCTCACCTCCCAGCATTTCACGAAGCTTTCCGTATGTACGATGCAGCTTCGAGCTTACGGTTCCCTGAGGTTTGGCCAGCATCTCCGCGATCTCCTTTGTGGTGTAGCCATGCAGCACGTTGAGCACCAAAATCATGCGCTCTTCGGGCTGGAGCTTTGCGATCGCTTTGGCAAGCGCGGCGTTGTCCACGGCTGCGTCCTCGAGGCTCGCGCTGCCGCGGTCGGAGGTCTCGACAAAATCGTCGAGATCAAAGGTGTTTCTGCGCAGGATCAGCCCTCCGACGGCGCGTTTGCAGCGAACGCTCAGAATGCGGAAAATCCAGCCTTTAAAAGCGGCCGGCTCCCGCAAATTGGAGATGCCTTTTAAAGCCTCGAGAAACGTGTCCGAGACCGCGTCCAGCGCATCTTCCTGATTTCCGAGCGTATACAGAGCAAATCGGTACAGCTCAGGGTAACAGGCCTCGTAAAGCGCGGCGAAGGCATCCCTGTCCCCGTCCCTCGCCTTTGAGGCCAAACCGGGATCCAATATCATAACCACACCACCATTCATGGCTATCACAAACATAGTGCAATTTCATTATAAATTTGATGCGCGAAAAAGGAAGGGAAATTCCGAAAAAATATAAAAAATGTCCCGCTCCACAAGAAGCGGGACATTTGCGCCGGCATCGACCTATCTTTCCGGGAGGCTGCCCTCCAAGTATTTTCGGCACGAACGAGCTTAACTTCTGTGTTCGGAATGGGAACAGGTGGAACCTCGCCGTAATCAATACCGACTATGGTGACCCGGGGGGGATTCGAACCCCCGTTGCCGGCGTGAGAGGCCGGAGTCTTAGGCCACTTGACCACCGGGCCATAATGGTGCGCCATCAGGGACTCGAACCCAGGGCCCGCTGATTAAGAGTCAGCTGCTCTACCAACTGAGCTAATGGCGCATACCGAGGACAGGAACCCGCCTTGCAGACAGGCCTGCCGTCAAACAGGGACGCCTTTATCCTGCGGACCGAGGAGCCCTGAGAACCGAATAAGAACGTTTTTTGGAATAATCTTCGAAGAGAAAGAA
>ERZ795044.1035-NODE-1035-length-25511-cov-9.889378_pt1 | contig 25511 bp, 19 predicted proteins | sample MGYA00375128_ERZ795044 | MGnify/ENA primary metagenome ERZ795044 (study PRJEB30173, sample SAMN05720213) | anaerobic digester metagenome | isolation source: active sludge of municipal wastewater-treating anaerobic digesters | place: USA | collected 2014-12-22 ... | reverse complement strand
TGCATAAATATTTTCCTGAAAAAAATTCTGAAGTTTCATTCGAAGATTATAAAGCCGGCGATAAAGCAATTCCATTTAAAGTGATTGGTGAAGTTTCGGGAAAAGACTTTGAAGGAATCCGATACGAACAACTTTTACCTTATGCACAGCCAACAGACGGTGATGCATTCCGTGTATTGCTAGGTGATTTTGTTACGACGGAAGACGGAACAGGTATCGTTCACATCGCTCCGAGTTTTGGTGCAGACGATTTTCGTGTTGCTAAACAAAATGGAATCGGTTCATTGACACTTGTAGATAAGCAAGGAAGATTCACTTCTGAAGTAACAGACTTCGCAGGAGAATTTGTAAAGGAAGCTTATCTCAATGACGAAGAGAAAGCGATTGAAATAAAAAAACAAGGCGGTGAAAAATATCTTTCCGTTGATGAACGTCTTGTTATCAAATTAAAAAAAGAAGGTAAAGCATTCAAGTCTGAACGCTACGAACATACTTATCCGCATTGCTGGAGAACAGACAAACCGGTTTTATATTATCCGCTCGACTCATGGTTCATTCGCACAACTGCTGCGAAAGAAAGAATGGTTGAGTTAAATAAAACGATCAACTGGAAACCGGAATCTACAGGGACCGGAAGATTTGGAAACTGGTTGGAAAATCTTGTCGACTGGAATTTATCGCGTTCACGCTTTTGGGGAATTCCACTTCCTATGTGGGCGAATGAAGATTACTCTGAACAGATCTGTATCGGTTCGGTTTCTCAGTTGGAATCAGAAGTTGAAAAATCTGTTGCTGCAGGATTCATGAAATCGAATCTCGTAAAAACAGCGAGAGAGAATGGTGGCCAGTTTGAATTACACCGCCCATATGTTGACGATATAATTTTAGTTTCTCCTTCGGGAAAACCAATGAAGCGCGAACTGGATCTGATCGATGTATGGTTTGATTCGGGTGCCATGCCGTATGCGCAATGGCATTATCCTTTTGAAAATGCTGATGAATTTAAATCAGCTTTTCCGGCAGACTTTATCGCCGAAGGAGTTGATCAGACGCGCGGCTGGTTCTTTACATTACATGCTATCTCTGTTATGTTGTTCGATTCTGTTGCTTACAAAAATGTTGTGAGTAACGGTTTAGTACTCGACAAAAATGGAAATAAAATGTCGAAGCGTCTTGGAAATGCTGTTGATCCGTTTGAAACACTGGAAAAATACGGGGCCGATGCTACACGCTGGTATATGATCAGCAATGCTCAGCCGTGGGACAATCTTAAATTTAATCTCGAAGGAATTTCTGAAGTTCAACGTAAATTCTTTGGCACACTTTATAATACATATTCATTCTTCGCTCTGTATTCTAACATTGATGGCTTCACTTTTTCTGAAAAAGAAATTGCTATTAAAGACAGAACAGAGTTAGACAGATGGATCTTATCTGAATTGAATTCACTCATCAAAATCGTTGATGAAAGTTTTGCAGACTACGAACCGACACGAGCAGCACGAGCAATCTCTGATTTTGTGACGGAACATCTGAGTAACTGGTATGTACGATTAAGTCGTCGTCGTTTCTGGAAAGGAGAATATACGAATGATAAAATTGCTGCCTATCAGACATTGTATTCTTGTCTTGAAACAATTTCAATATTGATGTCACCAATAGCGCCATTCTTCAGTGACCGTTTATTCCGTGATCTGAATACTGTAAGTTCACTTCGTAAAGCTACATCTGTTCATCTTGCAGACTTTCCGGAATTGAATATTGCTATCATCGATAAATCGCTTGAAGAACGAATGGAACTTGCACAGCAAATTTCATCGATGGTATTATCGCTTCGGAAAAAAGTAAATATCCGTGTACGTCAACCGTTGAATAAAATATTAATTCCTGTACTGGACGAAGCATTCAAAACAAAAGTTGAAGCTGTAAAGGATCTTATACTCGCAGAAGTAAATGTGAAAGAGATAGAATACATTCATGATACAAAAGGAGTACTTGTCAAAAAGATCAAAGCGAATTTCAAAGTACTCGGTAAAAAGGTCGGTGGACTGATGAAAGATGTTGCAGCGTGTATCGTAGCAATGACTCAGGAGCAGATCCAGACGCTGGAAGCAGAGAAGAAATTTGAATTTGAAGTACTAGATCAAACGATCATTATTACTGATGAAGATGTGGAGATCACCTCTGAAGATATCCCGGGCTGGCAAGTTACCAGCGAAGGAAAACTGACGGTGGCCCTCGATATTACGCTTACTCCGGAGTTAAAAGAGGAGGGAATTGCCCGTGAATTCATCAATAGAATACAGAATTTGCGCAAAGAACGCGGTTTTGAGGTCACCGACAGAATAGACCTGAAAGTATTGGAACATGCGGGAATTAGGAATTCCCTGATAAATAATAAAGATTATATTTGCGCCGAAATTTTAGCAGCTAAATTAGATCTGGTCGACCGTCTTGATGGCGAAGATGCGGTTAACCTGGAGGTAGATGACGAAATACAAACGCGGATTATCATTCAAAAACACATATCCGGACTTAATTAAGTCGGATTCAAGCCATCAAAAACAACCCTTTAGAATAACGTTTTCATATGAGTAAGAAGACTAATAACAAATCAAAAGCGAAACCCGCTACCAAGTCAAAAGCGAAACCTGCTGCTAAAAAAGCAAAGCCGGCTCCAGCTAAAAAAGCAAAAGCTGCCCCTGCCAAAAAAGCACCGGCGAAAAAAGTTGTTGCTAAAAAAGCTGCTCCTGCTAAAAAAGCACCCGTTAAAAAAGTAGTTGCAAAAGCTCCGGTGAAAAAAGTAGCCGCTAAAGTTGTTGCAAAAGCTCCAGCTAAAACGGTTGTTGCTAAACCTGCTGTAAAAACTCCGGCTAAAGCAGTTGTTGCAAAACCCGAAGTTGTAAAAGCACCTCCGGTTGTAAAAGCTTCTAAAAAAGAATCTGCGAAAAATAAAGTTGAGAAGCCACAGCTTCCACCGCGCAATGAAATTCCGGCTCCGCCAAAAGAAAGACCGGTGATCGGTCGCCCTGCGCCTTTTAACCGTCGTCCTGAACCGGCTTTGAACAGACCTCAGAAACCTCAGGAAGATTCCGGTAAAACACGTTATGCTGATAGTGAACTGGAAGAGTTCCGTGCTATCATCAATAAAAAACTGGAAGAAGCGCGTAGAGAATTGATGTTACTACAAGCACAGATGACAGCTGCCAATGAGCATGGTACCGATGATACTGCAAGTACTTTCAAAATACTTGAAGATGGATCGGATTCACTTGCAAAAGAAGAAGCAGGTCAGCTTGCAAGTCGTCAGAAAAAATTCATCGAGCAATTGGAAAATGCAATGGTTCGTATTGAAAATAAAACATACGGTGTTTGTCGTGTGACAGGAAAATTAATTCCGAAAGAACGTCTGCGTGCCGTTCCACATACAACTCAGAGTATCGAAGCGAAACTTAACCAGTATCGCGACTAATTTTTTTGAATTTCGGATTGCGGATTTCGGATTTCGGATTGCGCAATCCGAAATCCACAATCCGAAATCCGAAATTATTTAATTTGAAACGTGCAGCTTTAATAGTACTACTGGTATTATTCGTAGATCAGGTGGTGAAGATCTGGATCAAGACCCACATGTATCTCGGACAAGAGTTTAAGGTCTTTGATTTTTTCTTGATTCATTTTACTGAAAACAATGGAATGGCATTCGGACTTGAGTTCGGTGGTTCTTTTGGCAAATTGTTTCTAAGTGTTTTTCGTATCGTAGCCTCTTTTGGAATCGGATGGTATCTTATTCATTTGATCCGGCAAAAATCTCATAAACTTATTATTACTTGCTTCGCATTGATCTTTGCAGGTGCAATCGGAAACATCATCGATAGTGCTTTCTATGGAATGTTGTTCACTGATAGCATGGAAGGTGTAGCACGTTTTGCTCCCGGACATGGTTATTCAAATTTTCTCCACGGACAAGTTGTCGATATGCTTTACTTCCCGATCGTCGGTGGTCGCTTTCCTGACTGGTTACCGATTTGGGGTGGTGAAACGTTTCTTTTCTTCCGCCCGATTTTTAATATCGCTGACTCATCTATAACTGTTGGTGTGATCTTACTTTTGATCTTTCAGAATAAGTTTACTTCTGAGAAAACGACGGAAGAAGTAAATAAGGAAACAGAATTTCAGACTCAGAATTGAGACAGAATAGACCCAGGTCATTTTGAATTCTCCTGCATTATTTTATATTTGTATTGAATAATTTCTGCGATGTTGCCGAAATTAATTTCAAGCGTATTCTCAAAGTCCACATGAAAAAATTCCTTCCATTATTCCTTCAACTTATTACTGCTGCTTTCATATATGCATCAGATAACCCGAAGAATATTCCGGTAACATTTCATTCAACTGCAAATGCTGACGTAAGGATTTCTGAACCGGTTAAAGTGAATGAAGCTGATCCATGTAATTGCTGGATAGAAAGAGATGGTTCCTGGAATGTTGTTCCTTTTAATGGATCTACTAATGGACCACCTGAATACAGAAATGATGATGGTTCAACGGCTCCATTTGCTATTCCGTTCAATTTTTGTTTTTATGGGAGTAATTACAATTCGATATATATTAATAATAATGGTAGTGTTTCTTTTGACGGTCCATTTACTGCTTTCATAGCAGATTCTTTCCCTTCACCAAACTTTAAGATGATCTCTCCTTTTTGGGGCGATGTTGATACTCGTGGTCTTTTAAGCGGAATTGTTTATTATAAACTTACAAGTACAGCACTGATAATTCAATGGGATCATGTTGGATATTATAATACACAAGATAATTTGTTAAATACATTTCAGTTAATTTTGACTGATGGTTCTGACCCAATTCTTGACGCAGGTAAAAATGTTTCCTTTTGTTATCAGGATATGCAGTGGACCACGGGTTCTGCATCAGGTGGTGCCGGAGGTTTTGGCGGAACACCTGCTACGGTTGGAGCAAATTTAGGTGATGGAATAAGTTCAATTCAAATCGGTCGTTTTGATCAACCGGGGTCAACATACAATGGTCCATATGGCGGAGGCGCGGGAATTGATTTTTTAGATAATCAATCCTATACTTTTGGATTGTGCAACTCAGCTAATATTGCTCCGTTCCTTAAATATACCGGGCTTTGCGATACATTGGAGATTTGTATTGGTGATACTGCAATAGTTGATTTTGAATTTTATTCACCTGAACTTTCTCAGTTGACTACAACAGCATTTAATTTCTTTGGACTTTCTGATTGCGGTGTCCTTCAGAACTCCCCGGGAAATGTTGCCGCCACTTCATGTTATATCGCCGGTACTTCAGGAAATGCAGGTTATCATTCAATTTCTGTCACAGCAACTGACAACGGAACTCCACAACAATCAACGACTGCTTTATTTGTTGTTCATATAAAAAATCCTGACGCAACATTTACATTCTCTCCGTCACCTGCACATCTTAATGATACAGTTGTATTCACTGCTAATTCATCAGATAACACTTTTGCAATCTGGAATTTTGGTGATGGAAGTGCTGTGGATACAGGAAATGTCGTTACACACATTTTCCATACAGCTGCTTTGTTCAACGTTTCACTCACAGTTGTCAATGAAGGTTGTACATCTACCGACTCGACCACACAGCAAGTTACAGTTTTATTTGTCGGAGTTGATGAGAGTAATTTTGATCTGCAAGTGAGTCTTTCTCCAAATCCCACAAATGGTGTTTTGCTTTTTAATGCAAAAGATAATTCGGAAAAATATTCTATCGAGATCATTGACATTCAGGGAAGAATTGTTTACCATGATTTAAATTTAAGTGCAAATCATTTTATTGATATAAATTATCTGGAGAATGGAGTTTACTTTTATCAGATCTCAAATAACAATGGTCAGGTGAAAGGACGATTCTTGAAGCAGTAAATATACAGGATACCAATACATAGAATTCTGCGCAAAATCTGCGATGAATCTGCGGGATCTGCGAGATCTGCGGGAAAGAAAACACACTGAAATTTCTCCCGCAGATCCCGCAGATTTAGCGCAGATATTAGTTCTCTTTTTTTACTATTTTTGATCGAAATTAAGAACCATGCAAAGAATCCTCCTGATTTTTATATCTGCTTTCATCAACCTTACTTCGGTAAAAGCACAAAACAAAGATTCGATTTCAATTAAACGAATTTTTAACGAAACCCTCGAAAACGGCCGCGCCTATCAATGGCTTTATGACCTAACCGAAAATGTAGGTCCACGCTTAGCAGGTTCGAAAGAAGCCGGCACTGCTGTCGAATGGGCTAAACAAAAAATGATTGAAGCCGGAGCAGACTCTGTTTATCTGGAAGAAGTAATGGTTCCACACTGGGTACGTGGTGCAAAAGAAAAAGGTGTGATCGTTGAAGCAAGCGGTAATAAACAGGAAGTGCAGATTCTTGCACTTGGGAATTCTATCTCTACTCCGAAAGAAGGTCTGACTGCAAACATAATCGAAGTAACTAATTTCGATGAGCTGGAGAAATTCGGAAAGGCTATGGTGGAAGGAAAAATCGTTTTCTTCAACCATCCATTCGATGAAAAATTCATCAATACATTTGAAGCATACGGCGAAGCTGTAAAATATCGCTGGCAAGCTCCTTCAGAAGCTGCAAAGTATGGTGCCGTAGGCTCCATCTGTCGGTCAATGACAAATGCTCTCGATGATTTTCCACATACCGGCGCAATGCGGTACATCGATTCAATTCCGAAAATTCCTTGCGTTGCTATCAGTACGATTGGCGCAAATCTTTTAAGCAAAATCCTGAAAGCAAATAAGGAAACAAAATTCTTCATGCAGACTCATTGTGAAATGAAAGACAGTGTTCTTTCTTACAATGTGATTGGTGAGTTACGCGGAACGGAAAAACCAAAAGAGTATGTTGTTGTCGGCGGACATCTTGATTCATGGGACAACTGCAAAGGAGCGCATGATGATGGTGCCGGGATTGTTCAGTCAATCGAAATCATAAGAACACTGAAAGCAATCAACATGCGGCCGAAACGAACAATTCGTATTGTTGCATTTATGAATGAAGAAAATGGTTTACGCGGCGGACAAAAATATGCTGCAAACATGAATGAAAAAAAAGAAGTACACATTGCAGCAATTGAAAGTGATGCAGGTGCATTTCTACCATTAGGATTCGGATTGAATATGCCGGAAGCTAAAAAAGAAAAAGTCAGAAAATGGGCACCACTGTTTTTGGATTATGGTTTATATAATTTCTCAGGAGAAGGCGATGGCGCTGATATCAGTGCTATGGAAAAATATAATGTTCCACTCATGGGACTACATGTAAATTCTCAACGGTACTTTGATTACCATCATGCTGCTTCTGATACATGGGATAAAGTGAACAAACGCGAACTGCTTCTCGGCTCCGCCTCAATGGGTGCAATGGCGTTCTTACTTGCGGAATACGGACTCTAGAAGGAATGAATAATTAATAATGAATAATTGATAATGTTGAGCTTCGGTTCAAGTTTTTCTTTATTCATAGCTTATTATCGCAAGTAAGAAAATAGTGCTACTTACTACTCACCACTTACTACTCACCAATTGAAGATCCCCGAACTACTTTCAACCCTCCCCGACAGCCCGGGTATTTATCAGTTCTATGATAAAGAGGGATTGCTATTGTATGTCGGGAAGGCGAAGTCGTTGAAGAAAAGAGTCAGTTCGTATTTTCAGAAAGATGTTCATGAAAATGGCAAAACGACCGTAATGGTCCGTAAGGTTGCTGACATTAAAATTCTTGTCGTTAATACTGAGATGGACGCACTCCTGCTGGAGAATAGTCTTATCAAAAAACATCAGCCACGATATAACGTAAATCTTAAAGACGATAAAACATATCCATGGATCTGTATTAAGAATGAAAAGTTCCCAAGAATTTTTATTACGCGCCAGATGATAAAAGATGGATCGGAATATTTTGGTCCGTATACTCCGGTGAAAATGATCAATACCTTGCTGGATCTTATTGGACAACTTTACAAACTTCGAAATTGTAATCTCAACCTTACTCCGGAAAATATTGAAAAGAAGAAATTCAAAATTTGCCTGGAATATCATATAGGAAATTGTAAGGGTCCTTGTGAAGGACATCAATCAATGGAAGATTATGATCAGACGATCAAAGAGATCCGGCTCATTCTGAAAGGAAATATAAATACTGTAATTCAGCACTTGAAAAATCTGATGAGTCAGCAGTCAGCACAATTCTTTTATGAAGAAGCTCAGGTCACAAAACAAAAGATTGAACTGCTTGAGAAATTTAAAACGAAATCTGTTGTTGTAAATCCATCAATTCATAATACCGATGTATTCAGTATTGTAACAGAGGAAGATTCTGCTTTCGTAAATTTTCTTCGCATTATGAACGGTTCCATCGTACAAGGTCATACTCTTGAAATTAAAAAGAAACTCGATGAATCGCCGGAGGAACTTTTGGAAATTGCCATTGCAGATCTCCGGACTAAATTTAACAGTGATGCTAAAGAGATAATTGTTCCTTTTGAAGTTCCGACAATGATGGAAGGAGTTACTTTTACAATTCCAAAAATAGGAGAGAAGCGGCACTTGCTTTCATTATCGGAAAGTAATGTGAGAAATTATATCCGCGAACGTGATCTTCAACTCGAGAAACAAAATCCTGAAAACAAAGTTTTGCGCCTGATGGAGAAAATGCAGAAGGATCTACGTTTAACCGAACTACCCAGACATATTGAATGTTTTGATAATTCAAATATTCAAGGTGCATATCCGGTTGCTGCTATGAGTGTTTTCAAAAACGGGCAACCTTCCAAAAAAGATTACCGGCATTTCAATATCAAAACCGTTGAAGGTCCCGATGATTTTGCTTCGATGGAAGAAGTAATTTATCGTCGCTACAAAAGAATGCTCGATGAAGCACAACCTCTTCCGCAACTGATAGTAATTGACGGCGGTAAAGGTCAGCTTAGTTCAGCAATGACCAGTCTGGAAAAATTGGGATTAGTAGGAAAAATGGCTGTCATAGGAATTGCAAAAAAACTGGAAGAGATTTATTATCCCGGCGATTCTGCGCCTTTGTATATCGACAAGAAAAGTGAAACACTCAGAGTAATCCAGAATTTGCGGGATGAAGTTCACCGCTTTGGAATTACTCATCACCGTAATCGAAGAAGTAAAGGAGTAATGAAGACAGAACTTTCCGATATAAAGGGAATCGGTCAATCGACAGCAGATGAACTATTGCGCGAATTCAAATCCGTTAAACGAATCAAAGAAGCGTCGCATGATGAGTTGAAGGCAGTAATTGGTAATTCAAGAGCAGATAAAGTTTTTTCGCATTTTCATGATAAAACCGCTCCATAAGTAGATCAGTTTTAGTCGAAGTGACAATCTATTCAGAATTTACTGATAAATATCACGATTTCTCGCTTTTGGTTACGTAACTTTGGAATATTGACAAACAAAATTCTTTACGATGAAAAAAATTCTTGTGACAACCGATTTCTCAGCAAATTCAAAAGCAGGTTTGAAGTTTGCAATTCAACTTTCATTGCAAGAGAAAGTTAAGTTGACATTTTTTCATTCCTATTATGTAATGAAACCAACTTCATGGGAAAGTAGTAAAGCCCGGTCGTTTGAAATTGCTGAAGTGGAAAAACTGCAAAACCAACTTGAAAAATTCGTAGCGTCTGTTTATAAAAGTATGGAATTAAATGATCCAAATGCTGAATGTGTTTTAGGTCGTTCTGTTTCCGCTGATAAAAATATTGTTGAATATGCAAAAAAAAATCATTTTGATTTTATATGTATAAGCACCCGTGGTGCAGGAGCAGTAAAAAAATTATTCGGGACAAATACTTCTACAATAATAAAAAATTCGATGATTCCGGTAATTTCTGTTCCATCTTCATACAAACACGAGAAGATTTCTACTATACTTTATGCCACTGATCTCGATGAACTTCAAGAGGAATTAAAATTGGTTGTTAATTTCAATAAATCACTAAAGGCAAAAATTGAATTACTGCATTTTGATTTTCCCGCTGAATTGCACTTGAAAGAAAAAATTATGACAGCAGCAAAAAAGAAATATTCTAAGCAGAATATCAGTTTGCATCTGGCCAATCTTGATATTGCGAGTAGCTTTGTTTCAAATATGGAATCTGCAGTAAAAAGATCAAAGCCTTCGGTTTTAATTATGTTCAGACATGCGAAAAAAAACATTTTTGATAAAATTTTCGCACCTTCTTATTCGGCAGAATTTTCATTTGTTTCGAAGGTGCCGATGATCGTTTTTGCAAAGTAGAGGTGACTTTATGATTGTCTTAACATTATTCGTGTGGATTGGACTTATATTTACTGAACAAACCACAAGAATAACCTCCTATGAAAAGTATTATTTTCATCCTGACAATATTGTTGACGTTTGATCATCTGTCATTTGCTGAAAATGAAAAAAGCGAATTCGTTTATCAAAATGATACATGTAAGAAGATTGACTCTTATCTTTCTAAACTTTCTGTAGATAAAAATTTCTCGGGCGCATTATTAATAGTAAAAGATGGCCGGAAAATTTTCAGCAAAGGATATGGTTGGGCAAATAAGGAGAAAAAAATTCCTTTTACTTCCGGAACATTGGCTTCAATGGGAAGTATTACAAAGGCTTTTACAGCGAGTGGAATCATGAAACTTGTTGAACAAGGAAAATTGTCAGTTAATGATAGTCTGATAAAGTTTTTTCCTGATGCCCCTGCCGATAAATCAAAAATTACATTACATCAGCTGCTGACCCATTCAGGAGGGTTTGCGGAGTTTTTGCAAAATGATGGTGGAGATTATGAAAAAATTGAGACTGCAGAATATCTGAAACGAGCATTCAGTGAGCCTTTATCTTTTACTCCGGGCGAAAAAGCTGTTTATACGAATGTAGGGATGAGTATTCTTGCAATTATAATTGAACAGGTTTCAGGAATGAATTATGAAACGTTTTTAAAAAAAGAACTCTTTGATCCGGTTGATATAAAGCGGATCAGCTATTGCTATCCTCAACTGGATTCGGATACCATTGCACATGGTTATAATAACGGCCTTGATTGGGGAACTCATCAGCAGCGTTTTGAAAAGGCAGGAGGAGGTCCGTATTGGAATCTGAAAGGTAATGGCGGCCTTGAAGCATCGCTTAATGATATGTATAAATGGATCAATGCAATATCTTCTGCAGCAATCCTGAGTAAGACTTCAATTGATAAAATGTTTACCAGACATATAATTGAAGATGGAACTGAAGGAAATTATTTTTTTGGTTATGGATGTAATATTTCAAAGAGCAGGAGAAATACAGTTATGATAGATAATGGAGGTAGTAACAGGATTTATTTTGCCAGAATGATCCGCTTACCGGAGGAAGGACTCGTATTTTACATGGTTACAAATGAAAAATCCGCGAATACAAATATGGTTTTACCGAATGTTACACAGTTATATTTTCAAGGTGAAATTGTACAGGATGCTTTTGAAATGAATTCAAGATTTGAATCTCCGGTGAGTGAAAAAGTTTTCAATGTTTTAAATTCTAATAGCAATGCTGATTTGGCTGTAGAACTTCCAAAACAACAAATTGAAATATCTGATGATATGATCTTGTATGAAGTAGGACAGAGATTTGTTAACGATGGAAATGTCGATGCGGCATTTTCTTTATTTAAATATTATACTGTAAAATTTCCCAATATTGTTGTTGCCTGGAATGAGCTGGGTGATGTTTACAGAATGAAAAATAATAAGGAAGAAGCAATAAAGTGTTACAAGCAAGCATTAATTGTTCGTCCGGGAAATCCAAGAGCGACTGATAATCTTGAAAAACTTGCAAAGTGATTTATAGCCTTATGGATTTTTAAAATATCTAGGAAAACTGATCACTCAACAACTTCATCTCAATTCTCGGAGCAATTTTTTCATAAAGTACGTGATAGACTGCATTCGTAATCGGAATGTGAACGTTGTATTTTTTATTCAATTCGTAAATGCACTTTGTTGCATAGTATCCTTCTGCAATCATATTCATTTCGAGCTGAGCAAATTTAACTGAGTATCCTTTACCGACCATTGTTCCAAACATTCGGTTTCTACTGAACGAAGAATATGCAGTTACCAGCAAATCACCTAAGTATGCAGAATCTTTTATGTCTCTGTCAACAGGATGCACAGCTTTTACAAACCGTTCGATTTCCTGAATTGCATTGCTGATTAATACAGCCTGAAAATTATCGCCGTAACCGACACCATGACATATTCCGCTTGCAATTGCAATAACGTTTTTTAAAACGGCTGAATATTCTGTTCCGTAAATATCATCACTGACTGAAGTTTTAATATATCGACACGACATAATTGTTGCCAGTCGTGAAGCCGTATCTTTATTCTGCGAAGCAATAGTCAGATAAGAGAGGCGTTCCATTGCAACTTCTTCTGCATGACATGGTCCGGTAATTACTCCGATCTGATTGATCGGAATTCCAATTTTTTGATTTAAGAAATCACCTATGATTAAAAGATCATCCGGAATAATTCCTTTGATTGCAGAAAAAACGGCCCGGCCTTTGAAATCGTCACTTGTAATTTTCTCTAATGTATTCTTAAGGAAAGCTGATGGTACAGCAAGTATGATAAGATCAGAAGATGTTATCGCTTTTTTAAGATCTGTTTCGATTTCAATTTTTGAAAGATCAATTTCGACATCACTCAGATAATTCGGATTGTGTTTGTACTTCCTGATAAACTCTGCAGTCTCATTGCTTCGTACCCACCAGTGAATTTTACTGACATTGTTAGATAGAATTTTTACAATTGCTGTTGCCCAACTACCGCCACCTATTACTGATATTTTTTGATCCATAAGTATTTTGGATTAATTCTAAACGCGAGATTATTCGATCAGAATGTTATATCCTTTTCTATCTCAACTTTATTCCGGATAACTTTTACTTTCGTTGTCTCACCTTTTGAGAACTTTCCAAGAGCCTTCATATAGCTCATCATATCGAGAACTTTGTGTTCGCCTAGTTGAACAACAATGTCGCCGGCAAGTAAACCGGCATTGGAAGCAGGTTTTCCATCAGTAACTCCGTCGATGCGCATACCTTCTCCTTCAAATGAATAATCAGGAACTACACCTAATGTTACCTTGAATTTTGGTGCGTCTTCATTCTCATCATCTTTCGTTTTTGTGAAGACCATTTTGTCGGCATCATTTATTCTGCGTAAAATAGTTTGAAGCAATTCCATGATCTGCATCTGGCCGTCATAATTGATCTTGTCTTCATCATCTGTAGGTTTATGATAATCACTGTGTGTACCACTGAAGAAATGAAGAACGGGAATGTTTTGTAAGTAGAATGATGTATGATCGGACGGACCAACGCCTGAATCTGTTGTTTTCAAACGCATATCTCCCGTAGGAATGGTATTGATCCATTCTTTCCATTGCGGAGATGTGCCCATACCATTTATGATTAATGCTTTGTCGTCGTACTTCAATCGTCCTAGCATATCCATATTGATCATACAACTTACTTTCTTCAGATCAATGGTCGGATGTTTCACAAAATAATTGGATCCTAATAATCCTTTCTCTTCACCACTAAAAGCAAGAAACAGATAGTTTTTATTTTTCAATCCGTTTGTGATAATAAATTTTGCAAGTTCAATCAATGCTGCAGTTCCGCTTGCATTGTCATCCGCTCCATTGTGTATTGCTTTCTCGCCTCTGTATAAAGACCCTTCTTCGCCATAACCGAGATGATCATAATGTGCGCCGATAACAACTGTGTAAGGAGCTTTATTGTCTATATAGCCGACAATGTTCCGGCCTTCTTTTTCGACATGAATTATATCTGCTCCGATAGTACAATTTGTAACTACACTGTCGCGAAGTAATTGTGCTGCTTTTCCTTTTGCGAAGAGAATCGGAATTGAAACCGGAGTTGTATGATTCAACCAATCAGCTTTCGGATCCGACTGAGCGGTGTCTGAATTGATAAAAATTATTGCTGCTGCTCCCTTTAAAATTGCCAGATCGATTTTCTTCCGTAAGTCACTCCATTCTCCGAATTTTCCATGCGGTGTATTTCCATCAGGCGTACCTGACTCAATTAAAAATATACGCTTGGCGATATTGAGTTTTCCTTTGTAATCGTCGCGATTCAATTTAGTATCAGTTATTCCAAAACTTACTTTCGTAATGAAGTTCGTTACAACAGCATTTCCGGAAAATGGTAAAGGATAAAAATCTTCTCCATTTTTAAAGATGTAATTGTTTACAACCAATTGAGTACTGCTTCCAAAAGTTGCTCCTGAGTTGAACTTAAATTTCTGAAGATATCCGGACTCACCTTTCGCTTTTAATCCGATCGACTTGAATTGTTTGGTAAGATAATTCGCAGCTTTAGTTTCTCCGGCAGTTCCGGTTTCTCTTCCCTCGAAATCATCGGAGGAAAGTGTAATAATGTGCGACTTCAAATTTGCTTTTACCTGATCAGATGATAAAGGCAATAATTTTGGTGCAGAGCAAGCACCTAAAAAAAGTGCTATGCTTAGTATTTTATAAACCCCTTGCTTCATAGGCGCAATTTAATAAAAGTATGGACAAGATATCGTAAATAACAAAGATTAAGAATCCGATCTGCTGGCGCCTTTTTCCTTAACCGATAAACTTCACCTATCTTTGCAGAAATACAAAATCTAAAATTGAAAGCAGCCCTGCTCTTCTTGTCCCTTCTGTTTCTGTCTGATAAAATGAATGCGCAATCTTCTGCATTCGGTTCATTCTGGAAATTATCGTGTCCGGAAAAATGGTGGGTGTTTACTCATCCGTTCGTTGCAAAAGATGCCTTTAAGATAACAAGGGAAGCAAGATTGAAAAGTGATAGTCTTCTCCAGATTTCTGCATTGGATGGCGATCCGCTTGGTGGACAAATTGATGCATTCCGACATGCTTATTGGATGGCACGAATGGCTCAGACCATGAAATGGAAAAAAGCTTTGCGATTGGGAAAGGCGCATGAGAAGGCAAATAAAATTTCATTCAGAAAAAACCAAAACGATGAAGAGGGACTTTTGCCTGACTCTGTCTCATCAGAAATGGATCTATACAATAATCAAGTTGGTGTTGCTATTGGCTGCAATTTTAAATCTGTCTCCGGTCAGGCAATCTGTGATACTGTTATTCAAAATATAAGAGCCGGTAAGTTGAAAATAATTCTTAAAAATGAAAATGGAGTTGAGCTGAAATGTGATGGCACTCAACTTGATAAAAACGAGTTTGCTGGAAAGTGGAATATTCCCAAATGCCTGGTAAATTCAAATTCATTGTTTAAATAGATTTTAATATTCCTAAACAAGGGGGTTGTTGATTCATTTTATGCTTTTTTTACTGTTTTGATTTGGATATTTAGACGATATTATGTGAAAATTTCATTATTTTTACCACATAACCCGGTCCAATATGAAGTACACTCCAATTGACAAAAAGTTGTTTGTCGAAAACAGAAAAAAATTTGTAGCTGAATTACAAAAAGATTCCATTGCAATTTTTCATTCTAATGATGAAATGCCACGCAATGGAGATTGTAATTTCCCTTTCCGTCAAAACTCAGATCTATTCTGGATGAGTGGAATTGATCAGGAACAATCCGTTTTAGTTATCGCACCAAACCATCCGATTGTTGAATATCGCGAAATGCTTTTTCTAAGAAAGACAAATGAACATATCGCTGTCTGGGAAGGCCACAAATATTCCAAGGATGAAGCGCGCGCAGCAAGCGGAATTCAAACAGTATTATGGATTGATGATTATGCTTCTATACTTCCGCTTTTAATGCATCATTCAACAAATGTCTATATTAACCTGAATGAAAATGACCGGTTTGTTTCTGAAGTTGAATACCGTGATGAACGTTACGCCCGAGAATTGAAAAGCAAGTATCCAAATCACAAGTATGAAAGATCAGGTCCTGTTATGGCTCGCCTGAGAATAATAAAAAGTGAAATCGAAATTGCTTTATTAAGAGAAGCTGTGGAAATTACTAATAAAGCTTTTCGCAGAGTACTTTCAACTTTGCGTCCCGGTGTAATGGAATATGAGATCGAAGCAGAAATCACTGCAACTTTTATCCGTAATCGTGCAAATGGACATGCTTATTATCCAATCATTGCCAGTGGCGCCAGTGCAAATGTTTTGCATTACAACGACAACAATAAAGAATGCAAGGATGGAGATGTTATTCTTCTGGACTTCGGGGCAGAATATGCAAACTATGCTGCCGATCTCACAAGAAGTATTCCTGTAAATGGAAAATTTACTGCACGACAAAAAGATGTTTATAATGCAGTGTTAAGAGTGATGAAAGCAGCTACTTCAATGTTAGTTGTAGGTAATACCATTCCAAAATATCATGAGGAAGTTGGTAAGGTGATGGAGAAAGAATTGATCGGACTAGGTCTGCTCAATGCTGCTGAAGTCGCAAAGCAGGATCCGAAGATGCCACTCTATAAAAAATATTTTATGCACGGAACTTCCCATTTCTTAGGATTGGATGTTCATGACATTGGCAACCGTTATCTGCCAATGCAGGCGGGAATGGTTTTCACTTGCGAGCCCGGCATCTATATTCCTGAAGAAAATCTTGGTATAAGAATCGAAAATGATATTCTCATCACAGAAAAAGGTCCTGTTGATCTTATGGAAAGTATTCCTGTAGAAGTTGATGAGATTGAATCATTGATGGCAAAACAAAAAGTTGCTGTGTGATAAATTTAATTTCTTAATCTTGAAAGACTCATTGCTTTTTATTTCAATGAGTCTTTCAAAAATTTCTTTTTTATGAATCCAATTTATCAATCACTTTTTATTAATTATGCAAAGAGCAGAGCTAAAAAGAAAGGACAGATTTTTCGCAGAGCCGGTAAACAAGATTACAAATCATTTAAACGTCATGCACGGTCACAATTTATCGATGGCTTTCTGATAATTGCAGGCATGCTTAGTGCAGGTTTGGGTTTAAAAGGATTTTTACTTCCTAATGGTTTTATTGATGGTGGAGTTATGGGTATCAGTCTGCTGATCTCGGAAATCACAGGCTGGAGTTTGTCTTTTCTCATTGTTATTATAAATCTTCCGTTTATTTATCTGGGACTAAGGCAAATTAATAAAGTCTTTGCTTTGAAAACTCTTTCAGCAATCGGCGGGCTTGCACTTTGTTTGTATTTTATTCCTTATCCGATTCTTACATCTGATAAATTACTTGTATCAGTATTTGGAGGTTTTTTTCTTGGAGTTGGAATTGGTCTGGCTATGCGAGGCGGCGGTGTTATCGATGGAACAGAAATTCTTGCGTTAAGTATTACCCGAAAATCTGTTCTTACAATCGGAGATGTGATCCTGATTATTAATATCATAATATTTTGTGTTGCAGCTTTTGTACTATCCTTTGAACAAGCCTTATATTCCATACTGACATATATTTCCGCTGCTAAAACGGTTGATTATATTATTTCCGGAATTGAAGAATATACGGGTGTAACAATCATTTCAGAAAGAAGCGATGAGATCCGGAAAATGATCACTGAACAACTTGGACGGGGCGTAACTGTTTACAGAGGAAAAGGTGGGTACGGTTCTCATGGACATCAGTTAAGTGAAGTTGATATTGTTTTTTCCGTTGTAACCCGTTTGGAAATGTCAACGCTGAAGGCCGAGGTAGATAAAATAGATCAAAAGGCTTTTCTCATTACACATAGTATCAAGGATACAAAGGGTGGGATGATAAAAAAACGTCATTTGGTTTAGGTGTTTTTTTCTTCTTACAATTAAACTTTTTTTGAGTTTAAGTGTAGGTTTAAGAGTAAGTTGATAGCAAATGGTTTATCTACCCTTCTGTCACCACCCCACGCAAGCAATCTTTTTAGTACTTTTGCCACATGTTTGAGAATAAAGAAAACCGCACAGAACTTAGCTCATTGGGAGAGTTTGGATTGATAGATCAGATTGCTTCTGCAGTTGAATTAAAAAATCCGGAAAGTGTCAGAGGAATCGGAGACGATGCTGCAGTGATCGATAATGGTGATGAAATGACCGTTGTTACTACTGATATGCTTGTTGAAGGTGTTCATTTTGACCTTACTTTTCAACCATTAAAGCATTTGGGTTATAAAGCTGTCACGGTCAATCTGAGTGATATTTATGCAATGAATGCCACACCCAAACAAATTGTTGTCGGAATAGCTATTTCAAACCGATTTTCCCTGGAAGCAATTGAAGAATTATATGAAGGAATTCAGATGGCTTGCGATAAATATTCTGTCGATCTGGTTGGTGGTGATACTACTTCCTCAACTTCAGGTTTAGTTATTTCGATTACTGCAATTGGTAAAGCCAAAAGAGAAGACATTGTCTACAGAAATGGGGCGGGAGTCGGAGATCTGATTTGTGTATCAGGTGATCTGGGTGGAGCATACGTTGGATTACAATTGCTCGAAAGAGAAAAGAAAATTTTTCTTGAGAATCCAAAGATCCAGCCTGATCTGAGTAATGCTGATTACATTCTCGAGCGTCAGTTAAAACCTGAACCAAGAAAAGATATTATAGATAAATTGAAACAAGTGGATGTCAAACCAACAGCAATGATCGACATCTCTGACGGACTGTCTTCTGAAGTAATGCATCTTTGTAAACAATCTCAAACAGGTTGCACTTTATATGAAGACAAATTTCCAATTGATCCGCAAACTTACGAGAAGGCTAGAGAATTTAATTTAGACCCGACTGTTTGTGCTTTAAGTGGTGGCGAAGATTATGAATTACTTTTTACGATCAAACAATCTGACTATGAAAAGATGCGGATGCATGTTGATATTTCAATTGTCGGTCACATGGTTGCAAAAGAAGAAGGTTTGCACCTCATAGATAAATCAGGAAATCAGGTTAAGTTGCAAGCACAAGGTTGGAAAGCTTTCTGATCAATAACTTGCCCAGCCAATTCCAATACTCAATCCAAAAGTTATAGTTGATTTATGATAAGTAACTGATTTGTCAATGATACTTCCTGTTGGAATTGAAAGATCGTAAACATTTTTTGGCAGGAATGCATAACCAAAATTAAAATCAAATATAAACCCTTCCAGATTACTTCTGTGTCCTATAGTTAACGATAATGGAGTTATGAAAACACTTTGTGAATATTCTCCATTCACTTCTATATCGTGAAAACTTGTCTGAGGAGAATTATAGTCTCCTATGTAATGAATTATAGTAGTTTCTTTTCTACTTTGAAAACTGGCTTTACTTGCCATGTACCATGAATTTTCATCATTATCACGGAAAAAATATCTGGACTCAAATGTAAGTTTGAGTGTAGTGTGCTTTCTTGAAAAACCAATATCCGTTACATCATTATCATATTGGTACAATCCGTCTCTATAATCATAACTAAAAGTATCGTCAAGATCATCCGGATACTCCATGCCGGGATTTATTAAAATACTGATTCTGCTGTTTAGGTTTTGTTCGTAACCAATTCCAAAGGCAGAGTTGTCAGTACCAGTTCGCCCAACTTCATTATATTCTATTAAAGTTAACTTAATGGCCTGTGCAAAAACGAAGTTTGCATTAACAGAAAGAAAAAAAGCGAACAGAATAAATTTGAATTTCATGAGTTGTTTTTGTTGTTCGTTCAAGGAATAAATTTAGTCTGCCCAACTAACGCCAAAACATAAGGCAATGTGAAATGAAACAGGATCAAACATTGTTTCTACTCCTCTGTTGTGAAGAAACTGTGGCTTAACATCTTTTTTATTTCCAAATGGAAGGATGGATAAGCCCAGGTAAAAATCATAATACCAGCCGTCGAATTCACTTCTTGATCCGAGATCGAATGATATGGGTACAAGAGTCAGATCCTGCTTGTAAACACCGTAAGAAATATCAAATGCATTATATACAGGAGATTGATCCAGCCAGATATTTTGTATGTCATATTCAATTTCAGATTTTACAAGACCTATACTTGTTGAAAAATATCCGCCATCTAAATTATCCTCAAAAAAATATTTTGAAGTATAAACGAATTCATGCCAGTTTGAAATATTTAAAATATCGAATGAAACATTATATCCAACACCATTTTCATATCCAACAAAACTGTATGAATTAACTAACGTACTATAATCCGGATCAATAGAATATCCTTTTCTATATGTCAGACCCAATGAGATCTTTTCTCCTACATTTTGTTCGTATCCAAAACCGTAATAGAAAGTACTTGTATAAGATTTCTGAAGGGTAGTGTACCCCAGTACATCCATTTTTATCGCCTGAGAATAAACCGGATTTTGTACAATGAGAAAATATATACAGACGAATATGATCTTTAATTTCATGTGGGTAGAGTTAATAACGATTAGTGTCCGGATCAGAATTTGATATTCAATTTATCTAATACAACTTTAGATGGAATACAGAAGCCAATTCCTTCTATACCTTTTCCAGAAAGTTTCATCGTTGTTACACCAATCACTTCACCGTTTTCGTTGATCAACGGTCCGCCGCTATTACCTGAATTAATACTTACATCAGTCTGAATATAACTCATGTTGTTTATTTCTCTTATTCCTGAAACGATGCCACTTGTTATTGTCTGACCAAGACTTGTTTCCAATGGTGTGCCGATAGCGTATACTGGATCTCCGGTTTCAATGGCATCACTGTTACCCATGTAAAGTGGTTTAAGTTCTTCTGCATCTATTTTTAAAAGCAATAAGTCGTAGTCTTCATTACTTTTTACAACTGTTGCTTTTAATTTTACATTGGAATTTAATTTTACCTGAATATTGTTTTTCTGACCATCAGCGACGTGATAATTTGTCACAATATATCCGTCAGGTGAAATTATAAACCCACTTCCAAATCCATCTTTTGTCAGAACAGTTACAACACCTTCTTTAGTGGTCTTGAACATATCTTTCTTTGTCTCAAAATTAACTTTAGGAGAAGTAGAGATCTTTATTTCAGAACCTTTTGAATCTGACAAATAAATTTTTTCATTTTTATCGAGGAAGTCATAAAGGGTGTCAATGGCTAATAATTCAGATATGGATTCTGACATCAGGTCGTCAAGGATTGTAGTAGTTGTTCCTTTTGAACGACTCATGCTAACATTGGTAACAATAGATCCGATCTTATCTTTGCCATCCGTACCTCGGAAAAAATTCCATGTACATTTCATCGATTCTGTTCCTTCATATAATTTCAGATATTTACCTTTAACAGTAAAATCAATAGAGTTGATTACCGGTTTGACACGAACCTTAGCTTTGGTCATACCTGATTTAGCATTATTGTTCGATGATACTGTTACAGCATCAATATAACTTTTTTCCAGTTTTTCGATAATTGTATTTTCTATGTAATCAATATCGCCAATAGATCTTGAAGCTCCTTTGTCAGAAGGTTTTTTAGTCATTCCATTTACACGACCTTTTACCATCTCTTCATTCTCATATGAAGTCTTATCTATTGCAAGCAAAATCGGCCGGTCATATTCCTTTGGCGCTTTTTTAAGATCAACAACCTTATTCTTAGGTTCTATGTAAGTTATATTGTCAGAAGGAAGATCAACTATACACGGTATACATAACAATAATGCATCAAGAAAAAGTAAACCGTTTTTTGTTTTTCTGTAAATAGGCACTTGTTTACTTACATACCCTTCTTTTTTAATTGTAAGAAGTTTTACTTTCGATCCTACTTTTTTCATATCGAAAGGAGTTGTTCCAATCATATGATCATTTTCATCATATACTTCTGCAGGACCGGGCGTAGCATCCAGAGTATTAGTTCCTTTCTCAGGACTTAAAATAGTAGCACAACTCGAAATAATCATCGAAATTGATAATATAAGGCAATAAAATTGCGTTTTCTTAAGGGTCATGTGGGCTCAAATTTGCTGTCGACAAATATAATATTTATTGATTGGTATCAAAATCTTTATTTACTTGCGCGCAGTTATCCACATTCAAAAAAATTATAATCTTAAATTTAATTATCACTGTTTCCTCATAGAGATACTTTGATAATGAATCAAACATTAATAGCATTAAAGAAACCAAGTCATATGAAATTGAAATTATTTTTATTACTTCTTTTACTGAACGTAAATCTATTTGCTCAAAATGGATTAGGTAAATTTTCTGTTAAATGGGGACCGCAACTAAAAGGCACCAACAGCGGATCAATTTCTGATTTGATCGGAATGGACGATGATTTCTATTACTTCGGTGCCAGACTTAAAAATGATCTTACAATAGAAAAACTGGATAAAAATCTTGATAACCCTGTCAACTTTATTTTTGAAGAAAAGAACAGAGAAACGAAAGAAAGATTTAGTCTGTTTGAAAGAGTCTATTTCGCAGATCGCCTATATGTTTTCAAAACTAATATTGATAAGGACACGAAAACAACTACACTATTGGCTGAGGAAGTCAATAAGAAAACGATGACGTCTGTAGGAAGCGATAAAAAAATTGCCGCAATTCAATATGAAAAAAGAAGGGAAAAAGGAGATTTCTCAATCTACACTTCTGCAAATGATAGTTACCTGATGGTTATTGAAGAAATTCCTGTTGAGAAAGATGAGAATGAAAAATTCAATGTGATCATGTTTGATAATGCTCTGAATATTACCTGGAAAAAAAATATTCAATTGCCATATCAGAATACACTGTTCAGAACAAATAAATTTATGGTAGATGATAACGGGAATTTTTATGTCTTAGGAATTTTGTATCGCGATAAGGATAGTTGGGTGAAAAAAGAAGTAAACTATACTCATCATATTATTGTATTCAATGATCAGGGAAATTCAACCATTGATTATGAAGTTAAACTCAAAGACAAATTTATAGCGGATATTACTTTCAGAATTAATAAGGATGGTGATATCACATGTTCAGGCTTCTATAGTAATCTGGGAAAAGGAGGTATTAATGGTGCCTTTTTCCTTACTCTTGATCCAATTTCAAAGCAAGTCAAAGCTTCTAATTTTAAGGAATTCGATATGGATTTCATGACCGAATACATGACCGAAAAGGAAGAAAAGAAAGCAAAAAAGAATGAAGAAAAAGGTAAGGAAATGGAACTCGGCTCATATCACTTAAGGTCATTGATAAAAAGATCAGACGGTGGTGCCATACTGGTTGCTGAACAGATCTATATTTATACGTACACTTACCCTTGCGGTAATAATATGACTTGTAGTGCCACGATCTATAATTATAATGATATAATCGTAGTTAATATTGATGCTGAAGGAAAAATCGAATGGTCGAAGAAAGTTCCAAAACGCCAGCGTTCAAAAAATGATGGCGGAAGTTATTCGTCATTTGCTTTAATGGTAACAGATGATTTCATTGGATTTATTTACAATGATAACAGAGATAATTTAGAAATTGAAACAACCAGAAACCTGAAGAATTTCAATTTGGGAGATAGAAATGGAATTGTCACCATTGCAAGAATTAATAATCAAGGGAAATTAACTCGTGAAACATTGTTTGACAATAAAGAAGTCGAAGTCGTTATTCAACCAAGAGTCTGTGAACAAGTTGACGACAATAATTTAATGATCTTCGGCCAGAAAAGAAAATACGATCAATTTGGAATTGTCTCATTCAATTGAATATTTTAAATATTCATTGGAAGGGGATAGTTTCTTAGAAAATTATCCCCTTTTTTATTTTTAAAAAAAAAGTCATTTGGTTTAAATAAAATTCAAAGTGAAAAAAATAAAAAATTTATATCGTGATGCATACAGCGGGTTGTCCAGACCTGCCTGGTTGTTGTCAATGGTTATGTTCGTGAACCGGGCCGGGACTATGGTTATGCCTTTCATGACTCTTTACTTGACGACTGCATTAGGTTACACTATTGGAAAAGCAGGGTGGGTGATGGCATGTTTTGGCTGCGGAGCAGTAGTTGGTGGCTGGTTAGGAGGAAAACTAACAGACAAATTTGGATTCTATTTTATCCAGCTGTTTGCTTTGTTAGGTGGTGGATTAATGTTCTTTGTGATAGGACAACTTACGGAGTTTTCGCAGATCTGTATTGCAAGTTTTATCCTTGCGTCTATTAATGAAGCATTTCGTCCGGCAAATTCTTCTGCTATTACTCATTATAGTACACTTGAAAACAGAACGCGATCTTTCGCATTGAATCGCCTTGCTATAAATGTTGGCTGGGCTTTCGGTGGTGCATTAGGTGGAATTATCGCTTCAACAAATTATCATTTGTTGTTCTGGATCGATGGCATTACTAATATTCTTGCGGCATTTTTTCTCTACTTCGCACTTGCGCCTTCTAAAATAAAATCGGTTCACAAAGCGGTAGAAAAGAAACCGGATGTGATCCGATCTCCTTACAGAGATAAAAATTATCTGATTTACATAATCTGTGTGTTCCTTTATGCATTTACTTTTTTTCAGTTGTTTACTACTCAACCGGTATATTTCAAAAGAGAATTGAATTTAGCTGAAACATCAATTGGAATTTTAATGGCTCTGAATGGATTGGTAATTACAGCATTTGAAATGATCATTGTACATTCTATTGACGGGAAAAGAAACACACTGCAATTGATATCTCTGGGTTCAGTGTTATTAGGATTTTCATACCTGATTTTTAATTTATTTCCCGGAGGATTTTTACTTGCGCTTATTTCTACACTGATTTGTGTTGGCGGTGAAATATTTTCTCTGCCTTTTATGAACTCTCATGCTATGAGCAGAACAAATGCGCATAACCGTGGACAATATGCCGGTCTGTTTACGATGGCATGGGCTGTTGCTCAAGTACTTGGTCCCGCAGCAGGTAGTCAGATCGCCTACAATTTTGGATTTCCTGTAATGTGGTGGATAATGGGTGGAATATTTATTGTTGCATCAATGGGCTTTAGTTATTTAAAGAAAAGAGAAAGTGCAGAACAATTGTCCTGAGAATTTCGTACAAACTCTCTTCGAATAAACTTAACATAGAATGAACAGGCCCAATTCACAAATTTATTCTGATTATACCGACGAAGATTTCCGGGTATGGAAAATATTGTTTGACCGGCAAATGGATATTTTGTCACAAACAGTTTCCCGGAATTATCTCGACGCATTGAAAATTGTCAATTTCAGAAACGATAAGATCCCGGATTTTAACGAGGTCAATTCAACTTTGAACGATCTGACAGGTTGGAATCTGCATGTAGTTCCTAATATCAGTCCGCAAAAAGAATTTTTCAAATACCTGTCTGAAAAAAAATTTACAGCTACCTGCTGGTTGCGATCATTTGAACAACTTGATTATATAGAAGAGCCGGATATGTTTCATGATGTATTTGCTCATGTTCCACTTTTAAGCAATACAGCATATT
>ERZ795044.1031-NODE-1031-length-25553-cov-6.354655_pt1 | contig 25553 bp, 18 predicted proteins | sample MGYA00375128_ERZ795044 | MGnify/ENA primary metagenome ERZ795044 (study PRJEB30173, sample SAMN05720213) | anaerobic digester metagenome | isolation source: active sludge of municipal wastewater-treating anaerobic digesters | place: USA | collected 2014-12-22 ... | reverse complement strand
CACCTATAAATCGTAATTTTATATGTGATGTGGATAGGGCGCATGTAGCTAAAGACACTGTCGACCACCACCCCCAACCTGCGAACATACCCCCGCCCCCATGGGACACTGGCGGGACACTCAAGGATAAAAAAATACAATAATCAGCAACATGAGGCAATCAAGTATTTGATGTTACTCATTGGCAAATTGGAATTTGTTTGTATAAAATGCACCACCTTTAGCAATTATACCTAATGCAGTTATTAGGGTAAGTGGAACGAAAAACGTATAAAAATACGTATAAAAATTTAGCTTATATTTTACTGACAAGTATTTATAAGCCATACAAAGCACATTTAGATGCCTGTCGGGGGTACCAAATTCAAGCACAACCTTTTTCGATGCTCTGGAAGCCTTTATTTACAAGGCTTGCAGAGCATTAATTTTTCCTCGGAGATTAATTGCCTATAATTAGGCAAAAATTAACTGCAATTTTTACAAAATAACTACGCTTTTTTGGCTTCTAGTTTTTCCCACTGGGCGAGCAGGCTTTCAAGTTCGAGGTCGATGCTGTTGAGTCTGGATTGCAATGTTTTTACCAAAGTGGCTTGCGTTTTATAAAGTTCGCTGTCGGCAAGCTGGGTGTTGATTGTGGTTTGTTCTGCTTCTAATTGCTCAACTTTAAGCGGAATTTCATCGAGCTCTTTTTGTTCTTTAAAGCTCAGTTTTGAAGCTGATTTTGGAGGCGTTTCTGTGGCTTGGCTTTTTGTCTTATTAGCCGTAGCCTCCGCTTTTTTATCCACTGCCTTTTGATTTAGTTGGCGTTGTTGCGTGAATCGTTGCCAGTCGTCATAGCCGCCACCAAATTCGGTGAGCTTGCCATCGCCTTCAAACGCAATCACTTGCGTGACAGTGTTTTCTAAAAAGGCGCGATCATGGCTGACTAAAAACAGCGTGCCAGTAAATTCTTGCAGTAAGCTTTCTAAGAGTTCAAGCGTGTCAATGTCCAAGTCGTTGGTGGGTTCATCCAACACCAAAACATTCGCAGGGCGGGCGAATAGGCGGGCAAGTAGCAGGCGATTGCGCTCACCACCAGAAAGCGATTTGACGGGAGAGCGCGAGCGTTGTGGCGGGAATAAAAAGTCTTCTAAATAACTGATAACGTGTTTGCGCTCGTTGCCGATTTCGACAAAATCAGAGCCCGGGCTAATGGTGTCGGCTAATGTGGCCTCTTCATTGAGCTGTTCGCGCATTTGGTCAAAATAGGCTACGTTAATTTTTGTGCCGCGTTCGATACTACCGCTATCAGGTTCTATCTCACCTAAAATGAGTTTGAGTAAGGTGGTTTTGCCAATGCCGTTGGGGCCAAGAAAGCCAATTTTATCGCCGCGTAAAATCCGCGTACTGAAGTTCTTAATAAGGACTCTGTCGCCGTATGATTTTGAAACATTGTCGAGTTCCGCCACTAGCTTGCCACTGCGTTCACCCGCATCAATATTGAGCTTTACATTGCCTTGGCGCTCGCGGCGCGCGGCGCGCTCAAGGCGCAGGGCTTCAAGTCGACGTACGCGGCCTTCATTGCGGGTGCGGCGCGCTTTTATGCCTTGGCGTATCCACACTTCTTCTTGCGCCAGCACTTTATCAAATTTAGCGGCGTGGGTCTCTTCCACCGCGATGAGTTCTTCTTTTTTTGCCTGATATTGCGTAAAGTTGCCGATAAAGTCGGTGAGTTTGCCACGGTCTAGCTCGGTGATGCGCGTGGCCAGACTATCCAAAAAACGCCGGTCATGCGTGATAAACAGCACACTACCGTTAAAGCCCAACAGTAAATTTTCAAGCCACTCAATGGCTTCTAAATCCAAGTGGTTGGTGGGTTCGTCCAGCAATAATACTTCTGGTTCAGCGACCAGCGCACGACCCAGCGCCACACGTTTGCGCCAACCGCCAGAAAGCGTAGAAATCAGCGCATCTGCATCCAAATTTAAGCGACTCAATACGGTTTCAACGCGCGATTGCGCTGCCCAGCCGTTTTGCGCATCCATTTCATGCTGTAAGTGCTGCATGTTGGTCATCAGTGCTTCAATATCTGCGTCAGGCATGCCCATGTCATGGGTGACTTGATGGTAGTCAATGATGGTTTGTTGCAGGGTACCCAATCCTTCTGCTACCGCTTCAAACACAGTGTGCGTGGTGTCAAGCTCAGGTTCTTGCGGCACATAGACAACACGCGCATTGGGGGCACGCCACACGGTGCCTTCATCTAGTTTAATGGTGCCGGCAATGGCTTTTAATAAGCTTGATTTACCTGCCCCATTGCGACCAATCAAGCCCACGCGCTCTCCAGCATCTAGCTGAAATGCGGCGTGGTCGAGTAGGGCGTGGTGGCCAAAGGCTAAGGAGGCGTTATCTAGAGTAATGTAGGGCATGTTGGTTTTCTGGTTGGCTTTACAGGAGTGCAATGGATTCGACTAAAGCATTGGTCATGAGTAATAGTCATTAGCAATGATCTTTAAATACAGCGTATTCACGCAATCAATTGCATTTCTCAAGATTTAAGCGCGCATTATACCAAGCGCGGGTCAACTAATGTGTTTTTAAGTGCCGCCTCAAATTGCTGGATGTCTACAGGTTTGCCGTATAAAAACCCTTGATAAGCTTTGCAGCCGATGTCCATGAGCAGTTGCTGTTGTTCTTTTGTTTCAACGCCTTCGGCAATCACTTCCAAATCGAGACTATTCGCCATGGCGATAATGGTGCTGACGATGGCCTTGTCACTGTTATCTGTAAAAATGTCACGTACAAATGATTGATCAATCTTCAGCTGGCTTAAGGGCAGCCGTTTGAGATATTGCAGTGATGAATAGCCTGTACCAAAATCATCGAGAGAGAATAGTACGCCAATCTCTTTCAGCGCGTTCATGGTGGCAATGGTGCCTTCAAAATCTTCCAGTAAGATACTTTCAGTGAGTTCCAATTTGAGTTTGGTGGGGTCAATGCCATGCTGCTCGACCGCTGTTTTGACTTGCGTGGTAAAGTCATTTTGACGGAACTGTTTAGCGCTCACGTTCACAGATAAGATTAAATCTTGCGTTAATGCCATATTTTGCCAAAGTTTAAGTTGCGCGCAGGCAGCGTTTAACACCCACTGGCCGATTGGCAAAATGAGGCCGGTTTCTTCAGCAAGCGGAATAAAGTGCAAGGGCGGAATGAGCCCACGTTCATGATGCAACCAGCGTACCAAGCCTTCCACGCCAATAGGCTCGCCATCACTATTGACCTGAATCTGAAAATAAAGTCTAAGCTGTTGTTTTTCTATTACTTTTCTAAGCTCACGTTCTAGGCTCACGCGGGCATGAATGGCTTGCTGCATTTGTGGGTCATAAAAGCGTAGTGTGTTGCGACCAGCTTTTTTAGCCTGATACATCGCAATGTCAGCATGCTTGAGCAACTCTTCCTGTGTTTCTGTATGGTCACTAAAGAGTGCTGCGCCAATACTGGGTGTGCTGTGGTGTTCGTGTGTGCCTAGTTGGTAAGGCTTGTTAAGCGCGGCAAGAATTTTTGTGCCGATTGCTTCAACTTGTGTGGCAGCTTCTATGGCTTTTTCACTTAAGTTTTCGAGTAAAACCACATATTCATCCCCGCCTAATCGCGCTACGGTGTCGTCTTCACGCACGCAAGCGGTCAGGCGGTTTGCAACTTCTTTTAATAACATGTCGCCGACATCGTGGCCTAGCGTGTCGTTCAGCGATTTAAAGTGGTCAAGGTCAAGAAAGATCAATGCGCCATCGCGGCCACTACGGTTATGGGCAACGAGTGCGTGGCTTAGTCTATCGAGCAGTAAGCGTCGGTTAGCAAGGCCCGTGAGTGGGTCGTAAAACGCTAAGAATTGAATTTCTTGGGCAGTGGTTTTTTCTTTGGTGATATCAACCAGCGTGGTGACATAGTTGGTGATGGCGCCCTGGTTATTTTTTACCGCTGTAATCGATAATAGGCCAGGGTAAACGTCACCATTTTTACGCATGCTGTATATTTCGCCTTTCCATGCGCCATTCGCGTCAACACCCTCCCAAATAGCCTTATAAAAACTGGCCTCGTGTTGATTTGAACGCAATGGTAATGCGGTGTGACCGATGACCTCTTCTGCAGCGTAACCCGTAATGGCCGTGAACGCTTTGTTTACGCGTAAGATCACTTTGTTAACGTCCGACACCATCATGCTTTCTTGTGCGTCAAACGCGATTGCTGAAATACGAAGGTCGTGTTCGATGGTTTTACGCTCAGTAATATCCGTATGCGTGCCTATCATGCGCAAAGGTTTGCCAATGGCATCTCGGTTAACAATGACCCCTTTGTCTAATATCCACAAGTATTGCCCGTTTTTACTTTGCATGCGATATTCAATGGTGTAAGTCGTGGTTCTGCCAGTGAGATATTCGCTGATCGCCTGCATGACTTCAGCAATGTCTTCAGTATGCACGAGTTTTTTCCATGCCTCGCGTGTGGGCTCAATTTCTTCCTCAGCAAACCCCAAAATACTTTTCCAGCGGGTTGAATATTGCACCTCGTTGGTTTGAATATTCCAGTCCCACATGCCATCGCCCGTGCCTTCTACAGCGAACTTCCAGCGGAACTCACTTTCACTCAAGCGGCTTTCAAATTGTTTTCGCTCTGTAATGTCACGCGAAAGCACAATAAAGCGTGGGTGGTCAAAATCAGAATTGGTTTTTTTGGCCACAGATAACTCAAACCAGAATGTGCCTATGGGCGTTTTTCTTAAGTATTGCATGCCGCGCGACCAACCCTTTTGATTGGCTTCTTTGAGTGCAGCCATCACAATAGCGGCCGCGTGCTGTGGCAGCATTTGCGGTACAGTTCTGCCAATGAGTTCTTTCACTGGCGCAGTCAGTAATTTTTCATCGGGTGTGTGTACGGCATAATATTGGCCGTTTAAGTCTAGATCAAAAAGAATATCTGGGAGTGCGTCAAGGGTGGATTTAATCTGGCCGGCCATTTCATCAAACTCATGCGACACTTGTGCAATTTCATCATTGCCCTTTAAGTTTGTTCGTGCGCTCAAATCGCCAAGGCTATAGCGGCGTAAGGTGCTTGCCAGCACTTTGATGCGTGAAATAATCTGCCGCTGTACGGCAATTTCAATGAGGCTGCCGATGAGTAAGCCAATCGCCAGTATGAGCGCGGTGAGCGTGTAAAACAGTTGTTGCATCGGTTTGAGTATTTCATCTTGCGGAACAAGCCTAAAGTAATGCCAACCCACCACAGGCAACACCATGCTGGTGGCTAAGTATTGGCGGCCTTGTATAGTGACTTTTTTATCATAAGCACTGGCTGTAGCGGTACTGGCATTCAAAAGTTCAGCCAGCGCTGGTTCATTAGCTAAATGTGATTGAATAGCTTGCGGATTCGTCTGGAGTAAGGTTTGCCAAGGGCCAGCCTCAATAAAATGGCGCTCGGCATCAAGTAAAAAACGTAGTTCACCTGGAAAGTGTTCATGTTTTTGAAAAATTGAAAGCGAGTCAACATTGAGGCCAATGTCGCGGCCGATGGTGCCAATCCAACGGCCGTTGATGTCAAGCGGTAATATTGCGCTGATAATCCAGCTTTTGGTTACCGGGTCTTGGATGGGGGATGTCCAGCGTACTTCGCGTTTAGGGTTGATAGCGGGGTCGCCTAACGTCATCCACGGTGTTTTAGTATAGTCGGTATCAGCCGCCATCAGCATCGTAAAATCAGGGTATAAATGGTCAAATATGATTTCAGTTTTATCATGGGTCAGCACCCAAATATTTCCTGTGGGCGTGGTGATGCTGCTACCAAACGCATCTAAGACCTGTTTGGTACGAAAGTGCAGCCTTTTTTGGTGAATATCCATGGATGCATCAGGCGGTAAAAATAGCCCTGATTCTTCTTTACCGTTAAATGTTGCGCGTTTGTTGCGCCAAGCACCATCTGGATGGCGCTGTATAATGGCATCAAAAGCGGCTTCTTCACCCGCTAAAGGCGGTGCGGATAATGTGTTTGTGAGGGTTTTAGATAAAGACTGCAGGCCTATTTCATAGCTTTGCACTTTTTGTGTATTGGCCATCACCAGTGTGCTGGTTTCAGCAACTTGTGTTGCTGCTTCGCTCGCGAGCAAGTTATGCGCTACGTAAAAATAGATACCCGTTGCGGCTGGAATCGTCACCAGCGCAACGCTGGAGGCAACAATGAGCATGAGCTTGCGGCCAATATTCATAGGCTATTTCTAGAATAGACGAATTAAAAAAACTATTATATAAGCGAATATAATGCGTTGCGTAATTTTTCTAACGTCTAGCATTAAATTGTCCAGTATTAAATTGTCCAGTAATAAATTGTCAATTCAAAAAAAACAGTCATTTAGCCTTTGCCGAGCATGGCGCGAATGTTGGCCATTTTAGATTTACCAAAGTCTTTTCTGGCTTCCGGGTCTTTATTGAATGGGTTGCCAAAATGGCGCACATCATCTTTGGGGATTTCGGCAATAAAACGGCTGGGTTCACACATTTCCATTTCACCTGCACGTTTTCGCTTTTTGCACCATGAAATATTCAATGATTTTTGCGCACGCGTAATTCCCACATACATCAGGCGGCGTTCTTCTTCAATACGGCTGGGGTCAGCGGTGGCGGCATCCACGCTTTCGCGATGCGGTAAAATGCCTTCTTCAACACCAATTAAGAATACATGACCAAACTCCAGGCCTTTGGCGGCGTGCAGTGTTGAGAGTTTCACAGCGTCGGGCTCGCCGTTTTCACGGCCTTCTAGCATGCTCATGAGCGACACCATTTGCGTGAGTTCAAGTAGATTTTTGCCCTCCGCTTCATTGCCAAATTCAGTATTTGCTTCACCTTTTTTGGTCAACCAGCCAATAAAATCCATCACATTGGCCCATTTCGCCTCGGCGGCACGCGGTTCGTCAGTGTCGTACAAAAAGGCTTCATACTGAATACTGGTGAGCAGGTCGTTCAGTACGTCCCCTGCCGGATCACGCACTGCACGGGCTTGTATTTTTTGAATGTAAGTACAAAAATTGAGCAAATCATCTAACTGTTTGTGGCCAATCTCGCTTTGAAAGTCTCCTTCAAAGGCGGCGGAAAAGAGTGAAATTTTATGCGCACTCGCATATTCGCCCAGTCGCTCAAGCGTGGTGTTGCCGATGCCTTTTTTGGGTGTGGTGGCTGCGCGAATAAACGCCGGGTCGTCATCTTCGTTGGCAATTAGGCGCAAATAGCTGATTAAGTCTTTGATTTCAGTTTTATCAAAAAAAGACTGGCCGCCAGAAATGGTATAAGGAATTTTTTGATTGCGTAAGTGCTGCTCAAAAATGCGCGCTTGGTGATTGCCACGGTACAAAATCGCGTAATCCATAAACTTGGTGCGATGTTCAAATTTGTGTGCCTGTAGTTTCATCACTACGCTTTCAGCTTCGTGCTCTTCACTCATCGTGGCGGTGACTTGCAGCATGTCACCTGTGCCTAAGTCACTCCAAAGTTTTTTCTCAAACAACTTGGGATTATTGCTAATCACTTGGTTAGCAGCACGTAAAATACGCACGGTTGAGCGGTAATTCTGCTCGAGTTTAATCACCTTGAGCTTGCTGAAATCTTCTGTCAGCTGGCGTAAGTTTTCTACATCCGCACCGCGCCAGCCGTAAATTGCCTGATCATCATCACCCACCGCAGTAAACTGGCCGCGCACACCGGTAAGCATTTTTACCAGCTTGTATTGGCAGGCATTGGTGTCTTGGTATTCATCAATCAATAAATATTGCAGTTTGCGCTGCCATTTATTTAAAGCCTCATCATGCTGTTCAAAAAGCTCAACGGGTAATTTAATTAAATCATCAAAATCAACGGCTTGGTAAGCTTTTAGGGTTTGCTGGTAGATTTGATACACTTTGGCGGCGGCGTGCGTCAATTCTTCATCGGCGGTGGCTTTGGCTTGGTCCGGGTTGATAAAAGCATTTTTCCAGCTAGAAATCTGCCATTGTGTTTTGCGTAGCAATTGCTTATCGGTGGTTGCCAATACGTCGCTTAAAATCTTAAAACTGTCAGACGAATCTAAAATTGAAAACTGTGGCTTGTAACCAAGTAGCGTAGCCTCAGCGCGCAGCATTTGCAGCCCGAGCGAGTGAAACGTGGCAATGGTTAGGCCTTTAATACTTTTGCCTTGCATCAGTTTACTCACGCGCTCGCGCATTTCAAGCGCGGCTTTATTGGTAAACGTAATCGCTGCGATTTCTTTAGGGCTGTAGCCTGCTTCGTCAATCAAATAGCTGATTTTTTGCGTAATTACGCGTGTTTTGCCACTGCCAGCGCCAGCCAGCACCAGCAAAGGACCATCCAGATATTTAACAGCCTCGCGTTGCGGCGAGTTAAGAGAGTTGAGCATGCGTGATTTGTTTGGGAATGATCTTAAAAAGGGATTTCGAGCGTGAATTTCAACACGCGATTTTAGCGTTTTAAGTTAAAACTAGCTATCAAAAACTTAAGCACTTAAGTAAAAGGTCAGGTTATTTGTTAATGTTTTTTTTGTTAAATTTTAATGCAAAATGCTGCTTTTTATATCACAACCTTTTTCGATGCTCTGGAAGCCTTATAAATAAAGGCTTCCAGAGCATTATTTTTTTCTCGGGAGAATTGTGCATGTTTTTTGCGATTTTTTTGACTTGTATTTATGCGAGATGCATGGCTAAAAGCATGCCATAATTGTGGTCTTGATATAAAAAAATAAAGCAGGGTGCGATGCGTTCAACGCGATCAACCAAAGCCAGTGCCGCCATTGATCGGCTAAAAAACAGAAGCGGCAACACGCAATATTCAATGACCTTGCACCAAGGCGCATTATTTAGTTTGTGCGTGGCAGGTGAGGCCACCCGTTTATGTGAACCTATGCCTTTGGACGATTTTGTGGCCTTTGTAAATGCCTATGGCCCGCAAACCCCTAAGCGCGTGAGCGCGTTAGATATTGCGTTTAACAAGCAGTTGGTTAAAAAATAGCGCCATGCACAATTTGATGCATTTAAAACTGCGGCAACTTACCTGCGTATTAACAAAATTTAACAAATCAGACCGGCAACCCGTTTAAAATCACCCTATATATTTCACCTATTGATGCGCTAGTAAAAAACGCATTGCGAGCAAAACTTCAAACTTATGATGAATGACAGTATTCACAAAACGGCTTCTGGCAACGTTGTTTATTTAGAACTGGTTGATTTTTCAGATAAAACTGATGCTGAACAAATTGACCTCAAAAGTAAATTTAATGCACTGGTAAAAGTGGCCCTTAAAGTGCCGCAAACACACACACGTATTGTGACAGATACGGTTGAGGGCGTTATCGTGACCACTTTGGGCGCACCAGAGGAAGTGTTGCAAATTGCCGCCAACATGCAAAATATCGTCCATCAATATAACATTCGGACGACTGCGCCAGTATTGGTGGGCTTTGCGCTGCATTCTGGGCAGGTGCAAATCGTTAACGACATTCATGACCAACCGCAGGTGCTGGGCGACGCCATCAAATTAGCGCAACGTATTGCCAGTTTTGCCCAGCCAAATGAAATGTTGGCCACACAAGCGTTTGTGGCGGCGACTGCGCATTTGATGCAGGGGGAAACCAATGTCATTGATTATGCAGGTATTTTGAACGAGCGGCATGATTTAGGTCTGCCACTCTATGCCATGCATTTTACAGAAGGCCTGGCCGCGTTAAATAAGGCATTTGCGCTACAAGGGCCAGCGCCAATAGTTGATATTAAACATGAAAATACAGAGCCGCCTATTGAAGTATTGGCTGAATTCAAAGGGGTTCATTGGCCCTATGCCTTGAGTGGCATACTGATTTTGGTTGGTTTATATGCGTTAGTGCAAACGCTGGCCATACCGAATGAACCGACCATTACCATGACAAGCGCTGAAACAATAGAACCACCAGCACCTGTAGCGGTGAAGCAACCTGAAGTTAAACAACCAACGGTGTTGGACCCTTATGGATTATTGCCAAATGAAACGATAGAAGAATTACCAGCACCTCAGCAGAAATCTGAGGAAGTGGTTGCGCCTGTAATCAAACCTGAAAAAACCATCCGCGCGGTATCGCAAATCGCTGATGAGGAATCAGAAAAGTTAGCCAGAAAAGTGTTTGCTGAGCAACTGAAGTTAGAGGCGCAAAGTCAGGCCAAAACTGAATCGGCACCCGTGGTTGAGCAAAATAAATTACCCGAAGTGACGTTGTCAGCCACTGAAACAAAAGCTGAGGCAACAGAAGCCGCTAAAACAAGTGAATTGCCACCTAAAGAGGAACACGTGAAACAGCCAGAAGCCGTGGCGCCAAAAGTAGAGCCTCAACAGCAAACAAAAGATAACGAGAAATCTGGCTGGGGAGTTTTTACGGGTGGCCTAAAAAAAGGCCAAGTGCGCACTTGTTCGCAAGGTGAAATTGCCCTTGGGCAGTGCCGCTAATTTTCAAAAATTTCGCACATTTTAGTGCTGTTTAGTCGGCATTTGTTTCGTCAGGCGCTTCATTTTCGGTTGTTTCTGCCTCATTGACGGCTTGAGTGCTTTGCATCATTGCGCTTCTGCTTTCAGGCGTTTCTAATGTTACACGGCCAATCGCGCCACTGCGGTAATCTGTCAAAAAAGCCACAGCCGTTTTTTCCATGTCATACAGGCCGTCATGACGTTTGTAAGAGCGCCTTCTGGCAATGGCTTCCAATAAATCCACTCCATCCATTTTTAGTACATCCAACATGGCACCTTCATGCTTCATGGTGTCGAGCTTGTAGCGCGCGTTCAGTAGCGCTGGGTACGTGAGCAACAAATTATTGGCCAAAAATAATGCCACATCTTCATCAATCACCGCGTTGCGGCCAATAGCGTGGCTGGCGGCCAGCATGTAACCATCGGATTCATATTGAATTTTTGGCCACATCATGCCAGGCGTGTCGGTGATGCTCATGGTGTCACTTAAATCAAATCGTTGCTGGCTTTTGGTCACTGCCGGTTCGTCGCCCACTTTCGCCACACGGCGATTAAGCAGGGCGTTCATCAAGGTTGATTTACCCACATTGGGAATGCCCATAATCAGCATGCGCAAGGGTTTTAAATGCGTGCCGCGATGCGGTGCCAGCCCCAAGCAGAGTTTAGGGATTTTATTGGCTTCACCTGCCTTTTTACATGAAAGGGCAACCGCTTTGGTATTGGGTTGCTTGTTATAGTAGTTCAGCCAGGCTTGCGTTGCTTTGGGGTCAGCTAAATCAGATTTGTTTAGAATTTTTAGCTGTGGGCGCTGACGAAACAACCGCATTTCATCAATCATTGGGTTATGGCTGGCTACTGGCACGCGCGCGTCAAGCACTTCAATCACCACATCGGTGAATTCCATGGTTTCTTCCGCCTTTTTGCGGGCTTGGGTCATGTGTCCCGGATACCATTGAATGGCCATATTGAAACCTTAAAAATTGGCCGCGAGTATACGTAGTGCTACGTTTAGTGGTGCGGCTTGATTGTTAAAATGCGTGAATACGGCATTTTAACATTTTTGAGCGACGTTATTTTTGATAAATTAACGTTGTAGAGTGTCAGCGTGTTTCCGACTCGTTTAAACATTTAAAAACTAACACAATAAAATTCATTCAAATCAGTCGTGTTCGCGATGTTTGCGCCATTCCCGTTTTTTTTGTTTATAAGCTTCACGCATCGCTTTGCGTTCATCATGGTTCATGTCTTTGTAGCGTTCACGAACCATTTCTTTTTGTTCAGGCGGTAGGTTTTTCCAGCGTTCGCGCAATGCCTTGCGTTCATCAGAAGGCAGTTTTTTAAACGCGCGCATTTGCTCTTTCACCACTTCTTTATCTTCAGGTGAAAGATTTTGATAATGGTGCAGTCTTTCTTGAATATGCGCACGTTGTTCCGGGTCCATCGCACCCCATTTTTCAGCACCTTTGCTTAAGCGCCGTTGGCGTTCAGCCGGCAACGTGCCCCAATTTTCTTTTATAGCACTTAAGGTTTCTTGTTGCTGGGCACTTAGGTTTTCCCAAGCGACACCTTCTGCATCGTCTGAATGTGCCCGCGCGGTCAATGACATCAAACTGATGACTAAACTCAGTGTGATTGCGCTAAATTTTAATCGGGAATTAAATCGTTTATGCATGTGACAACCTATCAAATGGGTCATTTTTTACTAAAAAAATCATTTTCTCACCTCGGCAGACGTTGTTTTCGCTTGGCCAACTTGTTTGACGCTTGGTTTGTTTTTTTGGGGATTAGTGCCAACTTGTGTAACGGCTTCTTTGATTGAATCAGTATCTTCGGCATCAAATTCGCCAAGCAACTCGATTAAATCAAGCGGAATTGCAGGTTCTTGCGCTTGAAGGTTGGCGGTCAAGCACAGGAAAGAGGTTGCCAGCAAAAACCTACACAGCATTATCGGTCTCATCCATTAACATTTCATCTGCCCATAGATAAAAATCAGGGTCACTCAGCACTTCTAACTCATCTGGGTTGTTCAACAACTCTAAAATGGCGACTTGATTCTGATTATCCATCGATGGAATCACATTGGTAGGATTTTGAGTTTGAGGCGAACTCACCAAAAATACCGCAATGAGTGCACAAAACGCCAGTGAGGCCGCCGGCATTAGATGATTGCCACGCCAAAAATCGAGCGTTAGCCATTTTGCAGGTGATACTTTTTCACTTGCAGTATTGAGTGACTGCCGGCGAATATCTGCTAAGCGTTGCCGTGTATCGGCATCAATTGCTTCTACGCTACGCGTTAGGCTTGCTTTTACTTTATCTTCAAATTGATGATTATTCATGATGTTCACCCGGTTACTGATGGTGTTCTAACTGTGCGCGCAGTTTTTCTAAGGCGCGTGCATAATGTGTTTTGACGCTACTTTGCGAGCATTGCATGGCGGCAGCGGTTTCGGCAATATCCATGCCTTCCCACACCCGCATTAAAAATACTTGCTGCTGACGAAGCGGTAGCTTACTCAATGCGGTATTGAGATTGTCCATAAACTGATCATCTTGCAGTTGTAGATCGGGTGCGCTTGCATTGTTTGCGGGTTGTTGCTCAAGAAAATCTTCAGTGTCTTCATCTTCATCCCAATGAAACCAGCTTCTAAAACGGTTGCGCACATTTTGGCGCCGATGCCAATCAAGTATGCGCGTTTGCAAAATGCTGTAAAACAGTGGTTTCCATTCATCTTTTGCATGCGTACTGTATTTCTGCACCAATTTAATCATGGCATCTTGCACAATATCCAACGCATCTTCACGATTACCAGTCGCAATCTGTGCGATACGAAAGGCACGGCCTTCAATTTCAGCAAGAAAATGTTGCATTAAGTGATCGACCATGCCTCAACGGGTTGAATACGCTATATTACCTTTAAAATTATAACCAAAATATTGTTGTTTACTTTTTAGCGTGATGTGCGCCGCGTCTGTCTAGGCGACGGTTAATACGCTCACCTTTTCTATCTAATCGGTCATCAATTCGGTCGCCGCGGTCGTCAAGTTGTTGGTCGATGCGGTCACCTTTACGTTCAAGATGATCTGCACGCTTATCATGGCCGTGCGCACGGGCTTTATCTGCTCTTTTATCATGGCGGTGTTCAATGCGGTCACCGCGTCTGTCTAAACGGTCTTCAATGCGGTCGCCACGTTGGTCTAATCTATTTTCAATTCGGTCACCGCGCTGGTCTAAGCGATGGTCTCTATCGGCCAGAGCACTAAAAGAGGTGGTAAGGGCCGCGAGGGTGGCAGTAAGTATGATTGTTTTTTTCATGTTGATTTCCTTTGTTAAGTTTACGCGGGTGCTTAAATCTACGCCCTTACTCAACAAAACGCAGTGGAAATATGTTTGACGACAAACCATGAAAAGTTTTTTGAATTTTGAGACTTTTTCACGAAGTAAAAGAGCAGCTTATTTTAAATAAAAACATCAAAACCACGTCATTCCAGCGTAGGCTGGAATCCAGTCAAGGTCCAATCACCTGTGATTGACTGGCGTAGAGAGATGTTGCATATTTAATTGATAACCTATAGATTTTAAATGTAACTATAAAATATTTAACGACTATTATTTTATTCAAATATTCGTTGGCATGTTGCCTGCCTAGATTCCAGCCTGCGCTGGAATGACGAGTTGGTAGCTTTTTTGAATTTTTTACAAAAAGTATTAACTACGCATGCGCTAATTTGGGTGCAGTCGCTTGCGCTTCAATCAATAGCTTTTCAATTTCAACGGCCGGTTTTGGGCGGCTAAAATAATAGCCCTGCATTTGGTCGCAGGCATGTTGTTGCAGATACAAGACTTGCTCGTAAGATTCCACGCCTTCGGCCACAATTTTAAGATTGAGGCTTTTTGCCAGTGAAATGACTGCCTGCACAATGGGCGCTTTGTCAGTGTGGTTGATAATGTCATCGGTGAATGATTTATCAATTTTCAGGGTATTCACCGGTAAATCTTTTAAGTAAGAGAGGCTTGAGTAACCCGTGCCAAAATCATCCACTGAAATTTGAATACCTAAGGTTTTTATTTCATGCAGCAATTGTAATGAAGCCTCCACTTCAGTCATCACCATGCTTTCTGTCAGCTCAAGTTCTAAATATTGAGCTTCTAAACCGGTTTCTTTTAAGATATTCTGAATGCGCTGAACTAAATTGCTTTGCTTGAATTGTCGCGCAGATAAATTGACTGACATCAATAAGGGCGCATAACCGGCATTTTGCCAGGCCACTGTTTGCTGGCAAGCGGACCGCATCACCCACTCGCCAATCGGCACAATCAACCCTGATTCTTCTGCTAATGTAATAAATCTGATGGGTGAAACAAAGCCTAATTCTGGGCTGTTCCAGCGAATTAGCGCCTCCATGCCAACCATTTGCATGGTTTCTAAATCAACTTTAGGCTGGTAATAAACTTCCAACTCATTTTTGGCAAGCGCATGGCGTAATAAATTCTCCACATACATGCGTTCAGCTACTTTTTCATTCATGGATTCAGTGAAAAATTGAAAATTATTCTTGCCCAATTCTTTTGCGCGGTACATGGCAATGTCGGCATGCTGAATTAAAGTTTCAGCCTTTGCGCCATCATTAGGGTAAACGGCAATGCCAACGCTGCAGGTAATAATAATTTCTTGGTTGTTGATTTGCATGGGCTGGCAAACCATGTGAATAATTCGTTCCAGCACACCCATCATCAGCGTTTCATCAGTTTGGCCGGGTAAAACGATAATAAATTCATCGCCACCAAAACGGGCTACGGTATCAACTTCACGTACGGCGGCTTGCATGCGATGCGCGACCTGCACGAGCAATTGGTCGCCAATGTTGTGGCCCATACTATCGTTAATAAACTTAAATCGGTCTAAGTCTAAAAACACCACCCACATGGGTAGTTTTGTGCGGTCGCTGTGCTCAATGGCTTGCCCAATGCGGTCTTCTAATAAAATACGGTTTGGCAAACCCGTTAAAATGTCATAGTGCGCTTGCAAAAGTAATTGCGCTTCACGTTTTTGTGCAGAAATCACAATGCCAATACGGCTGGCAAGGTCGCGAATCTCATGCAAGTCGCTGTCATGTTCATCTAACTTTTGCTGGCTGCCGATGACTAAAAATGCACACATTTCGCCTTGCCAAAATATTGGCAATAGCCAAATGGTGTTAGCCCCAAGGGACGCCATCATTTGTTGATGTGTAAACTGGCTTTTTGCATCACAAGGCAAAATCACACCGTTGTTGAGAGTTTTAACATACGACGCCTCTTGTGAAGTAATGGTTTTACGCAATGTTGAAGCATTTGCTACTTGTGCAATATCAACAATACATTGAATTTCACTTTCAGTTTTTTCATCATCATTGTGTTCGTCAATTCTAAAAATACTCGCGCTGACTTCTGGCTTGAGGTGCAAAATGCGCGCCATAACTTGCTCAATTAAGTGGTCAATATCTAACTTGGTGACAATTTTTCGGTCAACTTCAGAAAGGGATTGCAAGGTATCAAGTTGGCGTTTGATGTTGCCCGACATGCTGTTAAATGCGGTGGCTAATTCAGAAAATTCAGATTTTCCATCCACCTCCACCGACTCAAATTGGCCATGCGAAATTTTTCGTGTGCTATCGATTAAGCGCTCTAGCGGAATCATGGTTCTGCGAATTTGAATTAGGCTTAATAGCCCCACAATCAATAAGCTTAACAGGCCAACACCAATGTAGGCGTTGCTACCAATAAGCGCCCATAGGCCGCTCTTTGCGGCAGGTGTAAATTGGGTTGTTTCAAATGTCCACGGCGCATCGTGTAATTCAGCTTTTAAAAACAAATCCCAACCGCCTGTTTGGCTGGTTTGGTGGGCAATATCTAGCGCGTCAGTTGAGCAAAAAAGTGTGGTTTTACTGGTATCAGTGACCCGATAGGCACAAATTTTCTGGTCTGAAGGGTAATTGGATTTTAAGCCCCAAAGATAGTCAGGGTTTAATTCTGCAATCAATACACTTTCTAATTGGCCTTCATTAAAGATCGGCATTGCCAAATTCACATGTGCGCTTTGCTGTGCTAGCTTGGCAGGAAATACGATTAATCTAGTTTTATCGTTGGTGGCACTGCTAATAATGCTGCTACTTTGCTTTTTGATAGCTTCAGATAAATCTTGGTATTGGCCGTGCTGGCTGATGCGCTTGCCGTCAGCTGAAATTTCAACTATAGCGTTGAACATGGTAATTGATTGTGCGTGCTGCCAAATTTCTTCAGCATGATGTTGCTGGTGATGATAGCTTTGCGTGGCGTAATGCAAAAATTTGCGCGCGGTAAGCAAATTGTTAAAGGCAAGCAAGGCGTAATTTTGGCTAGTTGCTTTTAAAGTCTGTTGTGAATGCTGGTTGGTGAGATGGTCTACATTGCGGTATGTGAGCCAAGTAATCAGCACGGCGGGGATGACCGCTGCTATTAATAGCAATAGCGCGATGCGTTGCGCGACCTTGCTGTTAAGAAAAGTGCCTGAAATTTGCATAAAGCTAAACCGTCAATTTAGCCTTAATATTTTTCTGCTAAATCTACAAATTTACCATCATTAGCGCGAAGTATATCGTCTAAGCTATCTTTCTGAGAAATCGGTAATTTTGTTTTTTTATCTTCACCTTCGCTGTAGAGGTCAAAGTCTGAATTGAGCGGCACTAAATTTTTATCGCGCCTGGCACCGCCGTTGCCATTTTTCACAAGGTTTAAATAGCGGTAAGGCTTGTCCCACGGATCTAATTTGCCATCTAACTTAACATCTGCGAGAGTTTCAGGGTAAATTCTATTTTCTTGAAAGTAGTTTTCAATGGTGACGCTCATCGCTGCAACATCGGTGACGGCTTGATACACTCTCGCTTTTTCTTGGTAGCCGCTATACGCAGGGATTGCAATGGCAGCCAGTACGCCCACAATGGCCACAGCTATCATCAATTCAACAACGGTAAAGCCGCGCGATAATACGGGGTTTTTTGCATGAATTAAACTCAGTTTGCTGATATTTTTATTTGGCATCGCGTTTGATAACCTATAGGATTAAGTTAATGTTTTTAGTAAGTTGTAGTTACTTTTGTGTTTATATAAGCAAAAATGATGCCAAATCATCATGTTAAGTACGCGGTTGCTTGCCAAGCCGCATCAATCCTTAGTTGCAAAGATTATGTTCGGTTAACGAGTATTTACATTTGCCAATAAGTGGATATGGCTGGCGTGCAATATGTTCGTTTTTCAACCGTGTTGTCGTGCATTTCGGCGTGCAAATTGGTCATGATGTGCCCAAAAATGTCCGGTTATTTTCAAGCAAAAAAATTCGGCCAAAATGCCTTATTCGCATTAAAATGCCTTATGCAAACCATTCCAGAAAGTCTTAAGGCCGATGTCAGGCCGCATCAATCCGTTGAGTTGCTCAAGGCGCTGCATATTCTTACCCGTGATGGTAAGTTAAACCTTGATAGCCGACGTAAGTTGAAGCAGGTGTACCACTTGGTGAATTTTATTGAGCCGTTATTTAATGCGGTGTTGGCGCACAATGCCAACCCAACGCTGGTAGACCACGGCGCGGGCAAGTCGTATTTAGGCTTTATTTTGTACGATTTGCTGATGAAACAAAATGAGCGCGGCCAAGTGATTGGCATTGAAACGCGTGCCGATTTGGTTGAAAAATCGCGCCAGTTAGCAGCAAATTGCGGCTTTACACGTATGCATTTTGAGCATTTAACGGTGGAAGAATCCATCACTTCTGCGGCCATTCCGGCGCAGGTCGATATTGTCACAGCCTTACACGCTTGCAATACGGCTACCGATGATGCCATTCAGTTTGGCCTGCAAAAACATGCGCAATACTTGGTGTTGGTGCCTTGTTGTCAGGCAGAGGTGGCTGAAGTGATGCGTCAGCATAAATCGGCCAGTTTAGGTAAAACTGCGCTCAGTGAAATTTGGCGCCACCCGATTCATACGCGCGAGTTTGGCAGCCAAATCACCAATGTGCTGCGCTGTTTGCAGCTAGAAGCGGCGGGTTATAACGTCACAGTCACCGAGCTTGTCGGCTGGGAACATTCCATGAAAAATGAACTCATCATTGCTAAATACACTGGCCAACCGCGTAAAAACGCGCTCGAACGCATGCAGGCGATTTTGCACGAACTCAATTTAGAAACCATGCAGTCGCGCTTCGCATTGCCAAACCGCTAGTTTCAAATGCGCTTGCAATCTTTTTTTAGGCTGCTGTCCAGTACGTTTTTAGTGCTGTGTTTTGCGCAGGCGGCGCTAGCTCAGCAAAATAATGCGGACATTTTACTGGCGCAGGTTTACCAGCGTGGCATTGCGGTTGAGCATTATTTGGTCAGCGAAAAGTACGACGGTGTACGCGCGCTGTGGGATGGCAAAACCTTGCGAAGCCGTGCGGGCAACGTGATTGCGGCACCGATTTGGTTTACAGAAAAATTTCCTAATACCCCATTGGATGGCGAGCTATGGCTGGCCCGTGGCAAGTTTGATGCGCTTTCTGGGGCAGTGCGCAAAGCCGTGCCGGTAGAAGAGGAATGGCGCGGCATTTCGTATTTGATATTTGAGTTGCCTGATGCGCCCGGCACGTTTGCCGCGCGCGTTCAGCGTATCAATGATATTGTAAAAGTTGCCAATGTGCCGCATTTAAAAGCAGTCACGCAGTTTCGGGTGAAAAATGAAGCCGCACTCGAGCAAAAACTCAAGCAAGTGGTAGCAACAGGTGGTGAAGGCCTCATGCTGCACCGCGCCGATGCCCCTTACGTGACAGGCCGCAGTGATGTGCTGTTAAAGCTCAAGCTAGAACTTGATGCCGAAGCAACGGTGGTGGCGCACACTGCCGGGCGCGGAAAATATCAGGGCAAATTAGGTGCGCTGGTGGTAGAAACGCCAGATGGTGTTCGCTTTAAACTCGGCACGGGCTTTACCGACGCACAGCGTGAAAACCCACCCAAAGTTGGTAGCGTAGTCACCTACACTTATCGCGATAAAACAAAACATGGCAAACCAAAATTTGCCAGTTTTTTGCGCGTCAGACAAGAGTAAAAATCACGCTTATTTAAAGATGTTTTTACGGCATTAAAGCGTACGAGAAAAAATAAATGCTCTGCGAGCCTTTATTTATAAGGCTCGCAGAGCATCAAAAAAGGTTGCGTTTAAAATGGCAGGTAATTTGCCTATTTTTTAATCAACTGTTGGTATTTTTTTAGCCCAATTTTTTGGCTGTAAAACGTCTATTCTTCTTCCATCAAACCCTGGCTCACTTGAATGTTTTCAGTGCCATTTTCGACAGATTTTTTAGCTTGTTGCAAATTCATTTTTAGCATCGCTTTGAGTTTTTTAATTCTGGGGTAAGTTGTTTCTGGCTGTTGCGGTAACACTAAAATGGGAATGCGTTGACCAATTTCCAGTTGGTCAAACAGCGCTTGCGAATCAAGAAAACTTTCAGCGTCATATTTTTTGCCGCCAAACACATAGCTATAAGCGATGATGCAGTCTCTTTCGGTCGTGGTGTCTGCATCACTGCTGTTGGGGCTGTTTTTTACGATTGCATCATCCACGCGTTTATCTGTAATGGTGGCGTTTACTTCACGCCCATATTGCTTGAGTAGGCCTTTTTCATAGTAATACTGTACGCTACTGTAATTGCTAATCAAATTGAAAATAAAGATGCTAATGCCGGCCAGCAAAAATAAGCCGCCAAAAATATAAAGCCCGCCATCTTCAGCCGCTTTAAAATAAATGACGGCTGCACCTATGCCAGCAAATATCAGGCTCATGCAGAGTAATAGTAAAAATATACCTGCGTGTTGCTTGAGCACGGCGCGCATCAATTTGCGCTCAAATGGCAGATTGTTAGGGATAAGCAAAGTGGAGCTCTCTAAAGTTTGGGCCGAAAAAACGAATAAGCATATCGAAATTTTGCACATTTTAATACAGTATTTTCAGGCATGAATCCTTATTACGCATGGTAAAATGCGCAGCTCATGAATCAGCCAAAAGCAAATATTCCAAATTTAATCAATGCGCTAGCCAGCTGTATGCTGGTAGACCGTCATGCGCTTAGGCGAAAATTGCGCGATGTGGCGGATTTGCAAAAAATAGGCGATGCCCAAGCTAATGGTAAAGCGCAGCGTTTGCTGGGGGAAGTGGCGCAAAAAATGCGCGCATCACAAGCCAAATATGCAGCGCGCCTCGCTAATTTGCCTAAGCCTGATTACCCTTTAGAACTGCCCGTTAGCGGCAAAAAAGACGAAATTGCCGCAGCTATTGCCAAACATCAGGTGGTGATTATTTGCGGCGAGACGGGCTCGGGTAAAACTACGCAAATTCCCAAAATTTGTTTGGAGCTTGGCCGTGGTGTTTCTGGCTTAATCGGCCACACCCAGCCGCGCCGCATTGCTGCGCGCTCGGTAGCTTCACGCATCGCGCAAGAGCTCCACTCTCCATTAGGCGAAGTGGTGGGCTACAAAGTCAGGTTTAACGACAAACTTTCTGAATCGACCTACGTAAAGCTGATGACGGACGGTATTCTGCTGGCCGAGACACAGGGCGATAAGTTTCTTAACGCGTATGACACGATTATTATTGACGAAGCGCACGAGCGCAGCCTAAACATTGACTTTTTGCTGGGCTATTTAAAGCAACTTTTACCAAAACGACCCGATTTGAAAATCATTGTTACTTCTGCCACCATTGATGCAGACCGTTTTTCAAGCCATTTTAATGGCGCACCGGTGATTGAAGTTTCTGGTCGCACTTTTCCGGTGGAAATTCGTTATCGGCCATTGGGCGCTGCGGGTTTTCGTGCAAAAGAAAGTGCTGAGGCTGACAATGCACAATTTGATTTAGACGATGACACGATTTTTGGCATCGCCCGAAAAGCTAAAACCGAAGCACGCTGGCTTGAAGAGGATGACGAAGAAGAAGCCATTGAAGAAGCTATCATGGACGCGGCAGATGATTTGTTACGGCAAGGCGATGGCGATATTTTGGTATTTTTGCCGGGTGAACGCGAAATTCGTGATGTGGCTGACCATTTGCGCAAGTATCAGGGCCGTTCAGCCAAGCTCAAGCACATTGAAGTGCTGCCTTTGTTTGCGCGTTTGAGCATTGAAGACCAGCAAAAGATTTTTAAAAGCCACAGCCTGCGCCGCATTGTGCTGGCCACTAACGTGGCTGAAACCTCGCTCACTGTGCCGGGCATTAAATATGTGATTGACGCGGGTTTGGCTCGGGTGAATCGCTATAGCTCACGTGCCAAAGTGGAGCAGCTGCAAATTGAAAAAATCAGCCAAGCAGCTGCCAAACAAAGGGCAGGGCGCTGTGGGCGGGTGTCTAGCGGTATTTGTGTACGGTTATATTCAGAGCAAGATTTTAACGGTCGCCCAGAGTTTACCGAGCCGGAAATTTTGCGTAGTTCACTGGCTAGCGTAATTTTACGCATGGCGGCATTGCGTTTGGGCGATGTGGCTGAATTCCCTTTTATTGAAGCGCCCAGCACGCGGCTGATTGCCGATGGGTATTTGCTGTTGCAAGAATTAGGCGCGGTGGATGCGCGTCGCCAAATTACCGAAACAGGTTTACAACTTGCCAAATTGCCGCTTGACCCGCGCGTGGGCCGCATGATTTTAGCCGCCAAACGTGAAGCCTGCTTAAAAGAAATTTTAATCATCGCAAGCGTGTTAAGCATTCAAGACCCGCGTGAACGGCCAATGGACAAACGCGAAGCGGCCGACCAAGCCCATGCTAAATTTGGAGGCGAAGGTTCAGATTTCATGAGCTACCTCAAGCTGTGGGATTGGTTTGACGCAGCCCTTAACACTAAAAAATCCAACAAAGATTTACTGAATCAATGCCACAGCAATTTTTTATCATTTTTACGCTTAAAAGAATGGCGTGAGTTGCACGGGCAATTGCTTGAAATAGTCTCTGAGATGGATTTTAAGCGCAATGAAAAAGAAGCGAATTACGAGCAAATTCACAAAGCGCTATTGGCGGGCTTGCTAGGCAACATTGGCTTTAAAGATGGTGAAAGTGAATCATACGCGGGTGCGCGTGGCATTCGCTTTCACATCGCGCCGGGCTCAACCTTAAAGAAAACGCGGCCAAAATGGGTTATTGCTGCCGAGTTGGTCGATACCACCAAACTCTATGCGCGTTGCGTGGCCAAAATTGAACCCGATTGGATTGAGCCGCTCGCCCGCGGTTTAACGGAAAGCCATTATTCAGACCCGCGCTGGGATAGAAAAATGGGCATGGTCAATGCGTGGGAGCGCGTGTCACTGTATGGTTTGACCATTATTCGAAAACGCCGCGTGCATTATGGGCCGATAAATCCAGTTGAATCACGCGAGATTTTTATTCGCGAAGCCCTCGCCAATGGTGAATTTGATACGCGCGCGCCGTTTTTTATGGCGAATGAACGCTTGATTGCGGAAGTGGAAGAACTGGAACATAAAGCGCGACGCCAAGATGTGCTGGTGGATGAACATCAGTTATTTTCATTTTACGATGCAAAAATACCGGCCGATATTGTTAACGCGGCAAGCTTTGAAAAATGGCGTACTGAGGCCGAGAAGCTTAATCCAAAACTGCTGTATTTAACGCGCGATGACCTCATGCGCCACGGTGCAGATGCAATTACGGCCGTGCAGTTTCCTGAAAAAATTCTGCTGGATCACGTTGAAACGCCGTTGAAATACCGCTTTGAACCCGGCCATGTGTTGGATGGCGTCACTGCAACTATTCCGCTAGCATTGTTAAATCAGTTAAATCCTGTGCAAACCGAATGGCTCGTGCCGGGCATGTTGCGCGAAAAACTCACTTATTTAATTAAGGCACTGCCAAAAACTTTTCGCCGGGTGTGCGTGCCGGTGCCGGAGTTTGTCACGGGCTTTTTAGAGTCTGTTGATTATCAGTTTTCAACGCCCATCCTAGAAACTTTGGCGAGCTATATTCAACATAAAACTACGCTAAAAGTGAGTAAAGATGACTGGGATTTAAACGACATTCCACCACATCATCTGATGAATTTCAGCGTAATTGACGATGCTGGGCGCGAGCTGGCCATGGCACGCGATTGGAATGCGCTCAAGAAACAATTGGGTTCAGCCGCACAGCTTACTTTTAGAAATACGTCACCCGACATTGAAAAAACTGGCTTAAAACAGTGGGATTTTGGCGACTTACCGCAAACCTTGAGTTTTGAGCGTGATGGCTTGAAAGTTGTCGGTTATCCAGCACTTGAAGATGAAATTGAGAGTGTTTCAGTGAAATTGTTTGATACCGAACGTGAAGCAGTAGCCAATCTGCGTAAAGGAGTTTGCCGGCTGATGCGCTTTGAGTTAAAAGAGCAAATGAAGCAGCTTGAAAAAAGCCTGCCAAATTTTAATCAATATGCACTCACTTTGAGAGGCGTGATGTCGCCGGAAGATTTACGCGAAGATATGCTGCTAACGATTGCTGACCGCGCTTTTATTGGTGAAGATGACTTACCGCGCACCAACGACGACTTTATGAAACTTAAAGCCAGAGCGCGCACGCGCTTGCCTGCGGTTACGCAGGCGGTGGCAAGGCAAGTGCAGGCTATCGCAACGGAATATCAATTGCTGGTTAATCAGCAAGCAAAAATGCCAGCAACAGTGAACCGCCTCAAGCGTGATGTTGAGCAACAGATTTACTTATTGGTGTACAAGGGCTGCTTTAGCCAAACCCCGTGGGAACATTTGCAGCATATTTCGCGTTATTTAAAAGCGCTGCGGCTGCGCATTGAAAAACACCCAGCAAACCCTGACCGTGACGGTAAAAATGCGGCCAGCGTCGGGCAAATTTGGCAAAAGTGGCAAGATAAAGTGAGTGCCTTACAACAGGCGCACCACGATATTCCGCAAGCGTTGCAAGATTTTCGCTGGCTGATTGAGGAATTACGCGTGTCATTGTTTGCCCAAGAGCTTAAAACGCCGTTTCCCGTGTCTATTAAACGGCTTGAAAAGACTTGGGCTGAAATGCACTTTTAGCGGCGTATGCAAAACGCATTTAAAACTGACCCGTTTGACCAATACCTGCTCAAAGCGCGTGGCGACAAGTTAATTCGCATTCATATCAGCCGTAACACGCTGATTGCGGTGATTTTTTCATTATTAGTGCATGCGCTTATTTTGAGCATTGTTGTGCCAAAAATTCAGTTAGATGCGGCTTCGGCCAAACCCCCAACTGCATTTGAGGTGAGCCTTGCACCGCCAAAATTGCCTGAAGAAATTGTCGCCCCAATTGAAAAGCCAGTACAACCTGAAGAAAAACCAGCGCCAAAAACCATCAAAAAAACGACCAAAAAAATTATCACCAAAAAAGCGGTTAAAACCGAAAAGCCGGTATTAACGGTTACTGAAGAACTGGCCATGCCGATACCAGTTCCCACAGTTGCAGAAAAACCAGTAGAAGAGCCACCAACCACTGAAGCGCCCACCGACATGGCGTCTTATGTGCGCCAGCAGCAGGCCAAGCGCAATGCGCAAGAAGCAGATGCCGCACGCCAGAATGAAGAAGCCATTGCGCGTGAGCAAGGGCCGAGTGCCGAGCAACTGCGCGATGAGCGCATTAAAAATAACTTTAAAAATGGCACCAACGGCATATTTGAAATTTCCAGCTTAAGTGGCCGCCGTGCGACCTTTTCATTCAAAGGCTGGACGAACGATTACAGCAACGCACGCCGCCAGTTTTTTGAAGTAGAAGCCAGTGGCGGGCAAGACGTGCGTTTAGTGATGGTGAAAAAAATGATCACCTTGATACGCGAGCATTATCAGGGCGACTTTAACTGGGATTCGCAGCGACTAGGCCGCACCATTATTAAATCTGCACGCATTGAAGATAACACGGAGCTGGAAGAGTTTTTAATGATGGAGTTTTTTGGCACGCACTATAAAACAAAATTTTGAAGGATGTTAGTCAGCGTTCTTACAGTTGTTGCCGATTAAGAAAATACACGGCGAATATAGCTA
>ERZ795044.1026-NODE-1026-length-25614-cov-10.089597_pt1 | contig 25614 bp, 19 predicted proteins | sample MGYA00375128_ERZ795044 | MGnify/ENA primary metagenome ERZ795044 (study PRJEB30173, sample SAMN05720213) | anaerobic digester metagenome | isolation source: active sludge of municipal wastewater-treating anaerobic digesters | place: USA | collected 2014-12-22 ... | reverse complement strand
TGCAGGCACGGCGCATCGACGCCGCGCCGCTGCTGCAGTTGCTCGCGCTGGGCGATGTGTTGCCGTTGGGCATGCGCGGCTGGCTGCAGGCGTCATCCGCCGGCGCGGTGCTGGAAGACGTGGATGTGGAGGGCGTGCGGGGCGGCGTGGTCTCGGCGACCGCGCGTATCCGCGGTTTGCATTTCGCCCCGGTCGGCAACGCGCCGGGCATGCGCGGCGTCGATGGCTGGTTGCAGGGCGATGCCGACGGCGTGCGCCTGCGCTTCGATCCCCAGGCCGTGTTCGCGTTCGACTGGCCCGCCGGTTTCGGCGTGGTCCACCAGTTCACGGCTGATGGCGAGGCCGTGGCGTGGCGGGACGGCAACGGCTGGAGCGTGCGCACCGCCGGCTTGGCGCTGGTCAATCCGGACCTGCAGGTGAAAGTGCGCGGTGGCATGGGGTTCGCGAATGATGGCACGCGTCCGCGCCTGGACCTGGCGGCCGACCTGGGGACCGCCCAGGTCTCGCTGGCGCACGGCTTCTGGGTGCACCACCTGATGCCGAAGTCGACCGTGGACTGGCTGGATGCGGCCCTGAAGGGCGGCAGCCTGCATGACATCCACGCGGTGGTCGCCGGCGACCTGGACGATTGGCCGTTCCGGACCGAGGGCGGCCGGCAGGGTGCCGGCGTGTTCCGGGTCGATGCCCGCATGCAGGGCGGCGTGCTGAAATTCCAGCCGGACTGGCCTGCAGCCGAAGACCTGGACGCCGACATCCGCTTCGAGGCCGATGGCTTCACCGTGGCCGGGCGCAGCCGGATCGCCGGTGTGCCGGTGGCGGCACTCAAGGCCGGCATCGCCCGCTTCGGGCGTGCCGAGCTGACGGTCGACGCGGCGGCGGCGGGCGACGCCAAGGACTTCCTGGCCATGCTGCGCGCCAGCCCGTTGCAGAAGTCGTACGGCGCGAGCATGGACAGCCTGCGCGTGGCCGGGCCCGCGCAGGCGCAGTTCCACATGCTGCTGCCGTTCCATCACGACAAGCCGCCACCGCACGACGTCCACGGCGACGTGGTGCTGTCCGGCGCAAGCCTGCGCGACGAACGCTGGAAGCTGGCGTTCGAGCAGGTGCGCGGGAACATCCGCTACGACAACGCGGGCTTCGCTGCCGAGGGCATGCAGGTGCGCCACGAAGGCACGCCCGGCGTGCTCGCCTTGCGGGCAGGCCCCCACGTGCGCGACCGCGCGCACGCGTTCGAGGGCGAACTGGACGCGCAGATCGACATCGATGGACTGCTGGACAAGGCCGGCAGCCTGGCCTGGCTGAAGCCGCATGTGTCCGGCAGCTCTGCATGGACGGTGACCCTCGGCATCCCGCGCAATGCGGCGCAGGGCGCGATGGCCGGTCGCCTGCAATTGCGCTCCGGCCTGGTCGGCACCGCACTCGACCTGCCGGAGCCCCTGCGCAAGCCGCGCGGCCAGCCGCTGGTGGCCAGCGTCGACCTGCGCTTGCCACTCGAGGAAGGCGAGGTCGAGGTCGCGTTGGGCGACCTGCTGTCGCTGCGCAGCCGGAGCCGCGGCAGCGCGACCGGTGTTGCCGTGCAATTGGGAGGGGCGCGTGCCGACGCCCCCCCCGCGGACGGCCTGGTGGTCGGCGGTCGTGCCGCGCGCGTGGATGCGCTGGACTGGATCGGGGTGATCGCCGGCGATCGTGGCGGCGATGGCTTGCCGCTGCGCCGGATCGACGTCAATGCGGCGCAACTGCGCCTGCTGGGCACCCAGTTCGCCGACGCGCGCGTGCAGGTCGTCCCGGCACCGCGCGGCACCGCGGTGGTGGTGCAGGGGGCCTCGCTGGCGGGATCGCTGCTCGTGCCATCGCAGGAAGGTGCCACCGTCGCCGGTCGCTTCGACCGCTTGCACTGGGCAATGCCTGCGCGGAGCGGTGGCCTGTTGGCGGGCGTGCAGCCGCCGGCCGCCAACGTGCCGGCCGCGACGCCTGCGGCCGCAGGGGCGGAGGTCCCCGCATTCGATCCGGGCAAGCTCCCGCCGCTGCTCTTCGATGTCGGTGACTTGCGCATCGGTGAGGCCGTGCTGGGGCAGGCGCGCTTTCGCAGCACGCCGGTGGCCGGGGGCCTGCGCATGGACGAGTTCACCACCCGCGGCGGCACGCAGCGGCTGACCGCGACCGGCACCTGGAGCGGGCGGGGCGTGGCGGCGCGCACGCGGCTGGCGCTTGGCGTGGACAGCGACGACATCGGCGCGCTGCTGGCTGGCCTGTCCTTGGGCGGCCAGGTCGGCGGCGGCAAGGGCAAATTGCAGGTCGACGCCGACTGGCGCGGTGGACCGGACGCCCTGGATCCACTCACCCTGCAGGCGAACCTGCGGCTGGATGCGCGTGATGGCCGCCTGCTGGAGCTCGAACCCGGCGCCGGCCGCGTGCTGGGACTGCTCGGCATCGGCCAGCTGCCGCGCCGGCTGACCCTGGACTTCCGCGATTTCTTCGACAAGGGCTTCGCCTTCGACAGCATCACCGGCGACGTGCGCCTGGCCAACGGCAGCGCACGCAGCGACAACATCGCGATCAAGGGCCCGGCCGCGGACATCCTGGTGCGCGGCAGCGCCGACCTGCGCAGCCAGCGCTTCGACCAGACCGTGGACGTATTGCCGAAATCGGGCGGCCTGCTCACCGCGGTCGGCGCGCTCGCCGGCGGTCCGGTCGGCGCAGCCGTCGGTGCGGTCGCCAATGCGGTGCTGGAAAAGCCCATGCAGGGAATCGGCGCCAAGACGTATCGCGTCACTGGACCGTGGGCCGCGCCCAAAGTCGAGGTCAGCGCGCGTCGCGATCCGCCCAAGACGCAGGTCGCCGCGCCCGATGCGCCCGGGTGATTCCGGTGGCGCCATCGTCATCCCGTTGCAACGCATTCCGAAGCAGGCCCCATGAACGCACTCGCCATCGCCGAATCCCGCTTGCTGGCTCCCGCCGGCCTCGATACCGACGCGCTGCAACGCGCGTTCGCCAGCCTGCTGGGCCCGGGCATCGACTTCGGCGACCTGTATTTCCAGCATGCCCGGCGCGAGAGCTGGAGCATGGAGGACGGCATCGTCAAGGACGGTGCGCATGCGATCGAGCAGGGCGTGGGGGTGCGCGCGATCTCCGGCGAGAAGACCGGCTTCGCGTATTCGGATGACCTCGATGCGGCGGCGTTGATCGCGTCCGCACAATCGGCGCGGGCGATCGCGCGCGATGGTCGCCAGCATGCCGGGCAGGCGCTGGCGCGGAGCAACGGACGCCAGCTGTATCCCGCGCTGGATCCGGTCGATGCGTTCGCCAACGAGGCGAAGGTCGCATTGCTGCGGCGCGTGGATGCGCTGGTGCGCACCCTGGATCCGCGCGTGCAGCAGGTGATGGTGAGCCTGAGCGGCGGCGTGGACACCGTGCTGGTCGCGCGCAGCGACGGCGTGCTGGCCGGCGATGTGCGCCCGCTGGTGCGGATGAACATCCAGGTGATCGTGGAGCAGGCCGGACGCCGGGAATCCGGCTTCGCTGGCTTCGGCGGGCGTTATTCCTACGCGCACTTGCTGGCCGACGACAAGCCGGAGACGTTCGCCCGCGAGGCCTTGCGCCAGGCGCTGGTGAACCTCGACGCGATCGATGCGCCGGCCGGCACGATGCCGGTGGTGCTCGGCCACGGTTGGCCAGGCGTGCTGCTGCACGAGGCGGTCGGCCATGGCCTGGAGGGCGACTTCAATCGCAAGGGCACCTCGACCTATGCGGGCCGCATCGGCCAGCGGGTGGCGGCGAAGGGCGTCACCATCGTCGACGACGGCACGCTCGACGGCCGTCGCGGGTCCCTCAACATCGACGACGAAGGCACGCCAACGTCATGCACGACGCTGATCGAGGACGGCATCCTGGTCGGCTACATGCAGGACACGCTCAATGCGCGGCTGATGGGCATGGCGCCGACCGGGAATGGTCGCCGCGAGTCCTTCGCGCACCTGACCATGCCGCGCATGACCAATACCTACATGCGTGCCGGCACGCACGAACCGGAGGAGATGATCCGCTCGGTCAAGCGCGGCCTGTACGCGGTGAATTTCGGCGGTGGCCAGGTCGACATCACCAGCGGCAAGTATGTGTTCACCGCCACCGAGGCCTACCTGATCGAGGACGGCCAGGTCACCGCGCCGGTGAAGGGCGCGACCCTGATCGGCAACGGCCCGGAAACCATGCAGCGGGTCGCGATGATCGGCAACGACATGGCGTTGGACGATGGCGTCGGCATCTGCGGCAAGGACGGGCAGTCGGTGCCGGTGGGCGTGGGCCAGCCGTCACTGCTGATCTCGGAATTGACGGTGGGCGGGACGCAGGCGTGAGCTCAGGCGTCCTCGTCCTCCAGCGGGTCCGCAACCTCATCGCCGTCGGTCGCCAGCAGTTCGCGCACTTCGCGGAACAGCTCCCGGTACGCGCGCGGCGGCTTGTTGCGCTTGCGTTCCTCGTGCGCGTTGCGCACCAACTGGCGCAGCTTCTGCCGGTCGGCATCGGGATGCGCGGCCAAAAACTCGGTCATCGCCACGTCGCCGTCGTCGCCCATCAGGCCGTCGCGCACCGCTTCCGCGCGATGCAGGGCGGCGGTCTCGCGTTTGCCGGCATCGCCGTCCTTGGCCAGCGCGTCGCGGATCGCGTCCAGCACCGCGTCGTCCTGGCGACGCATCTGCTTGGCCAGGAACGCGTGTTGCCGCTTGCGCGCCCCATGCGACGTCATGCGCTGGGTCTCGCGGATATGCGGCAGCAGTTCCTCGGGGATCGGCAGCCGCGCCAGCTGCGCCGCGCTCAACGCGGTCAGGGTCTCGCCCAGCGCCAGCACGTCCAGCGCATCGCGCCGGTTCTGGCTGCGGCTGGGGCTCAGGAATTCGCCGGTGTCTTCATCGCGTCCACGCATCAGTACAGGATAGTCCATTGAACAGCCCTGCCATCGAAATCGCCCCGGTCGCCGACGACAGCCGCGAGCGCATGCAACGGCTCTCCGGTATCGCCGAGCAGTTGCTGGCCCAGGCCCGCGCCGCCGGTGCCAGCCAGGCCGAGGTCAGCTGCAACGAGGACAGCGGGCTTGCCGTCAACGTGCGCATGGGCGAGGTGGAAACCGTCGAGGCCACCCGCGACCGCGGCATCGCCGTCACCGTCTACTTCGGCACGCGCAAGGGCAGCGCCAGCACTGCCGACCTGCGCGAGGACAGCCTGCAGGCGACGGTGTCGCAGGCCTGCGCGATCGCCCGCCATACCGAGGACGATCCGGCCTCCGGCCTGGCCGACGCCGGATTGATGGCGACCACGCTGCGCGAATTCGACGGCTGGCATCCGGCGAATTTCGATGCTGACCGTGCGGTGGCGATCGCCCTGGCCGCGGAGGCCGCGGGCCGCGAGGTCGATGCCCGGATCGGCAATTCCGACGGTGCCTCCGCGAATGCCGGCGCGACCATCAGCGTCTACGCCAATTCGCATGGCTTCCTGGGCGCCGAGCGCAGCACCTCGTACAGCATCGGCTGCGCGCTGATCGCCGGTGAAGGCGAGGACATGCAGCGCGACAGCTGGTACAGCGTGGCACTGGCGGAGGGTGACCTCGAACCACCACAGGCAGTCGGCCGCAAGGCGGCGCAGCGCACGCTGGAGCGGCTCGATCCGCGCTCGCTGCCGACCGGCGAGGTGCCGGTGCTGTTCGCCGCGGAGATGGCGCGCTCGCTGGTCGGCCACTACCTCGGCGCGGTCTCCGGCGGGGCCTTGTATCGCAAGGCCAGTTTCCTGCTGGACAGCGTGGGCACGCGGGTGTTCCCGGACTGGTTCGACATCGAGGAGCGGCCGTTCCTTCCGCGCGGTTTCCGCTCGGCCGCGTTCGATGCGGAGGGCGTGGCGACGCGCGAATCCCCGCTGGTGCGCGACGGTATCGTCCAGCGCTACGTGCTGGGCAGCTATTCGGCGCGCAAGCTGGGCCTGCAGACCACCGCCAACGCCGGCGGCGTGCACAACCTGCAGGTGCGGGCGAATGCCGGCGGCCTGCAGGAACTGGTGCAGGGCATGGGCCGCGGCTTGCTGGTCACCGAATTGATGGGACAGGGCGTGAACCCGATCACCGGCGACTACTCGCGCGGCGCGGCCGGGTTCTGGGTGGAGGGCGGGCGCATCGCCTATCCGGTCGACGGGGTCACCATCGCCGGTAACCTGAAGCAGGTGTTCGCCGCGATCGAGGCGGTGGGCAACGATGTGGATCCACGTTCGCACATCGCGACCGGTTCGATGCTGGTCGGCCGCATGACGGTGGCCGGCACCGGCTGAAGCGGGGTCGGGCGCGGGGTCGCCGGCATCGCGCCGATGGCCGGCCGGTGGCGCCGCGCAACGGCGGCGGGACTGGCCGGCACCTGCGTCGGGCCGCGTTATGCTTCGTGAACCGCGCGCTCGCGCAAAACCGGGGAACTCTAGATGGATATCAACGAAGCCACCGCACCTCCTCCCGTGCCTTCCGGTGCGCCGTCTTCCGATGACCGGCAGTGGGGGATGTTCGCGCACCTGTCGGCGCTCTCCGGCGTTGTCATTCCCTTCGGAAACATCATCGGCCCGCTGGTGGTGTGGCAGGTCAAGAAAGACACCCTTCCCTTCGCCGCCGACCAGGGCAAGGAAGCGCTGAATTTCAACATCACCATGCTGATCGCCGCGTTCATCGGCTTCCTGTTGACGTTCATCCTGATCGGCCTGGTGCTGCTGCCGCTGATCGGCATCGCGTGGCTGGTGTTCACCATCCTCGCGGGCATCAAGGCCAACGAAGGCGTCGCGTATCGGTATCCGTACGCGCTGCGCCTGATCAAGTAAGCGGTCCCCGTCGCCGGCGTTGCGCGTTTCGTCGCGCGCCGGCGGCCTTTCGTCGCCGCTGGCCCGCATTGGGCCTCCGGCCGCTTGGATCGCCAGGCAATGCCTCCATCCTCCTTTCCATGCCGGACTGTTTCCGGTGGGAGTCGACGATGGAAACCAGCACCTACGAATCCGGTGGCGCCGCGACCGCCGTGCAGACCCTGTCCCCGAGCCTCACCGACCGCCAGTGGGCGGCCGCTGCACACGCTGCGGCGCTGGTGGCCGCGATGGCGACCAGCCTGTGGGCGGGCGTGGCGGGCGCCATTGCAGCAGTGGGGGTGTGGATGCTGGTACGCGACCGCTCCGCGTTCGCTTCCGAGCATGCGAAAGAGGCGGTCAACTTCAACCTCAGCATGTTCATCTATGCCGCAGCCGCGGTGGTGTTCTCGATCTTCACCCTCGGCATCGGCCTGATCGTGGCGCTGCCGTTGTGGGGGATCCTGGCGCTGGTGTGGATCGTCTGCACCCTGGTCGCGGCGTTCAAGGCCTACGATGGCCAGCCGTACCGCTATCCGGTGACGATCCGCCTGTTCAAGTAAGCATCGCCCAGCATCGATGCAGGGCGCATCGGGTGAACAGGAAAGGCCGGCGCAGGCCGGCCTTTCCGCATCTGCCGGGCCTGCCGCGATCAGCGATCCAGGTAGGGCTCCAGGCCCTTGTAACCCTGCTTGTCCAGCGCATCCAGGCGCTTGTCCAGCGGAGGATGGGTCTTGTACAACTGGGTCAGTCGTTGTGATGAAGACCCGAGCGCGGTCATCTTCTGCAGCACCGCGTAATAAACCAGCGGATTCGCGCCGGCGCGCGCCAGGTAGAAGCCGGCGGCCTGGTCGGCACGGTATTCGGCGTTGCGGTCGAGTTGGGTCAGCATGATCGCTGCACCGTTCCGTTCGATGTAGCCGCGCGCAAGGCTGCCGGCCACCCCGCCGCCGGTGTTGACCCGGCTCAGCGCGACATCGCGGCCCGCGCCCTGCAACTCCTGCTTGCGCAGGACTTCGTAGTGGTCGCGCTGGACCACGTGGCTGAGTTCGTGGCCCAGCACCGCGGCCACTTCGTCGTCGCTGCCGAGCAACTGGTAAAGCCCGCGGGTGATCAGGATGTAGCCACCCGGGGCGGCGAAGGCGTTGATCTCGCCATCGTCGATCACGCCAAAGGTCCAGGGCAACTCGGGGCGGCTGCTGCGCGAGGCCAGCCAGCGACCGATCAGGTTCACCCGCTTCTGCATCGCCGGATCCTTCACCAACGGTGCCGCGCCGAGGACGCGACCGGCGATCAGCGGGCCCAGCTCCAGTTCTTCCTGGGCGACTTCGTCTTCCGACTTGCCGATCAGCTTGTCGCCGGAGGCCGCTGCGGTCGCGCCCACGCCACCGCCCAGCCGGCCGCCGACCGAGGACAGCAGCCCGCGCGCCATGCCGAACCGCTCGCGCTTCTCGGCCTGGGTGGCGCCACCCTTGCCGCTGCCCTTCGCCTTGCCAGGCTGGTATTCGATGGCGTACGCCACCTGCGTGGCCGTCCAGCCGCGCTTGGCAGCTGCCTGTTCGGCGGCTTCGGGGGTGGCGCGGTAGGACTCCATCAGCTTCAGCTGGGCGGCATTGAAGCTGGCGGCCTTCAGGTCGCTCTCGTCGATGCCGCGCACGCTCGCGGTTTCGCTGACGCGGCCCTTGCTGGCCTTGCCGGTGAACAGCGCCTGGGCGGCCCCGCCGGTTTCGGCCTTGCCGTAGGCCACGCGCACGTCGTTGACCCGTACGTAGCCGGTCTTGCCACCGTCCAACGCCAGCTGGAACCACAGGCCCTGCTGGCCGCTGACCTTGACCGGCGCGTTCTTGCTGAACGTGGCCACGGTCGGGGAGGCGAAATCCGGCTTGGCATGCGCCTCGATCGAAGGCTTGGCGACTGTCGCGGGGGTGATCGGGTCGGCGGCCAGCAGCAGGCCGGACACCATCGCCGCCAGCACGGCGGCACTCCATCGCATCGTGTTGCGTGTCATCGATCTTCCCCCTCCGCGTCGGTGGCATCCGTCGCCTCGTCGCTGAACTCCAGCGTGTGCGACGGATCCAGAATATAGCGATTGTCCGCGACCAGCAGCCATTCGTCGGTCGCATTCAGGTCCTGCCCCAGCAGCTCGCGCAAACGCATGCGCTCGCCGCGGTTGGTCAGGTCGTTGTCGTCGTCGATCTCGGCAACGGAAATGCAGACCATCACCCGGCCATGGTCCTCCAGGCGCAGGTCGCCTTCGTTGAGGTCGCGATACAACTGGTCGAGCTCGCGCTTCGCCGCGTCCAGTGCCTGGGTGCGCTCGGTACCGGTCCAGATCAGCAGCATCAGGTCGTCGAGGATGTCGTGCAGCCAGCTCTTGCGCTCGACGATGCCCTCGATCATCACCGCGTCGCTGCCGGCATACAGTTGCCGGCGCAGCAGGCGGCGGTACTCGCGCTTGCCGCGGATCGCGGCGAATGCCTCGATGTCGCCATTGGGCACGAAGCGCAGGCGCGCCATCAACAGCCAGGGATGGTGCTGCGGGTTGTATTCGTCGCGATAGTCGTTGTTGCCGATCGCGCGGCCGCGCTGCACGGAGGCGTAGAGCCGGCACAGGCCGAAGCACAGGCTGACGAAGCCGACGCTGGCGAAGATGTCGACGAACACCCCGAAGAAGGTCAGGCCGACGAAGGCGATGAGCAGGAGGGTGGCGTTGGTGGCCACGAACACCCCGTCCACGTCCTCATGCGGTTCGCCGCGCCAGAATGCGTAGCTGGTCAGCAGGACCAGCAGCGCCGCCAGCAGGTACTTGAACGAGGTCGGCGGCATCCAGATCGCGCTGTCCTGCAGCAGCGCCTCGGTCGCCTCGGCCCAGACTTCCACGCCCGGCATGGCGGCCTTGATCGGTGTCGGTTTGGTGTCGCTGATGCCGGCTGCGCTGTAGCCCAGCAGGGCCACGGCGCCGCGCAACACGGGGCGCTTTGCGCCTGCGGCATGGCAGACCGTCTCGCCCGCCAGCAGGTCTGCGGCACTGATGTAGGGCAGTTGCGTGCGCTTGCGCCAGTTCACCCGGACCTGCGCGGGGTAAGAGGAGGGCGACCGCCCCTGCACCTGCGCGGCGAGCAGCACCGGCAGGGTGGGGATAGCCCAGCCTTCGACCTCATCGCGCAAGGGCACGTCGCGGACGATGCTGTCGTCCGACCGACCGAAGTTGGTCGATGCGGCATGCTTCGCCATCGCATCGCCGTACGGCAGCTGCAGCGGGATCGGCGGTCCCGGTGGCCTGGCCTCGGGCGACAACGGATACGCCCCCGGCGCATCTGCGGCACGGATCGCGGCCTTGGCGTTGAAATCCGCGTCCTCCGGGAACGTGGCGGCGAACAGGAACCGCCCCTCGCCACCGGCGGCGACCAGGTCCAGCATGCCGTCGCCGTTCGGGTCATCCGGATCGCGATCCAGGAACATCACATCCACGCCGACCGCCTTCACCCCGGCGCGATCCAGCGCATCCAGCAGGTCTGCATGCACCGATCGCGGCCAAGGCCAGCCGCCCAGGCCCTGCGCGCGCGTCCACTCGATCGAGCACTCGTCGATCTCCACGACCACGGTCTTGCCCGACGGTTTCGGCTCCACCGGCCGCAGTTTCACCACCTTGTCGAACAGGCTGTCCTCCGCCGCGTCCAGGCTGCGCCCGTGGGTCCAGTCCCAGCCCAGCCAGCCCAGCGCCGCGATGGCGAGCAGTGGATAGAAGGCGAACTTGAGGCGCAGCGCGAGCTTCGACAACGGCCGCCGCCAGCCACGTTCGACCACGGTCCACGCATCCATGAACCACACCGCCAGCGACGCCATGGTGGCGTCGATGCGGTCCTGCAGGAGCTTGAAGGCGCGGCGTGCCATGCCGGTGGCTCAGCGGTCGCGTTCGACGACGAGGCGGGCCAGCGCGGCGAGCGCGGTGGTGTCGACGGCGAGCGACGACAACGCGTGCTGCATCGTGTCCGCCAGCGATGCCAGGCGCGCGCGGCTGGCGTCGATGCCGAGCAGCGCGGGAAAGGTCGCCTTGTCCTGCGCCGCATCCTTGCCCGCGGTCTTGCCGAGGGTGGCGGCGTCGCCTTCCACGTCGAGCAGGTCGTCGCGCACCTGGAACGCCAGGCCGAGTGCGTCGGCGTAGCGATCCAGCGCGCCGCGGCTGGCGTCCTCGGCTCCGGCCGCGATCGCGCCGAGGCGCACTGCGGCGCGCAGCAGCGCGCCCGTCTTCATCGCGTGCAAGCGTTCGAGGTCGGCGAGAAGGAAAGTGGGGTCGGAGTCGCCTTTCGCAGACGAAAGGCGACTCTGACCCCAGTTTCCCCGACCCCACTTTCCGGTCGCATCGATATCCAGCGCCTGCCCGCCGCACATGCCGGCCACGCCGGAGGCGCGCGCGAGTTCCGCCAGCATCGCGACGCGTCGCTCCGCCGGCTGCGGCGCGTTCGCCAATACTTCGAAGGCGCGCGCCTGTAGTGCATCGCCAGCGAGGATCGCGGTGGCTTCGTCGAAGGCGACATGCACGGTGGGCTGGCCGCGACGGAGGGCGTCGTCGTCCATCGCCGGCAGGTCGTCGTGGACCAGCGAGTAGCAGTGGATCAGCTCGACCGCGACGGCGGCGGCATCCAGGTCGGCCTCGGTCGCGCCGAATGCGCGGCCCGTGGCGTAAACGAGCATCGGCCGCATGCGCTTGCCGCCGTTGAGCACGCCATGGCGCATCGCGGCGTGCAGGCGTTCGGGCGAGGTGGCGGGGTCGGGTAGGGCGCGGTCGAGCGCGGCCTCGACGCGCGTGCGCCAGGCCGCGAACATCGCGTCAGGCATCTTCGCTGGCGTCGAACGGACGCGCGTCATCGGGATTGGCGGGGTCGCTGAGCAGGCGCACGCGCAGTTCCGCTTGTTCCAGCGCGGATTGGCAATGCCGGTACAGGCCGACGCCGCGCTCGTAGGCGGCCAGCGATTCCTCCAGCGTCATCTCGCCGCTTTCCATGCGCGCGACCAGGTCTTCCAGCGACTGCATCGATTGCTCGAAGTCGGCAACCGGCGAGGTGTCTTGCGGAGGTGTCGTCTTTCGGGCCATGCGCGAAGTTTACGCCAGCCTCGCCCAGTGCAGTCGGGCGCCGCGCGTGCCCAGCCATGCGGCCAGCGATGCCGACAGGATGGCGTCGCCGGCCGCGAGCAGGGTGCCATCGTTCGATGACAGCAGCGGCAGGCGTTCGCGCCGCCAGGGCGGAATGCCTGCGTCCTGCAGGACGTGCTTCAGCGCATGCGAATGGCCACGTCCAGGCAACACGATGCGTTCGCCGCCTTGCCGCGCATGCACGCGCAACGGTGGGTCGAAACGCTCGGCGCCGAGCAGGGACAGCGTGTCGCCGGTCGGCAGGAGCAGCGGCGTCGTGCCGTCCCATGCCTGCGACCATTGCGCGGGCAGCGGATCGCGCATCGCCTCGGCATGCAGCAGGTGGCGCCAGCGGCGGATGCGTGCCCCGGACCACGCGAAACAGGCCTGGGTATCGGCGCGCGCGGGCAGCAGGTCGGCTTCGATGACGGCGATGCCGTTGCCGGGCAGGGGCTGCAGGCCGAGCCCACCGATCCAGCGTCGCAGGACGCGCGCGCGGCGTTCCGGGACGATCGCGCGCAGTGCGTCGACATCGAGCGTGTGGTCGTCGCGCATCACGCCCTGCAACGCCGACACGTCATCGGCTTCCAGCAGGTCCGCGGCCTGCGCATTCAATGCCGCGCAGCGCGCCAGGTTGTGGCTCGCTTGCGGCCAGCGCTGGCGCAGCAGGGGCATCACGGCGTTGCGCAGGAAATTGCGATCGAAGCGTGGATCGCCGTTGCCCGCATCCTCGATCCACGCCAGGCCATGCGCGGTCGCATGCTCGTGCAATTCCTCGCGCGCGACATCGAGCAAGGGTCGCCACAGCCAGCCGTTTGCGTATGCGCGCCACGACCGCATCGCTGCCAGGCCGTCCACGCCGGAGCCACGCAAGGCGCGCAGCAGGAAGGTCTCGGCCTGGTCGTCGCGATGGTGGGCGAGGGCGAGGATCTCGTCATCGGCCAATGCCTGCGCGAAGGCGCGATGCCGCGCGTCGCGTGCCGCACCTTCAAGACCCTGGCCGGATGCACGATCCACATCGACGTGGACGATCGACAATGGGACGTCGAGCGCATCGCAGCTGCGCTGGCACTGCGCGGCCCAGGCATCGGCATCGGCATGCAGCCCGTGATGCACGTGGATCGCGCCCAAGCCGTTGCGGCGAATGTCGGTATTCGCTGCGAGCAAATGCAAAAGGACAGTCGAATCGAGGCCGCCGCTGAAGCCGAGCATCACGCCGCGCCCATCGTCGCGCCGGACCACATCGGCCAACGGCGCGTGCATGTGCCTCAGGACGCGGTGTCGTAGGCGCCGTAGCCGCGCAGCCGCTCGTAACGCCGCTGCAGCAACTGGTCCACCGGAATGCCCTCGAGCGCATCCAGTTCGTTGAGCAGCACGGCCTTCAGCCGCTTGGCCATCTGCACCGGGTTGCGGTGCGCGCCGCCGGTCGGCTCGCGCACCAGCTTGTCGATCAGGCCCAGGCCTAGCAGGCGTTTGGCGGTCAGGCCCAACTGCTCGGCTGCATCCTTGGCCTTGCCGGCATCGCGCCACAGGATCGAGGCGCAGCCTTCCGGCGTGATCACCGAATACGTGCCGTACTCGAGCATCAGCGTGCGGTCGCCGACGCCGATCGCCAGCGCGCCGCCGCTGCCGCCTTCGCCGATCACGGTGCAGATGATCGGCACCTTGAGTTCGGCCATTTCCAGCAGGTTGCGGGCGATGGCTTCCGATTGGCCGCGTTCCTCGGCATCGATGCCCGGCCAGGCGCCGGCGGTGTCGATGAAGGTCAGGATCGGCAGGCCGAAGCGTTCGGCCATCTTCATCAGCCGCAGCGCCTTGCGGTAACCCTCGGGCTTGGGCATGCCGAAGTTGCGGCGGACCTTGGCCTTGGTGTCGCGGCCCTTCTCGTGGCCGATCACCATCACCGGGCGGCCGTCGATGCGGGCGAGGCCACCAACGATCGCGTTGTCGTCGGCGAAGGCGCGGTCGCCGGCGAGTTCCTCGAATTCGTCGCAGATCACCCGCAGGTAATCCAGCGTGTACGGCCGCGCGGGGTGGCGGGCGAGCTGCGAGACCTGCCACGGGGTGAGGTCGCGGAAGATCGTCGCGGTGCGCTTGCGCAGCTTTTCCTTCAACGTATGCACTTCGGCGTCGACATTCACCGCCGGGCCGTTGCTGGCATGCCGGAGCTCCTGGATCTTCGCTTCCAGGTCGGCGATGGGCTGTTCGAAATCGAGGTAGTTCGGGTTCATCGCCCGAAGTTTAGCCCAGCGGGCCGGCCATACCGAGCCGTAGGTGGCTGCGCGTGGCGCAATCGCTTGACGCGGGCAGGGGGGCATTGGACGCTGCAGCGATGGATCCGATGCCCATGCCGGCCGTGCCACCCGCCTCCTCGGCGGACGTGCGCGTGCCCTGGCATGCCAGCCTGCGCACGCGGCTGATGGCCTGGGTGGGCCTGTTGCTGGCCTTGCTGTTGCTGGCTGGATTCGCCACGGCCTTCCTCGCCGCCCGCGAGCGCGTGCTTGCCGATGCCGAGGCGCGCACCCGCTACGAGGCGCGGCAGGCGGCGGATCGGCTGGACGCCACGATGCGCTCGGTCCGCGTGTCCGGCGAGGCGATGATTGAACTCAACAACCGGGTGGCCCTGACCCGCGCCGAGTTGCTGGAGGCGATGGAAGCGATGCTGGATGCCAATCCAGTCACGGTCGGTGGCCTGGTGGCGTTGGAACCGGGGGTGCTGGCCGACCGTGCGCCGCTGGCGTTCTACGTTGGCATCGCCGCGCGCGGCGTGCCTGATCGCGACCTGCTCGCCGACGGTTACGACCTGGCCGGGCGCGAGTGGTACCAGCGCACGTTGCAGGCGACGTCGCCGTGGTGGTCGGAGCCGTATTTCAACGAAACCGCCGGCGGGCGCTACATGACCACGCTCAACCTGCCGCTGCGCGACCGCAGTGCCAGGCGCATCGGCATGGTCAGCCTGGACGTGCCGGTGCAGGCGCTGTCGTCGTCGCTGGAATCGTTGCGCACGGTCACCGGCCAGCGGACCGCGTTGTTCGCACCGGAGGGCACGATCGCCGTGCATCCGGAACGCGGCATCGCCTTCGCCCATGACTTGCCGGGCTACATCGCGCGTGCCGGTCGCAGCGACCTCGCCCCGATGGAAGCCGCGCGCGTGCAACAGCGCCCGCTGCAGTTCACCCATGCCGACGCGCGCGACGGCACGGTCCGCTATTCGGTGCTGCAGCCGGTCGGCGGCAGCGGCTGGACCCTGCAGCTTTCGATGGGCCGCGACGCGATGCTGGCCGGGCTGGACAGCGCGATGCGCATGCTCGGCCTGATCGGTGGCCTGGTCGCATTGCTGGCGGCGCTGGCGGTATTGCGACTGGCCCGGCGGATCACCGTGCCGCTGACCGAGCTCACGACCAGTGCGGGCCACTTCGCCAATGGCGAATTCGACTGGCCGGTGCCGCACGATGCGCGCGGCGACGAGGTCGGGGTGATGGCGCGCGCGCTGGAACGCGCACGCGATTCGATCCGCCAGCAACTGGACGAGATCGGCCGCTACGCCACCGAACGGCAGAAGCTGCAGAGCGAACTCGACATCGCCCGCGGCATCCAGATGTCGATGCTGCCGCGCGACCGCGACTTCGCCGTTGGCGACATCCGTTATCGCCTGCAGGCACGGCTGGAGCCGGCGAAGGCGGTCGGTGGCGATTTCCACGGTCATTTCCTGCAGGGCGCCGACCGCGTGTGGTTCGTGGTCGGCGACGTCTCCGACAAGGGCGTGCCGGCGGCGCTGTTCATGGCCCGGGTGGTGACCGTGCTGGAAGTGGCGACCGCAGCGAGCGATGCGCCCGACCGGGTGCTGGCCGACGCGGCACGCCATCTCTCGGAGAACAACGACGCCTGTATGTTCGCCACCGTGCTGTGCGGCGTGCTCGACCTGGCGAGTGGCGAACTCGCGATCGCCAGCGCCGGCCATGATGCGCCGCTGCTGCGGCATGCCGATGGCCGCATCGACAGTATTCCGCTGGAGTCAGGCCCCGCGCTCGGCTTCGACGCGGTCGATGGGTTCGAGGTCTGGCGCGGTCGCCTGCAACCGGGCGACCTGCTGTTCGCATGGACCGATGGCGTGACCGAAGCCTTCGATGGCGACGACCTGGCCTTCGGCGAGGAACGCATGCAGGCCGCGCTGCGCACCGCGGGCAGCGCCGCCGAAGCCTGCGACGGCATGTTGATCGCGGTGCATGCGTTCGCGGCCGGCGTGGCGCAATCGGACGACATCACCGTGTTCGCGATCGATTGCGGGTCGCAACCCGTGCCGGCGGCGTGGTCGATGGTGCTCGACGTGCCCGGCGGTCGCGATCGGCTGCCGGAGGTGCTGGCCGGGGTCGAGGCGCACCTGCATGCCGCCGGTATCGACAGCGGCCGCGTCCACGATGCGCAAGTGATCGTCGAGGAACTCGCCTGCAATGTCATGGACCACGGGGCGCAGGCGGGCGTCGATGCGATGCGACTCGACGTGACCGCCGCGGACGGTCGCGTCGTCCTCGAACTCCGCGACAACGGCGCCGCCTACGATCCACTCGCGCATCCGGTGCCCGACCTCGATGCCGACCTCGAGGATCGGCCGATCGGCGGGCTGGGCATCCACCTGGTGCGCGAACTCGCGCAGGATGCGCGCTACCATCGGGACGCCGGCTGGAACCACATGCGTGTGGTGCTCGAGGCGATCCCTTCCCCCACCTGACGCCCACGCGACTCCATGGCCATTTCCGTCCGCATCCATTCCCTGCTCCCGAACGGCAGCCAGCGCGTCGAAGTCGGCGGTCGCCTGGACACGCATACCTACGGCGAGCTCGACGATCGCCTGACCCTGGTGCTGGCGGCGAAGGTGCAATCGCTGGTGCTCGACCTGGCGCAACTGGACTACGTGAGCTCGGCGGGCGTGCGTTCGATCTTCCGTGCACGCAAGTTGTTGGCCGCGCGCGGTGGAACGCTGGTGCTGGCGAATACGCAGCCGCAGGTGCAGAAGGTGTTCGACATCGTCAAGGCGGTGCCACTGAGCGAGATCTTCCGCAGCGTGGAAGAAGCGGACGCCTACCTCGACAAGATCCAGAAGCGGATCGCCCGCGGCGACCAGGACGACTGAGCGCGGCTCAATTGACCCACGGCTTGGCCAGGGTGACGCTGACCGCGTCCACCCCGGGCAGGTTGCGCAGCAGGCCGGGCAATGCCGCATCCACGCGCAGGCCGCGGCCGCCATTGACGGTGAGTCGGCCGATCCCGGCGGCGGTGATCGCCTCGATCAGCAGGGGCGTGGCGCCGGCATGCGCCTGCAGCATGCGTTCGAAGTGCTGCAACGCGTCCGGCTGGCGGAGGTCGATGCGGATCGACACACGCTGGGCGCGTTCGCCGCACAGTTGGGTGAAGTCCCAGCAGCGGCTGGCACGCAGGGCGAAGCCGCCGCTGAATTCGTCCTCGCGCAGGTCGCCTTCGACCACCAGGATGCGGTCGCGGGTGAGCAGCGGCGCGTATTCCTTCCACTCGTCGCCGAAGAACGCGCATTCGATCCGGCCGCGCCCGTCCTCCAGTTGCACGAAGGCCTGCGAATCGCCGCGCTTGCGCATGCCGACGACTTGCCCCGCCACCACGGCCTGCATTTGCTGCCGCCAGCCCCGGCGCGCCTCCTGCGGGCGCGCTTCCCATAGCGCGTCCAGCGACGACAGGTCGTGGCCGACCAGGCGTTGCAGTTCGTCGCGATGCGGATCCATCGGATGCCCGCTGAGATAGTGGCCCAGCGTCTCGCGTTCACCCTGCAGCTTCTGCGCCAGAGGCCACTCGCTGCAGGTGGGCAGGTCGATATGGATGTCGGGCGCACCGGTTGCATTGCCGAACATGTCGACGATGCCGGCGTCGCGATTCCTGGCGATCTGGTCGGTCGCCTTCAGCACTTCCGGCAACTGCAACATCAGTGACGCGCGATTGCTCGCCAGCGCATCCATCGCGCCGGCATGCACCAGCGCTTCCAGGGTGCGCTTGTTGAGGCCGGCGGCATCCACGCGCTTGCTGAAATCCAGCAAGTCCTTGAAAGGGCCTGCGTTCGTCCTCGCGGCACTGATGGCGTCGCAGGCGCCGCGGCCGACGCCCTTTACCGCGCCCAGGCCGTAGCGGATCGTCTTCGAGTCGGTGGCCTCGAACATGTAGGTCGAGGCATTCACGTCCGGCGGCAGGACCTTGAGGCCGAGCGTGCGTGCTTCGTCGAGGAAACCGACGACCTTGTCGGTGTTGTCCATGTCGCTGGACAGCACGGCGGCCATGAACTCCGCCGGGTAGTGCACCTTCAGCCAGGCGGTCTGGTAGGCGACCAGCGCGTAGGCGGCGGAGTGCGACTTGTTGAAGCCGTACTCGGCGAACTTCTCCATCAGGTCGAAGATCTGCGTCGCGGTGCGTGGATCCACCCCGCGTTCGGCGGCGCCGGCCTCGAACTTGCTGCGCTCCTTCGCCATTTCCTCGGGCTTCTTCTTGCCCATCGCGCGACGCAGCAGGTCGGCGCCGCCCAGCGAATAGCCGGCCAGCACCTGGGCGATCTGCATCACCTGTTCCTGGTACACGATCACGCCGTAGGTCGGCGCCAGCACCTGCTCCAGCGCGGGGTGCGGATAGCTGACGTCCTCGATCCCGTGCTTGCGGTCGCACCATTGCTTGTCCATCCCGCTGCCCAGCGGGCCGGGGCGGAACAGTGCCGCCAGCGCGATGATGTCCTCGAAGGTGTCGGGCTTGGCGCGCTTGAGCAGTTCGCGCATGCCGCGCGATTCGAACTGGAACACCGCTACCGAATCGCCGCGCGCGAACAGTTCGTACGTGGCCTTGTCGTCCAGCGGCAGCGACATGATGTCGAATGCGCATTCGCCCGCGGCGGCGCGGCGCACGTTGATTGCCTTCACCGCCCAGTCGATGATCGTCAGCGTGCGCAGGCCGAGGAAGTCGAACTTCACCAGGCCGATCGATTCGACGTCGTCCTTGTCGAACTGGGTCACCGGGTTGCGGCCCAGGCCGTGGCCGTCGTGTTCCGCGAACAGCGGGCAGAAATCCTGCAGCGGGCTGGGCGCGATCACCACGCCGCCGGCGTGCTTGCCGGCGTTGCGGGTCAGGTCTTCCAGTTGCAGGGCCAGGTCGACCAGGTCGCGGACGTCGTCCTCGGCGTGGTAGCGGTCGCGGAACTCGGTGACGACGCGGTCCGGTTCCTTCTGCGCGCGCTTGCCGATGCCGATCGCGTCTTCCAGCGTCATCGGGTCGGTGGGCTGCAGCGGAATCAACTTGGCCAGGCCATCGACGAAGCCGTACGGGAAACCGAGCACGCGGCCGGCATCGCGCAGCACCGCCTTCGCCGCCATCGTGCCGTAGGTGATGATCTGGCTGACGCGGTCGCGGCCGTACTTCCGCGCGACGTAGTCGATCACTTCGTCGCGCCGGTCCATGCAGAAGTCGATGTCGAAGTCCGGCATCGACACGCGTTCGGGATTGAGGAAGCGCTCGAACAGCAGGTCGTAGGGCAGCGGGTCGAGGTCGGTGATGCCGAGCGCCCAGGCCACCAGCGAGCCGGCACCGGAACCGCGGCCGGGGCCGACCGGGATGCCGTGCTGCTTCGCCCAGTTGATGAAGTCGGCGACGATCAGGAAGTAGCCGGGGAAGCCCATCTTGACGATGACGTCCAGCTCCAGCTCGAGCCGGGCCTCGTAGTCCGCGCGGGTCTTGCCGGTCGCCAGTGGCGCTTTCTCGAGGCGTTTGACCAGCCCCTCGCGCGACTGGCTGCGGATCCAGCTGTCCAGGGTTTCGTCGCTGGGCACCGGGAACGCCGGCAGGTAATAGGTGCCCAGCCGCAGTCCCAGGTTGCAGCGCTGCGCCAGCGCCACGGTGTTGTCCAGCGCGTCCGGTGCATCGGCGATGAACAGCGCCGCCATTTCATCGGCGGACTTGAGGTATTGCTGCGCGCTGTAGTCATGCGGCCGGCGGGTGTCGTCCAGCACCCGGCCGCTGGCGATGCACACGCGCGCCTCGTGCGCATCGAAGCCGTCGGCGTCGAGGAATCGCACGTCGTTGCTGGCCAGCAGCGGGATGCTTCGGCGCGCCGACACATCCAGCGCGAACGCGTTGAAGGCGTCCTCGCCGGCGCGACCGGTGCGCAGCAATTCCAGGTGCAGGCGATCGCCGAATTTCGCCTGCAGGTCGGCCAGTGCCTGTTCGGCCAGGTCGTGGCGACCGGATGCGAACAGCTGGCCGGGCTCCGACTGCGGCCCGGCGATTGCGAACAGGCCGGCGTTCTCCGCAAGCCACGCCGGGCGTGCGACCACGCCATCGACGCGATGGCCCTCCATCCACGCGCGCGTGAGGATTTGCGAGAGGCTGAGGTAGCCGTCGTTGTCGCGGCACAGCAGGGTCAGGCGCGAGGGCGCGGCGGTGCCCTCGGCGACCAGCACGTCGGCGCCGGCGATCGGCTTGATCCCGGCCTTTTCCGCCTCCTTGTAGAACTTGACCAGCGCGAACAGGTTGTTCTGGTCGGTGATCGCCACCGCCGGCAGGCCGCGCGCAGCGCAGGCCGCGACGAGCTCCGGGATGCGGATCGTCGAATCGACCAGCGAGTACTCGCTGTGCAGGTGCAGGGGAACGAAACGGGCTGGCATCGCGGATCCGCAGGCTCAAAGGCGAGCGTAGGCCGGCCCCGGGACCCCGGCAAGGCTTGACACGCAGGCAGGCCCGCGCGAGCTCAGCACGGTGCGGTCTGGGCCAGCAAATCCCCTTGCATCGGGGTGCCGCCGCAGTCGCGCACCGGGGCGAAACTGCGCCGATGGTGCTCGCACGGGCCATGCTCCCGCAGTGCCTGCAGGTGCGACGGGCTGGGATAGCCCTTGTGCTGGTCGAAGCCGTAGTGCGGATACAGCAGGTGCAGCTCGCGCATGGCTTGGTCGCGGGCGACCTTGGCCAGGATAGAGGCTGCCATGATCGTGCGGTCGCGTGCATCGCCGCCGATCCAGGCCTCGGCCGGGCAGGGCAGGTCGGGCGGCAGGCGGTTGCCGTCGATGCGGGCCACGTCGGCCATGTGTGCCACGCCCAGCAGCGCCTCGCGCATGCCGTGCAGGGTGGCGTGATAGATGTTGCGTCGGTCGATCTCGGCAGGCGCGATGAACACGATCTTCCACGCGAGCGCGCGCTCGATGATGCGCGGGTAGAGCGCCTCGCGCTTGCGCGCGGTCAACGCCTTGGAATCGTCCAGCCCGTTCACCGGCGTGCGGCCCGGCGGGAACACCACCGCGGCCACCACCACCGGCCCGGCCAAGGGGCCGCGCCCGGCTTCGTCGATCCCGGCGATGCGCTGGATCATGCGGGCGTCCCCACCAATCCGGCGACCGCGTCGGCGGCGCGCGCGGAGGCGTCGCGGCGAAGGGTTTCGTGGATCGCGAGGAACCTCGGTTGCAACGCCTCCACCGCATCGGCATCGCAGAACCAGCGCAGCAGCGCGGCCTGCAAGTTCGCGGGCGTGCAGTCGTCCTGCAGCAACTCGGGCACCAGCGTTTCGCCGGCCAGCACGTTGGGCAGGCTGACATGCGCCGACTTCAGCAGGCCGAACGCCTTGACGATGGCGTAGGTCAGGCCGGAGATGCGATGACCGATCACCATCGGCCGCTTGCACAGCATCGCTTCCAGTGCAGCGGTCCCCGATGCCAGCAAGACGACATCGCTGGCGATCATCGCGCGCTGGGCATCGCCATCGAGCACGCGCATCGCCGGCGCATCGCCAACGATCGCGTCGATCGCGGCACGACATTGCGCATTCGCCGCGGGGATCAGCAGGCGCAGGCCGGGCACATCCGGATGCAGGAGGCGTGCCGCCTCCAGGAACGTCGGCAGCATCCGTTGGATTTCGCCGAGCCGGCTGCCAGGCAGCAACGCGAGGATCGGCCCGTCCCGCGATTCGCCGAGCGCGTGGCGCGCGGCAGCGCGATCCGGCTGCAGCGGGATCGCGTCGGCCAGCGGATGGCCGATGAACACGGCATCGACCCCGTGGCGCGCGTAGATCGGCGGCTCCATCGGGAACAGGCAGAGCACGCGATCTGCGCTGGCGGCGATCTTCGCCGCGCGCGATTCGCGCCAGGCCCACACCGACGGGCTCACGTCGTGCACGGTGCGTACGCCGCGTTGCTTGAGCCAGCGTTCGACGCCGAGGTTGAAGTCGGGCGCGTCGATGCCGATGAAGACGTCGGGCTGCCAGTCCAGCACGCGCTGGCGAAACGTCCTGCGCAACTTCAGGAGACGGGGCAGGTGGGCCAGCACTTCGGCCAGGCCCATCACCGCCAGTTCGCTCGCATCGAACCAGGTGTCCATGCCGGCCGCGCGCATCGCATCGCCGCCGATGCCGGCGAATTCCGCATCGGGGAAATGCGCGCGTAGCGCCTCGATCAATCCGGCGCCGAGCTGGTCGCCGGAGGTCTCGCCGGCGCAGAGGGCGATACGGAGGCTCATGCTTTTCCTCGGATTCGATCCGCGTCGTGCCGGGTGCCGGGGTATTTCCCAAGTCGCTCCCCGATACTCGCTTTGTTGGAAAACACCCCGGCACCCGGCACGACGCTACCTGAGTGGGTCACCGCAGCAGCGGCCGCTCGCCGCGTTCGATGAAGTCCAGCATCGCGCGCACATCGTCGCTGCCGCTAGCCGCGATCTCGCCGAGCTCGGACTTGGCTTCGTCCAGCTTCGCGTCGCCCATGTACAGCGCGCGATAGGCGCGCTTGATGCTGGCGATGCGGTCTGCATCGAAACCGCGTCGCTTCAGGCCTTCCGCATTGATGCCGCGTGGCCGCGCGTATTTTTCCTGCGCCACCATCAGGAATGGCGGCACGTCGCCGTTGACGAACGCGCCCATGCCGATGAACGCGTGGTCGCCGATCCGGCAGAACTGGTGCACGCCGGCGAACCCGCTGAGGATCACGTGGTTGCCCACCGTCACGTGTCCGGCCAGCGTGGCGTTGTTGGAGAACACGCAGTCGTTGCCGATGATGCAGTCGTGGGCCACGTGGCAATACGCCAGGATCCAGTTGCGGTCGCCGATGCGGGTGATGCCGCCACCATCGCCGGTGCCCCGGTTGATGGTGACGAATTCGCGGATCACGTTGTCGTCGCCGATCACCAGTTCGACCCGTTCGCCTCGGTACTTCTTGTCCTGCGGTTCGCCGCCGATCGCGGCATGCGCGTGGAAGACGTTGTCGCGTCCGATCCGGGTCGGTCCCTCGATCGTGCAATGGGGCCCGATGCGGCAGCCATCGCCGATCTCCACGCCCGCGGCGATCACCGCATACGCGCCGACCTGCACGCCCGCGCCCAATCGCGCATCCGGATCGATGGCGGCGGTGGGATGGACCAGGACGGTCGCGTTGCTCATTCGCGGGCGGCAGCGCAGAGGATCTCGGCACAGGCGGCCTGCTCGCCATCGACGCGGGCGATGCCGACGTACTGCGCCATGTTGCGGATGCGCCGCTTCAATTCGACTTCGAGTTCCAGGCGGTCGCCCGGCACCACCATGCGGCTGAAGCGCGCGTTGTCCACCTTGACCAGGTAGAAGGTGTCCTTGCCGATCTCCGCCGGATCGCGCGAGAGCTGGGTGAGCAGGCCGCCGGCCTGGGCCAGCGCCTCCACCACCAGCACCCCCGGCATCACCGGACGGCCCGGGAAGTGCCCGGTGAAGAACGGCTCGTTGCAGGTCACGTTCTTGTAGGCCAGCACGCGCTTGTCCTTCTCGAACTCGATCACCCGGTCGACCAGCAGGAACGGATAGCGGTGCGGAAGCAGGCGTTCGATCTCCGGGGTGTTCACCGGCAGGGTCACGCGGAAGGGAGTCTCGGTCATTCCTGGTCCTTGTCGCCTGCGCCGGCGCGCGGGTTCGCGCGGGCCATGCGGTCGAGTTGCTTGAAGCGCGCCGCGCTCTTGCGCCAGCTGCGATTGTCCATCAATGGGGTGCCCGAGGAGTACTCGCCGGGCTCGCGGAGCGAATGGGTCACCAGCGACATGGCGGTGATGACCACGCGGTCGCAGACCTCCAGGTGGCCGAGGACGCCGGCACCGCCGCCGACCAGGCAGTAGCGGCCAATACGCGCGCTGCCGGCGACCGCGGAACAGCCGGCCATCGCGGTGTGCGCGCCGATGCGCACGTTGTGGCCGACCTGGATCTGGTTGTCCAGGCGCACGTCTTCCTCGAGCACGGTGTCGCCCAGCGCGCCGCGGTCGATGGTGGTGTTGGCGCCGATCTCGCAGTCGTCGCCGACCACCACGCCACCCAGTTGCGGGATGTTGAGCCAGCGGCCGTGTTCCATCGCCAGGCCGAAGCCGGCGGCGCCCAGCACCGCGCCGGGCAGGATCCGCACGCGCTTGCCCAGCCGCACGCGCGTCACCAGCGTCACCCGTGCCTGCAACTCGCTGCCTTCGCCGATCTCGCAGTCGTCGCCGATCACGCAGCCAGGACCGACGACCACGCCGGCGCCGATGGTCGTGCGCGCGCCGATGCTGGTGAACGGGCCGATGTGCGCGCCTGGCGAGACCACTGCGCTCGGGTCGATCGCCGCGCTCGCGTGGATGCCGGGTTCGCGCGCCGGCTGGCGTTCGAATAGCGCGGCGATGCGGGCGAAGGCGGCGTAGGGATCGCGCGCGACCAGCGCGGAGCCGGCGAAGGCGGTGGCGTCTTCCTCGCGCAGCACGACCACGGCAGCCTGCGTCTCCGCGAGTTGCGCGCGGTAGCGCGGGTTGGCGAGGAAGCCCAGCTGTTGCGGCGTGGCGTCGGCCAGGGTGCCAACGCCGCTGATGTCGCGGTCCGGGCCGCGCAGGGCGAGCCCGAACCGGTGCGCCAGTTCGGAAGCAGCGAAGACTGGCGCGGTCATCGGGCGTGGGCCGTCAGAGCTGTCCGCCGAAGCTGAACTGCAGGCGCTCGATCTGGTCGCTGTCCTGCTTGCGCAGCGGGAGCGCGTAACTGATCGACAGCGGGCCCATCGGCGAACGCCACAACAGGGCGACGCCCGCGGAGGCGCGCAGTTCGCCGGCATCGAAGTTGTCGAACCCGTTGTACACGTTGCCGAAATCCACGAAGGCCGAGATGCGTGCCGCAGGGCTGTCGAACAGCTTCGGGAAGATTGCCTCGACCGAACCCGCGACCAGGAACGAGCCGCCCAGCGGCTGGCGGAAGCCGGACGCCGTCTGGTAGAACGGCCCCAGCGTGTTGTCGGTGAAACCGCGCACCTTGCCGCTGGAGGAGATGCCGCCGGCGTAGAAGTTCTCGAAGAACGGCAGGCCGCTGGCGGTGACCGTCTTGTCGAAATCGGGCGAGGTCGGCAGGCAGGGGTCGGTCGGCGGCGGACCCGGGACCACGGTATCCAGGATGCCGTCGTTGTTGGTGTCGCGGAAGCGCCAGATGCTGGGCGGTGCGGCGACGTAGACCCAGCCGTCGTGCCAGAGGCAGCCCTGGGGAAACATCACCTTCTCGGCGAACACGACCGACTTGTCGAAGCGGCCGTCGTTGTTGGTGTCCTCGAGGCGGAGGATGCGATGGGTGGGGTTCTTCAGCTGTTCGGCGGGGGGAAGGTTCGACCCGGAGGAATCGGTGACGTAGA
>ERZ795044.1023-NODE-1023-length-25693-cov-6.177081_pt1 | contig 25693 bp, 16 predicted proteins | sample MGYA00375128_ERZ795044 | MGnify/ENA primary metagenome ERZ795044 (study PRJEB30173, sample SAMN05720213) | anaerobic digester metagenome | isolation source: active sludge of municipal wastewater-treating anaerobic digesters | place: USA | collected 2014-12-22 ... | reverse complement strand
TCCGGGAAGCTTTCCTGAATGCCGGGCGCCGCGGTGGACTCCCCCTTTTTTTCTGACCGGGAACTCGGGGGGGTCTTTGAGAAAGTCCGGTCCGGGACCCGGCTTGAATTTGAAGACGGCGTAAAACTCTTCCGGTCGCGGGATTTTTCCGGAGTGGGCTGGCTTGCGAATTTCGTCCGGGAAAGATTGCACGGGAAGAACGCCCACTTCTCGAATTATCTGAATCTGAATCCCACCAACATTTGCGTAAACCGCTGCTTGTTCTGTCATTTCTTTCGGGATTCCGGAGCCCCGGACGCCTATGTTTTGTCCCGTGATGCAGTTCTCGAGACGGTCGCAAACGCGGTGGCCTTGCACGGTGTCCGTGAAATTCATATTGTCAGCGGCTTAAACGATGCGGTGTCCCCTGATTACTATTTCGAGATCGTTTCCTGGGTGAGGGAAGCCGCTCCGTCGGTTTTTATCAAGGCCTACACGGCGGTCGAGATCGATTATCTTTCCCGGCGGACGGGGCTTGGCGCCGGGGAAGTCCTTCGGCAGCTTCAGACCCGCGGCATAGGATCGATCCCCGGCGGGGGCGCTGAGATTTTTTCGGAAGACGTTAGAGGAAAAATTTGTCCCCGGAAAATAAACGCGGGGCGGTGGCTTGAAATTCACAAAATTGCCCATCGCCTGGGGATCCCTTCCAATGCTACGATGCTTTACGGGCATATCGAGCGCGTCGAGGACCGTGTCGACCATTTGCTGCGGCTTCGCGCGCTTCAGGACGAAACCTCCGGTTTTAACGCTTTCATCCCGCTTCCTTATCAGACGGGGAAAGAACCTCGCGAAGATTTACTGAAAGATTCCGTTCCCGACGGCATAACCGATCTGAAAGTTTGTTCCGCGGCGAGGCTGCTTCTGGATAATATCCCCCACATCCGGGTGCATTGGCCCGCGATCGGGCTGAGATTTGCCCAAGCCGCGCTTTCCTTCGGCGCCGACGACCTGGGCGGGACGGCGGTTTGCGAAAAGATATTGAAGGGGAATCAATCCGGCGAACCCGAGCCTGCCGCGCGGGACGAAATGATTCGTTTGATTCGCGAAAGCGGTTTCACCCCCCTTGAAGTGACGAGCAATTACGCGTCTTTTTGCCCGGCCTGAGATTTTTTCGGATTTGCCGGGGATCCTTTTCCCGGAACGCCTTCGAGGTTTTTCCTCGCTCTCAAATCGTCCGGCCTGAGCCGGAGCGCTTCGCGGAAATGCGCGGCGGCTTCTTCCGGTTTGCCCTGCTTCCTGAGAATGACTCCGAAATCATTATGGGCCTGGGCGTCCTTGGGGTTCAGTCCGAGAAAAGTTTCATATTCGCGGGCCGCTTCTTCGAATTGATTCTGACGGAGCAGAATACTGGCCAGGTTGAAGCGGGCGTCTTCGAATTGGGGGTTGATTTCCAGGGCCTTCCGGAGGTGAGAGACCGCTTCGTCCGTCCTTCCCAGGTCCGCGAGGGCGATCGCCAGGTTGTTGTGCGCGAGGGCGAAATCCGGCAGGAGGTCGAGGGCGATGGCGTAGTGGGTCAGCGCGACGGGGTATTTCCCCTCGCCGGCCAGGGCAGAGGCCAGATTGTTGTGCGCTTCGGCGAAATCATGTTTGAGGAAAATCGCTTTGGTGAAATGCCGGATGGCCTCGTCTTTTCTTCCGGCTTCCATCAGGGCGGAGGCATACACGTTATGCGCCATGGAATTGTTCCGGGTGACGCGAAGCGCATGCCGGAAAATCGTATTGGTGTTTTTCCAATGCTTCAGTTCCGGCCTCAAAAAAACGGCGTACGCGCAAATCTGAGCAAACGCAATGCCGGCGAGAAGGAATTTCCCGGTCCGGAATTTCTCGAGAAAAGCGGAAATCCCCCAAACGAAGCAAACGGAAAGCCCGATCATGGGAAAATAAAAATAACGGTCTTCGAGATTCAATCCCACCGACGGGAGCAGGGTCACAAAGAACCAGAGCCATCCCGCGGCCAGAAACGGGAAGGATTTCGCGCTTTTCCGGATAATCCAGCCCGAAAGGGCCAGGAAAAATACCCACGCTTCAAAATTTTCCCACGGACGCAGAATTAAATCGGGGTAGCGTATGGCGAGAGGAAAAGGCTCGATGGCTTTCCATAAATAACGGAGATAGGAAAATCCGGCTTGATGGAAAAAATAGTCTTTCATTCCCGTAGCAATGGTTTCGGAACGGCTCACAAGCAAGATTCCGCAGGAGATACCGGAAAGAACGATCCAGGGCAGTTTTTCGGCCAGCCGCTTCGCGACGGACGAAAACCGGAACGAAAGACGGTTGAGAGGCCAGTAATCTAAAATGAGCAGGATGACCGGCAGTGTGACCAGTACGGGTTTTGACATGAGAGAGAGGGCAAAACAGAATACCGAAAGCCATATCCGGCCGAACGAAGGTTTTTTGACGTATTTTGAGTAGCAGAGAAGAGTCAGTATTCCCCAAAAGACGGCCAGCACATCTTTTCGGGCGGTGATCCAGGCAACGGGCTGGATCTGAACCGGGTGGAGACCGAAGAGAAGGGCGAGCCATAAACTTTTCCACGGGGAAGAAGTCAGTCCCGCGAAGAGCAGGAAAAGGAAGACCGTGTTGAAGGCGTGAAGGATCAGATTACTCAGATGATGTCCTCCGGCGTCCGACTTCCAGATCTGGAAATCCAGCATGTGGGAAAGGGCTGTCATCGGTTGCCAGTAGTCCGTATTCAGGGAATCAAAGGTGAGGTCCGCAAGAAAGGCCCAACGGGCCCCTTTCGGTGTGACGCCCTGATTGAGGTAATGATTTTGCGCCACGTAGGGGACGTCGTCGTAATTGAGGAATTTGAACCCCGTTGCGGGCCAGAAAATCCCGAGGATGAGGGAAAAGAGGATAATGCTCAGAGTGATTTTGGATGCCAAAATGTTCTTTATCATGAGACTCCGTAAAGGCTCGACTAAATACGATAATGATTCTAGAATAGTTCCGCAATATTGCCACTATGAAAATTGAACGGGTTAAAACCTGCAGAATGGATATAAGGAGGATGACCATGAGAAAGTTTGTGTTTGGAATTGCTTTTTTCCTTTTGTTGGCCATGCCTTTGACGTTGCTGGCTAACGGGTACGGCCACGGAGAGGGACTTTCATTGAAAGAGAAGTTCTTTCACAAGGAGAGGTTTATTCAGTGCAACCAGACGGAATTAGGGCTTAAGGAAGATCAGATCCAGGCGATCAAGAACCTGAAATACGACCTTTCCCGCAAGATGATCGAGATGAATTCCAAAATGGAGCTCGCCATGCTGGACATTCAACAGGAGCTTCACAACGACAAGGTCAATATGGACCGCCTGAACGCGCTGGTGGACGCCAAGATGGAGACCAAAAAGGCCCTTTGCAAGGATGCCCTGAAGGCCTATGTCGACATGATGAGTATTTTGACCGCTGAGCAGAAGGCCAAGATGAAGGAATTGTGGCGCCAGCAGAAGAAAGAAGGCAAAATGTGCAAAAGGTCCTGGAAGAAATAACGGGACGTGCGGTTTTGGATGAAAACGGGGAATCCGGATCAAGGACTTTTGGCGGAAAGTTATGCGGACATAGGGGGGGGCAACGATGGGCGATAAAAGAATGAGTGAATTCTGGATTATCGTGGGGAGCTTGTTTGTCCTGGCGGCGATTATCGGCGGTTCGCTTGTTTATATGGCGATGAAATCCCGGGAGTACGGCGATGAATTGATGAAGGAGCGGATGCGCAAGGCTCAGGAGATTTTGAAAAGCGAGTAAATAAGGCATGATTGACCCGAGAATCGAAAAATATCGCGAAGCGGCGGAGTCGATGAAGGCCGGGAATTTCCGGGTTGAGATCCCGGCGGGGGCGCAGGATGAAATCGGAAAGCTGGGTACGGCCCTTCAGGAGTTGAGGCATTCTTTCGAAACCGGACTTCAGGAAATCCGGATGCTGACGGAGTTGACCGAAAAAATCAATTCGGGGCTGGTCCTGGACGAGGTCCTGAATCATGTTTTCGATTCTTTCCGGTCGATCATTCCCTATGACCGCATCGGATTTTCCCTTCTCGAGGAAGAGGGGGCGCGTGTCCGGGCCCTCTGGACCCGGTCGGACCAACCTGTCCTCAAATTGAATGTGGGTTATTCGGCTTTGATGGCCGGAAGCAGTCTCGAACAGATTATCCGGACGGGGCAGCCCCGCATTTTGAACGATCTTGAAGCCTATCTCAGGGAGCATCCCCGCTCCGATTCCACGCGGCTCATCGTGGAAGAAGGGATGCGTTCGAGCCTGACCTGCCCTCTGATCGCGCTGGGGAAACCGATCGGGTTCATGTTTTTCTCCAGCATTGTTCCCAATACCTATCAGACGGTTCATGTGGAAGTGTTCCGCCAGCTTGCCGGGCAATTGGCCCTGATCGTCGAAAAAAGCCGGTTGTACAACGAGTTGATCCGCCTGAATGAGCTCAAGAATAAATTCCTCGGGATTGCCGCGCATGATTTGCGAAGCCCGCTGGCGGTTGTCCAGGCCTATCTGGATATGTTTCTCGACGGGCTTTTGGGACAGCTTTCCGGCGAACAATTAGAGGTGATGGGGAAAATCAAGAAGACCTGCAGGGGAATGCTTCATTTGATCGAAGACCTTCTGGACGTCAGCGCGATCGAGTCCGGCCGGCTGGAACTTAAAAAGGTCGGGACCGATCTCGGGAAATTCCTGAAGGAATGTCATGCGGCTTCGTATCCGCTTGCGCGGGCGAAGTCCATCGAATTGAGGCTTGATTTGGAGCCGGGATTACCGGAGATTTCCCTGGATCCCGACCGGATGAATCAGGTTTTGGCCAATCTAATTTCAAATGCGATTAAGTTTTCGCATCCGAACAAGGCCGTGACGCTGGGTGCGAAACGTTCGGAGCGCTCGGTTGAAATCCGGGTGGCCGACGAGGGGCAGGGGATCCCCGAAGAGGAACTTCCGAAGCTTTTCAAGGAATTCGGCCGTGTCAGCGTCCGCCCGACTGCCGGCGAAAAAAGCACCGGGCTGGGGCTCGCGATCGTCAAGCGTATGGTTGAAGCCCACGGGGGCGTGATTACCGTCCGGAGCCGGATTGGGATCGGATCCGTTTTCACATTTACTTTACCCATAGGATAAGAGCTTATGCGAAATGTTTTGGTCAAAGAGATCATGGTGTCTCCTCCGATTACGATCAACGTGGACGAGCCGTTCCGGAATGTCGAACAGACTTTCCGGACGAAGGGAATCCGGCATCTTCCGGTCGTGGACGACGCAAAGCGGGTGCTCGGCATGATTACCCAGCGCGATCTGTTTAAAATCGTGTCTCCCCGGAAGACGGAGGAAGGGTATTATTACGATCCGGCGACGCTCAACGCGTTCATCCTGAAGCACGTGATGACGCATAACCCCACCACGCTGCACGGCGAAGACTCGGTCCTGAAAGCCATCGATCTGATCACGACCAAAAAGTACGGATGCGTTCCCGTGGTGGATTCGGGGGGCGTGATTATCGGGGTGATTTCGCCGATGGATCTTCTCCGCTTTTTTTCCCGCGAGATGCGGTGCGGAAATATCTAGATTAGGTCTTCAGGATTTGCCTGGGCCCCATCAGCCATTCCAGGGACGCGCAGGCCCCGCATTTTAATTTCAGGCTGGAAAGTTTGGCCAGACCTCCCTTTTTCATTTCGATCAGGCCGTGAGCGCTTCCCGCGACCCATGTTAAGATCAGGGAACTCAGGAAAGGTTCGTGTCCCACGAGGAGGATTCTGTCTTTTGAACCGTAGGCCCGGTTGATTTCGCCGGTCAGGAGTTTGGCCGATCCGTGAGGGACGAGGTGCTGCGAGAATTTGAGCGGGAATCCGGGATCTAAAGTTTCGTGAACGATTTCGGCGGTCTGCCGGGCCCGGAGATAGGGGCTTGAGAGAATGAGGTCGAACGGGATTCCCATCCCGAGCAGGGCTCTCGCGACTTCCCGGATCTGGGCTTTTCCTTCGGGAGTCAGCGGACGGTCCCGGTCATCGTAATGAGGCGATCCCGGCGGGGCCGCGATCCCGTGGCGCAGGAGATAAATTTCTTTCATGCTTCTTTCGTTTTTCATGCGGGGCGTATTGTACCGAAAAAGGCGGAAAGATTCTACTTTGTTTCGGATCCGAAAAGATTGTGACGCTTCGCTCAAATGCTTCGGATTCGGGAAGAACTCAGGGCTCACTTTCGGGGGCCCCCGCCGAGATTCCCCGCCACAAAGCTCGGCGGGGCTACGGCCACCCCTCTCAAGATTCGCCCAAGTCTTCCGCGAAACCTTCGCAGATTCGCTTTGCGTTACAATCTTTTCTCCGATCAGTTTCGGAAGCCCGCACTGTTTTTGTGAGCCAGCGTTTCCCCGCGTCAAATTTCCAAAGTCTTTCAGCGAAACCAAAGCGAAACCCATGGCGGCAGTCTTTTTGAAATGGTATTGATTGGTTTTCAAAACGGCGCTTTTGGGTTATCATAACCGCTCTTGCGCTGCAAGCTTACGAGCCGCCGGAAAACGATGATAGAAAAATTCAGTTTCGAATTGGAAAGCCCGAAGATCAATCAGAAACTCGTGCTGGTCAAGGCGGAATCCGAACGCCGCGAGCATGTCGTTCTGAAAATGCTTTCGTACCTTCTGTTCTACGAGCCGGGGCTTCAGATCGAGGCCGAAATCGGCATGCATTACAAGCCGGATCTGGTCGTGCCGGGGGATTACGGGGTGCCGAAACTATGGATCGATTGCGGCGATATCGCGCTCCGGAAGGTACGGAACCTTTCCGCGAAGCTCCGAAATACGCGTTTTGTTCTCGTGAAGGCCTCGAAGAGCGAACTCGAGAAATTCAAGCGGGTCATGGAAGACAAAGTGGAGCATTACGAGCGGATCGAGTATCTTTCCTTCGACAAAGGGTTCGTCGATTCGATCGCGGACTCGCTTGAGCGCACGAATGACGTGACGCTCTATGAGGTGATGGAAGGGGTGATCGGGGTCGCGCTGCACGGGAGGGTTTTCGAAAGCGCGCTGTATCACTGAGGGGAAACCGGATGGGGCATTTGAACGTCGAGATCAAGGCAAGATGCGGGACCCAGGATGCGGTCCGGGATATTCTGAAATCCGCCGGCGCCGATTTCCGTGGGACGGATTATCAGACGGACACTTATTTCAGGACGTCCCGCGGACGCCTGAAGCTCAGGGAAGGGCGGATTGAAAATTGCCTGGTTTTTTATGAGCGGGAGGACCGGAAGGGCCCCAAGGAATCGCGGGTGATTCTCTTCCCGACGGAGGCCCGGTCTCCCGTCAGGGAAATCCTGGAAAAGGCCTGCGGGGTCCTGGTCCGGGTTGAAAAAGAGCGGGAAATTTACTATATCCGGAACGTCAAGTTCCATCTGGACCGGGTCCCGAAGCTGGGGGACTTCGTTGAAATTGAGGCGATCGATACGGACGGGACCGTCGGACGGGAGAAACTTCATGAGCAATGCCGGCGATGGCTTGAGATATTCAAGATCGATCCGGCGGACCTGATCGACCGGTCTTACGCCGACATGCTGTCGGCGGAAAACGCGTGAAATGAAAACTTTTCGGCAATCATCGGATACTTGAAAGGGAGAAGATATGAGCGGGAAATTTCAGTCGGTGAAAGATCCTTTGAGCGAAGCATTGCGCAATCAGGCGGTGGACGCCGCCAAGCGCCACAAGGCGTCCTGGATCGAGTTGGGGCGCTTTCTGCACAGTATTTACCGCGACAAGCATTACCGGGAGTGGGGGTACCTTTCTTTTGAGGCCTACTGCGTGAAGGAGCTCAGCATCAAACAGGTTACGGCTTCGAAACTCCTGAAGTCTTACGGGTTTCTCGAAAAGGAAGAGCCCCGTCTCGTCAGCCCTCAAATGGTCGAAAAAGGAGCGCCGAAGGAATTCCCGGACTACGAAGCGGTGAACCTCCTTCGGCTTGCCAAGGAGAACGCGAGCCTGACCCCGCATGATTATGCGGAACTCCGGGAAGCGGTGATCCAGACCGGCAAGGAACCCAAGGAAGTCCGCGCGCAGGTCAAGCAGATCCTTGCCGAACGCGATCCCAAAGATCCCGAGGAGGAAAAGCGCGCGCGACGGAACGCTCTGGTCAAGAGGCTGATTTCGCTTCTTGCGGCGGCCAAAACCGAATCGGCCGACGGGAAATTGCTTCCGGATTATCTCCTGAAGCAGATGACGGACCTGGCGGTGAAACTTCAGGCGCAGATTGAGGGATGAGGGAAGAAGCGTTTTTGATTTTTCTTAAACGGCGGATCGCCGGATAAAAGGAGCAGACATGATTGTGCTGGGAGTGGGTACGATTTTTCACGATCCCGCGGCGTGTATTTTGGTCGACGGGAAACTGGTTGCCGCGGTCGAGGAGGAACGCCTGATCCGCGAGAAACACGCTACCGGGAAATGTCCGGTCCGCGCGGTTCACTTCTGCCTGAAGCAGGCCGGCCTCAAGCCGTCCGATATTCAGGAAGTGGCGTTCCCCTGGGACCCCGCGGTTTACGATAAATACAAATGGTCTTATTTTTTCCGGAACTGGCGCTCCCGGCCTTCCCAAGCGTACAAGGCGATCGTGAAATGCGCCGGCCGGAAACGCTCGGATTATGAGACTCCGAGGCAGGTGCTCCGGGAGGCGGGGTTTGATCTCGGGAAAATCCGCATTCATCATATCCAGCATCACATCGCCCACGGGGCTTCCGCTTTCTATTTTTCCGGGTTTCCGGAAGCCGCGGTTTTGAGCATCGACGGCGCGGGGGAATTTCCCGCCACGATGCTCGGCGTCACGGAAAAGGGAAGGATCCGGATTTTAAAGGAAATCTGTTTCCCGGATTCGCTCGGGTTTTTTTATTCGACCCTGACCGAGTATTTGGGCTTTGAGCGCATGGACGGCGAGTATAAGCTCATGGGCATGGCGCCTTACGGGGATCCCGCGCGCTTTAATTTTGAAGACATCATCCGCTACAAAGGCGGAAGTTATCGCGTGAATGACGATTATATCTGGGTGCCCCGGGTGAGCCGCTACCGGAAAGGCGTCTGGTTTTCGAAAAAGATGGTGAAGCGGTTCGGCCCGCCGCGGACGGGCGACGGCCTCAGCGAACCTTATATCCATATCGCGGCGGTCACGCAGCAAAAATTGGAGGAAATCAGCATTCGCCTGCTCGAGGATTATCTCGCGGACGCGCTGAAGCGCTGCGGGGGAAGGCTGTGCTTTTCGGGAGGGTGCGCGCTCAACGTGAAGTTGAATCAAAGATTGATTGCGCATCCTCTTGTCAAAGAGCTTTGGGTTCAACCGGCTTCGAGCGATGCGGGAGGCTGCCTGGGTGCCGCGGCGGTCGTGGCTCATGAGGCGGGCGATCGCATTGAACCGATGCGCCACGTTTATTACGGCCCGGAATATTCGGATTCCGAAATCGCGCGGGTCTTTCAGGCGACGCCGCACCGGCTCGTAAAAGAGGCGTCCATTACGGAGCGGGTGAGTGAACTTCTGGCCAAGGGAGAAATCGTCGCCTGGTTTCAGGGACGGATGGAATGGGGGCCGAGGGCGCTCGGGAACCGCAGCATTCTTTCGAACCCGACGGTCCGGGGAATGGCGGACCGGATCAACGAAATCATTAAATTCCGGGAGCGGTGGAGGCCTTTCTGCCCGTCGCTTCTTTACGAAAAGGCTTTTGAGGTTTTGGACACGACGCATGATTCGCCGTTCATGACTTTCTCGTTTCAGGTCCGGAAGGAATGGAAAGACCGGATCCCCGAAGTGGTGCACGTGGACGGTTCCGTCCGGCCGCAATTCGTAAAACAGGAGCAGAATCCGAGATATTACGAACTGCTGCAGCGTTTTTATAAAAAAACCGGCGTCCCGATTCTCATGAACACCTCCCTCAACCGCCGAGGGGAGCCGATGGTGTGCGCGCCGGAAGACGCCCTGAAGATGTTCGAAGGAAGCGCGTTAAAATATCTCGCGATCGGGGATTATCTGGTGACGAAGCAGGGCTGCTTTTGAAGCGGAGATTCTTTGGTTCGGCAAATCTGACTGGAGCGAGCTCTCGCAACCGTTTGGAGCTTGGTCCGGGGCGAAGCCCCGGTCCAAACGGTGAGAGCGCAGACGGTCGAACGTCGCCGGAGCGGGCGAACCGGCAGTCGCGGAAGTAGATTTGCCGAACTTTACTTAGAGGCTCTTAGGAGTTGCTTTCGTCCGCCGGAGCTTCCGGCGTAATCGCGATGTCCGTATAATCCGCGTTGCGGGGGTGTTGAGCTTCGCGGAATAATTGCCAGGTCTCCCAGAACAGTTTTATCATTCCCGTCGAATAACGGCTGATTTCCGTCAGCCGTCGCCAATAATAAGGAAAAAACGCTTCTTTGGGCATACCCGGCCGGCGGGCATTGCGTCCTTTTATCCGGAAATATCCTCCCAGGAGCGGGTGCACGTTCTCAAGCAGTGAAGTGCTTCGGAACCAGAGGAGAGAGGAAAATAAAAGCCTGCGTCGGGGCCCCTTCCGCCGTTTCAGGAGCGTCAGGGAATGCTCCCTGCTGTAAAAAGAGGCCCAGGCGTCCCGGTAAGCCCGTATCAATTCTTCGGGCGTCATGCGGGGATGCTTCATCACCACGTGCGCGGTGTCATACAGATTGAGATCCGGATTCAAATCGCATCCTTTTTCGATGAGCTTTTTGTGGTCCTCCGAACCCGGCAGGGGAGTCCAGATGAAAAATTCTGCGACATCGAGGGGAATTTCCTTTTTCAAAAATTCAACGTCCCGCATGATCGATTCGTACGTGTCATTGGGAAATCCGACGATGTATCCCGCGCAGGTGATTACGCCGTGATCCCGCCAGGCTTGAAGCATTTTCCGGTATTCCCGGACGATATTCTGCCGCTTGCCGCAGGCGGCGAGGTTTTCGGGGTTCACGCTTTCCATGCCGATAAAAACCCGGCGGCAGCCCGCCCGGGCGAGCTTTTCGATAAAACGGGGGATTTTATGCGCCAGGACATCGGTCTGAATCATGATGGAGGACCGCAGGCCTTCTTTTTCTTTGAGCTCGATCAGCCGGTCGGCAATTGCTTCCCACTGGGGGTGGCGGGCGAAATTATCGTCGGTGATAAAAAACTTTTTAATTTTCTGCCCGTGATTCATGCGGACGATTTTTTCGATGTCTTCGACGGACCGTCCCCGGAGCGTGCGTCCCTGCACGTTGATGATGGTGCAGAACGAGCACTGAAACGGGCATCCCCGGCCGGCGTCGAAGCTGGTCTGCGTGTTGATAAAATGCCGGAGGTCATGACGTGTGACGAAAGGCGCGGGCGTCCCTTCCAGGGCGGGTTTTTCGGGCAGGAAATCGTAGAGAGGTTTTAGATCTCCCCGATAGGCGTCCTGAAGGAGCCGGTCCCAGTGGGGCTCGACTTCTCCGGCAACCAGCGTGATTTTTTCCCCGAGCGCTTTCCGGATTTCGGGAGGGTGTTCGGCGAACATGGCGACGGTCCCCGAGACATGAAACCCGCCGATCATGGACGGGAGTCCCTCGTTTTTGAATTCCATGGCCAGATTGAATGCGCGCGGGAATTGATTGCTTTGCACTCCCGCCATGGCGACGACGCCTTTTTCTCCGGCCGCGCGGATTTTCCGGCCCAATTTCCGAACCGGAATTTTTTCGACCGCGCCGTCGAACAAATGAATGACGATTTCCGTGTCCGCTCCGAGTATTTCCCGGGCGGCCGCGTCCTTAGTCAGGGCGTTCAGGCAGGAGAGGGAATTGCTCGTCACGACGGCCCGCCACCAGCGGATCACGTAACCTTCGTCGTCGTATTTGGACGGCTTGATTAAAATGACATGGAACCGATTTTTTTTATTCAAAAATCCTCCTACCGGAATGATTGTACAATTTCAACGCTTTTTCGAAGGTAAGGGCTTGCTTGCCTCCGCTACATTCCGCGCGAAGGATGTTAGGGCGACGCCCTTTTCGCTTTTGCGAAGCTTCTATGCCGGATTCCCAGCGCGCGCGGATCCAAACCTTAATTATCGAAAGCGTCTTTAAGGGCAATTTGTAATGGATCCAGATGATTATATAAGGTATTGAGAGGGGAGTAAACATGAGGTGATAATAGTATCCGTGAGCCGGATAGATTTGTTAGTCCTTCTCAGAGGCTCTTAGACAAATTTGATGCAGACGGCGGTCAGATCGTCGTGCTGTGGGGCGTGCCTCACGAAGTCACCGATTCTTTTTAGCAAATGGTCGATTACCGTTTGCGCGGAACCTTCCGCCGATTCCTGCAATACCGAAAGGATTCTTTTGTTTCCGAAAATTTCACGCCGGCCGTTCATGGCTTCTTTTACGCCGTCGCTGATCAGGAGAATGGTGTCGCCTTTCTGTCCCGGGAATTCCTTTTGGTCGAAATTGCCGTCGGGGGTGACGCCGAGGGGCATTCCGGATTCGGACGTCAGGATTTCGGCCCGGTTGTTTTCTCTCCGGCGGTAAAAAACGGGTTCGTGCCCTCCGTTTGAGAAGGAAAAAGATTTTTCTTTAGGGTCTACGATAAGATAAAGCAGAGTCAGGAAAAGCCCTCCGGCGCCCTCTTCGGCGATTCGCGCGTTGAGTTTCCTGAGCGGGAGCGACACGATTGAAGAGTCTAGTGCTTCACGCCGGAATTCACTGATGGCCTTTGCCATGAAAAGCGCGGCGGGAACGCCTTTGCCGGAGACGTCGCCGACGCAGACGCCCCATTTCCCCTCGGGGAGGGGGAGAATGTCGTAGAGATCGCCTCCCACTTGTTTGGCCGGAAGGCTGACCGCGGCGATTTCAAGGCCCGCGATTTCCGGGATTTTGGCCGGGAGAAAACTTTTCTGGATCTTTGCCGCCAGCGAGAGTTCCCGGGACATCAGTTCCGTCTGAAACAGGGTTTTTACAAACAGACGGAGTTCGTTCGCGATAAAAATGGAGAATCCCGCCAGAAGGAATCCGGCGTAAGGAATGAGAATTTGAGCGTGCTGAAAAGCCAGCGCCGCTCCTTCAAAAAGGATGATCAGGCTTGCCAGGGTGTAGAAAAAAGCGCGCAGGGGGTTGAGGCGGGAGGTCAAAAGGAGCACCAGAAGCGAAAAAAGGAAAAGGAGCAGGGCGTAAGCGGGAAGCGGGATTTTGCGGATGAATTTTCCGGTCAGCAATGTGTGAACCATGCCGGCCTGCAGGCCGATTCCCGGATAGGTGGGGGAGAAAACGACCGGCAGGAGGTCGGTGGTCCCCGTCGCGGTCAGCCCGACAAGAACGATTTTCCCCCAGAGGGCTTTCAGGGCTTCTTTCGCGTCGGGGTCGTCCTGGCTAGAAATCACTTCGATAAAAGGGATGCGTTTAAAGTTTTCGTACGGACCGGGGAAGTTGATCCGGAAACGTTCCGAAGGCGGAAAAGCTTTCAGCGCCTCGGCCCCGAGATGCCTGTGCTCTTTGACGGCCGCGAGACTCGCGTGCAGGAATATTTTCCCGTCTTTGGGGGCTTCGAGGAACAGGTAGCGCGCGTGCCCGTCCCGGTCGCGGAAATTATTGATGAAGGCAAGCTCCTTGGCTTTGTCTTTCAGCATGGGGATCGGGAAGACGGCCGGATCTTCGTAAAATTTTTCGGTCCGGGTGGACGCGAAGTAAAACGGCAGGATGACGTTTCCGGCTTTCCCGAGCCCTTCGGCGAACGCGGCGTCTTCCGCTTCCGAAGAGGCTTCCGGAAAGATGACGTCGTAAAAAATGGTGCTGGGGCCGTATTCGCTCAGAATTTTGAGTAAAACACCATGATAACTTCTCGGCCAGGGCCAGGAACCGATGGCGGCGAGGCTTGTGTCGTCGATTTCGATGATAGCGATATCGGGATGGGGAGTTTCCGCCCCCCGGATTTTAAACAGAAGGTCGAAAAAATGCTGTTCAATATTGTCAAAAACCGGGAGAAGGCCAAGGAGGAGAATCAACACTGTTGTGACGAATGCCGCCAATATTTTTTTCATAAGACCTCTTTGCTTTTTTCCGGATAAGCGGCCGAAAATTTTTGAAGTATTAGGCGATTCCGTCCGGTAAATCTGCCTGAAGCGAGCTCTCGGAACCGTTTGGAGCTTGGTCCGGGGCGAAGCTCCGGTCCAAACGGTGAGAGCGCAGACGGTCGGACGCCGCCGGAGCGGACGAACCGGCGGTCGCGGAGGCAGATTTGCCGAATGAACGAAACGCCGTTTTCGGATGCGCAAAAGCTTATTTCCATTTTCATACTTCCGCCTGCAATCTGAAATGAAATTCGTAACGGTCTTTGCCCGACAAAGGAAACGCGCCGAGGGCCCAGGCCCATTCGGTCCGCGCGTAGATGTTTTTATAAAGCCTGATCCTCAGTCCCGTTCCGGCACCCATCATGTGACGGTTTGCCGCTTCGGTTGATGAAGGCCCCCGCAACCGGCCGTAGCCTTCGTCCAGAAAAGTCACCAGCTCGATTTGTTTTTGGAGGGACGTGCCGGATTTGGGCAGTTTCCAGTCGGCCGGCAGGAAGAAAAACGGGACCAGATATTCGACGCTCGCGATAAATCCCTCATCCGCCAAATAATCGCCTTCCGGGTATCCCCGGATGGATGAGGCGCCTCCCATATACAATGCTTCCGAGGACGTAAGCTTTTGGGTTGGGAATTGGAATTGAGCCCGGAAAGTCAAGAGGGTTTCCCAGGGCATCCGCTGGGCGCGGAAGAGATTTCCGGTCAGCATGCAGAAACCGGGTGTGACCCCTTGCCGTGAATTCGCGGGGTCCGCATAGATGGCGGCGCCGAGGCCTTTGATGCCGAAAGCCGCTCCGGCGTCAAGATCGGTGGTCCCCCACCGGTCCTGCAGATGGACCGTGGATCCGGCCTGAAGGATGCGGAGCCTTTCGCGGTAGAACGTTCCCGACAGGATTTTTGTCCGGCTTTCCTTGAATTCCATTCCGAGATTGAGATCCACAATGACCCGGTCGCCGGAAATCAGGCGGTGTTCGATTTTTCCGTAATAGGACTGTGAGATTCCGTTCACGCCGAAAGGTTTCAGCGTTTTCATGGGATTGACCTGGGAATGCGTGAACCCGGCGTTCAGTTTTGTGTTGAGGCCGGGGAGCGGGAACATGTATTGTGAAAAAACCGCTCCGAAATCTTTTCCGAATATGGTCCCGCCGTAGAGGATGTCATCGAAACCGGTGAGATTGGAATCCCGCAGGGTGAATCCGAACCGCTGTTTACCGGAGGAATCAGTGCCTTGATTGTCATAGAGAAATCCGGCGTGAAGGGGGAAACGGTCTTTGACGTCGAAGATGATATCCGTGGTTTCGGGCCGGGTGCCTTTTCGGAGGATCGCGCGGACTTCCCGGTCAGGATTCTGGTTGAGTTTGGTGATCGCTTTCCGGATGTCCTGATACCGGAGGATTTCTCCTTTTTCGATTCTGGCGTAGGATAAAATCCGCTTGGTGCGAAAGTAGCGGTTCCCTTCGACTTTGATCTCACCGACTTTTCCTTCAACGATCCGGATTTTGAAAATTCCTTTTTCAATGCGCTGGGCGGGGATGTAAGCGATGCTGGTGACGTACCCCCGGCGGACATATTCCTGTTCGATGGTTTGCGTGAGAAGCGAAAGTTCGTTCATGCTTTGTTCTTTGCCTTCATACGGCAGGACGAGGGGCCGGAGTTCTTCCGTGGGGAGGGTTCGGTTTCCCTCGAGTTCGATGGTGCTGACGAAGAAACGAAGCTGGGGAAGCTCTTTCGGCTTTTTTTTGGCGATTTCGTCTTTGATCTCCGGCGTTTTTCCTTTTTTGGCCAGCGGGCGTTCGGCTTCCTGTTCGACCTTTTTTTCGACAATGAAGGTTTGATTCGCGGAACGAGGCGGCGGAAGATTCGGGCCCTGCGCGCGGGCGGACGGGGGAGACAGAAGGACGAGAAGAAACAAGGGGAGAGGGAAGAGGGTTTTTCTCATTTTTTTGTTGATCGTCTCATGATGACCTTTGAAAATATTTGCCCGCCATGCCTGCCTCCGCTACATTCCGCGCGAAGGATGTAGGGCGGCGCCCTGTTCGCACATCCTTCGTGCTCATTAGTATTTTTAAAAAATTGCGACCTGAAAGCAATTTTTTAAAAATAATACGCTCCGACAAGCATGGCTCGCTTTTTTGTTCAAAAATCTCTGAAACCCGATCAAATAATGGATTGCGCATTCTGAATATAAATAGCATATCAAACGTATATTACACCTATCAATAAGTCTTTTCGGTCTTTAGGGGGTTTTCTGAAGGGGGAAAGGGAAACGGGGGGAGATGCCTCGGCCGGAGGGAATGATCTCTGAAACGGCGCGAAAAGGCGGATTTAAGCCTTTTCGTCGACGCTCACGTCAAATACCGTGCCCCGGACTCCGGCGATTGCGGTCGGCGTTCGAACTTCGAACTTCGATTTCCCCTTGAGCTTTTGCGCGTGGACGCGGAGTTTTCCCTGCGCGAGGTCGAGCAGAGTGGTTTTGTCTCCGGAGGAGTCGTTTTCCCGCAGGGTGTTGAGCCTGAAATAACTCTTTTCCCTGACTTCGACCCGGCCGACTTTTCCGTCGTCCAAAAGCACTTGCGCCGTCGCCTCTTCCATCGTCCGGAGCTCATCTCTTTCGCGGAGGACCATTCCTTTTTCCGCGGGCTGCCATTCGCCTCCGGCGATTTTCACGAGAACGTTTCCGGATGTTTCCTCGACCGTGGCATGCCGCGGCTCGGCTCCCGCTGCCGCAGTTTGGATGAGAAGAAGCAAGATCGCAAGAACGACCAATCCTTTGTTTTGCTTTTTCATTTTTCCGATTCCTTTTTTGTCAAACGCTTTCAATACTTTATTCTATCGTCAAAAGGCTTATTGATTCCACGTAAAAGTTCCGCTGTCTCCTCCCTGAACGCTGTCCAGGGTCGGCAGCCCGTCCGAACCCCGTGACCGGACATGGACTTCTCCTTCTTCGCAGTTGACCGTGGTCACGACATTTTGCGGATTGTCGAAATTCGGGAGATCCACCGGGGGAATTCCGCCCGTAAAATTCACGGCGCCGTGCTCTCCTCCGCTCAGGTAATTTGCGGTGAAGCTGTTGTCATTATTGATGGTGTAAACCGCGTTTTCTCCGCCTTCCACGACGTCAATGCCGGAAGTGAATTGCTCCGGCCGGCCGAAGAAATCGTCGATGGTGGCGTTTAAGTCGTTAAGGTTAGGGGCCCCTTGTGAAGATTCGTTTCCGGACTCTTCCTGACCTTGAGTTTCATTGTTCTCACTTTCCTCCGAAGAGGAATCTTCTTCGTTTTCGGAAGAGGACTCTTCCGATTCCCCTGACGAAGTTTCATTGCTCGATTCTTGTTCGGTCTCGCCGGTCGAAGAGTCGCTTTCTGATTGATCCGAATCGCCGCTTTCCGAATCCTGTGAGCCCGAGGATCCGGAATTTTGATCATCGTCGTTTGATCCGTCGGGGCCGCCTCCGCCTTCGCCTCCGGAATCCCCTCCCTGATCGGATCCTCCTCCCTGCGATTGATCGGGGGTCCCGCCGGAGGTTGTGTTCGTAATGTTGCCATTGATGATGCTGACAATCTCCGAAACATTGGAGGGGGGTTCGGAGGATGAGTTGTCGGGTGTTGAAGACGTGAACTCCCAATTTGTGTTGTTTCCCGAATCCGTGGAATCGACGGCATTTATTTTTGTGGCATTGAGATTATTCGAATCGCCGACATCGACACAGGTGACATCGCGGGTCCCCTGAGGGTCAATGTTCCACGAGGCACCGGGGATAGAAGACTTCAAGGTTAAAAGATTTCCCGAAGATCCCTTCAAACTAAGTGCGCCGGCGATGATTTGTGTGCTTCCGGCCGCGAAGGTCAGCGTTCCGGAATTGATTTTGCTGAGATTGCAGAATGTTGATGATCCCGTAATGGCCTGATCGGTCCCGTCGAAAGTGACGGTTCCGTTTGAATGGGCGAATGTTCCGCCTTTAGTCCAATCTCCCGCGACGGTGAAGGTACCGGTTGGGGCGATGAGTGTCGCGCCGGATGCGATGACGACATTGCGATTGACGTCGAGACTGCCCGTGCCGCCGGTGAATGTTCCCGTGTTTACATTGAGGTCCTGCCCGACGGCGACGTTCTTGCCGTTGGTATCGATGGTGCCCGCGCTGTTGGTTAAATCGTTTGCGACGTTCAGCGTATCCTGCAGAGTCAGCGTCCCCGATCCCGAATGGGTGAGATTGTAAAAACTTTCTCCATTCGATGTGAGATTTTGCGATGAAGTATCGCCGAATGTAACGGTTCCCGTCCCCGAGGTGAATGTCCCGCCCGAATTGGTCCAATCTCCTTTTACGACAAAAAGACCTGTTGCGGGGGCTATGAGTGTTCCACCGGAGAGCATCACGCCTCCGTTTGCCGCTACTGCGCCTCCTCCGGCGTTTAATGTTCCGCCGGAAACGGTCATCAGTCCTCCGACGCTCAGGCCCGAATCCGCGGGAATATTCAATTGACCGTTTGCGATTGTTAGGGCATCTTCAATACTTAAGTCGTAGCCGTTTGCGTCAAAAGTTCCGTCGGTGAGCGTGAAGTCCTGGCCGGAAGCGTTCATGAGAAGATCGGAGATTAACTGCACGGTCCCGCTTGTTTTATTAACGGTGATATTGCCGTCGAATTTGTCGGTAGCGGCCGTCAAATTGAAATTCTGATCGGCGGTGCCGGTGAAGTGCAGGGGGGCGGTTCCGCCGTCGAAGGAGGACGAGACGTTGGCATTATTTTGCGCCTCCATTTTCGCGCCCGTTTCCGCGTCCACTTTACCGTCCGAGAGCGTCAGGACACCGGTTGCGATGACGGAATCTCCCGCCGCCAGAGTGATTGCAACGCCGTCGTCCTTTTCGAAAGTCAGGTCATAAAAAGTTTCGTTGGAATTAACGTCGATTGTGGCGGGCGCTCCGCCCGTGAAAGTGATCTCGCCGTTATCGTGCGTCAATGTGCCGCCGGTGTGAGTCCAGTCGCCCGAGACAAAAAAATCGCCCGACGCCGGTGCTTTGAGTTCTCCTCCGGTAATGGCGATATGGTTGGCGTCGATGATGCCGTTTTGCCCGTCCAGTAAGCCGCCTGAGACGGTCAGCGTCGCATCCACGCCGAGAGTTTTTCCGGTGCCGACCGTGAGGGTCCCGCCCGCGATTTCGGCGTTTTGGGTAATCGTGAGGTCGTAAATACCGGTATCAAGCGTCCCCGAATAACCCGATGCGAGCGTCAGTTGGTAAATCGTAACATCCGCATCGAGCGTGCAGTCATTTACGTTGCCGCCGTCAAAAATCGCGGTGTCTCCGCTGCCCGGGGATGAAAATCCGCCGGTCCCCCCGGATGTTTCGGCCCAATAATTGTTATCGTTCCACAACCCGCTTGAAACCGGGCCGACCCAGTAACGCGTGACGCCGCTTCCGCCGAATATCCAGTTGGAATTGCAATTGGTCCCGACGGAGTTTTGCGCGTTGATGCTGTCACCGATTGCGTCGGAATTCCTCGCGTCGACATAATAAACGGTTTGGCTTGAAGTCAACGCGATCGTAAAAGAATTCGTTTGGTCAATGGAATCCAGAATGATGCGCGTCGCGGAAGATTGTCCGTTGATGTCCAGAGTCGTGATCCCGTATGCGGTGTTTTCCTTGAACCGGATTTCGGAATTACCGCCGGTCGCCCTGAACGTGTTTGCCGTAAACGCGTCGAGGAATTTGACTGCGGCGGTCGTGTTCGTAACCCGGAGGATATCGTAGGCCAGAGAATTGCTGGTGACCTCTTGCGCGGACGTTCCGCTGAAAACGACGGTTGAACCTGCCGTGTCAAATGTGTCAAGATTGGTAAGGTCAAAGGTTTGGCCCGAAAAAGTCAGGACAAAGCCTCCGAGGGTAAAGGAGGTGGTGTTTCCAGCCTCAACCGTGAGATTTCCCGTGAAAGACGCAGGATCTCCGAGAATGAGTTCTCCGCCTGATGTGGAAGAACCGATTTGGACGTTTCCGAGGGATTTTCCGTCGCTGACGAGCAGGGTACCGCTGAAGTTATCGAAAATAACGGTGCCGTCGTTATCGTTAAAGTCAGTCAGATTGGTTAAATTGAATTCATTTCCACTGATGTAAAAATTAGTCGACGGAGCGTTAAAAGTTCCGCCTGAGAGCGTCACTTTCCCGTTTGCGTCAATTTGATTGCTTCCGGCGGTGAATGTGCCGGCGCTGTTTGTCAGGGTGTTCGTTACCGTCAACGCGTCCTGGAGTTCAAGGGTTCCCGCGCCGGAATGGGTCAGTTTGCAAAAGCCGGAACCGCCGGATTTCAAGGCCTGAGTGACTCCTGTCCCACCCGTGAAAGTAACGGTGCCGGTTCGGGCGGTGAAAGTTCCGTTATTGGTCCAATTTCCGGCAAGTTCGATATCATAATGAGAACTTGTGCCTTGAATTACATCCAGTGTGGCATTGTTCCCGATCGTGAGATCTCCGGTCAGGGCATAAGATCCCGTCAGGTTTCCGTATAATTTGAAGGTAGTGGCAGTAGAGGGGGAGAGCGTTAGATGATGATAGGGGACTTGTGGAATGGTGATAGTCGCCCCAGAGCCGGTATAAACAACGGTTGAATCGGTGGCCGTGAAAGTCCCAAAGTTGACCAGCAAGTTTGCAGTCCCTGTCAAAGTCAGCGTGTCATCCGTAATATCAAGACTTTTGGCGGCTTTAATAGTGATTTTTTCCGCCGTGACATTTGTGATTGTGCTGACGTTTCCCTCGATTTGAACGTTACCGAGGTCCTGTCCGCTACTCAAGTCGCTCCAGGTTTGCGCGCTTGCGCCGTCAAAATAAAAATAACCCGTTCCTTTCGTGATCGCGGCATCTGCCGCGACGGAAAGATTTCCGGCAAGGCGGACATCCGGATTGTTAGCCGCAAGATCCAATGTCCCGTCTGTCAGGGTAAAATTTCCGTTAATGTCCAAATTTCCGGAAACAGTGAGTTTGTCGTTGCCGGATGTCCCCGTATTATTAAGCTCGATATGATTAAATGTCTTGCTGTTTGTAGTGAGGGATTGACTTGCTGAACCGTCGAAGATTATCGTCCCGTTATTTGCGTTGAAAGTGGAAAGATAGGTCAGGTCGAGATTTCCTCCGATGTTGAATGTCGAAGACGGGGCGGTGAAGGTCCCGCTTGAAAGCGTGACATTCCCGTTCGCGTCGATCGCGTTGGCGCCGGCATCGAATGTTCCCGCGCTGTGCGTTAATGTTCCGGTGACGGTCAACGCGCCTCCCAGCGTAAGCGTCCCGTTGCCGGAATGAGTCAGGTTATAAAAGCTCTTTCCGCCGGGAGTGAGAGTCTGCGTCCCCGAGCTTTTGTTGAAATTGACCGTGCCGGTCCCCGGATTAAAAGTTCCGCCCGAAATCGTCCAATCGCCTCCTGCCGTAAAGGCGCCCGACGGGGCGGTTAGCGTACCTGAAGTCATGGAAAGCCCTCCGTTGGCGGCGATGGCCCCGGTCCCTCCGGTAAACGTGCCTCCGGAAATGCTCAGAAGACCGTTGAAGATTTGAGTCCCCGATCCGGCGGTGTACGTGCCGCCCGTATTGACGGCGCAGGCCCCATCGACGGTAGTGGCTTGCCCGTTCGCGTAATAAGTCCCTCCGGAGACGGTAAAGTCGTTGTAGATTTTAAGCGGCGCTGTCGCCCGGAAAGTGTCTTTAGTGGCATGGGTGTCATTGATAATCAAGTTGTAAAAATCGCCGCTGCCGGAATCCAGAATGTCAAAAGTTTCGGATGTCCCGTCGCCGTCACCCACGTATTCCCATGTGCCGGAATCCGCGTCCTGAGAAAGGCCGTTGAGGGCTTCATTGCCCTGGAGCCGGACGGTCCCGTCGTTTGAGAGACTTCCTCCCGTCATGGTCCAGTTTTTCCCGTTCAATTCGAAAATCCCCGTGTTGGAAATGGAATAAACGGAAAGATCGCCTTCCAAGCGAAGTGTCCCCGCTCCGCTGTGGGCGATGTCATAAAAGCCCGAACTGCCGGGCGTGAGTGTCTGCGTGACTCCGCTTCCGCCGCTGAACGTGACCGTCCCGCTTCGCGCGGTGAAAGTCCCGCTGTTCGTGAAATTTCCGGCAAGTTCGATCCCGTAATTGTTTCCGCTTACGTCCAAGGTCGCACCATTGTCGACGGTGAGATCACCGGTCAGAGCATAAGTGCTCGTCAAATTACCGCTCAGCGAATAGGTCCCGGTTCCGGAAAATTGGAGATTGTTATATTGAGCGGCTTTGACTGTGGTTGCGGAAGATCCGGCGTATTTGACCGTGGAGCCGGTCCCTTTCTGGAAAGAGTTGATTCCGAGAGGGGTTCCGCTTCCGGTCAATGTCAAAATGTAGCCGCCCGCACCGAGATTCAATGTGCCTGTGCCGGTGACGGAATCGGCCGCGGCATCGGAGCCCAGGGTCAGCGTTGCCGGGCTGGTGACGGTGATGATTCCGAGATTTCCCGCGTTGGATGAGGAATCGGTCAATGTCGCGTCTCCGTCGAAAGTCATCGTGCCGTTTCCGCGCGTATAAGCCGCGGAATTTTTGTTTTCCCAGTTCCCGCCGAAACTCACGTTCTGATTTTGTTCGTCAAAAGTCCCCGCGGAATTGCTGAACGTGTGGTCGACGTCAAAATCCCCGAGGAGACTGACGGTGCCGGCTCCGGAATGGGTGAAATTGTAGAAAGACGCGCTTCCCGGCGTGATTTCCTGCGTGACGCCGCTTCCGCCGTCGAAGGTGACGGTGCCGGCTCCCGGGGTGAATGTCCCGCCGGTTTTGGTCCAGTTACCGGCGACGGTGAAATCTCTCGAGGTCGGCGCTTTGAGTTCACCTCCCGAAACGGCGACATTTCCTCCGATGTCCAGTGACCCGTTTGAAGCGTCAAAAGTTCCGCCTCCGACGGTAAGATCAGACATAACGGTAAGAGTATAACCGCCGCTGTCGAAATTCAACGTTCCGGTATAACCCGATTGGAGCGTGAGATTCGCGACGGTTTCATTAGAAGCTAAAGTACAGCTGTAGCCGTTATTATCGAAGATTGCCGTGTGAGTACTGCCCGGATAATAGCCTGCCGCTGTACCTCCTGACGTTGTGGACCAGTAATTGTCCGTCCAATAATAGGTCCCCGAAACGGGCCCGATCCAAAATAAATTCGAGATTCCTCCGAAATCCCATCCATAATTATTGGCGATTCCAGTGGAATTTGATGCGGAAAGCGTGCCGCCTTCGTTATAACTGTCTCTGACAGCAAGATAATTCAGAGTGGGACTTCCTCCCGTGTATTCGAATTTCCATTGGGTTCCGTCTTCCGTTGAAAGCAGGGAAAGCAACTCCCCTGACATGCCTGAGAAAGTAAGCTGGGCGGTGACCGTTTGCTTTTTGCCTTTTTCAAATTTCAGGGAACAGGCGGTAAAGGTTGTTTTTGACAGGCCGTAAAAAGTCGTCTCCCCTGAAATAGTCTGATTGCCTCCCGTCAGATAGACAGAGCTGTTGTAGGTGGTTGCGTCGACGGTTCCGCTGTTAGACCAGTCTCCGGCCAAATTTAATGTGGTGGGGAGAACAAATTCCGCGCCCGAGGCGATGGTAATATTTCCGCCTACGGTTATGGTTCCGGTATTGCTTCCCGTGAGTTTTCCGGAAGCCGAGAGAACGAGATCTCCGTTGAAAGTCTGCGTTCCCGACTTGGAGAGATATTCTCCGGCGACCAGAGTGGCCGTTCCTTCTACCGTGACGGCCTGTCCGTTTGCGTCAAAAACACCGTCGTTAAGTGTCAGATCACCGGCGATTTTGATTTCATTCGCGCATTGAAAGGTGTACGATGAATCCGCCGCGGAGATGATGAGATTGTAGTAATCATACCCGGTGCCGAAATCTTTGACGGTGAAAGGAGACCCGCTCCCTCCGACGTATATCCAGGTTCCCTGGCTGAAGTCATTCAATACGTCCGTAAGGTTTTCCGATCCGCGGAGCTGAACCGTCCCGGTATTCGAAAAATCCGCCCCTGTCATAACCCAATCCTGTCCGTTGAGATCAAATGTTCCCGCATTGTTTGAAAATGAACTGATTACGGTAAGCGGATTTCCGGTCAATTGCAGTGTGCCGGCTCCGCTGTGAATAATTGTGGAAAAATTGTACCCGCCGCTGTCCAGGGTTTGCGTGCCGGTTGTTTTGTTGAAGGTGACGGTACCGTTGCTGTGTTCGAAAGTCCCGGAATTTGAAAAATTACCGGAAATCGTCAGAGTATCCACGGGGGCTTTAAAAGTGCCGCTGATGATGGTCAGGGATCCGTTGATGGCGGCGGCGGTACTCGACTTGAAGGTATCTTTGGTCGTGCTTAAATCATTGATGATGAGATCATAATAGGAAGTCGTGGCGCCGAATTTCGCGATATCGTATTCGTCCGATGTCGCGTCTCCGTCCCCTTCATACTCCACCGTGCCGGAATCGGTATCGAGACTGGTGACATTGGTGAGCGTTTCGTTCCCGTTGAGCCGTATGGTCCCGTTATTGACGGCGGCGGCGGAAGAGGAGAAGGAAAGGTTCTTTCCGTTGAGGACGAATATGCATCCGGAATTCACGGTGAGTCCCGTCATTTTGACGTTGTTTTGCAGAGTGCGTATCGTCGAAGTCCCTCCGATGGTTACATTCCCGAGATCCTGAGAGGCGGTGGTTTTGTCATTGATGTCGCCCGAACCGGTGAAAGTCAGCGAACTGCCTTTCAGGAAAGTCCCGGCCGATTCAATGGTAAGGTTCCCTCCGATCTCGGCCGAGGCGCTGTTTGTACCGAGGTCCAGTGTCCCATCCGTGACGGTCAGATTCCCGCTGAGTTTTAAAGTGCCGTTGACGATTAAGTCGTCGTTCGCACTGCTATTATTCAATTCGATATTATTGAATGTCATGCCGTTGGTCGTGAAAATTTGATCATTGGAACCGGCGAAAATAATATTTCCGGAATTTGCGTCAAAGCTCGCAAGCGCGGCGTCGATATAGAAATTTCCCGAGATGCTGAAATTTCCCGACGGGGCATTGAAGGACCCGGCGGAAAGAATGACATTTTTAGCCGTGATATTGTTTGCGCCCGCGGTGAATGTGCCGCTGCCGGTTTTTCGGAAATCATTGGCGACGATCAGGGGATCGTTGCTGAGCGAGAGTGTCCCGGTGCCGGAGTGAATCAGATTGTAGAACGGGGAATTACCGGATTCGAGTGTCTGCGTGCCGGTGCCGTTGAATGTGACGGTACCGCTGCTGGCCTGAAAGGTCCCGTTATTGGTCCAATTGCCGGCAAGGGTAAGAGCGTAAACGGTTGAGTCGTTGTTATTTTCGGCATACAGCGTTGCGCCCGAATCAATTGTAAGGTTGCCGCTGAGGGTGGTGTTACCGTTTAAATAATAAGGCCCGGCCCCCGAAAGCTGAAGATGATGATAATTGTGATTTTGAATATCTGTGTAATTAGTTCCCGTGTATTTCACGGTGGAATTCGTACCTGCTACGAGCGTGCACATCAGCGGGGTCCCGCTGGTTTGACCGTCTCCCGTGACGGTCAGGGTGTAGCCGCCGGTCCCGAGGTTGACGGTCCCGCCGGTGTGATCGTAATGAAGCTTTGTAATGGTCAAATCGGATCCCAGCGTAATACTTTTTCCGTTATTAATT
>ERZ795044.1012-NODE-1012-length-25823-cov-9.320397_pt1 | contig 25823 bp, 19 predicted proteins | sample MGYA00375128_ERZ795044 | MGnify/ENA primary metagenome ERZ795044 (study PRJEB30173, sample SAMN05720213) | anaerobic digester metagenome | isolation source: active sludge of municipal wastewater-treating anaerobic digesters | place: USA | collected 2014-12-22 ... | reverse complement strand
AACTGACCCGTCAGCAACAGCGCGCCCTTGCCGGGGACCAGCGTGGATTCGATCTGCAGCAGGTCGCCACCAACTTCCGTCCAGGCCAGGCCAGTCACCAGGCCGACTTCGTTCTCCGCCTCGACGCGTCCGAAGTCGAAGCGCTGCACGCCCAGGTACTTGTCCAGGGTCTTGTTGGTGACACTGACGGTCTTCGGCTTGCTGCCCTTCGGCTGCGGCCCCTTCAAGGCGATCTCCTTGACCACCTTGCGGGCGATCTTGGCGATCTCGCGCTCGAGGTTGCGCACGCCGGATTCGCGCGTGTAGTAGCGCACGATGTCGGTGATCGCGTTCTCCGCGATCTTCAGCTCGCCCTCGCGCAAACCGTTTGCCTTCAGTTGCTTCGGCACCAGGTAACGCATCGCGATGTTGATCTTCTCCTCCTCGGTATAACCGGGGATCCGGATGACTTCCATGCGGTCGAGCAACGGACCCGGGATGTTGAGCGAGTTCGAGGTCGCCACGAACATCACTTCGGACAGGTCGAGGTCGACCTCGAGGTAATGGTCGTTGAAGGTGTGGTTCTGCTCGGGATCCAGCACCTCGAGCAAGGCAGACGACGGATCACCGCGGAAATCCATCGACATCTTGTCGATCTCGTCCAGCACGAAGAGCGGGTTCTTCGTGCCGACCTTGTTGAGGTTCTGCACGATCCGACCGGGCATCGAGCCGACATAGGTGCGACGGTGCCCACGGATCTCGGCCTCGTCGCGCACGCCGCCCAGCGCCATGCGCACGAACTTGCGATTGGTGGCCTTGGCGATGCTCTGCCCCAGCGACGTCTTGCCGACGCCGGGGGGGCCGACCAGGCACAGGATCGGGCCCTTCATCTTGGCCACGCGCGTCTGCACCGCGAGGTATTCGAGGATCCTTTCCTTGACCTTTTCCAGGCCGTAATGATCCGCGTCCAGGGTGTCCTGCGCTGCCTTGAGATCCTTGCGCACCTTGCTGCGCGCATTCCATGGCACGCCCAGCAACCAGTCCAGGTAGTTGCGCACGACGCCGGCTTCGGCCGACATCGGCGACATCTGCTTGAGCTTGGCGAACTCGGCCTTGGCCTTCGCCTCCACCGGCTTCGGCATGCCGGCGGCGGCGATCTTGCGGGCGATCTCGTCGAGATCGTTCGGCGCGTCGTCCAGGTCTCCGAGTTCCTTCTGGATCGCCTTCATCTGCTCGTTGAGGTAGTACTCGCGCTGGGATTTCTCCATCTGCGACTTGACCCGGCCGCGGATGCGCTTCTCCATCTGCTGGACGTCGATCTCGCCATCCACCAGGCCCACCAGCATTTCGAGCCGCTCGGCGGTGTCCAGCAACTCCAGCAGTTTCTGCTTGTCGCTCAGACGCACGCCCAGGTGCGCGGCAATGGTGTCCGCCAGCCGCGAGGGATCGTCGATGCCGGACAGCGTCTGCATCAATTCCGGCGGGAGCTTGCGATTGGTCTTGATGTACTGCTCGAACATCGACATCAGCGAACGGGCGATCGCCTCGACCTCGCGCGGCTCGCGGGTCTCGGCGGAGTCGACCACGTCGGCATTGCCCGACAGCGCGCCGTCTTCCTCACGGACCCCATCCACCCTGGCGCGCACCAGGCCTTCGACCAGCACCTTGATCGTGCCGTCGGGGAGCTTCAACAATTGCAGCACCTGCGCCAGCGTGCCGATCGGATGCAGGTCGGTCGCGCCGGGATCGTCGGTCTCCGCGGATTTCTGCGCGACCAGGAGGATGCGCTTGTCGCCTTCCATCGCGATGTCGAGCGCGCGGATCGACTTGTCGCGGCCGACGAACAGCGGGATCACCATGTGCGGGAACACCACCACGTCTCGCAGCGGCAGCACCGGCAAGGCAACAGAGGGATGTTCGGCGGGACTGCTCATGCGGACTCCATTCACGACGCGCGGCGCGAAGGCGCCGCCATGCCACGGTTATGGGGTTATCCGCAGCGGGATGCAAGCGGACGGCGCACCTGGTGCGCGCGGTCATCGATCACTGCAAACACGAAGGCCGCCTTTCGGCGGCCTTCTTCACATCGTCCCGGCATCCTCAGTCCGCAGACGCGGCCTTTGCCGGTGCCGGCGCGCTCTGGTAGATCAGGTAGGGCTCGGACTTGTGCTCGATCACCGATTCGTCGACCACCACCTTGCTGACGTTTTCCAGCGACGGCAAGTCGTACATGGTGTCGAGCAGCACGGATTCGACGATCGTGCGCAGACCGCGCGCACCGGTCTTTCGCTTCAGCGCCCGCTTGGCGATGGCGGCGAGCGCATCGGGGCGGATCTCCAGCTCCACGCCTTCCATCTCGAACAGCTTCCTGAACTGCTTGGTGATCGCGTTCTTCGGCTCGGTGAGGATCTTCATCAGCGCCGGCTCGTCGAGTTCCTCCAGCGTCGCGACCACGGGGAGGCGACCGACGAACTCCGGGATCAGGCCGTACTTGATCAGGTCTTCCGGCTCGACCTGCGCCAGCACTTGGCCGATGTCGGCCTTGCGCTCAACGCTCTTCACCTTGGCGCCGAAACCGATGCCGCCGGCTTCGCTGCTTCGCTGCTGGATCACCTTGTCCAGCCCCGCGAACGCACCGCCGACGATGAACAGGATGTTGCGGGTATCGACCTGCAGGAATTCCTGCTGGGGATGCTTGCGCCCGCCCTGTGGCGGCACGCTGGCCACGGTGCCCTCGATCAGCTTCAGCAGCGCCTGCTGCACGCCTTCGCCGGAAACGTCGCGGGTGATCGACGGGTTCTCGGACTTCCGGCTGATCTTGTCGATCTCGTCGATGTAGACGATGCCGTGCTGCGCCTTCTCGACGTCGTAGTCGCACTTCTGCAGCAGCTTCTGGATGATGTTCTCCACGTCCTCGCCGACGTAGCCGGCTTCGGTGAGCGTGGTGGCATCCGCCATGGTGAACGGCACGTTGAGCATGCGCGCGAGCGTCTCCGCGAGCAGCGTCTTGCCCGAACCGGTCGGTCCGACCAGCAGGATGTTGGACTTCGCCAGTTCGACATCGTCCGACGACTTCTGCCGACTCTCGATGCGCTTGTAGTGGTTGTAGACCGCGACGGCGAGGGTCTTCTTCGCGCGGCGCTGGCCGATCACGTACTGGTCGAGGACCTCGAGGATCTCGCGTGGCTTGGGTAACGAGCTGCGCGTGGACTGGGCCTTCTCCTCCAGTTCCTCGCGGATGATGTCGTTGCAGAGCTCCACGCACTCGTCGCAGATGAACACGCTGGGACCCGCGATCAGCTTGCGTACCTCGTGCTGGCTCTTCCCGCAGAAGGAGCAGTACAGGATCTTGGTGCTGTCGCCGGTGGTGCGTCCCTGACGGTCTTCGCTCATTCGTTGCTCACTCGCCGCGCTTCGCGGCTTCGGCCCGAGGATACCATACGCCCCCGCCGGGCCAAGCGGGGCCTCAATTCGCCTGGAATGGCTCCAGCACGTGCTTTGCGGGGCAGGCGCGCCGCCCCTTCGTGGCCTTAGCCGGCCTGGATCGACTCGTCCGGGCGGCGCACCAGCACCTCGTCCACCAACCCGTATTCGCGGGCCGCTTCGGCGGACTTGAAGTTGTCGCGCTCGGTGTCGCGGGCGATGGTGTCGATCGGCTGGCCGGTGTGGTGGGCCAGGATCTCGTTGAGGCGCTGGCGCATCGACAGGATCTCGCGCGCCTGGATGTCGATGTCCGTGGCCTGGCCCTGCGCGCCGCCCAGTGGCTGATGGATCATGACCCGCGAATTGGGCAGCGCATAACGCTTGCCGGACGAACCCGCCGCCAGCAGCACCGCGCCCATCGAACAGGCCTGGCCGACGCAGATGGTGCTCACGTCCGGCTTGATGTACTGCATGGTGTCGTAGATCGCCATGCCCGCGGTGACGATGCCACCCGGCGAGTTGATGTACAGGCTGATGTCCTTCTCGGGATTCTCGGCCTCGAGGAACAGCATCTGCGCGACGACCACGTTGGCGACGTGGTCGTCGATCCCGCCGACCAGGAAGATCACCCGCTCCTTCAGCAGGCGCGAATAGATGTCGTACGCGCGCTCGCCGCGGCTGGTCTGTTCGACCACCATCGGCACGAGGTTGAGGGCTTTGATCGGGTCCATGGTCTCTCGCTGGTTATGGTCTGCTTACTGGCCGATCGCTTCCTGGAAGCCGATCGCCTGTTCGGTGTGTTGGGCGCGCTCGGCGATCCAGTCGATCACCTGCTCTTCCATGACGCGGTTCTGCAGGCCCTGCATCAACTGGGGGTCGTTGCGGTACAACGCAATGACCTGCTCCGGCTGTTCGTAGGTCGAGGCGATCAAACGCATGGTTTCGTTCAGGCGCGCCTGCTCGAGGCGCAGGTCGTTGCGGCGGGCGACTTCGCCGACCAGCAGCGCGACCAGGACGCGCTTGCGACCCGCGTCCTGGAAGGCCTCGATGCCGGCACCGACCTGCTGGCCCTGGCGGCGGGCCTGCTCGGTGGCGTTGGCCAGCAGCACGCGGGCTTCGTTCTCGACCAGGCGCGGCGGGAGTTCGACGTCGGCGTAGGCGGCGATCAGCTGCTCGCCGACTTCGCGGCGCAGGCGGTTCATGAGCGCGCCCTTGAGCTCGCGCTCCAGGTTGCTGCGGATCTCGGCCTTGAACTGGTCGAGGTCGCCGCTCTTCACGCCGAAGCTGCGGATGAACGCGGCATCGACCTCGGGCAGCACCTGCTCGGCCACATCGACCAGCTTGAACGTGGAAGTGACCGTCTTGCCCGCGAACTGCGGCATGTGCCAGTCGGCCGGCAGGGTCACGTCGAGGGTCTTCTCCTCGCCTGGCTGCATGCCGGCGATCGCGGCCTCGACTTCCGGATACATCGCACCGGAGCCCAGCACCGTGCTGGTCTTCTCGAAGCCTTCGGCCGGCATGCGCGCGCCATCGATGGTGCTGGCGGTCTCCAGGTTGGCCATGTCGCCGGTCTTGGCGGCCCGCACGACCTTGGTCCAGCTGGCGCGCTGCTGGCGCAGGTTCTCGAGCATGCGCTCGATGTCGGCATCGGTGACTTCCGAGGTGTTGCGGACGACCTGGAGCTTGGTCATGTCGAGGTCGCCGAATTCCGGCACCAGCTCCAGCGAGGCCACGTACTTGAGTTCGCCCTCACCGGCCTCGACGTCCTGGCTGATCTGCGGCGCGCCGGCGATGCGCAGCTCGTTCTCGCGCACGGCCTGGTCCATGCCCTGGCGCAGCAGGCCGTCGACGATCTCGGCACGGACCTGGCCACCGTAGCGCTGCTCGATCACCTTGGTCGGCACCTTGCCGGGGCGGAAGCCCTTGATGCGGGCGGTGCGCGCGATCTCGCGCAGGCGGCCGCCGACCTGGGTGTCCACATCGCCCGCGGGCAGGCTGAGGATGACGCGGCGCTCGAGGTTGCCGGTGGATTCGACCGAGACTTGCATGATGCGATGACTCCTGCACGGGTTCGCGCGAACCCGGTTGCGCGTAAGGGGTTGGACGGATGCCGGGCAAGCCGCCCGGCGGAACGCGCTAGTTTGGCCGATCCGCTGGCATCCCGCCACCCGTTTCGGGCGTATCGTGGCAGCAGGAGGGCGTCGACGCCCGGAAAAGCGAACGCCCGGCAAGCCGGGCGTTCGTGGGACTTGGTGGGCCGTCAAGGATTCGAACCTTGGACCTATTGATTAAGAGTCAACTGCTCTACCAACTGAGCTAACGGCCCCGAACAGAAATTGTAGCGTTTGCAGGGATGCCAACGCAACCGCGTCGCATCGCTACTTCAACATTGGGGTGGATGATGGGATTTGAACCCACGACCCCCGGAATCACAATCCGGTGCTCTAACCAGCTGAGCTACACCCACCAAAGTTGCATGCTTGGAACGAACATCCACCACGTTGGCGCGCCCGGCAGGAATCGAACCTGCAACCGCCGGCTTAGAAGGCCGGTGCTCTATCCGGTTGAGCTACGGGCGCCCGTGCCGGATTGTCGCATCGAACTCCACTGCCAGAATGCCGCGTCGGAATGGTCGGGGTAGAGGGATTCGAACCCCCGACATCCTGCTCCCAAAGCAGGCGCGCTACCAGACTGCGCTATACCCCGCCGACGGAACCCGAACCGCTGCCTTCTGCAGACTTCCGCTGCGCGCCAGCGCGACGAAAGAGCCGCGCATTGTCCGACCATGGGGACGCAGTGTCAACGCACGGCTCGCGGTTTGCAGCATCGTGGCGGCGGGACGGTGCCGCCCGCCGCTACAATGCGCCGGCGCGAAAGTGGCGGAATTGGTAGACGCCCTGGATTTAGGTTCCAGTGCCGCAAGGCGTGCGGGTTCGAGTCCCGCCTTTCGCACCACGGCGGCTCCGCCGGCCGGCGGCAAACCCGGGCCGGCCGCGTTATGCTCGGCGCAAGCGGCGCGAGAGCCGCGCTCACACGGGACATGACGACATGATGCGCAGCGGCAATCCAGCCCTGAAGGACAACACCTTCCTCGACCTCGGCAGTGGCACCCTGGTGCGCAACGACGCGGGTGCCATGAGCATCAACGGCACGGTCAACAAGACCGCCCTGTTGCTGGTGATCACGCTGGCCGGCGCCCTGTTCACCTGGTCGCAATTCGCCACCGCCGTGGCCGCAGGGAATCCCGGCGCGGTGATGCCCTACGTCTGGGGTGGCGCGATCGGCGGCTTCGTGGTGGCGCTGGTCACGATCTTCAAGAAAGAGTGGGCGATGGTCACCGCCCCGGTGTACGCGGTGCTGGAAGGCCTGTTCCTGGGCGCGGTGTCGGCGATGTTCGAGATGCGCTACCCCGGCATCGTGATGCAGGCGGTCGGCCTGACCTTCGGCACCCTGGCGGCCTTGTTGATGGCGTATCGCAGCGGCCTGATCAAGGCCACCGAGAACTTCAAGCTGGGCGTGGTCGCCGCCACCGGCGGCATCGCGCTGCTCTACCTGGTCAACATCGGCATGCGCCTGTTCGGCTTCGATGGCATGGGCTTCATCCACGAAAGCAGCCTGATGGGCATCGCCTTCTCCGGCTTCGTGGTGGTGATCGCGGCGCTCAACCTGGTGCTGGATTTCGATTTCATCGAGAGTGGCGTCGAACAGGGGGCTCCCAAGCACATGGAGTGGTACGCCGCGTTCGGCCTGCTGGTCACGCTGATCTGGCTGTACCTCGAAATGCTGCGGCTGTTGAGCAAGCTGCAGTCGCGCAACTGAACCTGATCGCAGGCTGACGAAAAAGGGCGCCGATCGGCGCCCTCTTTCATGTCCATCCTGCCGGCGATCGTGAACGCCAGCGCGCGCGACTGCGACTACAACCGCGCGGCAATCGCCTTCGCGAACGACAGCGTGTTGCCATCGCCGCCCAGGTCCGGGGTCAGCGAATCCTTGGCCTCCAGCGTGGCGATGATCGCCTTGCGCAGGCGCTCGGCCTGCTCGGGGAGCGAGAGATGGTCGAGCATCTGCGCGGCGCCCAACAGCAATGCGCAAGGATTGGCGATGCGCTTGCCGGCGATGTCCGGCGCGGAGCCATGCACCGCTTCGAAGATCGCCGCTTCGGTGCCGATGTTGGCGCCCGGCGCAAGGCCGAGGCCGCCGACCAGGCCCGCGCACAGGTCGGAGATGATGTCGCCGAAGAGGTTGGTGGTGACGATGATGTCGAACTGTTCCGGCTTCATCACCAACTGCATGCAGGTGTTGTCCACGATCATCTCGTTGCACTGGATGTCCGGGTACAACTGCGCAACTTCGCGGGCGGTCTTCAGGAACAGGCCCGAAGTCGACTTCAGGATGTTCGCCTTGTGCACCACGGTGACCTTCTTGCGCCCGGTCTTGCGCGCCAGCTCGAACGCGTAGCGCACGATGCGCTCGGAGCCACGATGGGTGATCTTCTGGATCAGGGTCGCGGTCTCGCCATCGGCCGAGACGTTCTGGCCTTCGCCCGAATACGCGCCCTCGGTGTTCTCGCGGACGGTGATCAGGTCGACGCCGGACGGGAAGCGCGACTTGGTGTTCGGGAAGCTCTTGGCCGGGCGTACGTTGGCGTACAGGTCGAAGCGCTTGCGCAATTCGACGTTGATCGAGCTGAAGCCCTCGCCGACCGGCGTGGTCAGCGGCGACTTCAACGCGATGCGATTCCTGCGGATGGAGTCCATGGTCGCCGCCGGCAGCAGCTCGCCATGCTTCTCCAGCGCAGCCAAGCCGGCATCGGCGAATTCGTACTGCAGGCCCAGTTGCATCGCATCGAGCACGTGCAGGGTGGCATCCATGATTTCCGGGCCGATGCCATCGCCGCGGATGACGGTGATCGTCGTGGTCATAAGTTCAGGGGGTTCCAGACAGGCGGGCGCCGCGCGTGACGCGCAGCGCATGGGATTTCGAGCCGCGCATTATGCCAGACGGGCCCGTGGCCGGCCCTACGACCTTGGTCAGCCGTGGTCGTGCGCGTCGGGGCTCGCAGCCTCGCCCTGTTCCAGCTTGTCGAGGAAATCCACCGCGCGGCGCAGGTGCGGGATGACGATGGAGCCGCCCACCACCAGGCCGATCGAGAACGCCTCGAACATCTCGTCGCGGTTCACGCCGGCTTCCTTGCACTGGGCGACGTGGTAGCTGATGCAGTCGTCGCAGCGCAGCACCATCGAGGCCACCAGCCCGCACAGTTCCTTGGTCTTCACGTCCAGCGCGCCGGCCTGGTAGGTCTGCGTGTCCAGCGCGAAGAAGCGGCGCACGACCTGGTTCGGTTCACCCAGGATGCGCGCGTTCATGCGCTGGCGGAACTCGGTGAAGGCCTTGACGCGATCTTCCTCGCTGCCTCCGCCGCTCATGCGCCTTCCCCGGCAAGCAGCGGCTCGAACTTGCCCGCGCGATGCAGCGCCATCATGTCGTCGTAGCCGCCGACGTGGACATCGCCGACGAAGATCTGCGGCACGCTGGTGCGGCGCGCCTTCGCCATCATCGCTTCGCGGGCGACGGGATCGGTGTCGATCCGCACCTCGGTCCAGGCCAGGCCCTTGCTCTTCAGGAAGTTCTTGGCCATCACGCAGTACGGGCAGATGGCCGAGGAGTACATGGTGATCACGGGGGGGGTGGCGTTGCTCAAGTTCAATCTCCGGGAACGCGGGTGCTGCAATCTTGTCGTATCTGCGGGCAGCAGCGCGTATTTTCCAGTTGCTCAAGCCCCGTTCACACCCATCGCCCGCGAACGCAGCATCCTGCCACCATGACAATTGCCCGCAACGATCGTTTCCGGCGCCGCATGCTGCCCATGGCGTTGGCATGTGGCCTGGCCTTCACCACGGGCGCCACGGTTGCCCAGGACACCCGCCTGCCCGACATCGGCTCGTCCGCCGGCAACGTGCTGTCGCCTGCCAGGCAGGCCGAATACGGCGGGATGGTGCTGGCCCAGCTGCGCCACGAGGGCTACGTGCTGGAGGATCCCTTGCTGGATGGCTGGCTGCGCGACGTGGGCCAGCGCCTGGCCGGCGCCAGCGACCGTCCGCAACAAGCGTTCACCTTCTTCCTGCTGCGCGACCGCCAGATCAATGCCTTTGCGACGCTCGGCGGCTACATCGGGGTGAACGCCGGCCTGATCCTGTCCGCCGAACGCGAGGACGAAATGGCCGGCGTGCTGGCCCACGAAATCGCCCACGTCACCCAGCAGCACGTCCTGCGCGGCGCCGAGAAGGCCCAGCGCGACAGCCTGCCGATCCTGCTGGCCATGCTGGGCGCGATCGTGGCGGCGCAGCAGGCGGGCGGCAATTCCAGCGGCGACGCCACGTCGGCGGCGGTGATGACCGGGCTGGGCCTGCTGCAACAGCGCCAGATCGACTACACCCGCGACAACGAAGCCGAAGCCGACCGCGTCGGCATCCGCAACCTGTCGCGCAGCGGCTACGACCCCGAGGCGATGGCCGACTTCTTCCAGACCCTGCAATCGGTCGTGCGGATGAACCAGGGCGACGAGCGCGCCCGGGCGCCAAGCTACCTGCAGACCCACCCGGTCACCCTGACCCGGGTGAGCGAAGCCCGCGAGCGTGCCGCCAAGCTGGAGGCACCGACCGTCGCCGCCACCACGACCGCGGGGAACAACCCCCTGCTGCCGCCGGGCCTCAGCATCGCCACCACCACCGCCGGGCAGCGCGGCCAGGGCGCCACCGGCGACTTTGGCTGGGCACGCGAGCGGTTGCGCGTGCTCAGCGCCGACACGCCTGCGCAGGCGATCCGCGAATACCAGCAGATGCGCGCCAGGCAGCCGCTGGATGACGCCCGCCGCTATGGCCTGGCGATCGCCCACCAGCTGGCCGGCCAGGGCCAGGAAGCCCTGCAGGAACTCAACCCGCTGGCCGCCGCCCATCCCGGCAACCTGTGGTTGCAGGTGGCGATGGCCGAAGCCGAGGCGCGCAGCGGCCAGCTGGCCCAGGCCGACCGCCGCCTCGAATCGTTGCTGGCACGGATGCCGACCCACCGCGCACTGGCGCTCAGCTATGCGCGCGTGCTGGCCGAGCGCAACACCCGCGACGCCGGCAGCCGGGCGGTCGCGGTCTTGCGTCCGCTGCTGGCCACCGCCGGCGCCGACCCGCTGTTCCAGCAGGCCTACGCCCGCGCCAACGAAATCGCCGGCGACGACGTCCGCGCCGGCGAGGCCTGGGCCGAGGCGGCCTTCCTGGGTGGACGCCCGGAGCAGGCGCTGGTCCAGCTCAACAACCTGAAGAAGCGCGCCACCCTGGACTACTACGCGCGCAGCCGGATCGAGGCGCGGATCGCCGCGATCACCCCGACCGTGCTGGAACTGCGTCGCCAGGGCATCAAGGACGAAGAAGCCACCGGCCGCCTCAGCGTGGGCGTGCGCGCCGGCGGCACCGCCAGCGATCGCTGACGGTGTCACCAAACCGTCACCAAACCGTCGTGTAATGGCAGGATCGCCGCAGGACGCGGCCTTTCCCGCCACGCAGGATCCGGCATGCAGAAGCACATCCTGATCGTCGACGACGAACCCGCGATCCGCGACATGGTCGCCTACGCCCTGCGCAAGGGCGAGTACGAACCAGCCCACGCCGGCGACGCCCGCGAGGCGCAGGCCGCGATCGCCGAACGGGTGCCCGACCTGATCCTGCTGGACTGGATGCTGCCCGGCACCAGCGGCCTGGAACTGGCCCGGCGCTGGCGCAAGGACGCCCTGACCCGCGACATCCCCATCATCATGCTCACCGCGCGCGGCGAGGAGAACGACCGCGTCGGCGGGCTCGAGGCCGGCGTCGACGACTATGTGGTCAAGCCGTTCTCCGCCCGCGAACTGCTCGCACGCATCCGTGCGGTCCTGCGCCGCTCGCGCGAGGACGACGAGGACGGCAGCGTGCAGGTCGGCGGGCTGCGCATCGACGGTGCCGCCCACCGCGTCTTCGCCGACGCCGCCGGCGGCCCGATCCCGGTCCACATCGGCCCCACCGAATACCGCCTGCTGCATTTCTTCATGACCCACCCCGAGCGCGTGTACAGCCGCTCGCAGCTGCTCGATCACGTCTGGGGCGGCAGCGTGTACGTGGAGGAGCGCACGGTCGATGTGCACATCCGCCGCCTGCGCAAGACCCTGGAGCCGCACCGGCTGGATCCGATGGTGCAGACCGTGCGCGGCGCGGGGTACCGGTTCTCCGCGGCGGCATGACCTGCGAGCGGGCGACGCCCCACGCGCACACCGCCTAGACTCCCTGCATGTCGCCCGATGCCCGTTCCGCCTGGTTCCGCACGCTCGGCCAGCTCGCGCTGGTGCTGGTGGCGGGCTTGGGCGTCGGCCTGCTGCTGGGGTACCCGTGGCCGTCACTGACCCTCGCCGCGCTCGGCGTGGTCGCCTGGCACTACTGGAAACTGCGCAACGTGCTGCTGCGGCTGACTGCCCGGCAGCGGCTCGCGCCGTCGTCCGGCGTCGGCGTCTGGAACGAACTCGACCGCCTGCTCTCGCGCAGCCAGGGCGAGATGCGCGCGCGCAAGCGCCGGCTGCTGGCGATGCTGCGCGCCTACCGCGCCGCCGCCGCCGCGCTGCCGGATGCGGTGGTGGTGGTCGAACGCAATACCCAGCGCGTGCTCTGGTTCAACGAGGCCGCCACGCCCCTGCTCGGCCTGCACTACCCGCGCCACCAGGACGCACCGCTGGTGGCCGCGCTGCAGCCCTTGCCGATGGCGCAATGGCTGGCCAGCGGGCGCAACGCCGAGCCGATGACCGATGTCGCGTCGCCCGCCAATCCGGACCTGCGCCTGCACCTTCGGCTGATTCCCTACTCCGATGAGCTGTGGCTGCTGGTCGCGCGCGACGTGACCAAGATGATGCGGCTGGAGCACATGCGCCGGGACTTCGTGGCGAATGTCTCGCATGAATTGCGCACGCCGCTGACCGTGGTCCACGGCTACCTGGACATGCTGGATCCGGAAGACAATCCGGACTGGGCGCCGATGCTGGCGGAAATGCAACGGCAGTCGCAGCGGATGACCCAACTGGTCGAGGACCTGCTCACGCTGTCGCGCCTCGAGGCCCGCGACACCCTGCCGGAGGACCACGTGGCGATGGCGCCGATGCTGGCCACCCTGCGCCGCGAGGCCGAGGCGCTCAGCCAGGGCCGCCACCGGATCAGCGTGGACGATGACGCGCGCATCGACCTGTGCGGCTCGACCAAGGAACTGCACAGCGCCTTCTCCAACCTGGTCGCCAACGCGGTGCGCTACACGCCTGCCGACGGCGAGATCCACGTGCGCTTCGGCCGCGATCCCGATGGCGGCGCCACGCTGTCGGTCCGCGACACCGGTTACGGCATCCCCGCCGCCCACCTGCCGCGGCTCACCGAGCGCTTCTACCGCGTCTCCACCAGCCGCTCGCGCGAATCCGGCGGCACCGGCCTGGGCCTGGCCATCGCCAAGCACGTGCTGGGCCTGCACGACGCCCGCCTCGACATCGCCAGCGAAGTTGGCAAGGGCAGTACCTTCGCCTGCCGCTTCAGCCCTGCCCGCGTGCTTCCGCGCGACGCCCTTCCGCTTCCCACGACCACGCCATGACCCCCAGCCCATCGCCCGCCCCGCGCGAACTCTCGCTGCGCGACCCCGCGCTGTATGCCAACCGCGAACTGTCGCAACTGGACTTCAATTTCCGCGTGCTTGCGCAGGCCCGGGATCCGGCGGTGCCGTTGCTGGAGCGGCTGCGCTTCCTGTGCATCAGTTGCACCAACCTGGACGAGTTCTTCGAGATCCGCGGCGGCTCGGTGCGCCACGCGATCGAGTTCGGCCTGCCGCCCGCCGCCGACGGGCTGGCGCCGAGCGTGCTGATCAACAGGATCCACGACCGCGCCGCCGAACTGGTGGAGGCGCAGTACCGCTGCTTCTACGAGGAACTGCGCCCGGCGCTGGCCGATGAAGGCATCCGCCTGCTGCAGCGCGAACAGTGGACGCCGGAACAGACCCGCTGGCTGCGCGACCATTTCCGCGACGAGATCATGCCGGTGCTGTCGCCGCTGGGCCTGGATCCCGCACACCCGTTCCCGAAGATCCTCAACAAGTCGCTGAACGTGGTGGTGCTGCTGGAAGGCAAGGATGCGTTCGGGCGCGAGGGCCACATGGCGATCGTGCGTGCGCCGCGCTCGCTGCCGCGGATCATCCGCCTGCCCGACCAGGACGGCGAAGGCGACCAGTTCCACGACTTCGTGTTCCTCAGCTCGGTGCTGTCCGCGTTCGTGCATGAGTTGTTCCCGGGGATGAAGGTCAACGGCGCGCACCAGTTCCGGGTCACCCGCAACTCCGAGCTGATCGTCGACGAGGACGATGTCGACAACCTCGCCCTGGCCCTGCGCGACGAACTGCTGGGCCGCGGCTACCTGCGCGCGGTGCGGCTGGAGATCGACGAACGCTGCCCGCAGGACATCGTCGACAGCCTGCTCGCCAACTTCGACCTGCCCGCCAACGCGGTCTACAAGATCAACGGCCCGGTCAACCTCAACCGGGTGGTCCAGGTGTACGACCTGGTGCAGCGCCCGGACCTGAAGTTCCCCGCGTTCCAGCCGCGCATGCCGCGCGAGGTCGATGCGATGTTCGACCTGATCCAGCAGGGTGACGTACTGCTGCACCATCCGTTCGATGCCTTCACCCCGGTGCTGGAGCTGATCCGCCAGGCCGCCGAGGATCCGAACGTGCTGGCGATCAAGCAGACGCTCTATCGCACGGGCAAGGAGTCGGCGATCGTCGACTCCCTGATCCAGGCCGCGCGCAAGGGCAAGGACGTGACCGTGGTGGTCGAGTTGCGCGCACGCTTCGACGAAGAAGCGAACCTGGGCCTGGCCGACCGCCTGCAGGACGCCGGGGTGCAGGTGGTGTACGGCGTGGTCGGCTACAAGACCCACGCCAAGATGCTGCTGATCGTGCGCCGCGAGGGGAAATCCCTGCGCCGCTACGTGCACCTGGGCACCGGCAACTACCACAGCGGCACCGCGCGTGCGTACACCGACTTCAGCCTGATGACCGCCGACCCCGACATCGGCAACGACGTCCACCTGATCTTCCAGCAACTGTCCGGCCTGGCCGCGCCGCTGACGCTGAAGCACCTGCTGCAATCGCCGTTCACCCTGCACAAGGGCGTGCTCGAGCGCATCGCCCGCGAGACCGCGCACGCTCGCGCGGGCCGCCCCGGCCAGATCGTGGCGAAGATGAACGCGCTCAACGAACCGCAGGTGATGCTCGCCTTGTACGAGGCCTCGCAGGCCGGCGTGAAGGTCGACCTGATCGTGCGCGGCGCCTGCACCTTGCGGGTCGGCATCGAAGGCATTTCGGAGAATATCCGGGTGCGCTCGGTGGTCGGTCGCTTCCTCGAACACCATCGGATCTGGTGGTTCGGCAACGACGGCCAGCCGGAGCTGTATTGCTCCTCCGCCGACTGGCTGGAGCGCAACCTGCTGCGGCGGGTGGAAACCGCGTTCCCCATCCTCGACGCCGAATGCGCCCGGCGCGTACACCAGGAAGGCCTGCTCAACTACCTGCTCGACAACCAGAACGCGTGGGAGGTCCAGCCCGACGGCAGCTATGCCAAGTGCATTCCAGCTGCGGGCGAGGAGCCGTTCTCCGCGCAGTTGTCGCTGCTGGACGGCCTGTACGCGTGATGCCGCGCAGGTCGATGCGGTGATAATGCGCGGATGACGCAACGCGGCCTGCCCATCGCATGAGGACGACCCAACGCCGCACCCCGGCCAACCGCGCGTCCGCGCCGCGCGACGGCGACATGCTGGCCGCGCTGGACCTGGGCTCGAACAGTTTCCACATGGTGGTGGCGCAACGGGTATTGGGCCAGCTGCGGGTGGTCGACCGGCTGCGCGAAACCGTGCGCATGGCCGAGGGCCTGGACGGGTTCGGCGGCATGTCCGCGGAGGCGCAGGCGCGCGCCATCGACTGCCTGTCGCGCTTCGGCCAGCGCATCGCCGACATCCCGCCGGCCCATGTGCGCGCGGTGGCCACGAACACCGTCCGCCAGTTGCGTGCGCCCGCCGGCTTCCTGGTCCCGGCGGAGGCCGCGCTGGGGCATGCGATCGAAGTGGTCTCCGGCCGCGAGGAAGCGCGCTTGGTCTATCTCGGCGTGGCCCACGCGCAGCCGCCCAAGGACGACCAACTGCGGCTGGTCATCGACATCGGCGGCGGTTCCACCGAATGCATCATCGGCCGCGGCATGCAGCCGCTGGAGCGCGAAAGCCTGCAGGCCGGCTGCATCGCCAGCACGCGCCGGTTCTTCCCCAACGGACGCCTGTCGAAGAAGAAATGGAACTCGGCGCTGACCGAGATCACCGCCGAGTTCCAGCAGTTCGCCTCGACATACCGCAGCCTGGGCTGGGACGAGGCGGTGGGTTCGTCGGGCACCAACAAGGCGATCGGCGAGATCTGCGCCGCACTCAAGCTGACCAAGGGTGCGATCACGGCCGAGGCGCTGCCGCTGGTGCGCGAGCGCCTGCTGCAGGCCGACCGCATCGAGGACATCGACCTGCCCGGCCTGTCGGGCGACCGACGCCCGATCATCGCCGGTGGCGTGCTGGTGCTTGAGGCGGTGTTCGCCGCGCTGGGCCTGCAGCGCATGCAGGTCAGCAAGGGCGCGTTGCGCGAGGGCGTCCTGTACGACCTGCTGGGCCGCGGCGGCGCCGACGATCCGCGCGAGGTCTCGGTGGAGGCCCTGATGCATCGCTATGGCATCGATGCCGCGCAGGCCGCGCGGGTCGAAGCCACCGCGCTGCGCCTGTTCGACCAGGTCGCGCCCGCGTGGACGCTGGATGGCGACGACCGGCGCATGCTCTCGCGCGCCGCGCGCCTGCACGAGATCGGCCTGGCCATCGCCCACAGCGGCTACCACGGCCACGGTGCCTACATCCTGGAGCACTCGGACATCGCCGGCTTCTCGCAGCAGGAACAGCGCGTGCTGGCGGCACTCGTGCGCACCCATCGCCGCGGCATCCCGAAGTCGGCCTTCGACATGATTCCCGACCGCTTGCTGGCCAACACCCGCCACGTCGCCGCCCTGCTGCGGCTGGCCGTGCTGCTGCATCGCGCGCACGAAACCGACGAACTCCCCGTGCTGCGCCTGCAGGCCGATGGCGAGCGCCTGCAACTGGCGCTGGCCGAACGCTGGCTGCGTGCCCGCCCGCTGCTGCGCGCCGACCTGGCCGGCGAACCCGACGACATGCTCGGGCTGGGCGTGACCCTCAAGCTCGCCGCGGAGTGAGCGCATGACCCCGGACATCCACGACTACAACGCGCGGCAATCGCAAGCCGACCGCGCGATCTGCGATCTGCTGGCCGAAGCGATCCACCGCGGCCTGCCCGAGGCGGAGGCCAGGATCTGGCATGCGCACCCGGTCTGGTTCCTGGACGGTAACCCGGTGGTCGGCTACAGCAAGCTCAAGGAGTCGGTGAGGCTGCTGTTCTGGAGTGGGCAAAGTTTCGACGAACCGGGACTGCGGGCCGAGGGCACGTTCAAGGCCGCCGAAGCGCGCTACACGACCGCCGGCGACGTCGACGCGGCCTTGCTCCAGCATTGGCTGGGCAAGGCCCGCGACATCCAGTGGGATTACAGGAGCCTGGTCAAGCGCAAGGGCCGGCTCGAGCGATTGAAGTGAAAAGTGGGGTCAGAGTCGACTTTCGCAGCGACCCCTCTCAACGTTTCAATATCTTGCGGGGAAAGTCGACTCTGACCCCACTTTTCTACTTCTTCGCGAACCCCGCGAATTCGGGCCCTGCCAGCCGCAGGTTCTCGCGCAGGTAGGCGCGCAGGCGCTGGCCCGGCGCTTCCGGCACCGGACCGCCCAGGTGCCGCTGCAGCATGGTTTCCATCGCGAACAGATAGGCCTCGCGCGGCACCGGGTCCACCGGGGAATGACCGCCGCCCGGCTCCACCAGCAGCGTGACCGCGCGCCCCAGCGACTTCAGCGTGGCGCTGTAATGGATGACGTCGCGGATCGCCACCGTGCGGTCGGCGCCGCCGGCCATGATCAGCAACGGGCGTCGCATCTTCATCGCGTTCGCCTGCGGCGATTGCGCATGCAGGCGTGCATAGGTGGCGGGATCCGTCGCATCCAGCGACAACGCCGCCAGCGTGTGCTTGAGCGAACGATCAGGCAGGTCGCCCTGGTCGCCGGACTGCACCAGCCAGCGCATGCCCCAGCCCAGGTCCGACGGTGGCGCGCCAGCCACGCCGACCTTGAACAGCTCCGGCTGGAACGTCAGGCCTTGCAGGGTGGAATAGCCGCCGAACGAATGGCCGACGATGCCGACGCGCCGTGCATCGCCGATGCCCTGCCCCAGCAGCCAGCGCACGCCCTCGACGATGTCCTGTTGCACGCGGCCGTTGCCGTAGTCGCCGTTCGACGCGAACGTGTAGGCGCGGCCGTGGCCGGTGGAGCCGCGGAAGTTCGACTGGAACACCACGTAGCCGCGATTGGCCAGGAACTGGGCAACGCCGTCGTAGCCCGTGCGGAAATGGCTGATCGGGCCGCCATGCACCTGCGCGACCAGCGGCGCGCGCGCGGCATCCAAACCGGGCGGCAACAGGACGAACCCGTGCACGCGCCTGCCATCGGAGGCGACGTAGTCGATCGCGACCTTGCGCGCCAGCGCGGTTTCGTCCGGCGTGCCGGCGGTGATGCCGGGGTCGTCGAGGATGCGGCGCAGCTCTCTGTTGCGTGGGTCGTACAACCACCAGCGCGGGTCGCGCAGGGTCGCCGCGCGTTCGCTCACCAGCCAGCGCGCGGACGGGCCGCTGCCTGCCTGCAGGCCGATATCGCGGCCGGGGAATCGCGTCGCGATGTCCGCGACGACGCCCTGCGCGCCGCCGATGCCGTACGTCGCGGCGACGGTGCTGCGGTAACTCGCCGCCAGCGGCTGCTGCGTGCGCGGGTCGACCACGACGTCGTCCAGATCGGCTTCGCCGCGGGGATCCTGGTGCAAGGTCTGCAGCCTGTCGTTCGCGTCCAGCCGCATCACCCGGCGGAAATCCCCGCCTGCAGCCGCACTGCCGGGATTCCCGGTCATCAGCAGGCTGCCGTCGGCCGGCGCCGCCAGCAGGTCCAGGCGCTCCATCGCCTGCAGGCGCAGCACGTCGCGCAGGGTCCCGTCCGCGCGCACGCGATACAGCGCATCGTGGTCGCCTTCGAAACGCGCCAGCGCGACGATGCGGCCCCGCGCGTCCAGCGCGACATCGTGGATCCAGCGCGCGTCCTCGCGCAGCAGGGTGCGCTTGCCGCGCGCGTCCATGCGCACCACGCGCCAGCGTTCGCTGGCGCCGACGCGCACGCGTTCGCCCAGCAGCACGGCGGCAGGCTGCGACGGATCCACCTTCATCAAGCGCCGCCGTTCGGTGCCGCCCAGCGGCACCCGCACGCCGGTGCGGCCGTCGATACCGACGATGGTCAGCACGCGCGACGCGCGCAGGAACAGCCAGCGCCCGTCGCGCGACCACAGGAGCTGGTCGGCCTGGGTGCTGCCGACCAGCATGCGCGGCTTGCCGCCATCGACCGGCAGCAGCCACAGCGCGCGCGAGTCCTTCTGCTCGCGCAGGTAGGCCACCGCGTCGCCGGCCGGCGCAAGCTGTACGCCGACCAGGGCGCGATTCTCGAGGAAAGCCGTGCGTGGCAGGCGCGCGGCGCGCGGCAGGCTGCGTTGTGCGGCGATGGCGCTGCGCAGGTCGCCTTCGCCTGGCGCGGCCGACGCGGGCTTTGGCACGAACGGCGCCGCGAGCAATGCCAGCACGATGCAGAAGTGACGGAACGGACTAGTCATTGTCGATGTCCTCGTTCGTTCCGGATCAAGCCGCGACCGGCTGCGCATCTGGCGCGGCCACCGGCAGGGCTTCGCGACGCGGAACCAGCAACCACAGGCTCACCAGCGCAGGCAGGCCGACCACGCCGCACAGCAACACCCACGCCCATCGACCGCGCGGCGAATGCGCCTGCCTGCCGCTCAGCCACACCGCGCCCAGCAGCGACAGCAGGCAGCACACACCGGCCAACCACAGGATCTGCACCGGCATCGGCTCGGGCTTCGCGCGCAACGGGTCCTTCGCGGCGAACAGGTCCTGCGCGCCCAGGCAGATCGCACGCAGCACCGGCGACAACCAGGTATTGCGGTTGGTGTAGACGGACGGCAGGTCGATCGACAGCGCACGGCGTCCGACCTCCCGTGCCTGGCCCTCGCCGTCCACGCGCAGCACCTGCTGGAACGGCTGCTGCAGTTCGCCGCTCCACACGCCCCACGTGTAGGTGTAGGACACCAGGTAGCCGTCCAGCAGTTCGACCACGTCCATCCGGCTCAGGTTGCCGACCTGCCCCGGCATCGCCACCCGCATCAGCGGTTGCAGCAGGTCGAGCCCGTTCATCGCCTCGCGGCCGGGATAGAAATAGGCGGCGCGGTCGCTGAGCACCAGCAGGTTGTCGCCGGCCGGCGCGGGCGGGCTGGCCATCACCTCGCCCCGCGGCAGGCGGATGCGCTCGAAGATGCGCTGCTGTTCGCCGTCGTACTGGTAGGCCGCGTTCGCGTTGTACAGGTACTCGGCGCCAAACGGCATCGTCGGTGCGGGGAACGCGGACTGTCCTTCGCCGACGCCCATCTCGCCGATCCGGCGCTGGTCGCGCAGGCCACGGGTGACGAAGCGCGCGCGATCGTGGCTGTAGACCAGGAAGAGATTGTTGTCGCCATCGGCGAACTCCAGCGGCGACAGGTTGGTCAGGCTGTTGCGGACCGGCAGGTTGCGCAGTGGATAGGTCGTGTACACGTCCGACAGCGCGATCTGCTCGCGCCACAGCGCGGCCTCGGGATCGCGGCTGCCTTCGATGCCGAGCAGCAGCATGTCCTTGCCTTCCGCGCGATCGGCCTCGATGTAACCGCCCTTCGGCGGCGCGGGCATGTTGAGCGGGTGCGTGCCGGTGACCGTCCACGCCATTTCGACGCCGTAGCCCAGCATCCACACCAGGAAATACGCGCCGAGCTGCACCGGCAACGCGATCGCCAGCACCGCGGCCGGATTGTGCGACGGCGCGGCAGGATCCGGCTTGAACGCGATCGCCAGCATCGCCGCGAGGAAGGCGATGACCACGCACTGCACGCCCAGCATCGCCACGCCCGTGGCCTGCGCGTACATGAACAGGTTGGGCAGCAGGAACGCGGCGAACGAATAGCGGCGGTTGCCGACCATCGCATAGGCGCCGGCCAGGTAGCCCGACACCGCGATCAGCCACGCCGCCACCGGCAGCATCCAGTGGCGCAGGTCCACCACGCGCGCGGTCATCGTGTCCTGGTACAACGCGACCAGCGCGATCGGCACCGCGACCGCCAGCAGCAACAGCAGCGCACCCGCGCCGGTCAGCGCACCGGCGATGCGCAGGCGATGGAGCGGGCGATGCAACAGGTTCAGCCACTGGTTCGGCTTGCGGTAGCTGCCCATCTGGTACAGGCCCAGCAGGATGCCGGCCACCGCGTAAACCGCGGCGAACACCTGGTAGACCACGAGCGGTTGCTGGGCGAGGTCGACCATGCGGCTGAGGAAGCCCAGCACGGCGATGTTGAGGAAGGCGGCGATGCCGGCCCACAGGCGGAAGCGCAGGAGCTCGCCTTTCAAGAGATCGATCATGTTCGTATCCTCTGTCGCGCGTCAGGCCGCAGCCGGCGCAGCGTGGTTCTTGGTCAGGAAGGCGTTGACGGCGCGGTCCAGGCCGACCGGCATCGATTGCACGTTGCGCGCACCGCTGGCGCGCAGGAAGTGTTCGAAGCCGTCGTCCTGGTCCAGCACGAGGTAGTGGTGCAAGCCGTCGAGGCGCTGCACTTCCAGCAGGCCCGGCACGGTATGCAGCTCGGGCCCCTTGAACGGCACGTCCGCCACCCAGTGACTGACCCGCGCGGTGAAGTCCTCCGGCGCGGACATGTGTTTCAGCTGGCCGCGCTCCAGGATGATCAGGTTATCGGCGACGCGCTCGATCTCCTCCATCTGGTGCGAGCAATAGATCACCGTGCAGTCGTCGGCGGCGTTGCTGTACAGCAGCGACTCCAGGAACGCGCGCTTGGCGACCACGTCCAGGCCCAGCGTGGGTTCGTCCAGCACCAGCAATTCCGGTCGCTGCGCCAAGGCCAGCGCCAGGTTGAAACCGGCCCGTTCGCCGCGCGACAACTGGCCGACCTTCTGCTCGGGCAGCACGTGGTAGTGGCCGATCACGCTGTCGAATGCCTGCTGGTTCCAGCGCGCGTACTGGTGCTTCTGCATCGTCGTCACCTGCTCGACTCGCATCCAGTTGGGCAGGGTGTGTTCCTCGTTGACGAAGCCGATGCGCGCGCGGTCCTGCGGCGTGAGCGACTGGCTGTCGCGGCCGAGGATGCGGGCCTCGCCGGTGGTCGGCGGCATGAAGCCCATCAGGATGCGGAACAGGGTGGACTTGCCGGCGCCGTTGGCGCCGACGATGGCGTGGATGCGCCCACGCGGGATGCGCAGGTCGAGGTTGTCCAGCGCCAGCTTGCGGCCGTAACGCTTGCTCAGCGCGCGGGTCTCGATGACGTAGTCGTGTTGGTCTGTCATGTGTGTGCTCGATGTCTGTCAATCGCGCTCAGGCGATCTTCCGGGGAACCAGTTGCTGGAATTCGTGGGCCACGCGCGCCTGCACCTCGTCGGGCGCATAGCCCAGCGGGATCACGTCATTGACGAAGCGGCCGATGGCATCGTCCAGGCGGCGCTCGCGTTCGTCCTCGGACAGGCGCTGGCGCGGGGTGGCCACGTACAGGCCCATGCCCTGCCGCGATTCCAGCCAACCCTCGGTGGTCAGCTCGGCGTAGGCCTTGGCCACCGTGTTCGGATTGATGGTCAGCTGCTGGGCCAGACCGCGCACGCTGGGCAGCTGGTCGCCGGCGCCCAGTTCGCCGGTGGCGATCTTCATCCGCACGGCGTCCACGATCTGCTTGCCGATCGGGCGCGGATCGCCGGTGGCGATCTGGATCATCAGGGGCTGGGGTCGTCCCATCGGCGCCGTCCTATCTGTACTAGTTGATCTAGTACAGTACGAACAGACCCGGATCGTCAAGCCGGGTTGCGACGAAACCGGGGAAAAGTGGGGTCAGAGTCGGCTTTCGTTACGCGAAAGCCGACTCTGACCCCACTTTTCCTGGCCCTGTCACCCCCTCGTCATCGCAACGACACCACCCGGTCACCCCCGCCGCGCAGCCTCCCGCAAACGGAGAGCGGCATGCGCTACGCGATCGTCACCGAGACCTATCCGCCGGAGATCAACGGCGTGGCCCTGGCCGTCCAGGGCCTGCAACACGGCCTGCGCGAGCGCGGCCACGCCGTGCAACTGGTGCGCCCGCGCCAGGCCGGCGATACCGCGACGACCATTTCCGACCACACCCTGCTGGTCCGCGGCGCCGGACTGCCCCGCTATCCCGGCCTTCGGTTCGGCCTGCCGGCCACGCGGACACTGCGCCGCCTCTGGCAAGCGCAACGACCCGACGCCCTCTACGTGGCCACCGAAGGCCCACTGGGCTGGTCCGCGCTGCGTGCCGCGCGCCAGCTCGGTATCCCCGCCGCCACCGGTTTCCACACGCGTTTCGACGCCTACATGCGCGACTACGGGATGCCGTGGCTGGCGCCGGTCGCGCTGCGCTGGATGCGCCACTTCCACAACAGCGCGCAGGCCACCCTGGTCCCGACCCGCGAACTGCAGGCGCTGCTGGAAGCCGAACGCTTCGACAACGTGGTGCGGCTAGCGCGTGCGGTCGATACAGGGCACTTCGATCCCGCCCATCGCGACCCGGTGCTCCGAGCGATGTGGGGGGTGGGTGAGCGCGGGGTTGCGGCGATCTTCGTCGGCCGCATCGCCGCGGAGAAGAACCTGGCGCTGGCGGTGGAGGCGTTCCGCGCCCTGCAACGGCAGGGCCCGGACGCGCGCTTTATCTGGGTCGGCGACGGCCCCGCGCGCGACGCCCTGCAACGCGACAACCCCGACTTCATTTTCTGCGGCCTGCAACGCGGCGAAGCGCTCGCCCGCCATTTCGCCAGCGCCGACCTGTTCGTATTCCCCAGCCATAGCGAGACGTTCGGCAACGTGACGCTTGAAGCGCTTGCCAGCGGCGTGCCCACCGTGGCCTTCGACTACGGCGCCGCCCGCGAATGCCTGCGCGATGGCCTGCACGGTGCCGCGATCCGGCGCACAGGCCAGCCGGCCCGCGACGATGCCGCCTTCATCGCCGCGGTGGCCCGCATCGGCAGCGACGAGGCGACACGACGGCGCATGCGACCGTCGTGCCGCGAAGCGGTGTCCGCGCTGCGGCCGACCCAGGTCGCCGCCGACTTCGATCACCTCCTGCAATCGCTCGCCCAACGAGGACACGGGCATGTCCCGATCGCTGCCCTCTAGGTCGCGGGCGCGTCGCATCGCCCATGCCGAGTCCGGCTGGTGCCTGCGCGCGAATGCCGTGTGCGAAATGCAAGCCGCGCGGCGTTACTTCGCCGCGGTCAGCCGGCTCGGTGATGGCGTGGCCTGGTACGGGCTGATGGGCGCCCTCATCGTGCTCGACGGGATGGCCGGCCTGCGCGCTTCGCTGCATCTCGCCCTCACCGGCCTGGTCGCACTGATCCTCTACAAGTCGCTCAAGCGCTGGACCAAGCGTCCGCGTCCCTTCGCCAGCGACGTGCGCATCCGCGCCTGGGTGGCCCCGCTGGACGAATTCAGCTTTCCCTCGGGGCACACCCTGCATGCGGTCGCCTTCAGCCTGGTGGCGATGGCGCACTACCCACTGCTGGCCTGGCTGCTGGTGCCGTTCACCGCCAGCGTCGCGGCCTCGCGGGTGGTGCTGGGCCTGCATTACCCCAGCGACGTGCTGGCGGCGACGGGAATCGGTTGCGCCCTCGCAGGCCTGTCGTTGTGGCTGGTGCCGGGGGTGTCGTTGTTCGGGTGAGATAACAGGGAAGCTTGGTGGCACTGCCCCGCAGCCAGACAATAAAAGGGCCGGCAATGCCGGCCCTTCGCAGTTGCAGAAGCTGGATCCCGGCATTCGCCGGGATGACAGCGAAACTCAGTCCTCGACCATCATCTTGCGCGGCAGCTTGCCGGGACGCTGCGCGGCGTTGTAGACGAACGACGCAACGATCGCCGAGGCCTGCTTGAGGTCGTCGGCCACCGCGTGGTCCTGCACGTCCAGGTGGGTGTGGTGGACGTGGCTGAAATAGTCCAGCTGGTCCTGCACGAACTGGAAGCCGGGGATGCCGACGCGGTCGAAGCTGACGTGGTCGGTGCTGCCGGTGTTGCGCTGGGTGACGATGGTCGCGCCGACGTCGTTCCAGGGCTTCAGCCATTCCTCGAAGATCGGCGCGATCGCCAGGTTCTCCTGGGCATAGATGCCGCGGATCTTGCCGCTGCCGTTGTCCAGGTTGAAGTACGCGGTGATCTTCTCGTAGTCGCCGGTCTTGACCAGCTTGCCCTTGTTGGTGCGGAACGCCGCCGGCAGTGCCTTCTGCGCCGGATCGGTGGGTTCCGGATAGGCGGCGAAGTGCTTGGCCACGTACGCCTGCGAGCCGATCAGACCCTGCTCCTCGCCAGTCCACAGGGCGACGCGGATCGTGCGGTTGGGACGCGCGCCCACCGCCTTGAGGATGCGCACCGCTTCCATCATCACCGCCACGCCGGCGCCGTTGTCGTTCGCGCCGGAACCGGTGTGCCAGGAGTCCATGTGCGCGCCCAGCATCACCACTTCGTTCCTGTTCGGGCCGGTGCCCGGGATCTCGGCGATGGTGTTGTAGCCCGGCTTGTTGGCATCATCGAGGAAGCGCGCATCCACGTTGACGCGCAGCTTCACCGTCTCCTTGCGATCCAGCGCGCGCATCACCGTGTTGTAGTGCTCGGCCATCATCACCAGCGCCGGCACGCCGATCGACTCGCCGGCCTTGCGCGAACCACCGCCCATGACCCGGACGATGCCGTCGTTCCAGCTGCTGATCGACATCGTGGCGACCACGCCTTCGTCGATCAGGAACTGGTTGAGCAACGGGCCGAATTCCATGCGCTCGCGGAACTGCGCCAGCATCGACGCATCACGGCTGCGCTCGGTCGGCAGCGGGTACGACAGAAGCTCTTCCAGGCTGTCATGGTCATGGCGGCTGAAGTCGGACTTCTCGTTCGGCTTGTACGGGCGCAGTTCGTCGGTGAACAGCACCTTGCCCTTGAGCTTGCCCTTCCACTTCTCCAGGTCGCCCTTGTTCTGCAGCTTGGCGAAGATCGCCTCGCCTTCGACCGGGCCGGTGGTGCCCGGCGTCCACGCCTTCGGCAGCGCGTGCAGCGGCATGA
>ERZ795044.1010-NODE-1010-length-25860-cov-4.563689_pt1 | contig 25860 bp, 21 predicted proteins | sample MGYA00375128_ERZ795044 | MGnify/ENA primary metagenome ERZ795044 (study PRJEB30173, sample SAMN05720213) | anaerobic digester metagenome | isolation source: active sludge of municipal wastewater-treating anaerobic digesters | place: USA | collected 2014-12-22 ... | reverse complement strand
GCAGCGTCGGGTATCACTTTTGTCATTAATGACAAAAGTGATACCCGACGCTGCTGCAGGTATCTATTTCTTTACGGACGATTTGCAGGTAGGGGTTTCGGCAAATCACGTGTTGCTGCCACTTTGGGCCGATAATGCACCAGCTGACGCAACCGTACAATATAATCCCAATGCCTACGTTTATGTGGCATACGGCTTTGATGCAGGGCTTAGGTTCCGTATCATGCCAAATGTTCTTTATAAAACCGATCTCAATGCAGGGGTAGTTGACGTGAACACACTCGTTACCTACGATAATCGTTTGATGGCGGGCATTTCAGCCAGAGCGGGCGTTCAGGGCACTTTTGATGCCATTTCGCTCATGGCCGGTGTGCATGTCGCTGATAAATGGCAAATCAGCTATGCTTACGATATTACCCTTTCTGAGCTGAATACCGTTAGCTCAGGATCGCATGAAATCGGTATCCGATACAGAATTCCGGTTGCGCGACCAAGAGCTGGAAAGATGATTAACAACCCAAGATTCCTGTATCATTAACTGTTTAAAATTTGTGGAATGGAGAAAAGTGGCTAATTTCGGCCTACTTTTACCCAATCTGTGTGTATAAACAGTAGAATGCGTATTTGTTTTAGTAAAATAATGCTATTTTTACACGGAATAATAAGCACAAATTGATCTCAAGTATGAAAAGAAACTTGCAATTGTTCACACTTGCACTGGTAGGACTTATTGTCGGCTCAGGCTGTAGTCATTCCTCGTGGGATGATTATCGCGGCCAACTCCTCGGTGTGCAGGATCGTCCGGAATGGGAGCCGATCAACCCTTATGGAATGGTGTACATTCCTTCCGGAACGCTTCACATCGGTCCAAGCGACCAGGATGTGAATAGCAGCCTCTGGGCCAGAGCTAAATCCATCTCCATTCAGGGTTTTTACATGGATGATGCCGAAATCACAAACAATGAATACCGTCAGTTTGTGTATTGGGTGCGCGACTCCATTATGCATACCCTCCTCGACCACTATGTGGAAGAAGAAGAAGGCATGGAATCTGAAGTGCCGTTAATCGACTGGTCACAGGAGATTGACTGGGATGATGAGGAAACCCGCTCAAGACTCGAAGAACTCTATTTGCCGGCCAGCGAAACGTATTATGGTATTAAAGCCATCGATACCCGCCAGCTCATCTACAACTATCGTTGGGTGAAGTGGAAGGAAGCTGCCAGCAAATCTAACCGCGATAAAAACATTGCCGACTTCATTGTTGAAGAACCGGTAGAAATTTATCCGGATACACTCGTATGGGTGCATGACTATACTTACTCTTACAACGAGCCAATGACTCGTCAATATTTCAGCCACCCGGCTTTCGATGATTACCCGGTTGTGGGTGTTTCATGGAAACAGGCTGGTGCCTTTACAACCTGGCGTTCAGATTTCTGGAACGACTGGCGCAGGGCGCATGAAGAAGTACAAGTGGATGATTTCCGCCTGCCTACTGAACATGAATGGGAATATGCCAGCCGCGGTGGTCGCGATATGGCACCTTATCCTTGGGGTGGTCCATATGTGCGCAATACCAAAGGTTGCTACCTCGCTAACTTCAAACCTGGTCGTGGTAACTATCCGGAAGATGGTGGTTATTATACCGTGAAAGTATATTCATATGCACCAAACGATTTCGGTGTATATAATATGGCAGGTAACGTGTCTGAGTGGACGTCAAGTGCATTCCAGGAAAATACCTATTCCTTCCTGCACGATGAAAACCCTGACTATCGTTACGATGCTGAAGAAAGCGACCCGCCTGCCCTGAAACGTAAAGTTATCAGAGGCGGTAGCTGGAAAGATATCAGCTATTATATTCAAACAGGATCACGCCATTGGGAATTCCAGGATACATCCAAATGTTATATCGGCTTCCGTTGCTGTATGACATTCCTCGGACGCTCAATGAGTGATTTCTAAACATACGTTTTTCCCAAGAGTAAACGCCTAACATTTTACCTCAATCAATTTTTAAAACCGTTAAAATCAAAGCAAAATGTCAGCATTTTTTGAATCCGATCGTTTTAAACGAATCAAAAACCTGATCATCGGTATCGGTGCATCCGTTGTGTTGGTGGGTGCGCTTTTCAAAATCCTCCACTGGCCTGGTGCCGACCAGATGTTGATGGTGGGGATGTTAACTGAAGCATTCTTATTCCTCATGTTGGGTATTCTCCCACCTCACAAAGACTACTATTGGGAAAAGATCTATCCAGACCTGGATATCGCTCCTGAAGTAGAAGAAGCCAGAACAGGTAAAAAAGTTCATAAAATGCCTACTGAGCCTAAAGAAAGCGTTACACGTCAGCTTGATAAAATGTTGGAAGACAGCAAAGTTGAGCCAGTGATGATTGAACGTTTAGGTGAAAACCTGAAAAAATTAGGCGAAAACATCGAGAAATTATCTGATGTTCAGGATGCAGCCGTAAATACAAACGAGTATTCTACTAAAATTAAAGATGCGTCAAATGCAGTTGCAGAAATGCGCGATGCTTATTCAAATGCAGCCCGCGCTATGGAGCAAATCACTTCATCTTCAGTAGATACAGGTAAATATCATGAGCAAGTGCAAATGGTTACTAAAAACCTCAGCCAGCTTAATGCTATTTATGAACTCGAATTGCAGGATACAAACAACCACCTGAAGGCAATGAATAAATTCTATGGCAGCCTGAACACTGCAATGGATAACCTTCAGGAATCAGTAACGGATACCAATAAATACCGCGAAGAAATCGCTCAGTTGTCTAACAACCTCTCAGCGCTTAACCGTGTGTATGGTAACATGTTGAGTGCAATGAGCATGGGTGCTACCCGTCAATAATGTAAAATCAAATTGATCACTTTTTTACTAACTATTAAATAATATAACTAATGTCAATACCTAAGGAACCACGCCAGCTCATGATTAACCTCATGTACCTGGTGCTTACAGCCCTTTTGGCATTGAACGTATCTGCGGAAATCCTCAACGCCTTCAATACCGTGAATAAAGGTATCGGCGACAGTAACGTTTTGCTTACGCAAAAAAACGAACTGATGATGGGGATGATAAAAAAGGCAGCTGCGAAAGATTCTCGTGCTGAAACGCAAAAGATTCTTTCTCAGGCTGAAGAGGCAAAAAAATTAACCGATGATTTTGTTGCCTACGTAGAGTCATTAAAAGCTGAGGTTAAAGTTCGTGCGGGTGGTCCACATCCTGACTATCCGGATAAATTGAAAACCGAAGGCGAAATGGAAAAAACCAGCCGCCTCTTCCTGAATGAAGGAAAAGGTAAAGAGTTGGAAAATAAAATCAATGAAGCTCGTCAAAAGTATTTGTCAATCCTCGATAAAAGCGCAGGTGTTGACGTACCTTTAAAAGTAACAGAGGTTCCAAAAGGCGAACACGCTACGAACTGGGAAGAATATAACTTCGACCGCGTTCCGGCTATCGCTGTAATGACTATCCTTACTAAATTCCAGCAGGATGCGCAAAGTGCAGAATCTACAATCCTCGATTACCTCCGTCGCAAAATCAACGCTGAAGATATTCAGGTAGATAAAATGGCGGCCATGGTAACTGCGCCATCATCATACGTGCGTAAAGGCTCTGAATATACTGCTGACATCTTTATTGGAGCTACCTCTCAGGCAATTAAACCTGAAGTGTATGTTGGTACTTTCACCGGTGCTGTGAAAAAAGACCCGGAAGATGAAACCGGAACTTCTTTCTTGCCTGTGGAAGGTAAAGACATGCCACTGTCTGGCGCCAGACCAATTGATATGGTGAACGGTATCGGAAAAATTAAAGAATCCGCTTCCGGTCAACGCAATTTCCAAGGTGTTATTAAAATCCCGCATCCATCTAAAGAAGGTGAATTCCGCTTCTATCCTTTTGAAGCCGGTTACGAAACCTTTGAAGTTGGTGAAGCGGTAATTTCACCTACGGCAATGAACGTATTATATATTGGTGTAGATAACCCGATTAAAATCTCCGTTCCTGGTTATGCTTCTGAAAAAGTAAGCGCATCAGGTTGCGGTATCTCTAAGGTTAAAGGCGAAGAATACAATGCTAAACCAACTAAAGTTGGTGAAGAAAAAATTGTAGTAACCGTTCAAACCGGAAAAGGTACAGAAACATCAGATGAAGTGTTCCGCATTAAACGTATTCCGGATCCTTATGCATATATCCTGAATACAAAAGGCGGTCCGCTTAAAATTGGTGAATTCAAGGCTGCTGACGGTATTACCGTTAAAAACCCTGACTTCGTATTCCAAATCAGCTACAACGTTTCCAGCTTCGAAATGGTTTACGCACCAAAAACCGGTAACGTGGTTTCCGATATCTCTAACTCGAGCAAATTCAGCGCGATTATGAAAGATATCCAAAAGAAATCTAAAGCCGGTGATACTATCGTATTACAGAACGTATCTGTGAAAATGCCTGATGGCCGCACAGTTCCTGTAAATACTTCGTTTAAACTCATTGGAGGTTAATCAATATCACTAAAGAGTATCAAGTCATGAATAGAACATTGGTTTTGATTACATTCCTTCTCCTGAGCGCCACAGCAGTGTTCGCTCAGCCTGTCAGCCCTGCCCGTCAGGATGGCATTTATAAGAGGGAACTGCTCGGCACACGCGAGATCATTCCTTATGATGATATCCGTGAAGCCGATGTGTATTGGGAAAAACGCATCTGGCGAAATATCGATTTCCGCGAGAAAATTAACCTGCCTTTTACCTGGCCGGTTGACCCATTCGCAGCTGTCGTTTACGACGCCGTGAAAACAGGCGAATTGAAGGCTTATAGCCCTCTTTACGATGATTTCAGCGAAGGTACCGAATTGCCGCTCGAACAAATTTTAATTAAGTTCGAACGTATCGATACCTCATGGATTTTTGATGAAGAAACCTATGAGGAGAAACCGATTGTTATTAAATCGGAATTCGACCCATTCTCAGTGCAAAAAATTCAAATTAAAGAAGACTGGGTGTTTGATGAAGAAACATCTACCATGGTAGTTCGTATTATCGGTTTAACGATGATGCGCGATCGTATCGACCCTACCACCGGTGAAACACTTGGTTCTGAGCCAATGTTCTGGATCTATTATCCTGACCTCCGAAACATATTAATTCGTCACGAGGTGTTCAACGATCAAAATAGTGCACGTTACCTCACTTTTGAAGATATTTTCGAGATGCGCTTATTCAATAGCTACATCGTTAAGGAAGATAACGTTTACGACCGTTTGATTGAAAACTATGCTACCGGTATCGACCAGGTACTGGAAAGCGAAAGAATCAAACAAGAGATTTTTGACTTCGAACACAATCTCTGGGAATTTTAATTACCTTGCTTTTCTATTCATACTTGAACCGAAGGCCGGCTGAATAAGTCGGCCTTCATTTTTTTTATGCCTCTGGCTTTTCAGTCTCAGCAAAATAGGTAAGCAAAATTTTTGCCTTCGACGGCCCTATTACAGAGGTGATCTCTTCAGGCGTAGCAGCCCGCATATTTTTTACGGATGAAAAGGCCTGCATCAATAATTTTTTAGTCTGATCGCCAATACCTTTTACCAGATCCAACTCCGAAACTAAAGCGGCATTACTGCGTTTCTGCCGGTGAAAGGTTATCGCAAAACGGTGCGCCTCATCTCGTAATTGTTGGATGATCCTTAAGCTTTCACTTTTCTTGTTGATATACAAGGGAACCGGATCTTCAGGGAAATAAATTTCCTCAAGGCGCTTTGCAATACTACATATCGCCACCTGTCCATATATGCCCAACGATTTTAATGCATCTACAGCTGCACCTAATTGGCCTTTACCACCGTCAATCACAATTAATTGTGGAAGCGGCGCTGCTTCATCTATGAGTCGTTTATAGCGGCGGTAAACAATTTCCTGCATGCTGGCGAAATCATTCGGACCCTCAACGGTCTTAATGTTGAAGTGCCGGTAGTCTTTTTTACTTGGGCGACCGTTCTTAAAGCATACCATACTCGCTACAGGGTTGGTGCCCTGGATATTGGAGTTATCAAAACATTCGATATGATAGGGGAGTTGTGTGAGTTTAAAATCGGCTTTAATGGTTTCTAAAACACGTGTATTCTGTGTGCGTGCTTCTCGTTTGTTTTTCCCGGCTTCTTTTTCTTCCCGCACATACAAGGCGTTTTTTAAAGCGAGTTCAAGGAGTTTGCGTTTATCTCCACCCAAAGGAACGGTTTGAACGATGCGTTCATCATATTCCGTTGTAAAGGGCACTATGATTTCTTGTGCATCACTGTCAAACTGTAAGCGTAATTCGGTGATGGCAATTTGTAAAAGCTCTTCAGGTGTTTCTTCCAGTTTGCGGGTTAATACTAAGGTATTGGCTTGCGTAATCATACCATGCATGATTTTAATATACCCAACAACACAATACGCCCCCCCATCTGTAAAGGCAAATACATCCACGTTGTCGATATGTGTATTTACCACAGTGCTTCTGCCCTGGTAATCTTCAAGGCTATCAAGTTTTTGACGCATGGCCTCTGCCTGCTCGAACTCCAGCTGTTCAACATGCTCCTGCATTTTCTTTTTAAAGGCTGATTTTACAGGACCAATATTGCCTTTCAGAATATGCACGATATTCTGCACATTCTCCATATAAGCTTCTTCCGTCATGAGTCCTTCACAAGGACCTTTACAATTCCCTAAATGAAATTCTAAACAAATTTTGAATTTGCCTGCAGCAATATTTTGCGGTGATAAATGAAAATTGCAGGTGCGTATTGGAAATACCTGACGGATGAAATCAAAAATAGTTTTAACTCTCCCTTTTGACGTAAATGGTCCGAGGTAGGTGGAGCCGTCCTGAAGTTTTTTTCGAGTAAAAAAAATACGCGGAAAGCGCTCGTTTTTTACAACGATATACGGATAGGTTTTTCCATCCTTTAAATTGACATTGTATTTGGGTTGATGTTTTTTAATGAGTGTATTCTCCAGTAAAAAAGCATCTGCTTCGGAATTGACTATAGTAAATTCGATTTTGTCAATCTTCTTAACCATGAGTTTAATACGAGCACTATGATCGGTCTTTTGAAAATAGGAGCTAACCCTTTTTTTCAAATGCTTGGCCTTGCCGACATACAGCAATGTGCCATCTTTATCGTAATAGCGATATACCCCGGGTTTGTCGGGCAGAGTGATTTCTATATCCTTAAATTCCTCGGGTTCCATACACGCGAAACTGCGTGCTAAAGTTACATGGAATGACTATTAATTGTAACCTTCCATCAAATCCTGATAGTCGTTACGCTGATTTTCGTAGTATTTTCCACAATCGAGTTCTATCGTTTTGGTCCCGGTGTAAGGTTCAAACCTGGCATTTGGATCAATGCCCAGCGACTTGTCGGCATACACCCGTTTCAAAAACAACCCATAGATAGGTAAAGCCATATTGGCACCCTGACCAAGCGCGGTGCTTCGGAAGTGCACAACCGGGTCATCAGCACCAACCCAGGTGCCACAAACTAATTGCGGAGTCATGCCCATAAACCATCCATCGGTATTCTCCTGAGTGGTTCCGGTTTTTCCGGCAATCTCACTGGTAATACCGCCATACTCAGGGCGACGAATCCGTTGACCGGTACCGTTATTAACTACATATTTTAACATGTCGATCATCACGGCAGAAACTTCCTCGCGCATTACCTCAACGCGTTTTGGTGGAAATTCGGCAATGATGTTTCCGTTTTTATCCTCAATTCTGCTTACGAAAATAGGACGCACAGCAACACCTTTATTGGCGAACGCACTGTAGGCAGCTGTCATTTCATAAACCGTAACTTCAGGTGTGCCCAAACAAATAGATGGCTGATAAGGTATTTCACTCTCCACGCCCATATTTTTACTTAAATCAATCACAGGTTGTATGCCAACCTCGCGCAATAAAAATGCAGTTACGGTATTTACGGACTTACCTAAACCAGCTGAAAGGGTGAGCATGCCACCATATTCTCCATCGGAGTTTTTGGGTGTCCAGTCATTTAACAATCCCCACTTTTCACCTTTCTCAAACGTTACAGGTAAATTCGGAATCTGATAGCAGGGTGAAAAGCCTTTATCCGCAATAGCCGCAGTATACACGAATGGTTTAAAAGTTGATCCTACCTGACGGCCCTGTGCAGGCTTTACGTGATCTAATTGAAAATAGCGCATGTCAATGCCACCTACCCATGCCTTAATGGCTCCGGTATGAGGATCCATCGCCATAAAACCCGGATGCAATAATTTTTTTACATATTTAATAGAATCATATGGCGTCATGACCGTATCCAAATCGTGCGTTGGATTTTTCCATGAAAATACGGTCATGGTATCCGGTGTATTAAATGCCTTTAGAATTTCTTCTTCTGATTTTCCGGCTTTTTTCATGGACCGGTATCGATCCGTTTGTTTGAGAGCCCGGTCTATTAATTCAGGATTCGTACGTCCTTTATACGGATAAGCCCATGGCTCATATTTATTGCCCTTCCAATGATTGTCAAATTGTGTTTGCAATTTTGACAACCACTCTTGTGAAGCGGACTCTGCATAAGCCTGCATGCGACTGTCAATCGTTGTGTATATTTTTAATCCGTCTTTGTAAATATCCCATTTACCTCCATCCGGTTTTGGATTTTCTTCAACCCAATCAGCTAACCATTGACGTAAATACTCTCTGAAATAAGTTCCGGAACCTGCCTTGTGGTCCTGACGTTTAAAATCTAATTGAAGCGGTGTGTTTTTTGCTTTTTCATAATCTGCATCATTCAGCTTACCGGCTTCATGCATTTCACCTAAAACAAGATTACGTCGGGATAAGCAACGTTCAGGAAAGCGCACTGGATTAAAATAAGAAGGGTTTTGTACCATACCCACCAGCACCGCCGATTCTTCTACCGATAATTGACTAACAGGTTTATTGAAAAAAGTTTTTGCAGCTGTTTTAACACCGCTCGCATCATATACATAGGAAACAGTGTTGAGATACATTACAATAATCTCCTCTTTCGTATACCTGCGTTCTAATTTAGCAGCTGTAATCCATTCCTTAAACTTGATTAAACCTAACTGAAATTTATTTGAAGCCACGGGCCTGCCGTATAAGTTTTTTGCAAGCTGTTGTGTTAACGTACTGCCTCCGCCGGATTCCTCCTGACGCAATAAAATGGTTTTAAAAATAACACGCATGATACTTTTAGCATCGATGCCGCTATGTTCGTAAAACCGCCTGTCTTCAGTTGAAACCAGGGCGTCTATCAGATGTGGTGGTATTTCTTTGAAGCTTGCATTGGTTCTGTTCTCTCGGTAGAACCTGCCAAGCAGCTCACCATCAGAGGTGAGAATCTGAGTGGCCAGATTGCTCTGTGGGTTTTCTAATTCTTCAAAGGAAGGAAGTTTGCCAAATACACCAAGGGAAAGCAGGGTGATAAAGAGGGCGACAAACAGTACGCCTCCGCCAATTATCATCCAAAAAATTTTTACGTAACGCTTGTATTGCGTGTATTGCTCCTTTATGGTCACGGTCTGATTAGATTGAGTATGCTTGTAAAACTACGATTTAGGCTATAATCCGGATGGTGTGTACTGCACATTTCCCGGGCAGCCGTCTAATTATTCATCCAGGTAGTTTTCCTCAAAGTACAATTCATAAGCATTGATGTCTTTAACTTTAAAGAACTGCACGTAATTGCTTTTGGAAATCACCATTGGCGTGAATAGTGTTTTTTCCAAATCTTTAAACACACCGGTATTATCCTTCACAGCATAATAATAATTCATGGCGTTTTCTGCATTTGTAAACGACTTAACCAGAATCAGGCTGTTTTCTTTACCTAACAGCATGGAGCTGATTTTCAAATTGTCGCTGCCAAATGCGGTTGAATTAAAGGTGGCTATATTGTTTTTGAGTGTAGTTGCATTCTTGCCTGTTCCGGTCATCACAAACATGAAGTATTGTTCCTCTGATGCATTGAAGGTGTAGGTAGCTGTTTCTATCGATTTGCCGGCATCTTCCATAACACTGCCCCTGCGTAAATAATCTAATATCTCCTGGGCTTTAGCGCCAACTTCATGCTGAGGATATTTCAACGCAATTTTTTGCAATGAATTTTTAAATTCATCAATGCTGTCGGCATCGGCTAACGCATTCAGCATGTCGAATTTAGGTTTCAAAACACTGGCCGGGAATAAAGAATCTGATGCAGCTACACGAGCTTTTACTCCGGCATAGTTGTGTGATTGTAACATAGAATACGTCTCAGCATAGTAAGAGTCCAATGCCTGCTGGGCTTTTTCTTTCTGACGGAAATAATCCGGATCCTCAATTACACGTGCATAATCGGTATTGCTATATTCTTTTAATATTCGGTCTTTATACAAATCCTTTTTGGGCTGATTAGTCAGATTGTATAATTGAAACAAAGCCTGCACCTCGTAAGTATTGCCGGCGTAGTTATTTACATTTTGTTCAAATTGATCAATTGCTTTTGCCTTATCCTTAAAGTTCTCTTTGTAAATCACACCAGATCTGAATAAAGCCGCTGCGATGCGGGCATTGCTAGCGGAAATTTCTTCTGGTGTTTTCGGCAGACTTTGAACAATTTTATCAATCGTCAGGTTCTTACCGGTTAAATCAATCGAAGCTTCCTCAGGCTGGGTTTCTGTGCCATCCGGAGCATCTTCTGAAAAGGTGTTTTTTTCACTTCTGCGCCAATTATCCTCCAGCTTTCTCGTGCCCCAAACTTTTTTGAACTCTGTGAAACCGCGACTGCGCAAATTCGTGTTGTAAAAATAAAATTCGCCACCGGTTGCATTAGCCTGCAAGGCATTGGTGTTTGCCGGAAGTGTAGTAGTTGTGGTAGAATCTTTTTCCTCTGTTTCAGGAACCAGTTTTTCCAATTCTTTATACAGGTCTTTTTCCGACAGTCCTGCCCAATATTGCAATTTGGTTTCGGTTTCTATAATCGTTAATTCATCAACCAGTAACTTAAGATTGTCTCGAAGCGATTTCACTTCTTTGAAGCGGGCGTGTTCGCCGGGTAATGTATTTACGGTGCTGTCGTAATAGGCATATGCCAATTTATATTCAGGTATGGCAAATTCAATATCACCGAGTTTCATGTATGCGAGACCGCGCTGCTTGCCGTCATTCGTGCTTCTGATGCATTGATTCAGATAGTCAATTCCCAATTCGTCATCCTTGGCTGCAAAGGCAATATCAGCTAAAGTGTAATAAATCAGGCCATAAAAATCACGATACTTTTCATCTTGTAATAAGGACAACAATTCTTCCTTCGACTCGCGACCGCTGACACCGTATTCCGACAAGCTCAATTTAGCCATATTCAGTTTGGCATAAAAATCCATGTCGTATGTAGGCTTGCTTTCTAAAACAGCTTCATATTCTTTCATGGCATTTGCATTGTCCTTTTGCAGGGCATATAACTGTGCAAGAATAAAATGATAGCGTCCTACCAGCTTTTTATCTTCCGTATATTTAGCAGCTTCTTTTAAAGGCTCTATGGCATTTTCATATTGACCCTGCTGCATATAACCGTATGCTTCAATCGCATTTATTTCACCTAATAACCATTGAGGAAAATTCTCTTTGCTTTGCAATACACTGATAACCGTATGCGCCTCACTGTATTTTTTCATTTGAATCAGTGTGCGCGCCACCCAAAGTCCGGCTTCTGTTGAAACAGGCTGATGTCGTAACGATTCAAAAAAAGTGAGCTCACCATCTTCATCTTCCTGAATGCGTTTGCTCTTCGATTGTTTCTCAATTAAATTGGAGTAATCACTCACAATTTGTTGAAACGTGGCCAATGCGTTATCGTAATTGCGCTCATAGAAATAGGCCTTGCCAATCAGGAAATAAGAGTCGTCAATCCATTTACTCTTTTTATGAATCTGAATGACAAATGAGCATTTGTTAATGACTTCATCCATTTGTGCTTGCATGGCAGTAGCCTGTTCCTGGGTGCCATACTTGAAAATGGGTAATACCTCTTCGTAGTTTTCTGCCTGTTCATTCCAAATGGTCTTTTCTGCCTCACGCATAATCAGCCGTGCATTGAAATAACCATTGTCACGCGCCATCAGGTCATTTACCCCGCGGGCAACGATATTACTATCGGCATTTTTACTAGAATTGCAGGCCGATAGGAAAAAAAGAAGTAAAATTGTGACAGCAAAAAGCGCTGTGGATCGTTTCAAGGTGTTTAGATTTACGCCGGAATGAATAACTGTATTTCAGCAAATTTATTGCTATTCAGCCAAAATTTTGAGCAATTAGTAATCAATGGCTAAGGGGAGGACTAAAACCAGCATATTATGGAACCGCCTGCGTACCAAGTACAGGCTGGTATTGATGCATGACAAGACCTTTGAAGTGCAGGCCTCTCTGCGTTTGAGCCCCCTGAACGTCATTATCCTGTTCAGCACGCTTTTTGTGGTAATCGGGCTTTTAGTGTATATGACAATCGTATTCACGCCGCTCAAAAACCTCGTGGTTGGCTATAGTGAGGTGTCTACAACACGCCAGATCACCGAAAACAAGCGTATTACGGATAGTATGGCCCAGGTTTTGAATGCCTACGATATGTATTATGCCAACCTCCAGAAACGCCTGAAGGGTGAAACAGATACCATTATTCCTATCGACAGCCTGCAAAAGAAGGATTATAGCCAGGTAGTCATCGGCAGCCCTTCTGAATTAGAGCTGAACATGCGCGACCAGATTGAGCGTGAAGACCTGTTTAACCTCAGCGTTGGTGACCCCCGGGAAGCTACCGGAGAGCAAAACGTGCAGTCGCTCCATTTTTTCCCTCCGATTAAGGGCACGGTAACCTCTGATTTCAGCGCCCGCGAAGCACATTATGGTATCGATATCGTAGCCAAGGAAAATACACCCATTAAAGCATGCCTTGATGGGGTTGTGCTGGACACCTATTGGAATTTTGAGACAGGCAACGTAGTCATTATTCAGCATGATCATGGCCTGATTAGCTTTTATAAACACAATGCCCAGGTACTTAAACATGCAGGTGCCAAGGTGAGAGCCGGTGATGTAATTGCTATCATTGGCAATTCCGGCGAAATGAGCTCCGGTCCTCACCTGCATTTCGAGCTGTGGCACGATAAAACACCGTTGAATCCGGCAGAATTTATTAACTTCAACTAAAATTTTGGCAACATGTTTCAAGGTAAAACAAATCAATCTCAGGGAACCCCAAACACGTTTATTTCTAACAGGATTAATCATGGTACCATCGTAGAAGGCACCATTGAAAGTGATGGCGATATCCGGGTTGAGGGTGTAATCAGGGGTACTATGCGCACTTCCGCTAAAGTAGCTGTGGGTCCAACCGGATTGATTGAGGGCGATGTGCATTGTAAAAGTGCCGATGTGGAAGGCCGTATAACCGGTGATCTTGAAGTGGCTGAAGTGCTCACACTGAAATCAACAGCCATCGTAGAAGGCAATATTTATACCGCCAAAATTGTCATCGAAAACGGTGCGCATTTCGATGGCATCTGTAATATGGGCGCTAAAGAAAAAGAGACTAAAGTGCACCATGGACAAAAACAACTCGAAGAAGCCGCCATTTGATAACTATATCAGGTATTCCGGTATGGCATTCCAATTGTTTGCCGGGATATTCTTAGGGGTTTGGGGAGGTATGCGCCTCGATGATGCCTGGGGAACAAAACCATTGCTGACTATCGTTCTATCTTTGTTGGGTATCGCAGCTGCGATGTACTCCGTTTTGAAAGATTTTATTAAACCACGTAACAAATAATCAGGTTCGTTTAATGTATTGATATGGGAAAGTTTGTTTTAAGGTTATTGCCATTTTCAGGGGTCGTTGCCATTGTATTGTTTATCCTCGGATTCGTAAGTGTTTTTAAGGAGGTTATGATGTTTGCGTGGATTTGCTACGCGTTGTTCTTGAGTTTGACCCTGATTACCTATTATTTTAGTATGAAAACCATGCAACACAAATTCAGCAGTTTCATGAATGTGTTTTTTGTGGCTATTTTTTCAAAACTCATACTGTCGGCAATACTGGTACTCATATTTAAGGCGTCACATGATACAACCGGATTGAACTATATTGTGCCGTTTGCTATTATATATTTCTCATTCTTGTTTTTCGAAACGATAGAATTGGTGCGACTTTCCCGTAAAATTGGAAATAATGCTCCGCCTAAAAATGATACAACTGCAAAATAACTTTCGGGCAATACTATTGGCATGTGTTTTTATGGGCCCGGGTTGGTTGTGGGCTCAACAAGCACCTATTGATCGATTCTACACAGACATAGTTTTGCCGGAACAATATGCGGCCCAAAGTAAAATGGATGTTATTAATTATACGGAAACGTCTAATTATGACATGCAGTTTCAACATTGCTATTGGACAATTTTACCTGAAGATGCATTTATTTCCGGTAACATAACCAGCACACTTACCCTGCTTGAAGAAGCCGCTGAAATTCATATGGATGCCAGCGACAGCCTCAACATAATGCTCGTTGAGGTAAATAGTGAAGCCGCTGTATTTACGCATGTAAATAATGATTTATCCATTTCACTTGGCATTAACTTACCTGCCGGAACACAGCTGGAAATAGTGGTTTCCTATATGGGCTTTCCAACGGCAACCGGATTAGGTTCTTTTACTACCGGAGAAAATGAAGCAGGCATAGTACTCTGGACACTCTCACAACCCTATGGCGCTAATGATTGGTGGCCTTGTAAACAATCGCTCAGCGATAAATTGGATTCTATTACACTCGAAATCAAAGTGCCCTCCATTTATCAAACAGGTGCACCTGGTATTTTGACCAATATAGAACCGGATGCGGAAGGTATGACCCTCTATACCTGGAAACATAAACATCCTATTCCTACTTATTTAGTCGGCATTGTTGTTGCACAATTTGAAGAATATACATTTGACCACATTATTGGTGATGATACTCTGCTGATTCAAAATATGGTTTATGCTGAATCTTTGCCGGATGCCATCGGTGGTATCGATGCCTTTTTACCGGCTTTTGATTTACTCGATTCTATTTATGGCCAATATCCATTTATGGATGAGAAATATGGTCATATGCAATTTAGCAGAGGAGGCGGAATGGAACATCAAACCATGAGTTCTGTTACCAATTATTATTACGAATTATTAGTGCACGAAGCCACGCATCAATGGTTTGGAAATAAAGTTACCTGCGGCTCGTGGCAGGATATTTGGTTAAACGAAGGCTTTGCCACTTACACTACCTGGATGAGTTTTCAACTACTGAATGACCCAAATGGCTATTTTGAAGGTTGGTTGCAGACTTCAAAAGATTTAGTCATTTCCCAACCCGATGGATCTGTTTGGGTGGATGATACCACTTCATCTGCACGTATTTTTGACAGACGCCTTACTTATTATAAAGGCGCATGGCTTCTGCATATGTTGCGTTGGGAAGTAGGGGATGATGCTTTTTTTACAGGGCTTTATAGTTATATAAACGACCCCGAACTCGAATGGGGTTTCGCCCGTGTTGATGACTTTATCGAACATGTGGAAGCCGCTGCGGATACCTCGCTGACAAGCTTCTTTGATGATTGGTATTATGGAGAAGGATTTCCACAATATACTATTTTATATAATCAGGGTCTGACAAATGGTCCTGTTCAAATATCACTTTCGCAAAGGCCTTCCGACCCTTCAGTAGATTTTTTTGAAATGCATGTCCCATTGCGCTTAATTGGGGATACAGATACGATGGATATTGTGTTGCATAATACACAAAACGGACAAATATTTTCGATTGACCGAAATTTTACTATCCGTAAAATCGAATTAGACCCTGAATTAAAACTTTTACAAACAAATGCAACAATAGCCGAATTGTTTGTTCCCGAAAGCGTTCTCGCGCTTGAACTATATCCGAATCCGGCAACAACTGAATTGCGCTTGCAGGTGGTCGATCAGACAACAGGCAACTTTAATGTCTCTGTCTGGAACATGGCAGCCGATTTAGTTTTTCAGGAGCAGATTTATTTAGATGGACAACATGGTTTGTTTGTTCTGGATGTCGCCCATTGGCCTGCCGGCACTTACAGATTATTATGCAAGGGTGATACCGAAGAAATTGTAAAATCCTTTGTCATTAGTTCACATTGAAAGCTCTGCCTGCAGAGGTTGTGCTAAATTCACGATATTCGCATCAAATATTTTATATGCAGAAAATTATGCTGTTGGGTAGCGGAGAACTCGGTAAAGAGTTTGTCATCGCCTGCAAGCGTTTGGGTCAATATGTGATTGCAGTCGACAGCTACAATGATGCTCCGGCACAACAGGTTGCTGATGAGCGGGAAGTCATTAATATGTTAGATGGGGATGCCTTAGATGCCATCGTGCAAAAACATAATCCGGATATTATACTCCCTGAAATTGAAGCCATACGCACCGAACGTTTCTATGATTATGAGCAATGGGGAAAACAGGTTGTTCCGTCAGCAAGAGCAGCCAATTTTACCATGAACAGAAAAGCTATCCGTGATTTGGCGGCTAAAGAATTGGGATTGCGCACGGCTAAGTATGCCTATGCTTCAAGTTTGGAGGAATTAATCGGCGCGGTGGAAATTATTGGGCTGCCGTGTGTTGTTAAACCGTTAATGAGTTCAAGTGGAAAAGGTCAAAGTGTAATTAAAACAGCCGCAGATATTGAAACATCATGGGATTATGCACAGAGCGGTAAAAGAGGAGATATTGCTGAAGTAATTGTCGAGGAATTTATTCGTTTCGAATCTGAAATCACCCTGCTTACGGTTACACAAAAAAATGGTCCAACCTTATTCTGTCCACCCATTGGTCATCGTCAGGAACGAGGAGATTATCAGGAAAGTTGGCAACCGGCTTATATAAAACCTGAACATTTGGCTGAGGCTCAACATATTGCAAAACAAGTAACAGAGGCCTTAACGGGTGCAGGCATTTGGGGTGTCGAATTTTTTCTTGCAGATACCGGAGTATATTTTTCTGAATTAAGTCCGCGCCCACACGATACAGGCATGGTTACACTCGCAGGAACACAAAATTTATCTGAGTTTGAATTGCATGCACGTGCAGTGCTTGGATTACCCATAACAGAAATTACCTTAGAACGTGCTGGTGCGAGTGCCGTCATATTAGCAGCACAAGAAAGCACAAATTTCAGTATCACCGGAGTAGCAGAGGCATTAAGTATGCCGCACATGGATATAAGGATTTTTGGAAAACCCTCAACGCGTAAATATCGTCGCATGGGTGTTGCTTTGAGTTATGGATCACCAGAATCATCAACTGACAATTTGAGAAAGACGGCAGCAGAGGCAGCAGCGAAAATTTCCATACACTATCACTAAAAAACAGTGTAAAGTTTTGCAGTGTTGTTCAATAGGTAGGAACCTGAATAAACAGCTTATTGCATCCGCATAAAAAAAGCCACCGTGATGAGGTGGCTTTTCTATTTTCAAATAGTATGTATTTAATCATTTAATGTGCTCAGATCAAAACTGTTCATGAACGAAGTATCAAAATTACCTGCTCTGAAACGTTCATCGCGCATCAGTTTTTTATGGAATGGAATAGTTGTTTTAATACCTTCCACAATAAACTCATCTAAAGCACGCTGCATTTTCAATATTACCTCTTCACGGGTTCTTGCTTTACAAATAAGTTTAGCAATCATTGAATCGTAATACTGTGGAATGGTATAACCTGCATACACATGTGTATCCACCCGAACACCATGGCCTTTCGGCGAATGGAAACTGGTAATGCGACCCGGACTTGGAGCGAAATTGCGGGCAGGGTCTTCAGCATTGATACGACATTCCATCGCATGTAATTCCGGATAATAATTTTGACCGGATATTTTTTCGCCCATGGCAATTTTGATTTGTTCTTTAATCAAATCAAAATCAACCACTTCTTCCGTAACAGGATGCTCTACCTGAATACGGGTATTCATTTCCATGAAATAGAAGTTGCGGTGTTTGTCCGTCAAAAATTCAATAGTACCAACACCTTCATATCCAATTGATTCAGCAGCTAATACGGCAGCATCACCCATCAACTTGCGCAATTTATCATCCATAAATGGTGAAGGGCTTTCTTCAACCAATTTTTGGTGACGACGTTGAATGGAACAATCACGTTCACTCAGGTGACAAGCGCGACCGTATTGATCGCCGGCAACCTGAATTTCAATATGGCGTGGTTCTTCGATATATTTTTCCATGTATAAGCCATCGTTACTAAACGCGGCTTTAGCTTCCATACTGGCAGTGTTGAATGCGTTTTCTACTTCACCTTCATTCCACACGATACGCATCCCTTTACCTCCACCACCGGCGGTTGCCTTCATGATTACCGGGTAACCGATTTTCTTGGCTAATTTTTTTGCCTCAGCTACATCTTTCAATAATCCGTCACTGCCCGGAATTACAGGCACACCGGCTTTCTTCATGGTGTCTTTTGCTGTAATCTTATCACCCATCTGGCGAATCTGATCAGGCGTAGGACCGATGAATTTAATTCCGTACTTAGCGCAAATAGCGGAAAACATTTCATTTTCACTTAAGAATCCATATCCCGGATGTATCGCATCTGCATTGGTGATTTCTGCAGCCGCCATGATCTTTGGAATATTCAAATAGGATTCTTTTGAAGATGGTGGTCCGATGCATACAGCTTCATCAGCAAAACGCACAGGAAGACTTTCCTTATCTGCGGTTGAATAAACAGCAACCGTTTTAATACCCATTTCCTTTGCAGTCCGGATAATACGAAGCGCAATTTCGCCGCGGTTGGCGATCAGGATTTTTTTAATGGGCTTTATGATTGTAGTCGGAGTAGAACTTTTTTTATTGGCCATGCTGAATACCCTTTAAGTTATTTAGGTTCAATCAGGAATAATGGCTGATCATATTCAACTGGTGATGCGTCGTCGGTTAGAATTTTTACCACACGTCCACTCACTTCACTTTCTACTTCATTGAACAACTTCATGGCCTCAATGATGCAAATTTTTGTACCAACGCTGATTTCGTCACCAACTTTCACAAAGACTTCTTTGTCTGGTCCTGGTGAGCGATAAAACGTTCCTACCATTGGCGATTTAATCGTGATGGTATTTCCGCCGCTAACTTCAGCATTGTCTGATTTAGATTCTGTGGCAGTTGTTTGTGGTTTTTCAGGTGCTGCACTCATCAATTGAGGTGCTGCCATTTGTTGAACAGCTGGCATCACAACAGGCGTTTGAATAGTATTCGATACTGCTAACGCTGTTTTGATTTTAATGCGTGAATCCTGATTTTCAATGGTAAGCTCAGCAATATTATGCTTGTTTACCATGCGGATAAGTTCCTGAATTTCTTTAAAATCCATATGTTTTATTTTACACGTTCAACGTAATCAAAAGTGCATGTATCTATTTTGATCACATCACCTTCATTAACAAAAAGTGGCACCTGAATGCGGGCTCCTGTTTCAACCGTTGCATATTTCATGGCATTGGTTGCAGTATTTCCCTTAACACCCGGCTCTGCAAATGTAACGGTAAGTATGATATGTGCAGGCAATTCGCAGAATAAAGGTTTTTCAGTATCGGCATGAAACAGGATGTCAATTTCCTGACCCTCCTTAAAAAATTCCTTGCCTTCAATCATGTCGCCATCCAATGTCACCTGATCAAAGGTTTCATTGTTCATAAAGTGATAGCCGGTTTCGTCGTTATACAGATACTGGTAGGTGCGACGTTCAACCCGAACCGGGATTAGGGTTGCGCCTGAAGGGAAAGTGTTCTCCAATACCCGGGCAGTGGTTAAACTTCTCAGTTTGGTGCGCACAAAGGCATTACCTTTTCCTGGTTTCACATGCTGGAAATCGATAATCTGCCAAATATCATGGTTGAAATCGATACAAAGTCCTTTTCTGATATCTGCTGTTGTAGCCATAAAATAGAATAGTGTGTAAAAATACGATGTTTATTGGTGTCAGAAGCTATTTGGATGCTTCCGGAGGGCGATAATCTCTCTTAATATGCCCACTTAATGAGGGTTGCACCCCAGGTGAATCCACCTCCGAATGCCGCCAGTACGATATTATCACCTTTCTTGAGCTGGGATTCCCATTCCCATAAACAAAGGGGCAGGGTTCCGGCTGTGGTGTTGCCAAATTTTTCAATGTTAATCATCACCTTCTCCTTGGATAATCCCATGCGCTCAGCAGTAGCGTCAATGATGCGCAAATTTGCCTGATGCGGAACCAGCCAGGCGATATCGTCACTCTGCAGATTGTTCCGCTTCATGATTTCTTCTGCGGCATCCGCCATGTTTTTTACGGCAAACTTGAAAACGGTTTTACCTTCCTGATAAACCGTGTGTTCATTGCCATCAACGGTTTCATGAGAAGCTGGTTTGAGCGAACCACCTGCCTTCTGATGCAGATAATGCCGACCCGAACCATCCGACTTCATAACGCTATCAATAACACCTGTTCCTTCGGTGGTCGGTTCTAAAAGCACAGCACCGGCGCCATCACCAAAAATCACGCAGGTTGTGCGGTCATTGTAATTGATGATGGATGACATTTTATCTGCCCCTACAATCACTACTTTTTTGTAGGTGCCGGTTTCTATAAACTTAGAACCGGTGGTAAGTGCAAATAAAAAACCACTGCACGCAGCACTGATATCGTAACTTAAAATGTGATTGGTGCCAAGTTTATCGCAGGCAATATTAGCCGTTGCCGGAAAGGGCATATCGGGTGTCGTTGTTGCCACAATAAGCGCATCAATATCGGTTGGCTTATTGCCGGTTTTTTCGAGCAAACCTTTAACAGCCTCTACAACCATATCGCTGGTGGCTAAACCCTCACCCTTCAGGATGCGGCGTTCCTTGATGCCCGTACGAGTCATAATCCACTCGTCCGTGGTATCTACCATTTTCTCCAACTCAGTGTTGGTGAGTCTGTATTCCGGTACGTAACCAAATACGCCGGTGATTGCTGCGTTGACCTTTTGCATACGAACGTTCAGATTGTCTACCTGTTGTCCTGCTTTCAGGCTTTTTTCTCGATAGCAATCTTGCCTCTGTATGCACCACATTCAGGGCATACGCGATGACGTAATACGGGTGCACCGCAGTTTGAGCAGGCTGAAACGTTTGGCGCTTCAATTCCGTGATGCGTCCTGCGCTGACGAGTCCTGGTTTTGGAGTGGCGTCGTTTTGGATTTGGCATGGTATATTGTTTTAATTAATATTTAAATCATTCAGTTTGTCCCATCGGGGATCTGTGTCATCCACTTCTGGTTCTTCCGGTTGTTGCAATAATTTCAATATCTCTGTGTCACATCCGGGCTCCCCATTCCTGTTGTCAGGATGTACCTTCACCATCGGCACGGAAAGATGCACGAACTCATACATCGGCGCACTGATGTCTAACAGCGACTCATTATCCGGAATCCACATCACCTCCTCACTGTCTCTATCCTCTTCACGCTTATCACCTAACTTCACATATAAGGTGTAATTCCCATGAATGGGTAAGTCAAAGGGCTGACCACATCTATCACATTCTGTGTCGATAGAACCGGAAATATCAAAATTCAGAACAAATAACCGCTCTTTCTTGTCGAGGCTCAAATCCACGAAAACCTTACCCCGCTGTACCTGACTCTCCGGGAAATGCCCGAAGAATACGTCGTCCAGCTCGTAGTTGAAGTGGTGTAACCCAGTCTTCAGCCCCACAAAGGGGATCTGGTATTCCCTCAAGTCGTTCACCCCGATTTTCAAAAAGCGAACAAAGGTAGGGAAGTTTTTTGAGGTTTGGAAACCTTTTTGGCGCCAAAATGCAGCCTGTGGCCAATCTAAATATGGGTAAATTGCACTTTTAGCCCCTCTCGGAGGCCACTTCCGTGCGTTTTAACGGGTTTTTGGAGGCTTCCAGATACTCCCGGCGACTCCGAACAATATCAATAGCCGTAAACGTCGCCTGCAGCAAACTCTCCGGATTCGCCTGATTCTTGCCGGCAATATCATAAGCAGTGCCATGGTCAGGGGAGGTGCGGATAAAGGGTAAACCGGCTGTATAATTGACACCGTTGCCAAAACTCAGGCTCTTAAAGCCTACAAGACCCTGGTCGTGATACATCGCCAAAACAGCATCAAAAAACTGGTACTGCCCGCTACCGAAAAAGCCATCAGCCGAAAAAGGCCCGGTAACCAGTATTCTTTTGTCCTGAGCCATTTTGATAGCCGGAATAATTATTTGTGTTTCTTCAGCCCCCAAGGCACCACCATCTCCGGCGTGCGGGTTTAGACCCAAAACGGCAATTTTAGGACTGGTAGACGCAAAATCCTGTTTCAGGGCATGATGTACTACTTCTATCTTTTTAAGTATGCCGGCACTGCTCAATTGCTGGGCCACGTCCTTTACCGGAACATGCCCGGTAATCAACCCAACACGTAAATCGCCCTGCATCAGTAACATCAACCCCTCCTGATTACCGGCCTGAGCCGCAAAATATTCTGTGTGACCGGGATAGGCAAATCCAATCGATTGCAAATTGTGTTTATTAATAGGTGCCGTAACCAGCGCATCAATCTTGCCCGAAAGTAAATCTGCCGTAGCAGCTTCCAGGCTTGTTAAAGCAACCTGTGCCCCTGTTTCGTTTTCCTGTCCGGGCAATATCATCACCTCATGCTGTATACAATTGATAACATTAACGGCCTTTGCATTCAACTGGTCTGCCGACTGTGCAGTTGTATAGCTCAGGCCTTCGAGGTTGAACATCTTTTTGTAAAAGGAAATAATGCGGTTGGAGCCATATATAACCGGCGTGCATATGCCTAACATACGCTTGTCTTCCAATGCCTTCAACACCACTTCCGGCCCAATACCATTAACATCACCTAAAGTAAATCCGATTTTCATGCCCGGTTTTTGCAGTAAAGGTAATTCTTTCCAAATAAGGCCGACTCATCAACAGGGTGGTGCGGGGGCATAACGCACCTGTTTCGATGTTAAATGCAACTACAGGTGAAATCGAACAATTTAGTGGCAATTGAGTCATGCATTGTCTGTATTATTGCAGGCGCAATGTCTGATTTTAAACATAACAAAGCTTTTGGCCAGCACTTTCTAAAAAGCAGTGAAACAGCAGCTCAAATTGTGCAGGCATTGCAGCCTTTAGCATCCGATATTCCGGTGCTTGAAATTGGACCTGGTTTAGGGGTGCTGTCAAAAATTTTATTGGCCGGAAATAATCCTGTTTTTTTTAGTGAAATCGACCGGCGTATCATTCAATTTTTACAAGAAGATTTGCGTGTGCCGCAAGCACATATTTTGGCTGGAGATTTTCTGCAAATGGACTTAACAAAATCATTTCAGCAACCTTTTGCGATTATTGGAAATTTCCCCTATAATATTTCCTCTCAAATTTTATTTACCGTGCTCGATCATATGCAACTGGTTCCGATAGTAGTTGGTATGTTTCAAAAGGAAATGGCCATGCGGGTGGTTGCGGATCATGGCAATAAAGACTATGGTATCTTATCTGTGTTGGTGCAGGCCTATTACCGCACCAGCTATATATTTGAACTCCCCCCGGATGCTTTTGATCCGCCGCCGAAAGTGCATTCTGCCGTGATTAAACTGGAACGTATATATACAACGCCAGATGCCCTGTATCCGAAATTGCGCACTGTTGTAAAAATGGCCTTTAATCAGCGGAGAAAAACCTTGTCTAATGCACTGAGCGGGATGCAGGGTGCCCGCGATCTTTTAGCAGCAAAACAATTATCCGGAAAGCGCGCAGAAGAATTAAGTGTAGCTCAGTTTATTGACTTTACCCAATCGCTCAACCAATAGAATAGTAATGGCACAGAAACGCGTAATTATTACGGATTATTTACATGCTTATTTTGCAGAGTGGCTAACATCAGCCGGCTTTGAAGTTGACGAAAAACCTGATATTACAAATGCCGAATTGTCGGAAATTATTCACCTGTATCATGGCATTGGTTTAAGCACTAAAATTTTGCTTACGCAGGAGGTGCTGGATAAAGCCACCCGCCTTGAATTTATAGCACGTGCAGGCAGTGGCATGGAAAACATAGATGTGGCCTATGCACAGGCAAAAGGGATACATGTGGTCAACTCCCCTGAAGGAAATGCAAATGCCGTTGGCGAACATACCCTCGGCCTGCTGTTATCGGTTATGCATAACATTGCGCGCTCCGACCGTGAAATACGCGCCGGTATCTGGCAACGTGAAGAGAACAGGGCGGTAGAATTATTGGGACGAACAGTGGGTATTATTGGTTACGGACATACCGGAAAGGCGTTTGCCCAAAAGTTAACAGGTTTGGGCGTTTTTGTGCTGGCACACGATAAATATGTGACAGGATTTGGAAATGACTTGGTTGAGGAGGTTTCCAGCGAGCAGATTCGCCTCGAGGCGGATATCATATCGTTTCATTTGCCCCTGACAGAGGAAACCCATCACTACTGCAACGCAGATTTTTTGCGTGGATGTCGCACGGGCGTATGGATACTGAATGCCTCCAGAGGCAGAATTGTGGACACCGGAGCCCTTCTGGAAGCCCTGGAATCAGGCAAGGTTAGGGGTGCCGGACTGGACGTGTATGAAAATGAACAGTTTTATCACCTTCCTGAAAAGGACAGGAGGTATATGGAAGCACTTGCCGACCGGAAGGACACGGTTCTTACTCCTCATATCGCCGGTTGGAGTGTCGAATCTTATTTAAAACTTAGTAAAGTGTTAACGGAAAAACTCGCTGCATTAGGGGTTTCAGGGTCAATTTGACCAAATTATGAACCTAATGTGACGAGGTTATGACGTGAAATAAAAAAGTTCACTTTACCTTTGTTTCTAATTATTTGCATATTTTAGCGACCCTTAACACTCTTTAATTCAAATATTTAGGTCTATGAATAAACTCCTTTACGCACTAGTCGTACTCGTTTTGTGTGTAGGTTCTGCGGCGGCGCAGTCGTCCGGTGAGATCCAGGGAAAGGTTATAAACGAAAAGGGCGAAGGTATTCCTTTCGCAAACGTTGTCGTTTATAAGAACGGTGTCCTCCAAACAGGGGCATCAACGGATTTTGATGGAAAATATTCTGTGTCGGCCCTCGAACCGGGTACTTATGATGTTGAGGCATCATATGTAGGATTGAAACAAAAATTGACCGGCATTACGGTATCTCTTGGTATCGTGTTCCTTCCGGATATCACCCTCAGCGAACAAGTGCTGGATGTGGTTATCGTAAAATACCAGGCACCACTTGTTGATAAGGGTAATACCAGTACCGGTGGTGTGGTTACCAAGGAAGATATCCAAAAGATTGCCACACGTAACGTTACCTCTATCGCTGCTACTAAAGAGGGTGTTTATCAAAGCGATGAAGGCGGTGGCCTGAATATCAAAGGTTCCCGTGGTGATGCTACGGAATATATCATCGATGGTGTTCGCGTGAGCGGTTCCCTGAAATTACCTCAGGATGCCATCGAACAGTTATCTGTTATTACCGGCGGTGTTGACCCTAAATATGGTGATGCAACCGGTGGATTCATCAGCATTACAACTCGCGGTCCAGCAAAAGAATATAATGGTAGCATTGAGCTCGCAACCAGCGAATTGCTCGATAACTATGGATATAACCTCGCCACTATCTTCCTGACCGGTCCTTTCATTGTTAAGGATAAAGGTACCGACTCTGC